>Ga0335084_10004084_pt1 | contig 14374 bp, 15 predicted proteins | sample Lox_Sample_44_FD_206721 | JGI IMG/M metagenome (GOLD analysis project Ga0335084, IMG submission 206721) | Soil microbial communities from Loxahatchee National Wildlife Refuge, Florida, United States - Lox_Sample_4.4 | ecosystem: Environmental > Terrestrial > Soil > Wetlands | place: USA...
GCCGCCGCGCTCACCGAACCGCGCACCGCGGTGGCGGCGATCGCGGAAAACGTCGAGCGCGTGCGCCGCGGCGAGAAGCCTCTGAATCTCGTGGACTTCGCCGCGGGCTACTAGCGGCCGGCTTCGGGAATATCTCGCCGCGCCGCGCGTTTACATCCGGTAATCCAACTCACACTGGAGAATCGGATGAAAAGGACCTGGATCGCATCGATCGTGCTCGCCGTCCTCGCGGCCTGCGCGCACACGAGCATGGGCTCGGCCCCCGCGATGAGCCACGAAGGCGCGTTGGTGGGGAGCAACCACATGACGCTCTACACCTTCGACAAGGACGCGGCCGGCAGCGGCAAGAGCGTCTGCAACGACAAATGCGCGGTCAACTGGCCGCCCCTGATGGCGCGCGACAGCGACGCCGCCATGGGCGACTGGACCGTCATCACCCGCAACGACGGCTCGAAGCAGTGGGCCTACAAGGGCCGGCCGCTCTACTACTGGATCAAGGACCAGAAGCCCGGCGACAAGACCGGCGACAACGTCAACAACGTCTGGCACGTCGCGACGCCGTAACCGGCTGTTTCACGCGCCGCCGCGCGCGGCGGCGTTTTCGAAGGCGCCGGAAGCAAGGCCCTGGGGCTCGCCAAGTTGTTGCTACAATCCTCGGGCCTTGATCGACACCCACCCACCTCTGTGCGCCTGACGCATTCTCTGCGGCGGCAGGTCGCATGGCTCGCGCTGTGCGCGGTGGCCTTCGCCGCGGTCGCGCCGTCCGTTTCGCGCTGGGCGGTCTCGTCGGCGGGATGGACGTGGGTGTCGATCTGCGGCGCCTCCGGCGTCAAGCGCATCGCGTTGGAGACGGGGCCGGCGGCGCCCGCTCCCTCGGACAAGCACGGCGGCGGCACGCACTGCCCGTTCTGTCGCCTGCAGGATCACCTGCCCGTCCTGCCGCCGGTCGACCTCGCGCTCTTCTTGCCAGCCGCGGCGCAAAGCGACGAGCCGTCGGCATTCGACATTCAGCCCGTGCGCGCCAGGCCTCTCCGGGCTCCGGCGCTTTCGCGGGCACCTCCCGCCTCCTCCTGACCCGAACGGCGTCGGCATAGGAGCGGCCCGGAGCCGCCCATGCCGCGCACCCTGCGCGCGCGGTGCGTCGCGGGCAACGGCATTCGTCAGGAGGTTTCGATGCATCACATCGTCACGATGTTGCGTCTCATGACGCACATCAATATCGGCGCCACGATCGCTCTGGCGGCCTGGCTGGTCATGCACACCGATTCGGCCGGCAGCGTGAGCGCGATTGAAACAGCGGGCACGGGCGCCGCCGCAGCCGTCGTTGAAGGAGCCGGGCGATGAGGCGCTGGTATTCGCCGCGCGGCGCCCGGCGGGGGCTGCGAATCGCCGGCCTCGCTGCCGCCCTGTGGTTGAGCTGGGCCGCGGGCTACCTCCACGGCAGCCGCCCGTCGGAGCCGGGCGCGAGCAGTCCCGCCAAGCCGAACGCAACCTCGTCTCGCAGCGTGAAGACATGAGCACGGGAACCGCGGAGGGCGCGGCGGCCGGCCTGCTGGGCATGTATCCGACGTTCTACGTGCCCTGGATCGGCACCGCCTGGGTGATGGGCATCATCGGCGTGATTCACGTCGTCGCTTCCCACACCTCGGTCGGCGCGGCGTTTCTGTTCGCGCTGCTGGAAACCAGGGCCTACCGGGAGAACGAGCCGCAGCTGATGGAGTTCATCAAGCGCTACGGCATGTTCCTGCTGGTCTTCTCCTACATCATCGGCTCGATCACCGGTCCGGGCATCTGGTACGCGATCACGGTGGCGAGCCCGCGCGGCGTCGGCGGCCTCATCCACAACTTCGTGTGGGTCTGGGCCGCGGAGTGGGTCTACTTCACCGTGGAGGTGATCGGCGTCTACGCGCTGGTCTACCTGATCGGCAAGGTCGACGCCCGGACGCATCTCAAGCTCACCTGGTCCTTCGCGCTCGCCTCGTGGGCGACCATGCTGCTGATCGTCGGCATCCTCTCCTTCATGATGTGGCCCGGCCACGAAGAGTGGTACCGGACCGGCTCGACCAACGACGCCTTTTACAACCTCAACTTCTTCGCGCATCTGGGCATACGAACCGGCTCGATGCTCGTGATGGCGGCCGTCGTCGGGCTCATGGTGGCGAGCCGCCTGAAGGACGATGGCCTGCGGAAAAGCGTGGTCCGCTCCCTCGCCCCGATCGGCCTCGTCGCCGGCCTGTTCTCGGTGATGATGTTCCTGTACTACCTGCAGACGCTTCCGCACAACGCCCGGGTGATGCTCAGCGCCCACCTGCTGCCGGCGTATCAGCAGGGCATGATCGCGGTGTTCGTCGCGACCACGCTGTACCTGATCTTCGCGTGGCTCAAGCCCTTGCGCGTCGGGATCGGCGTCGCGGTATCGATGTTCCTCTTCGTGGCCGTCGTGGGCGTGTGGCCGGAGGAGCGCATGCGCGAAAGCATGCGCAAGCCCTACGTGGCCGGCCAGTACATCTACTCGAACCAGGTCATCGCCCGCGATGTGCCGGGCAAGCGGATCGTCGCGGAAGTGGACAAGGTCGCGGAGCACGGCTTCCTCAAGCTGCATCCGTTCGTGCCGGAGCGCCTGCGCGAGATCGACGACACGAACCGGCTGGAAGCCGGCCGGCTGCTCGCGCGCATCGCCTGCGCCAACTGCCACGCGCTCGAGCCGGGCGCGCCGCTGCGCAACATCCCGGACAAGCTGCACCGCGCCGCCGACGCGGATCTCATCGCCGCTTTCCTGCGCGGACCGCTCCGGCACGGCACGCAGCCTTACATGCCCCGCATCGACCTGCCGGAGGAGGAGATCCGGGCGATCGCCGCTTATTTCGCCGCCGTGAACAGCGGCACGGACGTCGACCGCGCGATCTCGGAGGCGCGTACCCGCCGTGTCGCGACGGGCAAGGAGTAGCCGATGGATGTCGGAACCGTTCTCAATGCGATGCGCGACCCGGCCGGCGTGCCGGCGCACCCCGCGCTGTTCCAGGCGCTCATGGTCCTCACGTGGATCTTCCATATCGCATTCGTCCATCTCGCCCTGGGCGCCGCGGGCCTCGCGATCTACGCGTTTCACCGGCGCGCACACGGGCCGTACTGGGGCCCGCTCTCGATCGCGATGACCAAGGTGGCCAAGGTCGGCGTTTCCCTGCTGATCGTGCTCGGCGTGGCGCCCCTGCTGTTCACCCAGGTGATCTACGACCCGCAGTGGTACGCGTCGAACGTGCTGTCCGCGGCCTGGGCGATCGGCTTCATCTTCACCCTCATCTTCGGTTATTGCCTGTGGTTCGCCTTCTACTACGCCAACCGCGAAGGCGCACGACGGCATATCGGGATCTACGCCTGGGTTGCGCTCGGCCTGTTCTGCCTGGACGGGCTCGTCATGCACGCGCTTTCGTACCAGAGCCTGCTGCCGGATCGATGGATGGACTGGTACGCGCCGAACGGGGTGGTGGACATGAGCGGAACCAGGCTGCATGCCATCCAGTGGCCGCGCTACGCGTTCATCATGAGCCTGGCCGTTCCCGTGACCGGCCTGTTCCTGACCGCCTGCGCGCAGTACTTCGGGACGCGGCCGGATCGACCCGCCGACTACGGACGGTTCGCGCGCGAGCTCGGCCGCCGCCTCGCGTCGTGGGGGTTTGCCCTGTCCGCCCTCCTCATGCTCGGATGGCAGCTCGCGCATCCGTCCGAGACGGGCCTGGCGCGGCACCCGGTCGGATGGCTGCTTTTCGGCGCCCTGATCGCGATGCAGATCTGGACGAGAAGACGCCCGGGCGATGCGCACGCCTATCTGGCGCTGGCCGGGGGACTGGGTGTGCTCGCACTGCTCGCCCTTTGGCGCGAAATCATCCGCGTCCGGTATCTCGCGCCTTTCGGCTATTCGATCTCCGACTACACGGTGCATGCCGACTGGCCGTCTTTGCTGCTTTTCTTCTCGACGCTGGCCGGCGTCGGAGGGCTCGTCGGCGGCTTCTATCTGACGCTGCTGTACCGGGCCGGCCGGGTCCAGGGCGTCTATGCCGCGGACCGTACGGTTGCGCGGCTAGGCAACGCCGCGGTCGCGGTGCTCGCCGCCTGGATCGCGGTCTTCTTCGCGTACGGCATCGTGATCTGGCTGCGCAACAGCTTCCTGAGCTGACCGCCATGACGATATCCATCTGGTTGCGCGCGTGTGTGCTCGTCCTGCTCCTCCCTGCGGTCTTGGCAGGTTGCGACCGGCAAGAGGCTGCGTTCCGCGGCATGGACCTGACGGGAGCCGACTGGGGAAGGGAGCTTCGCCTCAAGGACCCGGACGGCAGAACGCGGACCCTGCAGGAGTTCCGGGGCAGCGTCGTCATGGTGTTTTTCGGCTTCACGCAATGTCCGGACATCTGCCCAACCGCGCTTGCGCGCGCCGCGGCGGTGCGCAAGCGGCTGGGCGCCGACGGGGAGAAGCTCCAGGTGATATTCGTGACGGTCGACCCGGACCGCGATACCCCGGCTCTGCTGCGCGAATACACCGCCGCGTTCGATCCGACCTTCCTCGCGCTGCGCGGCGACGACGAGGAGACGCGGCGGGCGGCCGCGGAGTTCAAGGTCTCCTACGAGAAAGTGCAGACGGGCGCCTCCTACACCATCAACCACACGGCGCTCACCTACCTGTTCGACGGGCAGGGGCGGCTGCGCCTCGCCCTGCGGCACTCGCAGGACGTCGACGACTATGTCGCCGACGTCCGCGCCCTGCTGAAGCGACCGTCATGACCATGAAAGCGGATCCGACATGAAGCCCCTCCTGCGCGCTTGCGTTCTCTTCGCCGGCCTGACCTGCTTCGCCCTGTCGCGGCCCGTCGCCGCGCAGGTCGCAACCGGCCCCGCACCGGATTTCGGCGCGGGCAAGAAGCGCGCAGCCGTCTGCTTCGCGTGTCACGGCCCCGAAGGCATCGCCAAAGTCCCCGGGACTCCCCACTTGGCCGGACAGGAGCGCGCCTACCTGGAGAAGGCCCTGCGAGCGTATCGCGAGGGGCAGTCGCGTCAGGATCCGACCATGACGGCAATGGCGAAGCCGCTGTCCGACGCCGACATCGCGAACATCGCCGCCTACTACAGCCTGCAGACGCGCATGAGCGATGGACAAACCGCGGCCCAGGTCATGGAGACGCTGCAACGGATCAGGCCGGTCGGCGTAGTGCAGATAGAGACCCCGCCCCGCCCCGCCGCGCAGCGTTCGGGGGAAAGCGTCTACAACGCGAGCTGCACCGCATGCCACGGCACCGGCGCGGCGGGCGCACCGAAGCTCGGCGACCGCGCGGCCTGGTCGTCGAGGATCGCGCAAGGCAAGTCGGTGCTGCTCAAGCATGCGCTGCAGGGCTACAAGAGCATGCCGCCCAAAGGAACGTGCGTCGCCTGCTCGGAGGAGGAGATCGGCGCCGCGATCGACTATCTGGTCGCGAAAAGCAGATAAGGCCGCGCGCCTGGTCGAGACGAACGCAGACGCGCGATGAGCGCCGTCAGCGGATCCGGATACGCCCGGTCAGCGCGATGCTCTCGAAGTCGTCCGGCAGCAGCCGCACTTCGACCTGCCACTCGCCGGGCAGCGCGAGCTCGCCGCCCCGCAGGCGGTAGCGCCCCGTCCCGACCCGCTCGAGCCTGCGCGCGATCGGCCCGACGCCGGCCTGCGGCTGGGTCAGCTCGACGGCCACCTCCGCCGGCTCGCGCGGCCCCGACAGCCGCAGCTCGAGGGTGTTGACGCCGGCGCGGCCCGGCGCGACCTCCAGTCTGAGCGCGTAGCCGCGCCCCTGCATCTCGGCCACGGCCGGATCGCGTTCGTGCGGCGGCGTCTGGGCGAGCGCGGCGGTCAGGGCGCCGACACCGCCGAGCAGCGCGATCTCGGCGGCGATCGAGCGGCGCAGCGCGCGCGGGTCCGCGCCGCGCTCGAACGCCGGCAGCCAGCGCCAGCGATTGAGCGCCGCGAGCGCGAGAAGCGCCGCGAGCAGCCCGGCCTTGCCGAGGACCGTCCGGCCGTACGCGGAATCGACGAGCGCCTCCGGCGCGTCGAGCTGCAGGCAGGCGAGCAGCGCGCCGGCGCCCGCCAGCACGGCGACCGCGACGAGGGCGATGCGCGAGAAGCGCCTGAGCGCGCGCACGTTTTCCGCCGGCGAGCGCGCGCGCAGCAGCAGAAGCAGCGCGACCAGCGAGCCGGCCCAGAACGCCGCCGCGAGGCCGTGCAGGGCGACGGCAGCCGGCGCCACACCGGCCGGCCGCGCGGTCAGGGAGTGCCCGGTCAGCATGAAGCTCGCGAGCGCGGCCAGCGCGCCGACCACGAGCGCGACGCGCGGGGGGCGCCCCGCCAGCGTGGCGAGGAAGATCACGGCGAGGCCGCCGAGCGCGCTCGCCGCGCTCGCGCCGTAGGTGCTGTCCCAGCCCAGGTCCTGCAGCCGGACCCCGGCCAGCACCGCCGCCATCCCGAGCGCCGCGGCGATGCGCAGCACGGCGACTTGCCGCGGAAAACGGCCGACCGCGACGACGAACAGCGCCGCGCCCGCCGCGACCAGGAGCGCGAGCAGGCGGACGGCGCGCACCGCGACGCGCCACGGCGCAAGCGGATCCTCCGGCGGCGCCGCGGCGGCGGGTTCCGGCGCCGACGCGCCGATCGCGAACACGATCGCGCCGCCGACCGGGTGCGAATCCGCGGAGACCACCCGGTAGGTGAAAACGTAGCGGCCGTCCTTCAGCGGCGGCGGGACGACGCGTACCACGCCGCCCTCCGAGCGCGGGGCGCCGAGCTCTACGGCGGCGCCCGCCCCGTCCAGCAACGCGAGCGAGAGCGGACGCACGTCCTCGTCGAAGCGCAGGTCGATCGACGCAGGCGCGCGCTCGAGCCGTGCGCCGTCCGCAGGCCGGCTCTCGGCGAGAGAAGCGTGCGCTGCCGCCTCGCCGGCGCATAACGCGAGCGCGGCGGCGAGCGCCCGCGCGAGGCTCACTGCTTCGGCGCGAGCCTGAGCGCGGGCGCCGGCGCCTTGAGATCCGCCGCCTTGCCGTCCTGCGGGATCTCGATCCAGCGGTTCACGCCCTCTGCGCAGTCCTGTACCACCGGGAAATAGAGCACCGCGCCCGGCCGATCGGGAAGCTTCATCATGATCGCGAACTCGTCGAAGTACTCGTCGGCGAGCGAGCCGCCCGACCACCTCACCTCGCTCACGCGCTCGGTGACCTTGCCGCCGTGGCCGTCGTCGAGCGGCTGCGCGAGCTTCGCGCGCGTGATCTCGAGCTTCCAGCCGGGCTTGGGCTGCGGCTTCACGCTCGCCACGCCCTCCGGAATGCGCACCCGCAGGCTCACGGTCGGCGACTTTTTGCAGCCGTGCGGGGCGCGAAACACCGCCTTGAAGTAGCTGTCGGCCGGGGCCTGCCGCGGGTCCAGCGTGACATGCGCGGCCGCCGGCAGGGCGACGAGCGAAAGGAAAAGCGCGCGGAAGAATCCCACGGTCGATGTCCTTGTGTCCGCGTGCAGCGTTGGTTTCATTCAGCCCCCTTCGGATCCGAGACGAAGCCGATCTTCACGAGGCCGGCGCGGGCCGCATCGGCCATGACTTCGGCGACTTTCTGGTACTGGGCCGCGCGGTCGATATGCAGGTGGAGCTCGGGCTGCGGCTGCAGGCGCGCCGCCGCGGCCATGCGCGCGCGCATCTCGGCGCGGTCCAGCGTCTCGCCGTTCCAGTGCAGCGCGCCGTCGATTCCGACGGCGAGCTGGATGTTCGCCGGCCGCGCGTCGGTCGAACGGCTCGCGGCCCTGGGCAGGTCGATGCGCACCGAGTGCGTGAGCAGCGGCGCGGTGATGATGAAGATCACGAGCAGCACCAGCATCACGTCGATCAGCGGGATCATGTTGATCTCCGCAACGGGGCGGTACTCCTCTTCCTGCTCGAAGCTGCCCGGGCTCATGCCGGCCGGCCGCCGATCGCCGCGCCGGTGGTGAGCAGCACGAAGAGCTGGTGCGCGAAGGCGTTGAGCTTCGCGTGCATCAGCCGGTTGTATCGTGCGAAAGCGTTGTAGGCGAGCACCGCGGGAATCGCGACCGCCAGGCCGAGCGCCGTCATGATCAGCGCCTCTCCGACCGGGCCCGCGACCCTGTCCAGGGTGCCCTGCCCGGTCATGCCGATGCTCACCAGCGCGTTGTACACGCCCCATACGGTGCCGAACAGGCCGACAAACGGCGCCGTCGCCCCGACCGAGGCGAGGAGCGTCATGCCGGCCTCGGCGCGCAACCCCTGCCCGGCGATCGCGCCGCGCAGCGCGCGCGTCAGCAGCTCGCGCGCGCTTCCGGCCTCGTCGGGCCGCTCCGCGCCGTGCAGCGCGTGGTGCTCGATTGCCTGCACCGCCTCCAGGGCGAGCGCGGAGAACGGATCGGCGCCGCGCCCGGGCTCGACCGCCGAGATCACCTCCCTGGGCGAGCGCGCGCCGCGGAATTCGCGCAGGAAGCGCTCGACGCGCCGCCGCGTCGTGAACAGCTCGATCGACTTGGCGAGAATCAGATACCAGGTGGCGAGCGACATCACGAGCAGGGCGCCAAGCGCGCTTCTGCCGACCGCGTCGCTCTGTGCGAGAAAAGCGGCGAATCCGTAGGCCTGCGAGGAATCCATCGTCTCAGTTCTCCAGCGCGAACCTGATCGGCACCAGCACCCAGGCGGCGACGGCACGATCGGCCTGGCGCGCGGGAACGAAGCGCCACCGGCGCACCGCCTCCTGCGCGGCCTGGTCGAGAAGCTCGTAGCCGCTCGGCGAGAGCACCTGCACCTGCTCCGCGCCACCCTGCGCGTCCACGAAGACCCGCAGCACGACGGTCCCCTGCTCGCCGCGGCGCCGCGACAGGGGCGGATATGCGGGGCTCGGATTGCGCAGGTAGGCGGCGTGAAACGAAGGCGGCATCACCGGCGCGGGCGGCGCCGCGACCGGCGCCGGCTCCGCGGGCGGCGGCGCGGTGGTCACGGGGCTCGGCGCCGATACCTCGACGGAGACGAGCGGCGGCGCGGCCGGGCGCGGCTGCGTCGCCGGCGCGCGCGCCGCGGGGCGCGGCTTAGGCGGCGCGATCTTCGGCGGCGCTTCCGGCCGGGGCGGGGCGATCAGGCTCACCATGATGGGCATCGCGTCGAGCAGCGGCTTGCGCACGGCGTCGAGCTGCAGCGCGGCCGCGAACGCCGCCGCGTGCAGCGCGGCGGCGGCGGCGATCGATACGGCGCGCGGACCGGCCGCCATGGCCTCACAGGTTCCATCGAAGCTCCGCCACCACCGTGCGCTGCGGGAAGGGGTGGAAGAGGTAGTACTGCCGGTTGTTGAGGTTGTCGATGCCGACCGACGCCCGCAGGTTGCGGTCGAACCGGTAGCTGAGCCGCGCGTCGACCACGAAGTAGCTGTCGAAGCCCTGGTAGGTGTGCGTGTAGACATCGGTGTTGTCGATCGTCGACCAGACCCGGTCGCTGTAGCGCGCGCCGAGGCTGCCCGACCAGTGCTCGTCGTAGCGGTAGGTGGCGATGCCGCTCGCCTTGTAGCGCGGGATGTTGGGCGTGTACTTGCCGCTCACGTCGACCAGCTTGCCGGAGGCGTCGCGGAAGTTCGGGTCGGAAACGATCTCCGAGTCGACCCAGGTGAAGCTGCCCGCGAGGTCGAGCCCCTTCACGCCGACGTCGCTCGCCTGCGCCGCCAGCTCCAGGCCGAACGAGCGGATGCGGTCGATGTTCTGCACCGAGGAGCCGATCACGTTGGTTCCGGGGATGGTGGAGTTCTGCGAGATCAGCGCGTCGGTCAGGCCCTCGTAGAAGAACGAGGCCCGCACGCGCCCGCCGGCGGTGATCCGCTCCAGCGCAAGCTCGGTCGAGCGCGCCTTCTCCGGACGCAGGTTCGGGTTGGGCGTGAACACCACGCCGCTCACCGTGACCGCCTGGTAGAGCTCACTCACCGTCGGGAACCGGTAGGCGGTGCCGTACGAGAGCGTGGCCTGCAGGTCGCGACCCACTTCCCAGGCGAGCGACGCCTTGGGCGAGAACTTCGACGCGGACAACCCGGGCTGGCTGACATCAGAGGCCGGCGCGGCCGAGAAGTTGCGGCCGTCGAACGCACGCCACCACTCCTGCCGCCCGCCGAGCGTGAGCCGGAAGGGCTCGGCGAAGCGCCAAACGTCCTGCGCCCAGAGCGCGCTGGTGCGGGTGCGGCCGCGCGAGTCGGCGGTCATCGCGCCCGGCCCGGCGTTGATCCAGTCCGCGGTCGCGTAGGTCGTGTTGGCGAGGCGGTACTGGTCGAGGTGCGCGCCGAAGCTCGCCTGGTGCGCGCCCTGCGGCCCCTGCGGGCGCCAGAAGCCCTTCAGGTCGGCCGTGCCCCAGCCGGTGCCGTTCAGCGACTGCAGGCTGCCCGCGCCGCCGCCCTGCGCACCGGGAAGCGCGGTGCCCGGGATGCGCAGCTCGTCGCGGTCGTAGCTGTAGAGGCTGGTCGACATCTCCCAGTCCCAATCGCCGCGCAGGTCCGACTTGAGGGACAGGCCCTGCGCGACATGGAACTGGTCCCAGCGGTAGAAGCCGCTCGAGCTGGAGAACGAGCTTGCGCCGATGTTGTAGTTGTAGCCGTTGATGTTGACGTTGCCGGAATACACCGGCTGCCCGGCGGCGTTGCGCAGGTAGGTCTGCACGTCGGAGTGGACGTCGTTCTGGAACAGGCCGATGGTGTAGGCCGCCTGCCACTGCGGCGTGAAGTCGTAGGCGAGCCGCAGCTTGCCGTTGTCGATCTGCTTCGACTCGAGGCCGCCCACGCCGATCACCGCGATCGGCTGGCCGAGGCGGTTGCGGTCGGAGTACGCCCCGGTCACCGGCGTGCCGGCGCCGCTCGGCGTCGCCGGCTGCAGCAGCGTCACTACGTTGAGCGGCTGGGTCTGCGCGTCGAGGTGGTTGGCGTTCAGGCGCCAGGACAGGTCGCCGGCCTTGCCGCCGAGCAGCGCGCCGGCCTGCCAGGACTGGTAGGTGTCCTTCGTGCCGTACAGGCTGAAATCCTGCGAGGCGCCCTGCACCATCGCCGAGGCCTCGAACGTCTGCGGCATGCGCGTGGTGATGTCCACCACCGCGCCCATCGAGTTGCCGGGATAGGCGGCAGAGAACGGCCCGTACAGCACCTCGATGCGCTCCACCTCCTCCGGCGTCACCATGCTCCAGCGCGGCGAGGCGCTGGTGTTGTTGTTGCCGATCAGCGCCGAGAGCAGGATGCCGTCGGCGTAGATCAGGCTGCGCGCGCTCTGGCCGAGGCCCGAGGTGCGCGTGGCGAGCGGCGCCTGCTGGTCGCCGTAGTTGCGCTTGCGCACGATCAGGCTGGGAAAGTACTTGAGCCCGTCCTCGACGTTCACCATGTTCACGGTGTCGGCCAGGCGCTCGGCCGTCACGCTCTCGCTCGTCGCCGGCAGCTGGTTGCGCTCGGCGACCGACGGCGCCTCGCGCACCGTGACTTCCGGCAGCGCCTGGTCCTGCGCCCGCACTTCGGCCGGCGGCACGGCGAGCGCCAGCATCGCCACCGCCGGCGTCACCGACCGGCGGAGCCTCTCCCTGTCGCGCTTCATTTCTTGTTTTCCTTTCCGTTCTTTCCGTCTTCGAATGAGCCTTCGCGAGGTTGCGCGGATCGCACCTGCCGCCATTCCCAGCGCCCGGCTGCCGAACGCTCCGTCCAGAGCACGAGAAAGCCGTCGGCGGTCGAGACGACGCGCGGATGAGTCGCCGGCCGCGCCGAGACCTGCCGGGGCGTCTCCCAGGTCCCGCCGGCATCGTTGGAGCTCATGGCATAGACCTTCTCCCCCTCGTCCCACGCGAGCATGATTCGCGCGCCGCTCGCCGCGATGTCCGCATGCATCGCGTCCGCGCCGCCGATGCGGCGTGCGGCCTGCCACGCACGTCCGCCGTTTTCAGAAGCCATGTAGTAGAGGCCCGCATTTTTCTCCTCTCCCGTCCAGACCACGCCGTGCACGCGCCCGCCGGCGAGGGCGAGCCCGCCGCCTGCGTGGGGGCAAGCGTCGATCTGCCAGTTGAACGCGCCGACCGCACCCACGTCGCTCCACCTGCCGTCCGCCGCGCGCAGAGCGAGCGCCATGTCGCGCGGCTTGCCGTTGCGGTAGAGCGCGAACAGCCGGCCGTCCGGGGCGGACAGCAGCGTGTTCCAGCAGCATTCGCACGACTGGCGCTGCAGCGTCTCGTTCGCCGACCAGAGGCGGCCGTCGGTCGAGCGCGAATAGCGCAAGCCATAGACTTTGCCGCGCTCGTCGAGCCAGACCGCATGGAACGCTCCGCCCTGCACGGCGAGGTCGATGAACGCGTGGCCCTCCTTGTTGCGATCGTCCGCGGGATTTCCACCGCGCTGCCAGGTGCGACCGCCGTCGCTCGACATCGCCGTGGTGAGCGGCCCGCTGCCGCCCCATCCCGTCCCGGCCGCGGTCCAAGCGGCGAGGATGCGCTCGCCATCCGCGGCGACCTGCGGATCGTCGCCGCGCTCCACGCGGTACGGGGGCGGATCCGCCGGGATGCGCACGGCCGGCGTCCAGGTCTCACCGGCGTCGGCAGAACGCTGGTACCAGAGGCTCGGCGTCGCCCCTTCCCCGTCGACCCTTCCCGTGAGCAGATGCAGCGTGCCGCCGTCGCGGTACACATCCAGGCCGAGCACGCCGAGCCTGCCCACGGGCGCGGCGTGATGCTCGTGCTGCGCAAACGCCGCCGAAAGAAAGAAGAGGAACGGGACGACCCAGAACCGCGTCATAGCTGGAATCTCACCCCGGCGAACACCGTGCGCGGCGCGCCGAGCAGCGGCGGCGCGAAGGCGTCGTTGTTGGCGATGTAGCGGTGGTCGAAGAGATTGGCGACGCGCAGGTAGCCTTCGAAGCGCTTGTTGAAAGCGTACGCAAAGCTCAGGTCGACCAGCGTATAGGCATCCTGCTGGAAGGCGGCCTGGGTGAGCGGCGTCGCGGGATCGATGGCGTTGAACTGCTCGCCGTTCACCCCGGAGGTCTTCGACGCATAGCGCACGATCACGCTGGTGCGCACCGGCCCTTCGCGGTAGGTGAGCGAGGCGTCGGCCTTGTTCTTCGGCACGTACGCGAGCTGCTCGCCCAGCCAGTCCGGGTGCGTTTCGGTCGAAACCAGCCGCGCGCGGGTGTAGGTATAGCCAAGGTGCGCGGTCAGGCTCTGCGTCAGGTCGATGTCGGTCGTCGCGATCAGCCCCTCGGAGCGCGTCTTGCCGAGGTTCTGGTTCACGAAGTTGCCGCTCGCGTCGGAGGCGAAGGCGATGTAGTCGTGGATCTCGTTCTGGAACAGCAGCACCGTCGAGCGCGCCGGCCCGGTGGCCGCGTCGAACCCGGCTTCGCCGCCGTAGAGCTTCTCCGGATTCAGGTTGGGATTGGAGAAGATCGTGAAGCCGTTGGCGCTGAAGGTCCGGTACAGGTTGTCGAGCGTCGGCGCATTGAAGGCCTTGTACACCGCGCCGCGCAGGGCGAACGGCTGCGCGACCTGGTAGCGCACGGAGAGGCGCCCGCTCGTGTCGTCCACCGTCCGCGACGGCTGAGGCCCGGGCGTGCCGGGTGCGGGCGTCTGCAACAGCACCCCGTCGTAGTTCTGCCAGCGCTGGAACCGCACGCTCGGCGCGATTTCCAGCTCCCGCACCGGGAACACGCTCGCCTGCGCGAACGCGCCGTAGAACTTCTGCTTGCCGCCGAAATCGCCGGTGTTCGCCGGGTCGGGCACGTCCACCGGCACGCCGAAGGCGCGCGTGAAGCTGTCCACGTGCTCCTGCGCCCTGATCTGCCGGAAGTCCGCGCCCAGGCTCACCGACTGGACGTATTCGCTCACGTACTTGCGCCATACGACCGAGCCGCCGTAGTCGGTGGCGTCCGCGCGGTGGTTGTTCGACAGGAACGGCTCGCCCTGGTCGGCGGGCGTGGTGATGCCGGCCGGGTTGTCGTTGTAGCTCGCGTTGAAGGTGCGGAATACGCCGTGGTTGCGGAACGCCGCCAGCGCGAGCTTCGAGGTGCCGTCGAGCTCCTTGTTGAGCTGCAGGTCGAAGTTCTGCGTCTTCTGGTCGGTATGCATCGGCTTCAGGACGAATTCCGGCTGCTCGTTCTGGTGCAGAGTGAAGCGCACCAGCCCGTACAGCGTTCGGTCGACCTTGAAAGTCGCCACGCCCTGCAGGTTGTCCGAGTTGAACGAGGTGTTCTGGTAGAACTCGGCAGGCCGCGCGAAGAAGCCCGGCGTGGCGGCGCCGGCCGGAACCTGGGCGTAGCCGTCGGTCTGGTAGCGGTTGTAGCTGAGCGACAGCCTGAAGGCCTCGGAGAACACCGGCGTGCCGTACACGT
>Ga0335084_10004087_pt1 | contig 14369 bp, 12 predicted proteins | sample Lox_Sample_44_FD_206721 | JGI IMG/M metagenome (GOLD analysis project Ga0335084, IMG submission 206721) | Soil microbial communities from Loxahatchee National Wildlife Refuge, Florida, United States - Lox_Sample_4.4 | ecosystem: Environmental > Terrestrial > Soil > Wetlands | place: USA...
TGGTCGGCTACTACAACGATCAGGGCCTGGATGCAAAGACCTACGACATGGACCGCGACGGTCCGATGGGCCTCAATGCGTTCCACGACGACATCCCTACGAGCGCCGGCAGCAGCTCGCTGCTCGCCTGGGATGCGGTGCGGCGCAGGAAAGTCTGGGAGATGGCATTGCCCGGGGCCACCAGCGCCGGCGTGATGACGACCCACGGCGGGCTCGTGTTCCAGGGACAGTCCGACGGACAGTTCGTGGCGCGCGACGATCGCACCGGCAGCGTGCTGTGGAGTGCTTCCATGGGCGTCGGCACGCAGGCGCCACCCATCACCTACAGCGTGAACGGGCGCCAGTACGTCTCGATCCTCGCCGGCTGGGCCGGCGGACAGATGCTGCTCGGCTCACTGAGCGCGCAGCATGGCTGGGTTGGGCGCGACCATCCGCGGCGCCTGCTCACCTACGTGCTCGACGGTCACGCGACGCTGCCGGCCTCCCCGCCTCCAGCGCTGCCCTCGCCCGTGGACGACGCTTCCCTCAAGATCGATCCGGCGCTGGTCGCCCGCGGGCGTCACCTGTACGAGCGCTGCCTGATCTGCCATGGGGCCGGCGTGGTCGCCGGCGGGTTCGCGCCCGACCTGCGTGCCTCGGCGGTGCCGCTCAACGCGCAGGCCTTTCAGACCATCGTGTACGGCGGCCTGCAGAGTCGGGGCATGCCGCCCTTCCCGGAGCTGAGCGCGGCGGACCTCGCCGCGCTGCGGCATTACATTCGCGAGCGTGCCCGCTACAAGCCCACGTTCGGCGAGCAGCTCGGCGCCGCCTGGCACTACCTGTGCCTGCTCGTGAAGATGAAACTGAAGGCCTGGGGCTGGATCTAGCCCGCCGCGGCCAACCGGAACTTGTAAGGGGGAAGCGATGCGTCGGGCACTGATGTTTTGCATGACCGGGGCGCTGCTCTTGGCAACTGCTGGCCGGGCACAGACGGCGGCGCCCGCAAGCGTCCCTGCGGTCGTGGACCCGGTGTTCCAGGCCTTCGCCCTGGATGCGCACCTGCCGGGCGCCGTGTGGGGTGTGGTGCAGGACGGGGAGCTGGTACACGTCGGCAGCTTCGGGGTGCAGGACATCGTGTCCCGCCGGCCCGTCAGCGGCGAGACGCTGTTCCGCATTGCCTCCATGACCAAGGCATTCACCGCCCTCACGGTGCTGAAGCTGCGCGATGAGGGCCGCCTGCAGCTCGAGGCAGCGGCCGAGCAGTACGTGCCGCAGTTGCGCGGCTGGCATTACCCAACGGCAGATTCGCCGCGCATCCGTGTGCGCGACCTGCTCAATCACAGCGCTGGATTCGTCACCGACGATCCCTGGGGGGACCGGCAGACACCGCTGCCCGAGGCGCAGTTCACGCAGCTGTTGCAGGAAGGAGTTCCGTTCACCCGCACTCCCGAGATGGCCTACGAGTACTCGAATCTCGGCTTCGCCATCCTCGGGCGCATCATCAGCAACGTATCCGGTCATCCGTACGCCGACACGATCGGACGCGTGCTGCTGCAGCCGCTCGGCATGACCTCTTCCGGCTTCGTGGCCGAGTCGGCGCCCGCCGAGCGGCGCGCGCTCGGCTATCGCTGGGAGGACAACGAATGGCGCCTCGAACCCACCCTCGGACCCGGAGCGTTCGGGGCGATGGGAGGGCTGCAGACCAGTGCGAGCGACTATGCGAAGTGGATCGCGTTTCTGCTCTCGGCGTGGCCGCCCCGGGATGCGCAGGACTCGCGCATCGTCAAGCGGGCCACGGTGCGTGAGCTGGCGCAGGGTTCGAACTTCCCCACCTTCCGGCAGCGCCCGGGCCGCGCGCTGCCCAACGCCTGCCAGCAGGCCGCCACCTACGGCATGGGAATGCGGGTCGCACTCGACTGCGAACTGGGGCTGACCCTCAATCACGCCGGCGGCTACCCCGGATATGGCTCGTTCGTGCTGCTGCTACCCGAGCGCGGCTGGGCGCTGTTCGCCTTTGCCAACCGCACCTACGCACCGATGGCGACGCCGGTGTGGGATGCAGCACTCGCGTTGCAGAAGGCGGCGCTGCTGCCGCCATCGCGGCCCGTGCCACTCAGTGCCGCCCTGGAGCAGGCCTACGCAACGACCGTGCGCATCTACGGTGCGGGTGATGTGCTCGTGGCGCGCGACGAGCTGGCCATGAACTTCCTCCTCGATCACTCCGCGGCACACTGGTCCGCTGAGCTCGCCGCGCTCAAGGGACAGGTCGGCGAGTGCACGACTGACATGGCACCGCGCGCCACGGGAGCGCTCACCGGGGAATTCGTCTGGCGCTGTGCGCACGGGCGCCTGCGCGGCGCGCTGGAGCTGGCACCGACCCAGCCGCCGCGCATCCAGCAGCTGCAGCTCGAAGCGATCGTGCCGTGACCTGCACGCCGGGCCCTGCGAGGCGGCCCCGGCACGCGGCATGCCGCGTCGATCGCCAACGGACGCTGCGGCGGTGTATGTTCGTTGCCCGTGGACCGTACTGTGCGGGCGCACGCGAGAACCGTCGGCGGACCGTCCGGCACGAGCGACGCCCCGGCGGGGGCCGAACACTAGAACAACAGCAGATCCCCAGGGGAGCATACGCACCATGACGATCCCGGCGCACACACCAAAAGAACTGACCCTGCGAGGGCTCATCCTCGGCGTGCTCATCACGCTGCTGTTCACCGCCGCCAACGTATTCTTTGGACTGAAAGCCGGACTCACCTTCGCGACCTCGATCCCCGCCGCCGTCATTTCCATGGCGGTCCTGCGGGGCTTTAAGGGCATGACGATCCAGGAGAACAACATCGTCCAGACGGTCGCCTCGGCGGCGGGCACGCTGTCGGCGATCATCTTCGTGCTCCCCGGACTCGTGATCATCGGCTGGTGGACCGGCTTTCCTTACTGGACCTCGGTGGCGATCTGCGGGCTCGGCGGGGTGCTCGGCGTGATGTATTCGATTCCGTTGCGCCGGGCGCTGGTGACGCAATCGGACCTGCCCTATCCGGAGGGCATCGCCTGCGCCGAGGTCCTGAAGGTAGGCGGGGGCGCCGAGGCCCACGCCGAGGCCGTGCAGGACGCGCGTGCGGGCCTGCGGGCGGTCGTTTGCGGATCGATCGTCTCGGGCGTCTACGCACTCATCGTCGCGACGCGCATCTTCGCCAGCGACCTGGTCAGCTATTTCCGCGTCGGTACACGCGGCGCCGTGACCGGATTCGATCTGCTGTTCTCCTTCGCGCTGTTCGGCGTGGGCCACCTCGTGGGCCTGTGGGTGGGGATTGCGATGCTGGTCGGGGCACTGATCGGCTGGGTGTGGGGCGTGCCGCACTACTCGCTGCTGAGCGCCAGCCCGGCGACCGTGGCGGCGGCGACGCTCGCGCATGACACGTGGAACCACAACATCCGCTTCGTCGGCGCCGGGACCATCCTGGTCGCCGCAATCTGGACACTCGCCAAGCTGGTCAACCCGGTCTACAGCGGCCTGCGCTCGGCACTCGCCGCCTCGCGCGCGCGGCGCGCCGGCAACCAGGCACTGCTGCCGCAGACCGAGCGGGACATTCCCATCGGCATCGTCGGCGTGTGCACGCTGGTGTGCCTGGCGCCGATCGCGGTGCTGCTGGCGAGCTTTGACTCCGGTGGGGTGCTCAACGGCCACATGGTCACGCTCGTGGTCGGCAGCGTGATCTATATCGCCCTGATGAGTTTCTTCGTCTCGGCCGTGTGCGGTTACATGGCCGGACTCATCGGCTCCTCCAACAGCCCGCTCTCGGGAATCGGCATCCTCGCGGTGATCGGTGCTTCACTGCTGCTGGTGTTTGGCGTGCGCTCGAGCCTGCCGCCGGGGGCCGATCACGCGCTCGTGGCCTTTGCGCTGTTCGTCACGGCGGTGATCTTCGCGGTCGCAACGATCGCCAACAACAACCTGCAGGACCTGAAGACAGGGCAGCTGGTGGACGCCACCCCCTGGAAGCAGCAGGTGGCGCTGATCATCGGGGTCGTCGCCGGCGCGGTGATCATCCCGCCGATCCTCGACCTGTTGAACCACGCCTACGGCTTCGCCGGCGCCCCGGGGCCCCGCCACGAGCATCCGCTGCCGGCGCCGCAGGCGGGCCTGATATCCGCGCTCGCGCAGGGCGTACTGCAGAACAACGTCGACTGGAGCCTGATCCAGGTGGGCATCGGCATCGGCGTGGCCATCATCGTGATCGATGAGGTCCTGCGCCGCGTGACCTCCGGTGCACACCTCTCGCCGCTTGCCGTGGGACTTGGCATCTACCTGCCTACGCAAAGCACACTGATGGTGGTCGTAGGAGCGATCGCCGGCTGGTATTTCGACCGGCGTGCCGAGCGGCGGCCGAATCCGGCGGCCATCAAGCAACTCGGCGTGCTGCTGGCCTCAGGAATGATCGTGGGCGAGGGCCTGATCGGGGTCCTGATCGCAGCCCTGGTGGCCTTCTCCGGCAAGGACTTCCCGCTCTCGCTGGTGGGAGACAGCTTCGCGGAAAACGGCGCAGTCGTGCTCGGCACCGCTGCCTTTACCGTGGTCATCGCGCTCATGTACCGCTGGGTCGCGCGCCTGCGGCAGTGACTGCAGAGCGCAACGGTGCGCCCCGCGTTGCCGGCAGCCTCCGGCGCCCCTGAAGCTTCCGGCGCGCGCAGCGCTACCGATTCACAGCCTCTGCCGCTGCGCTGCTGTGAACATCATGCGCGATTGCCTCCATGCCGGGATCCCGCCCTGCCAGCCAGCTGTCGGCCGTAATTGGCGCCCTGAGGTCGGGCGTGAGATCCGGCACTTGCGCATCCAGGCGGTCCCCATAGCAGGCCGCGAGACCTGCGCAGCCATGCACCAGGTCCCAATACCCGGTGGTCAGGTGCGGACAATAGTGCGAGTGGGGCAGGCAGACGTCCTCGCCCTCAGACCACCACTGCAGCCGGTCACCGACTTCGTCTCCCACGAGGCGCACCTGGGCCGGCGCGTCATGCTTGAATGCAGCCGCGGCCACGATACCGGCCGAGAAGGTGTACGGCCCAACCAGCACATAGACCCGCCCGGGCACCCGGGACGGCAGGGTGCGCTGCCAATCCCGCGTCGTATCGATGTCACCCCCGGTGTCGAAACGCAGGTCCACGATCAGATGTCGTGGATGTCTGGCGGCGAGCTCCTGGTCGACCTGACTGATGAAGCCCGCCACGGTCTCGTCCTGCATGTCATAGTGCACGCGCATCTGTACGAACAAGGCATCCAGCCCGGCCAGGTAGGACACCCGGAACATCCGCTGTCCCTCCTGCAGGTAGAGCGGTGTCGGCCTCGGGTCGACGACCCGCCAGCCCCTCTCCACTTCTCCGGGCCAGGGCGCCGGTGACCAGAGCCGCTCGAGGATCTGCGGCGTCGGCATGGTGGACTTGGGAACGAAGCGCAGCGTGCGTCGTACCTGGCGACCTCCCGCGAGTCGCAAACTGAGCTGCAGACGATCGGCGTGAGAGGCGAGCCCGAGCGCCTGCAGAAGCCCGGCGTTCTCCACTACGTACTGCACATTCCAGCGCCGGTACCGGTCGAGGCCTCCACTCAGGTCTCGCAGCCGTTGAAAGACCTGCGCCGAACCGTGCCCTTCGATACTCAACACCCGCGCGCCCACGAGGTCGGCATGCGCGGCGTCCGCACGTGCCACGACCCAGCCCTCGGGAAACCAGAGCATGCGCACCGGCAGGCGCGCGTCCGGATACCAGGCGCCCTCGGCCGGATGGACGGCGTCGTGGCCATTGTCGGCCAGCGCGGCGATACGCTGGACACTCAGCAAGTACTGCTCGTGCGTCATCGCATCGGCGGTTGCCGTGATCGAATCGATGTAGCGCAGGGCCTGTTCGCGCGCCGGCGCACTGAACGCGCTGCTTTTCAGCACGTAATGCGACCTGGCGTATTCGAGGTCCTCGGCACGTGGCCCGGCTTGTGCGCCGCACACCCCCAGCGCCACAGACAGGCAGCTCCCCGCAAGCAGGCGGGTGCGCCGCAGTCGTTCACCCCGGCGCGCAGCAAACCGGCACTTGAAGGTCACGTCAGCACATGGGGTTGGGCAAGCCTAGCGTGTATCCTCGCAGGCGTACCGGGGGCACACAACCACAAGGCGGGAAAGTCATGAGGCTATCGCTGATGCTGTCACTCACAGTGCTGGGTGCCGCGCTGCTGCATGAGGCGTGCGCGGCAGAGCCAGCCACGAAGGCGGTGCTGGTCACGGGAGCCAGCAGCGGCATTGGGCGCAAGATCGTCGATCGCCTCGCGGCGGATGGCTACTTCGTGTACGCCACCGCGCGCAAGCCCGAGGACATCAAGGCACTGGCGGCGATCAAGAACGTGCAGGCGCTTTCGCTCGATGTGACTCGACCCGATGACATCGCCGCGGCGGTTACGACCATCAGCAAGGCGGGCCGCGGCCTGTACGGCCTGGTCAACAATGCGGGGATCGCCACGGCCGGCTACCTTACCGACATGCGCTTCGAGGAGTACCAGCTTGTCATGGACGTGAACGCCGCAGGTCCGGTGCGCATGATCAAGGCGTTCACGCCCATGCTCACCGAGCAAAAAGGCCGCATCGTCAACATCGGCTCCATCTCCGGGATACTCGCCCGCCCGAATCTGCCCGCCTACTCGATGAGCAAGCACGCCATCGAGGCATTGACCGATGCCCTCGCGGGGGAGCTTGACACTGCCGGCGTCCACGTGAGCGTGGTCGAGCCCGGAAACTACAATTCCAACATCAGCAAGAACGCCTTGGCGCGCATGGGCGCCGATTCCCCGGCCGCGCATTCGCCCGGTTACGCGGTGCAGGCGGACCGCTCCAAGTACAAGGAGCCCGACGAGGTCGCTGCCGCGGTCGAACAGGCCCTGTTCGAGCCGGATCCCAGGCGCCGCTATATGGTGGTGCCCAACCAGGACGAGGCGGAACTGACGATCCGCAAGCAGATCGAGCAGCTGGTGCAGCTGAACGAGGGGCAGCCCTACACCTACGACCGGGCAGCTCTGATCAAGATGCTGGATGAGGCGCTCGCCAAGAGCCGCCCACAGGCTCACTAGGCGCAGGTCGCATCATGCAGGCTGGGGCCCGCAGGCTCTTGTGCCAGAGCGCTTGCGGCGCCTTGGTGCTGCTGCAGCTTGCGCTCGGCGCCTGTGCGACGGTGCGGACCACCAAGCCAGGAGCCGTCGGCATCGAGCGCAAGCAGATGATGCTGGTGTCGGAGGCATCGATCGAGAAGGGCTCGGCAGAGGCTTACGCGGCGCAGCTGCAGCAGGGCAAGCAAAGCGGTGCGCTCAATCCAGACCCGCTACTGACGGCCCGGGTGCGACGCATCGCGGATCGCCTGATTCCCGTGACCGCCGAGTTCCGCAGCGACGCGCCGGGCTGGAAATGGGAGGTGAACACGCTCGACACGCCTGAGATCAATGCTTACGCCATGCCCGGCGGCAAGATCATGGTGTACAGCGGCCTGGTGCAGAAGCTGCAGCTCACCGATGCCGAACTGGCAGCGGTCCTCGGTCACGAGATTTCGCACGCGCTGCGCGAACATACCCGCGAGCGGGTCTCGCGCGCCTACGAGCAGCAGATTGCACTCACCGGGCTTGCGGTCGTTACCGGCTTCGATCCCAGTGCGATCGATCTGGCCAATGCCGTGGCGTCGGTGACCTTCGAACTGCCACACAGCCGGGAGCAGGAGGCCGAGGCCGACGTCATGGGGCTGGAACTCATGGCGCGCGCTGGCTATGACCCGAATGCGGCGGTAAGCCTGTGGAAGAAGATGATGGCGGCGGACAAGGATGCGCCGCCCCAGTTCCTGAGCACGCACCCGGCCTCGGCCAACCGGGTCGCGGAAATTCAGCGGCACATTCCCGAAGTCGAGCCTCTGTACCGGGCCGCGACCGCCGCGCCCTGAGGACGCTGCCCCGGCCGTCGCGTCAAGCCTTCGGTCAAGCACGCTAAATGCCGCGAATCGCGTCCCTGACGATTGACTGCGGCAGCGCAGCATTCTCCAGAGTCACGCTCGTACCACTTTGATGCGATTTGACAGGTACTCCTTTGCCGGTAGCATTCCGGCGGCGCGGCGCAGCGGTCACGACGGGACCTGAGGCTGCACCGCACGCCACGTCTTCATTTCATCGACCCGGGGGAATCCATGGGAAGCAAATTACTAGTCGGCACGCTCGCCTCGACCCTTTTGCTGGTGGCAGGTTCGACCGCACTGGCGCAGGCGCCCGCGGCGGGTAGCGGCAAAGCCGCCGCCACGGCCAGCAAGAACAACCTCGATCAGGAGATCAAGCTGCTGCGCAAGGACGTGCGCGCGGAGAAGGCGCGCACCGTGCTGAGTGCACTCGAGCTCAACGCCGACCAGACCGCCAAGTTCCTGCCGATCTACAAGTCCTTCGAGGCGGATCTGGCAAAGCTCAACGACCTACGCGAAGCCAACATCCGCGAGTACGCGGCCAACTACACCACGATGACCGACAACAAGGCGGATCAGCTGGTCAACCAGGCGATCTCCTATTACAAGAAGCGCACCGCCCTGATCGCCAACTACTACGACAAGATCCGTGCCGCGCTCGGAACCGGAACGGCTGCCCGCTTCGTGCAGGTGGAGGCGATGCTGGACAACATCATCGACCTGCAGATCCAGTCGAATATGCCGCTCATCTCGACACCGACGACCGGCTGACACTCATTGGCCCGGCGGATCCCCGGCGTGTGCGCCGCGGACCCGCCGGGCACCTCGTTTCGGCGCCCGGAGCTCGCGCCTAGGGGAAGGCTGCCAGCGGAGTCCTGGCGGGCTCGAGGTAGAAGTCGTGCTGGGCGAGGCACATGCGCATAAAGCTGCGTGCCCGATAGCCGGCCGCCCGGAGAACCTGGCGGTGCGTCAGCCACACCACCAGGGCAGCTCCCGCCACGAATGTGCGATGCGCGCCGCGCAGCGCGATTCGCAGCGGCGCAATGCGGCGCGCTCGCAGCGCCGTGAGCAGCTGCGACTCGAATCCCACGTGCGCGAGCTCGTCCGCGACCAGCATGCGGCACAGCACCCGCAGGCGCTGGCAGCCGGTGACCGACTCGAGGGCGCGGTAATAGACGATGCCCACCAGCTCGGCGCTGATCAGCACGTGGATGTACAGCTCCAGCCCCGCAAGGCGCCGCAGACGCCTGAAGATGGCGTCGGTCCAGTCGGAGTGCCGCGGGGCAATCGCGTGATCTGCCATGAAATCGCGCAGCAGCGCGGCATGACGCTGCTCTTCGCCGATCAACAGCGCCACGATACGAGTGAAGCCCTGCGCCGCATGCCGCGCGGCAAAGCGCTCGGCGGCGCGCAGCAGCGTGCGCCCCTCGGAGCACTCGCCAAGCTGGAATACCGCGATCGAGCGCGCAATCAGCGCCCGCTCTGCTGTGGTCAGCGAGTCGCGCAGTGTGCTCGGCACACTGCATGGGTGCTGCGCATGATATTCGAAGTGATTCAGCCAGACGCTCAGGTCAAAGGGAAACATGCCACTGCCCTTCTCGGATTCGCACTAGAGAGTGCGGGTCCAATCGGGTAGCGCTCCGACGCAATTCGGGCAAATTGTGACGCGCGCGCCTGCAGCCCTATCCTTCCTCGCACCTGCGCCGCCAGCCTGCTTCCAGGAACTGGAGCTGCGTCGCTGCGCAGGGCGGGAAGCACGCGGCAGGCCCAAAACAGGCCTAGCAGGAGGGCTTTGACGCGACGGCGGCCTCGCGAGTGGGATCGGCACCGGCAGAGATGACGCCCGAGGACGAGGCGTCAACCGGATCAGCAGGCAGGGCCCGCAGCGCATTGAACAGTTGCTCCGCGAAGCGCGGATCGGCGGCTGCCAGCAGCCCGAGGTCGGTGAGTTCCTCGCACAGAAACGATGTGAAGTCGGACATTTCGCTGCTCCTTGAGGTTTCTATCGCCATCCCGGGGTGGTGCTTTGCAACCTAGCCCGCCGTTCAACTGCGGCCTAGAATCGCCAAAAGTCCCTGAGACGGCTTTGGGCAGCCCCTGAGGCCTCCTGAATTGCTCTGAAGCGGGTGGAAAATGCCTGAAGGCCGGCGCGATGCCGTGTATGAGTTCGGCGGCTTCCGACTCCTCGCGGCGCAGCGGCGGCTCACGCGCGCCAACGGCACCGTGATCGAGCTCACCCCGAAGGCCCTCGACACACTTCATTTCCTGGTTCGGCACCCCGGCGAACTGCTGGACAAGACCGCCCTGATGGCGGCGGTGTGGCCGAATGTCGTGGTGGAGGAAAACAATTTGAATCAGGTGGTGTCCGCCCTGCGGCGCGCACTGGGGGATGGCAGCGGCGAGCGTCGCTTCATCGTCACGGTGCCGGGGCGTGGCTACCAGTTCGTCGCCCCGGTACGGATCACGACGGCGACGGAGGCCCCGGTGGAAGCTGTGACGCCGGCGCAGACCGCGCCACGCCGGTCGGTCGCGGTGTTGCCGTTCGTCAACATGACCGGCGATACCGCGAAAGAGTACTTCAGCGACGGCATGGCCGAGGAGCTGATCCACATCCTGGCGCGTATCCCCGGCCTCAAAGTTCCCTCACGAACCTCCGCGTTCGCTTACAAGGGGCGTAACCTCGACGTGCGCGAGATTGCCCGCGACCTGGACGTCAGCACCATACTCGAGGGCAGCGTGCGCAGCGCCGGCGAGCGCATACGCGTCACCGCACAGCTCATCGACGGCGCCAGTGGCTTTCACCTCTGGTCGGAGAACTACGACCGCAATTTCGGCGACGTGTTCGAGCTGCAGGATGAACTGGCACGCGCCATCATGAGCGCACTGCGCCTCACACTCGATGGCTCGATGCCAGCGGCCATCAATCGCAGCCCCCCGACGCGCGACCTCGAGGCGTACCACCTGTACCTGCGGGCGATGGCAATTGGCAGCGTTGCGCACATGCCCGAAGCGCTGGGGATGCTCGAGCAGGCGCTGACGCGCGATCCGGGGTTCGCCCGCGCGCGCGGTGCGCTGGCAAACCTGCGTTCGATGGCGCTGGTACTGGATGTACCGCTGACCCACACCCTGGCCGAGACCGAACAGGATGCGCTGCGATATCTCCAGGACGACGACCACAGCGCTGCCACGCATGCCGCCCTGGGAGTCATCTATGCCGCGCAGGGCCGCTGGCTGGCCTCCCGCAAGCACTTCGAATCCGCAATCGGCGCCGATAACACGGACCCCCTGATCTTCCAGAGCTATGGGTTGCTCGTGCTGGGCAGCACCGGCTTCCTGAGGCGTTACGTCGAAGCCTCACTCAACGCACACCGCCTGGCCCCGGGGTGGGTGGTCAACAATATGAACCTCGCCGTCGCGCACACGCTCGTCAACGAGGCGGAGACGGCGCGCCAGTACGCCGAGCTGTGCATCAACCTCGGGGCGCCACGGGCGACGCCCCCGCTGTGCGATGCGCTGTGTCAGCTTGCGCTGCGGGCGCAGCGCAGCGACGAGGCGGCCGAGATCATCATCGCCGGCCTGCCCCCGCAGATGGGAGACTCGAAAGGCATCGCGGCCGTCCGCCGGGTGTTTGCGGCGCTGGGCTCCGGCAGCGGCGCCGCTGCAGCAGTCAAAGCCCTCGACGCGGCGCGCGCCCGGCTGGAGGCGGACGCCTGGTCACAGATCATGAAGCGCCGTTTCATGCTCTGGTATACGCAGCTCGGGGCGCTGGAGCAGAGTTTCGCGGTCGCCACCGAATCGCTCGATCACTTTGCCCGCGCCGGCACGGTCGGCACGGCGTGGGCCTTCCTCTGGATGACTGAGATGCTGCCCTTCCGTCGGGACGAGCGCTTCCAGGCCCTGTGCCGGCGCATGGGGTTCTTTGACTTCTGGCAGCACAGTGGTCCGCCGGAAAACTGTACGCTCGAGGGCGGCAGGTTGCTCTGCCACTGAAGGCAGCGGCCTAGACTGCACGCACCGTGCTCACGTACGCAGGCCCTGGCCCTCGGGCGCCGAAGGACGTCCGTGGACTGCCACGTCCCGTTCGAGAAAATAGTTGAGGAACGTGCGGATTACCGCCACCGCGCCGACGCGGGCGATGGTCTGCCAGCTGGTACTGATCGAGGTCTCGACGATGTCGGCCGCCAGCTGGAAGGTCAGTGCGGCGACCAGCCAGCGCGCATAGCGCAGCCAGGCGTTGCGGGCGATGGCATCCGGCAGCTGCCGGATCGCTCCGCGCACCACCACGCCAAGGACCTCTACGGTGGCTACTACCACGGCCAGCAGTGCAAGCGCGTCAATCGCGATGATCACCGGCTCACTCACCAACACCAGCCACTCTCTCATGTGTGCACCAAATTGCCTGACCAGGGTGTGCGGACGCTATTCGCGGCGCTCCGCGAGATCGATGTTCTTTTCAGACGTCGCTGCCCGGGACGACGAAGCCGGTCAACCGAACGGGCCCATCTGTCCGATCATGCTCACGGCGGCAACCACCCCGATGAGTAACAGAACCACCGCCACGATCAGCACCAGCGAAGTCGGGAAGCCGCTCTCAGCGTGCACCAACCCCTGCGCCGCCATGACGTGGCGCTGGTTTCGCAGCCCCACCATGAACTGGACGTGATAGACGATGCCGAGGATGAGCATGCCGACCCCGAGCACTACCAGCGACGTGCCGAAGTTGCGCGCCGGCGCCGCACGCTGCAACACCCCGGCTTCTTTCAGCTTGTTGAAGAACTGATAGATCGTGAAGCCGAAGCCGATGAGCGACAGCGAGGTACGGATCACTGCCATGAGCGTGCGGTCCGCGGCCATGCGCGTGCGCTGAAAGGCCATGCCGGTACGCCGCTTCGCCAGCTCGACGTTCATGTCGCTGTCGGACATGGGCGCGGCAGGCTCACTCATCCGCCATCCCTCACGATGCAGCGAAAGCCGACGTGGCTGGTGGAAGTGTCGACCGGCTCGGCGTGCCGGGCGGCCGGCCGGTAGCGGCGACAGTAATTCGGCGCGCACAGGTGCGAGCCGCCCTTGAGCACCTTGCGCGGGATGCGGATGTTGGGCTGACAGGGATCGTAGCTGCCCTCCTGCGCCGCGCCGCGCGGATTCTCGCTGGGGCAGCACGGACTCGCGGCGCTAGTCTCGTGGCGCGTCGAGTACCAGTCGGTGGTCCACTCCCAGACGTTGCCGACCATGTCGTACAGGCCATATCCGTTGGCCGGGTAGGCGCGCACCGGCGAGGTGCGGGCGTAGCCGTCGGTGCGCAGATTCTCGTGCGGAAACTCGCCCTGCCAGGTGTTGGCCATGTGCCGCTGCTGTGGCGTGAATTCATCTCCCCAGGCGAACTCGGCGCCCTCCAGCCCCCCACGCGCGGCGAACTCCCACTCCGCCTCGGTGGGCAGCTCCTTGCCGGCCCAGCGTGCGTAGGCCTCGGCGTCCTGAAACGCCACGTGCACGACGGGATGATCCTCGAGGCCAGCCAGGGAACTGCTGGGACCATAGGGGCGGCGCCAGAATGCACCGAAGGTAAAGCGCCACCACTGACTCCAGTCCTGCAGGTCCACGGCGCCCTTCGGCGGGGTGAATACCAGGGAACCGGCCTTGAGCATGTGCGGCAGCGCGCCTGGATAATCGCGGGCATCGGGTGCGATTTCGGCAAAGGTCACGTAGCCGGTAGCTTCGACGAAGCGACGGAACTGGCGGTTGGTGACGGGAGTACTGTCCATCCGGAAGCCGCCCACACGCACGCGGTGCACGGGGCGCTCCTCCGGATAGTGCGCCTCCGAACCCATGGCAAAGACCCCGCCGGCAATCCGCACCATCCCGGGAGGCTGGGCGGCGTCCGGGTTGTCATAGGTTTCCCGCGGCTCCGCTTCGGGTACCGTCTTAGCTTCAGTGACATCCGTCATGTTGCGTTGCACTCAATCAGTCCGCTTTCCGCAGCCAGCACCATGAGAGCCGAGCCTTAGCCGGGCAAGGTCCCAAGGTTGCGAAGCCCCCGGATGATCAGCTGCACCCCAAGCCCCACCTGCAGCACACCGAGCACGGCGCCGAGCACCTGAAGCACGAACAACAGCGCGCCGCGCATGATCTCCCGGACAAACAGCATCGCCAAGAGATTCAGAATCATAACGATGATCAGGATGCCGTAGGTCGCCCGGATAAGCGTCGGATGGACCGCGGAGCTCAGCAGCGCGATCAATGCCGCGATCCCGTAGGGCGTGACCACGAGGGGAAACGTGAGCCGCAGCGCGGCCGCCATCGGGGTGGCTGGCAGCGGCTCCGGCGCCGGTGCCGTGGCCTCATACGGGGCCATCACCAGTTGCAGGGCCACCAGGACGAGGATCAGGCCGGCGGTCAGCTCCATCGCCGGCACCGAGACGCTCCACTTAGCC
>Ga0335084_10004090_pt1 | contig 14362 bp, 13 predicted proteins | sample Lox_Sample_44_FD_206721 | JGI IMG/M metagenome (GOLD analysis project Ga0335084, IMG submission 206721) | Soil microbial communities from Loxahatchee National Wildlife Refuge, Florida, United States - Lox_Sample_4.4 | ecosystem: Environmental > Terrestrial > Soil > Wetlands | place: USA...
CGCGCGATTACATGATCGCTGCGCATGCTTCGCAGGAACAGGGCCACCGCGCCATGCTGAATTGGTTGCGCCTCGAGCCTCTGCTGGACCTCCGCATGCGGCTTGGCGAGGGCACTGGCGCGGTCCTAGCCATGCACGTCGTGGATGCAGCCTGCCGCGCCTTGACCGACATGGCGACCTTCGATGAAGCCGGGGTCTCGGAGAAGGACGACTAGGCTCTCCAGACCGGGAAACGCGCCTGATGACATCCTTCATCGCTGCCCTCCAGTTCCTCCTCCTGACGCCTGCCTTTATCCGCCGCCCATTCAGCCCGGATGAATTAGGCCGTTCGGTTGCCTTCTATCCATTGGTGGGCCTGCTCCTGGGCGGCATCCTGGCGGCCGCGGACGCGCTGTTCGGCCTCCTCTGGCCGATCCCGGTTCGCTCCGCCCTTGTGCTTGCTCTCTGGGTGATCGTCACTGGCGGTTTACACCTGGACGGCTTCCTGGATTCCTGCGACGGTTTGCTGGGAGGTTCCACGCCTGAAAGGCGCCTGGAGATCATGCGCGATGAGCGTGTGGGTGCGTTTGGGGTGGCGGGAGGGGTGTTGCTCCTGCTCCTGATGTTCAGTTCCTTGAGCACGCTGGCGGGCGACCGCTGGGCCGCCTTGCTGCTTGCCCCGGTCCTTGGCCGCTTCGGCATGAGCCTAGCGGTCGTGGCGCTGCCGTACGCCCGAGACTCCGGCCTCGGTCGCGATATCAAGGATCACGCACGTCGCTCCGACCTGCTGGTCGCCGCGCTGATCGCATTGGCCTCTGCAATTGCGGTAGCTCTGCTCTTGCAAAGCCTGGCGCCTGTGGTCGTCCTGCTGGCGGCCGCGGCCGTGTACTGGCTCGGCACGAGCTTCGTCCTGCGCCGTATCCCCGGGATGACGGGCGACACCTACGGAGCCACCAACATGCTAATGGAAGCAACAACGCTGCTGGTCTTCGCCGCGATGCTGTGGTGAGCGCGATGGGCAAACTGACGTTCATCATCGGCGGAGCGCGCAGCGGCAAGTCGAGCTACACGGAGCGCATCGCGGCCGGGTTGGGTCAGCGCGTCCTGTACGTTGCCACCGCGCAGCCGTCCGATGAAGAGATGGCAGCGCGCATCCGGTCCCATCAAGCTCGCCGCCCTGCTGGGTGGCAGACGCGTGAGCTATCGGCCGGCGTGGGCCGTCAGTTGATGGCCGATCCGCCCGATGTAGACATCATTTTGATTGATTGCCTGACAGTCCTCGTCTCGAACCTTGTCCTGCAAGCCTCATCGAATTTGGATGAGCCGGACGTTCCGGCCGCCACTGTCTCGGTGCAGGCAGAGGTCTCGAATCTTGTGGAAGCCATTCGCGCCAGTGAGGCGCACTGGTTCGTGATCTCGAACGAAGTCGGTCAGGGGCTCGTTCCCCCTTATCCCGTAGGGCGGCTCTATCGTGACCTGCTCGGCTGGGCCAACCAGCGCCTGGCGCAGGAAGCCGATGAAGTGATCTGGATGGTGGCCGGCATCCCCGTGCCGATCGGGCAATACAGAAGATCAGAAAATAGCGAGTAAAAAGAAGATTGCGCACACAGAGGCGGAAAAGAAGCAAGAATCATTAGTGTATTCTTCCTTTGTGTTCCTTCGTGCCCTTCGTGGTGAGTCTTTTCTATCCCCGGATGAAATAGATCATTGACACCGCCACGCCGATGCTGACGACGACCCAGCGCAGCGTCTGCGGCTTGACGCGGCTCGCCAGCCTCCCGCCGAGAACGCCCCCCAGCAGCGCGCCCACGGCCATCACTGCCGCCGCGATCCAGACCACTTTCCCCGAGAACAAGAAGAACACCGCCGCCGCCACGTTGACGCAGAACCCGATCAGCTGCTTGAGCGCGTTCAGGCGCGTCAGGCTGTCGTCGAAGGTCAGGCCGAGCGCCGCCAGCACGATCACGCTCAGCCCGGCGCCGAAGTACCCCCCGTAGATGCCCGCGATGCCCACCGGCAGCGCCGCCCACTGCTCGTGCCTCGCCCCGCCCGGATGCGCCGCGCGTCGCCGGGTGAGCCAGCTCTTCACCGGGTCCTGGACGGCCAGCAGGATGGACGCGATCAGGATCAGCCACGGCACCAGTCCGCGGAACAGTTTCTCGCCGGTATGCAGCAGCAGGATGCCGCCGATCAGCCCGCCTGCGATCGCTGCGGGAATCAGATACCAGAAGCGTTTCTCCTGCCCTTTTAGGTCTTCTCTCTGCGCCAGCGTTCCGCCTACATAGCCAGGGCACAGCGCCACGGTGTTCGTCACGTTCGCGGCAACCGCTGGCACGCCGATCGCGACCAGCACGGGAAACGTGATGAGCGTGCCGCCGCCTGCCAGGGCGTTGATGGCCCCCGCCGCCACAGCCGCCAGCCCGACAAGAACCAGGTCAATTCCGGTGAGCATCAGTGGATCAAGTCCTTTGTACCCAGTGTGTGGAGCACGGCAAGTATAGCATTGCAGCCCAGCTGTCCGCGCGCTCTGCTTGACTCGCCGCATGCACTTCTGTATAATACCGCCTACACGATCCCTCTTGGAGTAGTACGCGGAGAGCGGCCTGATAGAGAAGGAGAAGAACGGTGGAAATCTCCCCAGGCAGTCGTCGCCGAAGTCGCCGGGAGCGCATGCCGAAGAAATGCTGGCTGATGCTCGCAAAGTAGAACGGCACGGGTGGCCCGTTACAGCCAGATCCTGATGCTGGTCGGGACGAGAGCGCTGAAGTGTTTCAGCGAATTGAGGTGGTACCGCGGAGCGAACGCTTCGTCCTCATCCGGACGAGGCGTTTTCATTTCTGAGTGCTGGAGAGGCAATTTCGCTGTTGATCTGTGCGGATTGCCAGGCAGGTCGCCGCCGCTAGATCAAGGAGCTAAGTATGCCCGAATACAACATCCCTAAGGCTTACGATTTCAAAGGGACCGAGCCGCGCATCTACCAGATGTGGGAGCAGGGCGGCTACTTCAAGCCATGGAATGACCCCAATAAGCCCGGCTTCGACCCGAATGTCAAGCCGTTCGTCATCTCCATCCCCCCGCCCAACGTGACCGGCGAGCTCCATTTGGGCCATGCCATGTTCGTCAGCATGGAAGACCTCATGGTCCGCTACCACCGCATGAAGGGCCTGCCCGCGCTGTGGGTGCCCGGCTCGGATCACGCCGGCATCGCCACGCAGCTCATGGTGGAGCGTCACCTGCTCAAGACGGAAGAGGTGACGCGCGAGGAATTGGGCCGCGAAGAGTTCGTCAAGCGCACCTGGGAGTGGAAGCAGAAATATGGGAGCATCATCTTCAACCAGGTGCGCCGGCTGGGCGCCTCCTGCGATTGGGACCGCGCCCGCTTCACCCTGGATGAAGGCTTGTCCCGCGCCGTCCGGGAGGCTTTTGTGCGGCTCTATAAGAAAGGGCTGATCTACCGCGGCCCGCGTCTCATCAACTGGTCGCCGGGCTTGAAGACGGCAGTCTCCGACCTCGAGGTGGAGTACAGCGAAGAGGAAGCCACGCTGTACTACTTCAAGTACATGCTGAAACCCCAGACTTCCGAAGTCTCCGGTATCCAAGGGCAGGGTGCCGAAGATGGCAAGAAGACTTCGGAAGTCTCTGAGTTCATCCCGGTGGCGACCGTCCGGCCCGAGACCATCCTCGGCGACACGGCGGTGGCCGTCCATCCCGACGACGAGCGCTATCGGAAGTACATCGGCCGCATGGCCATCGTGCCGATTCTCGGCCGCGAGATTCCCGTCATCGCAGACGAATACGTCTCGCGCGAGTTCGGGACCGGCGCCCTCAAGATCACGCCCGGGCACGACCCGAACGACTACGCCATCGCGCAGCGCCATAACCTGCCGGTCATCTCCGTGCTCGATGAATCCGCCCGTATCAACGAGAACGGCGGCCCCTACCAGGGGCAGGACCGCTTCGAGTGCCGCGAGAAGCTCTGGGCCGATATGAAGAAAGCCGGTCTCACCATCAAGACCGAGCCGTATATGACCACCATCCCCCGCTCGCAGCGCGGCGGCGAGATCGTGGAGCCGATGATCAGCACGCAGTGGTTCGTGAAGATCGAGCCGCTGGCGAAGGCTGCGCTGGATGTTGTGCGGGACGGCCGCATCCGTATCGTGCCAGAGCGCTTTGAGAAGGTCTACTACAACTGGCTGGAAAACATCAAGGATTGGTGTATCAGCCGGCAGTTGTGGTGGGGTCACCGTATCCCCGTGTGGTATTGCCCCGACGGCCATATGACCACCGGCCGGCAGGACCCCACCCAGTGCGACACCTGCGGATCCACGGAACTGACGCAGGACCCGGACGTGCTGGATACCTGGTTCTCTTCGGGGCTTTGGCCCTTCTCCACCCTCGGCTGGCCCGACGAGACGCCGGATTACAAGTACTTCTACCCGACCTCCTACATGGAGACCGGTTACGACATCCTGTTCTTCTGGGTGGCGCGCATGATTATGGATGGCCTGGAATTCACCGGCAAAGCTCCATTCCACACGGTGTACCTGCATGGACTGATCCGTGACGAGCACGGGCGCAAGATGTCGAAGACCTATGGCAACGTGATCGACCCGCTGATTGTCATGGACGAGCTTGGCACCGATGCGCTGCGCTTCACGCTTCTCGTGGGCGCTACGCCCGGCAATGACATGAACCTGTCGGTCAAGAAAGTGGAGGCCAACCGGAACTTTGCGAACAAGGTCTGGAACGCCGGACGCTTCGTGATATCTGCGGTCGGCGCCTTGGGCGACGCGGACTCCGCCCCCTCTGCACCCACCTCGGCTCCCACGCTCGCCGACTCTTGGATCGCCTCCCGCCTGGATCAGTTGGTTCGCGACGTGGAGCGCCTCTTCCAAACCTTCCAGTACGGCGAGGCCGGCCGCCAGATCTACGAATTCTTCTGGTCCGACTTTGCCGATTGGTACGTGGAAATTGCCAAGCAGCAGATGCAGAGTGAAGAGACGCGGGAGCAGACGGTTCGCATGCTGGTCAAGGTGTTGGATACATCCCTGCGCCTGCTGCACCCGTTCACTCCCTTTATTACCGAGGAGCTTTGGGGCCACCTGCGCAATGCTCTGCAAGACTCGCCGGTCGCCGACCTGGCCGCAGGCTGGTCGCCGGTACTGATCACTGCCCGCTGGCCCGAGGCCGGCGCTCCCGCTCCGGGCGAGGCTGAGAGCTCCGCGCAATTCGCATTGCTCCAGGAAATCGTTCGTTCGATCCGCAATCTGCGCGCCGAGAAGAATGTGAACCCGGCCAAGCGTCTCGTGGCGATGCTGGTCAGCGCGGATCAGGCAGACTTGCTGAAGCAGCAGTCGGCTATCATCGCTGCTCTGGCGGGCCTGGACCCGGATCAGTTATCGGTCCTCGGCGCTCTGCCGGAAAAGCCCGCAGAGAGTGCTGTGCTGGTGGTCGGTTCCGTCGAGGTCTACCTGCCTCTTTCCGGCATGGTCGATCTGGATGCGGAGCGGGCGCGCCTCTCGAAGGAACTGGCCGAGGCGCAGTCTCAGATCGACCGGCTCCAGAAGCTGCTCGGCAGCGATTTTGCGAATAAGGCCCCGGCAGCCGTGGTGGCAAAGGAGCGCGAGAAGCTCGCAGCCTATAAAGAAACTGCCGAGAAGTTGCAGTCACAGCTGAAGTAGCTCACCTACGTCATTGCGAGGAGCGGAGCCCCGCTGAAGCGGGGCAAGCGACGAAGCAATCTCTTCCTGGTGTAGCGACGCAGTTTGAGACTGCTATTGCTCTTATTGGTACCGAAGGAGGCATCCATGGAGACCACACTGCGCAACACGGCCTGCACCGTGCGCCGCGCCGAGCCGGGTGACTACGAGGCCATAACCCGCCTCTTCTCCGGGCCCAAGGTCGTAAGGGGCACTCTTCAGCTCCCGTTTCCCTTCGCCGAGGCCTGGCGTAAGCGCCTCGCGGAACCCGCGGACGGATATTACGGCCTGGTTGCCTGTGTGCTGGGCGAGCTTGTCGGCGAATTGGGATTGATCACGTTCCCGAACGCGCCGCGCCGGCGTCATGCTGCCCGGCTCGGCATGGCTGTGCGCGATGATTGGCAGGGCAAAGGTATTGGCAGCGCGCTGATGCAGGCTGCCGTTGATCTGGCCGACAAGTGGTTGAATATCACACGCCTGGAGTTGGAGGTCTTTACAGACAATGAGCCGGCAGTCCGGCTCTATAAGAAATTCGGCTTTGTCATTGAGGGTACAGCCGTCCAGTTCGCCTTCCGCGATGGGCAATTCGTCGATGTGTACACGATGGCCCGCTTGCGAAACAGCGTCTGAAGATTCATACCCCCCGGGCGTTCGGTCAGCAAATCGTGCTCATTTTCCGCTATTTTGGGCTGGAAAATGAGCACGATGTTTTATGACAAACCTGCGCAAAGTACTGGATATTCGTCATTTGACGGGCTGCACAGGATGCATTAATTTAGATGGGACATTTCACTAAGGAGCAGCTTGCCATGACAATGAAAATCACTGAAGAGTGCATCGCCTGCGGTGCGTGCATTCCCGAGTGCCCCACCGAATCCATCAGCGAGGGCGACGGCGTTCTCTATGTGGTCGATCAGTCGACCTGTGTTGAGTGCGAGGGCCACTATGACTCGCCGCAGTGCGTCACCGTTTGCCCGGTCGAGTGCATCATCAAGGCTGAGTAGCGCGCCGCGATCACAGCCTGACATCCTAAAAGAGGGAAAGCCAGAAGGCCCGCCGGGAGATTCGTCGATTCCCATGGTTCCGGCGGGTCGTTTTGTGTGAAAAGCTGCCTGTCGCGCGTGACGGGCAGGCTCGCCACAGAGAAACCTTACCTCCACGCCGCCAGTTCGCTTTGCCGTGCTGGCGGTTCTTGTTTCTCCTCGAAGATTCTTTCACAATCAAAAGAAGGCTCCCGGGGGAAGATAACGTATAATCGGGCAACGTGTTTTTAATTTAGCGGTATCACAAGGATCGTCTGTCATACGGATCGACTTCGTTATAGGTAGGAGAGCATGCCCAACTCCGATCGTTCCTATCAAGGCAAATTAGCGCTGGTTGCGGGCGGCTCCATGGGTCTGGGACTGGCCCTTGCGCGCCAGCTCGCCGAAGATGGAGCCACGGTTTGGATTCTTGCGCGTCACCCCGAGCCGTTGCAGGCCGCTTGCGGAAGTCTCGCCGCCTCCAAAGGTCAGCGGCATGGGATGTATTCTGCGGACGTTACCAGCCTGGATCAGGTGCAGGCCGCCGTAGAGTACATCAAGCGTCAAGTGGGTGTGCCGGACCTCTTGATCAACTGCGCCGGCGCCGCGCATCCCGGGTATGTCGAGGAGACCCCGCTGGATGTGTTCCACGGCATGATGGACCTGAACTACTTCGGCACAGCCTATATGGTGAAGAGCTGGCTGCCCGATATGTTAAAGCGAGGCAGCGGGCATATCGTAAATGTTTCTTCCATGGCCGGTTTCCTGGGGGCGTTTGGCTACTCCGCCTATGGCGCAGCCAAGTATGCGGTCAGAGGCTTCTCGGACGTCCTGCGACTGGAGCTAAAGCCTCTCGGGATCCGCGTGTCGGTCGTCTTCCCTCCGGACATGGATACCCCGGGCCTTGCCAACGAGAACAAGACCAAGCCATTCGAGACCTTCGCGGCGGGCAGTACCAAAGCCCTCAAGCCGGAGGATGTGGCGCAGTCCACCTTGCGCGATCTTAAGCGCGGCCGCTACATCATCCTGCCTGGCTCCGAGCCCCGGCTGCTGTATCACGCCATGCTTCTCATCGGCAATGGCGTCTATCCAATCATGGATAGGCTGGTCGCGGATGCCAGGAAGAAGAAGCAGAAGGCCCAGGCTGCGAGGAACGATGGACATATTTGAGAAGTGTTACGGTTATACCGAAGCCAGGGAAGCCATTGCGAACGGCTCGTATCCGTACTTCATCGCCATGAGCGAGAGTGAGGGCACGGAGGCCGTCTTCCAGGGGCACCGCCTCATCATGTGCGGCTCGAACAACTACCTCGGGCTGACCACCGATCCGCGTGTCCATCAGGCGGCCATCGACGCCGTCGAGCGCTTCGGCACCTCGTGCACCGGCTCTCGCTTTCTGAACGGGACGCTCGAGCTGCACGAGCGGCTTGAGCATGAGCTCGCTGCATGGGTCGGGAAGGAAGCCGCGCTGGTCTTCTCGACCGGCATGCAGACCAACCTCGGGGTCATCAGCGCCCTTGTCATGCGGGGTGATGTGGTGCTCCTGGATAAGGACGATCATGCCAGTCTCGTGGATGGGGCGCGGCTTGCCTGGGGTGAGACGAAGCGCTTCCGTCACAACGACATGGCCGATCTGGAGCACAAGCTCGCCAGTATTTCGCCGGACAAGGGCAAGCTGGTCGTCGTGGATGGGCTCTATAGTATGGGCGGCGATCTGGCGCCCCTCTCCGAAATTGCAGCTATTTGCCGCAAGCATGGCGCCCGCCTGATGGTCGACGATGCCCACGGGTTGGGCGTCCTGGGCGGCGGCCGCGGCACTGCCGCGCACCTCGGTGTCACGGATCAGGTCGACCTCATCATGTCCACGTTCAGCAAGTCTTTCGCATCTCTCGGCGGTTTCATCGCCGGGGACGAGCAGGTGATCCATTACATCAAGCATCACGCCCGCGCCCTCATCTTCAGCGCCAGCATTCCCGCGGCCAACGCTGCCGCCGCTCTGGCTGCCCTGCAGATCATGCGCGAGGAGCCGCAGCGGGTCGAGCGGCTGACCGCCATCGGCGAGCGCATGCGCCGTGAGCTCCGGGCGATGGGTTTCAACATCGGCAACTCTGTCTCGCCCATCATCCCGATCGTGATCGGGGATAAGCCGCGTACCCTCATGGCGTGGCGGGCCCTCTTCGACGCCGGCGTGTTCGTGAACCCGATCCTTTCCCCCGCGGTCCCGGCCGGCATGGACCTCCTCCGCACCAGCTATATGGCCACCCATACCGACGATCAGATCGATCGTGTCTTGACCATTTACTGCGAGGTCGGCAAGGCTCTCGGCCTGATATAGCGCCGAATAACCTGCGTATTTCAATAAGGTAGAAAAAACAGCGCCGGCTCCGAACCGGCGCTGTTGATTCCCTGGCTGCCCCCTGCCGCGTGCCTGCTGCCCTACTTGCGCCTGCGGAGCACCGCATCGACGACCGTGATTTCTCCGTCGCGGTTGAATGTATGCGTTGCGCGATATCGGCTGCCGAGCGGCGTGAAGCCCTTTACGGGCTCTTCGGCGTATTCCGTTTCGCTCAGTGCCGTAATGCGGCTGAATTTCAAGGCATAGCCGTATCGTGAAGATGAATCCTGCGAGGGACGGATCAGGCTTCCATCCACCTGGAAGATGCGCCCGCCCGGGCGCGCCGAACTGATGTCTTTCACGATCGGGTTGCGGGGGTGCGGTGTCCAATTTCCAGCCAGGAGATCACCCGCCGTATAGTAAAGATGAAGAGCGTCCAAGCTGGAGCCGCCCGGCTCCTTCACGTTGGCGAAGAGCCACCATTTCCCCTCGTGCCGCAGCAGGGTCGCATCCACCGCGTAGATATCCGTAAGGAGGTTCCCGGCAAACTCCCACCGGTCTGGAAAATGTGTGCAGCGATAGAGCTCGATGGTGCGGTTGCCTGCCGTCTCAGGCACCATGCACAGCTCGGTGCCATGCTCGAAGACGAACGGATACGACAGATGATAGGGCCGTTCCAGCACCACTTGCTGAGACAGCAGGCTGCCGTCGCCGCCCAGCGTCAGGCATACGATCCGCCCACGTCCCGTGGCGTAGAGCTTCTCCTCGATAAAGAGGTAGTAGCACTCGCCCTTGTGGAGGATGAACGGATCGCCCCAGTAGCGGTCCTTCGGCGGGATCAGCGGCTGGAGGCCATTCCAATCCAATGATCGGTAGTCGAGGTTCTTCCCCGTCAAAATGATCCACTGGTCGATGAAGATCCACGAGGCGATTGTCTTATCGATCCTGCGGCTCACGCGGCGCACGAGAGCTGCGGCGCTCACGGGACCGCATCCAGCGTGCTTTCCCCGTCTGTCAGCACGTACAGGCTGCGCGGCGTGTCATGCCCCCGGTCGTACACAAAGTCCGTGACGATATAGCCCCTGGCGAAAGCCGTCTCGAAGAATTCCCTGGAGAAATAACGCCAGTCGCGCGCCAGCGAAAAATCTGCTGCCTTCAACGCCATGAAATCGGCGGGGATTTCCCCGGTGATCAACTGGGTATCCAGCGCCGGCACATGCTCGGGGGGCCGCGGCAGCCCATCCTCCCCGGAATGCATCGTGTAGAGGGGGTGCACGCCCACGCGCGTCAGGTGGCTCAGTTTCAGCGTCGGGCGCGGCCGCTTTCCCAACCGGCGGTTTACGCGATGCGTGTTCAGCCACCAGTCCACCTGGAAGCGGTCGGATGGCAGGCCGGCGTTCAGCCCATCGCGCATCTCCCCATACTCCGACCGCCGGTAGGTGGAGCAGACTGCCCCGAGCCGCGCAATGTTGAGATAGGCGTTCCGGCTGAGCAGCGGGTCATAGGTCCACGTGATGTGGTCCAGGTCCTGGTGGCGCACCATCTGCCACTGGGCGCGCTTTAGCGCAAAGCCGACGCCGCTGTCCCGGTGGTCGGGATGGACGCCTGCCATGTGCGAGCAATGCTTGGGACGCGGCCCATCCGCCGTGGATTCCAGGCCGGGGAATCCGAAGACGAAGCCCACCAGCCGCTCCTCCACGAATGCGCCCAGCACGAGCCCTCCGTTGTGGACGACAGTGATCAGCAGGTGAGCAGGCACCACGTCCGTCTCGCTACCCGGCCAGACATCCCGCTGCAGGGCCTCCACCGCGGACATCTCTTCGGGCGTCTCCAGGACGCGTATGTTCCACTCTTTCATGGTCTAAGGCCGGAATATCCGCATGGCTTCGAGGAGGCGGCGGGTTCCTTGCGATGTCTGCGCGGAGATCTTATTCCACGCCGCGCCGTACCACGGGCTTCGCTTCAGGTAATCCAGGCGGTAGCTGAAGCGCGCCGGCATCAGGCCGAAGATGCGGGGCAGGTTATCGACCGGGCACGTGCGGTTGATGGAGATGTAGTCCAGCCAGAAGGAGGAGGCAGGATAGTTCGGGATGAAGGATTCCAGGGTCACGATCAGGGCGCGAAGGAACACGGGGTGTATCTCGAACAGGATGCGCGGCGTGTGCGTGACCTGCATGAGGATCTCGACGATCTGCCGCATCGTGAAGTATTCGCTGCCGCCGATCTCGTAGGTGTGGTTGACGGTGGCCTCGTTGTCGAGCGACCACAGCAACACCGTGACGAGGTCCTCGACCCATAACGGCTGGATGACCGCGCGGGTGCTGCTTGGCAGCGGAAAGAACACGGGCGCCATCTGCAGCAGCCGGGAGAGGTTGGTTGTGAAGTGGTCTTCCGGCCCGAAGACGATGGACGTGCGGAAGATCGTATGCGGCACGCCTGAGCGGCGGATATGCTCTTCGGCGATCCCCTTGGCCTTGAATACCGGAAAGCCCGAGGATCGGCCCGCGCCGATGTGGCTCACCGTAATGAAGCGCTTGATCCCGACATCGGCCGCCACGCGGGCCAGATTCTCGGTACCCTGCATGTCCACGGTCAGCAGGTTGGCATTGCGCCCCTGCGACTCGGCTCCGGCGAGGTGGAAGATGACGTCGATATCTTTAAGCGCGGCTCGGATCGAGCGCTCATCCGAGAGGCTGACCACGGCAGCTTCGACGGGTAGCCCCTTGGGCAGGCGAGGGGATCGCCGGGATGGGCGGATCAGCACGCGAACTTCGCGGCCGGCCTCGAACAACTGGCGGACCAGCGCCCGCCCGATGAAGCCGGTCGCTCCAGTGACTAGGATCATGGCCTACAGCGTACAGCCCGGGCATCCCTCCATCCGTTGGAAACATGCCAGGGCGCGAAAGTCAACGGGATGCCGCCATTGGAAAACACGCGGTAGATTATAGCAGAGGCGGGAGAATGCTCTTTTTGCGCCCAAAAACCACGGTGCGCCATCCTCATCTGGATATCGACGATTTCTAAACAAGTTCTACATATCCGGTTGGTATTCTATTCCTGGAAGCCAGCCCGACCGAAACACCGGACGGGATGGAATACTGCAATACCGGGACGGCGATACGCACATCGGGCGGGCGAATCGTCCGTGAGTATAATGACATTATCGGGTTCGAATCCCGCGGGAGCAAGGCGGATGCCAAAGACCATCCTCGTCGTCGACGATAAAGCGAACGTGCGCACATTGGTGCGCGACTACCTGACGGAGCAGGGCTTCCACGTCAGCGTGGCGGATAACGGGCAGAACGCCCTGTATGCCGCGCGGCACGACAAGCCCGACCTGATCCTGCTGGACATCATGATGCCCGAGATGGATGGCTATGAGTTCATCCGGGCCTATCGCCGGGAAAGCGAGACGCCCATCATCCTGCTGACCGCCCGGTTGGAGGAATCCGACAAGGTGATCGGGCTGGAGCTCGGGGCGGATGACTACATTACCAAGCCATTCGGCATGCGCGAGCTGGCGGCGCGCATCAACACGGTCTTGCGGCGGGCAGGCAAGACACACACCCCAAGCACGGTACTGCGTGCAGCGGATATCGTGCTGGACCATGAAACGCATGCCGTCACGGTGAGCGATAAGGACGTGCGGCTCACCCCCTCGGAGTTCGACCTGCTGGCGATCCTGATGGCAGCGCCCGGCCGTGTGTACACGCGTATGGAATTGCTGGACGCGCTCCAGGGCACGAGCTTCGAGGGCATCGCCCGCACCATCGACCAGCATATCCGCAACCTGCGCCTCAAGATCGAGGTCGATCCCTCGGAGCCGCGCTACATCGAGACGGTCTTTGGCGTGGGCTACCGGTTCGCCGGAAAATAACATGACGCGCTCGATCACCCTGCGGCTCATCCTTGCTTTCCTAATGGTTGGCATCATGGTCGTGGCGCTTGCCGCGGGGATCACGTACTGGCTTACCGTGCGTGAGTTCCGGCAGCTCACGTACGACCAGGCGCGGGACCGGTTCGTCACCGACGTGACCTATTACTATCAGTCTCACGGCTCGTGGGACGGGGTGCTCCAATACTATCAGCAGCGCAGCGCGGTCCGCTCGCCATTCGACTCGGGGCCGAGGCCGCCGGGTGGAGGCGGAGGCGCACCTCAGCCGCAGACGGTGTTCTTTGCGCTGGCGGACCAGGACGGGAGAGTCCTCATCCCCGCGGACGATCTCAGGCTGGGGCAGGCGGCGCCGGCAGAAGCCCTGGCCCAGGGGACGGCCGTCATGGCGAACGACCAGCGGGTGGGTACCGTGCTGGTGGTCGGGAACGCTCCCCCGCTGGGGCCGTTGGAGACGCGCTACCTGGACCGCACGAACGTCGGGCTGCTGGTGGCGGCGCTGGGGGCCTCGGCGGTCGCGCTGCTGCTCGGGATCGTGCTGGCGCGGGCGCTGACTCGGCCGATCCGGGAGCTGACCACCGCCATCCGCCGCATGGCAGCCGGAGACCTCAAGCAGACCGTGGAAGTGCATTCGAGGGACGAGCTGGGCGAGCTGGCCGCGGCGTTCAACCAGATGAGCGCGCAACTGGACCGGCTGCTGACGGCGCGCCGCCAGATGACGGCCGACATCGCGCACGACCTTCGCAACCCGCTGACGGTGATCGGCGGCTACGTGGAGTCCATGCGGGACGGGGTGCTCAAGCCGACACCCGAGCGGCTGGACGCAATGCAGGCCGAGGTGCAGCACTTGCAGCGGCTGGTGGATGACCTGCGGCTCCTCTCGCAGGCAGATGCGGGCGAGCTGACGCTGAGCCGTGAACTGGTGGCTGTGGCTGCCTTGCTGGAGCGGGCTGCTCTATCCTACCGGCCCCTGGCGGAGAAGCAGGGCATCCGTCTCGAGATAAAGACAGAGCCGAATCTTCCGGAAATCGAGGCGGACCCGGACCGGCTGGTGCGGCTGCTCGGCAACCTGCTCAGCAATTCGCTGCGCTACACTCCCGCCGGGGGCGAGATCGCGCTCAACGCAGGCATGCAAGGGGCGCAGCACATCCGGATCTCTGTCTCAGACAACGGTAAAGGCATCGAGCCCGAGGCGCTGCCGTACGTGTTCGACCGGCTGTATCGCTCGGACCCCGCGCGCAGCCGCAGCGAGGAGTCTGGGCTGGGGCTGGCGATCGCGAAATCCATCGCGGAAACGCACGGGGGAACGATCCGCGCAGAGAGCACACCGGGCAAGGGGACAACCATGACGATCGTGCTGCCGCTCCAGAAAAGCTGACGGCGTGAGGGGGGCTTAGGCCGGAATCGCGCGCTGGAATTGAAACAATGAGGGTCA
>Ga0335084_10004092_pt1 | contig 14358 bp, 11 predicted proteins | sample Lox_Sample_44_FD_206721 | JGI IMG/M metagenome (GOLD analysis project Ga0335084, IMG submission 206721) | Soil microbial communities from Loxahatchee National Wildlife Refuge, Florida, United States - Lox_Sample_4.4 | ecosystem: Environmental > Terrestrial > Soil > Wetlands | place: USA...
GGACCCAGACGATGCGGCCGCGGTAGCGCGTGTCGCCCATCTGCGCCGCGATCATGCCGAAGACGCGGGAGCCGACGCCCGAGTCGCCGCTGACCTGGCGGTCGCCGAGGACCGCGTCGGCCTCGTCCACCAGCACCATCACCGGCCCCATGGCGCGCAGCACCCCCAGCACCCGCTCCAGGTTGGCCTCGGTCTCGCCCACCCACTTGGAGCGGAAGTTGCGCAGCACCACGCAGGGGATGCCGATGGAACCGGCGGCGCACTGGGCGAGGAAGGTCTTGCCGGTGCCCACCGGGCCGCAGAGCAGGTACCCCATGGGCGCGCAGTCGAGCGCGCCGCGCCGCACGAGGGCGGCGTCTTCCTGGAGCCGCCGCTTGGCCGCCTCGTGCCCCACCACCCGGTCGAGCCCCCAGCGCGGCTCCACGAACTCGAGCAGGTCCTGCGCCTGGCGCTCGATGAGCCGCTTCTTCAGCTCGGAGAGGCGGCCGGCGTCGAGCCGCCGCCCGCCGCTGCCGCCCGAGCGGACGACGGTCTCGAGGTCGGTGAGGGCGATGCCCGCGGTGAGCCGCGCCAGCTCCGGTGCGGCGAAGTCGGACGACGCCGGCGTGGGCCGCGCGGCGCCCTCGAGGAAGGCCCGGCGCTCCGCCTCGTCCGGGAGCGGCACCTCCAGCGTGGCCACGTGCGGGTTCGAGGCCAGCGGCTCCGAGACGTCCGCGACGCGCGCGTCCACGAGCACGAACGCCATGTTGCAGCGCTTCACGTAGGGGCTCGCCGCCCAGTCGAGCAGGGTGACGACGCTCGTCGCGGTGGCGAGCGACGACCGTTCGCCGCGCGGCAGGAGCTGGGAGGCGTGGTCCACGATCACCGCCACGTCGACGCGTTCGTCCTCGGCGGCGGTCGCGTTGCGCAGGACCAGCCGGTCGAGCGCGGCGAGGGCCGCCGCGGGATCGCGGGGCAGCGCGGCCAGGTCGCCCAGCCGGCGGGCGGCGAGCGCGACCATCTCGCGGAGCCGCTCCTCGCTGCGCCCCGCCAGGCAGCGCAGGCCGCGCGCCAGGTCGTAGTGGAGGACGAGGTCGAACCGGCCGAAGAGCTGCTCGGCCAGGAACTCCGCGAGCGTGCCCCAGCGCGGCGGGTCGTCGGCGACGCGGACGTAGTCGAAGGTGTTCCCCCCCAGGAGGAACGTCGAGGTGGTGCCGGAGCGGTACAGCTCCGCGAGGCGGGAGGCCCACGCCGGGAACCAGGCCGGGAGCCCGGCAGGGCCGACCTCGCGCGCCGCCGGCGCGGAAAGCGGCGCACCGGGCGGCGCAGGCGTGGGGCTCGCGCTCACCGCTCGGCTCCCGCGCTGAGGATGGCAGGGGTCGCCGACAGCTCCTCGCCGAGGCCGGTGATCTGGTGCAGCTCGCGGATGGCCGCCTCGGTGTGGGCCATGCTCTCGGCGACGGAGTCCACCTGCGAGGAGATGTAGTCCGGGTCCTGGTGGCTCACCGCCATCTCCGAGATCGCCTGGATCTTGCCCTCGATCCGGTCCAGCTCCACGCCGACGAACTCGGCGTTGGAGGCGGCCTTGCGGAAGTTCTGGAGGCGCAGCTCCGAGGTCGCGATGGCGTCCGAGACGGAGCGGACGATCCGCTCGTCCCCGCGCTTCTTCGCCTCCTCCTGGCGCACGCGCAGGTCGTCCACCCCGTGCTGGATCTGCGCCTCGTCGGCCGAGGACAGGAAGCGCCGGAGGGCCTGCTGCGAGGCGAGCAGCCGCAGGAACGCCCAGAGCAGCCGGTCGAGGGCCGGGGCGCGGATCTCGTCGGCCCGCGAGGTGCCGCCGCCCGCGGCGCCGCCCACGCCCTGGGCGAGCCGCTGCATGTCGAGGCAGCGCGCCCGGAGCCGCTCGAAGCGCTGGCGCGCGGGAGGGTCGAGGGCGCGGACCACGTCCGCGAGCGCCTGCTGCGAGGCAGCCGCGCCGGGCTCGGGCGCGGCCCGCTCGGCGTGCGCCCTGGCGTCGATGGCCGCGCGGAAGCGCGGCAGGGCGGTGAGCCCGCCGAGGTAGACGAGCTCCGCCGCGCAGACGATGGGGAGGAGGCCGTCGGGGAACGGGGAGAGCACGGCCGCCGCGGTCCCGCCCAGGAAGAAGAGCAGGTTCCACCGGTAGAGGAAGGCCTCCCGGAGGTACCGCCACAGGCCTGCGGGCGTGGGGCTCACGGCGTCGCCGGCCCCGCCTCGGGGGGCTCGAGGCTCTCCACCAGGTCGCGGATCTGGAACACCACGTCGAGGAACTCCCGCTCGCGCTGCATCACGCGCGCGGGGCGGTTCGGCGGCGGGACCTCGAGCTGCCGCACGATGGTGCCCGGCGAAGGGGAGAGCACGTAGACGCGGTCGCCCAGGTAGACCGCCTCCTCGACCGAGTGGGTGACGAAGAACACCGTGGCCTCGAGGTCCCGCCAGAGCTGGACGACGAGGTCCTGCATGTTGAGGCGGGTGCCGGGGTCGAGCGCGCCGAAGGGCTCGTCCATGAGGATGATGCGCGGCCGCAGCGCCAGGCTGCGGGCGATGGCGACGCGCTGGCGCATCCCGCCCGAGAGCTCGTGCGGGTACTTGCGGGCGTCCGCGTCCACGGAGAGGCCCACGCGCCGGATCCACTCGCGCGCCACCTCGCGCCGCTCCCGGGCCGGCATGCCCCGGCACTCCAGGCCGAAGGCGATGTTGTCCTCCACGGTGCGGTGGTCGAACGAGGTGTAGTCCTGGAACACCATGCCGCGGTCGGCCCCCGGGCCGGCCACGGGCCCGCCGTCCACCAGCACCTCCCCCTCGGTGGGAGGGTGCTGCGGGCCGAGGCCGGCGATGAGCCGGAGCAGCGTGGACTTGCCGCAGCCGGAGGGTCCGAGCAGCGCGATGAACTCGCCCTTGCCCGGGAGGTCCTCGACCACGAAGGAGACGTCTCGGACGGCGGTGAGCGCGGTCCGCCCCTCGCCGAACCGCTTGGTCACGCCGCGGAACTCCACCACCGGCGGGCGCGGCGCGGCGCCGGCCGCCGGCGGCGCCGGTGCCTTGGTCCCGGGCTGCTGGGCGGGCTGGCTCACGAGTCGTTCCGGTAGGGGAAGAGCCCGCGCTGGAAGAACGCGAGGGCGCGGTCGATGCCCCAGGCGAGGAGGCCGATGAGGACGAGCACGAGGAAGATGTGGTCGGTGTGGCCGCGCCGCTGCGACATCGAGAGCAGGTAGCCGAGGCCGTACTTCGCGTTCACCAGCTCGGCCAGCATGATGTAGCCGAAGGCGATCCCGAAGAGGCTCCGCAGGCTGGTGAAGACGCCGGGCATGGCCAGCGGCACCAGCACCTTGGTGACGACCTGCGCGCTGCTGGCGCCGAGCGTCTGCGCCGTGTCCACGTAGCGGTCGTTGATCGCGATCACCGAGGCGGCCGCGTCGGAGAAGACGAACGGGACGGTGGCGATGAAGATGAACATCACCTTCTGCGACTCGTCGATGCCGAACCAGAGGATGGTGAGCGGGATGAGCGCGGCGACCGGGATGTTGCGCAGCACCAGCACCACCGGCGCGATGAACGCGCCGAAGGCGCGCCAGCTGCCCGCGGCCATGCCCAGCGGCACGCCGACGACGGCCGAGAGGAGGAAGCCGAGGAGCACCCGCCGGAGCGTCGCCACCACCGCCTCGAGGAGCGACCCCTCGGCGAGGAGCGAGCGCGCGCTGGTCACCACCTCGAGCGGGCTCGGAAGGAGCACCGGGGAGACGAGGCGGCTCTCCGGCGCCCCCGCCGTCGCCGCCGTCCAGGCGAGCAGCACGGCGGCGATGCACGCCGCGCCGAGCCCCTTGCCCACCAGGAGCGGCGGCGGCTGGCGCAGCGCGAAGAGGCCGGGGGGGAGCGGCTTGCGGGCCACGGGCCGTCCCTTCACTTGGTGGTGACGGCCTCGGCCGGGTAGACCTTGATCTCCACCCGGCGGTTCTTGGCGTGGTTGAGCGGATCGGCCGGGTCGGCGGGGCGGTCCCACCCCACGCCCGAGACCGCGAACTGGTTGGGCTGGAGCTTGCCGAACTTGCGCGTCAGGGCCTCCTTCACGGCGTTGGCCCGGTTCGCGGCCAGCTCCTTCACCATCGAGGCGGGCACGCGGCCCTGCATGGAGGCGTCGGTGTGCCCCTCGATGACCACGCGCGCCGCGCCGTACTGGCCGGCGAGCTTGCCGATCTCCTCCACCACGAAGTCGACGTTGGGGTCGTAGAGCTCCTCGCGCTCCTTCCCGTCCACCACCTGCGACACCTTCTTGTGGAGGTCCCAGGAGTTCGGGAAGAAGTGGATCACCACGGTCTTGGTGAGGATCTCGCTCGACTCCGCCTGGATGGCGCTGGCCGAGGTCGGCGCGAAGTGGACCTCGTATTCGTCCTTCTGGTCCGCGTAGCGCGGGATCGCGGCGAGCTTCTTCAGCACCGAGAAGTCGGCGACCTGGTCGAAGGAGACCTTGTTCGAGACCGCGCCGATCTTCTTGTAGAGGAAGAAGGCGTTGTCGTAGGTGCGCTCGAAGCTGGTGGGGTTGTTCTGGTTGAGGAAGAACTCGCGGTTCTCGGCGAAGTTGGTCCAGTGCGCGTCGCCGAGCATGCCGAGCGCCTCGGAGGCGGTGATCCCGTAGCCCTGCGCCATCCAGGTCGAGACCTTCTGCTTCGCCTCCTGCGCCTTGAGGTCGATCATCGCGTCGAAGATCCCGCGGACGACCCCCTCGACGAGGTCGCCGTGGTCCTTGGCGAAGTCGGCGCGCGCGAACCAGACGTCGGCGATGAGCTTGTTGGCGGTGGCGGTGGAGACGATGAGCTTGTTCCCCTTCACCTTCTCCAGGTTGTAGATGTCCGGCGCCCAGCTCACGCACCCGGCGACCTTCCGGTCCGCGTTGAAGGCGGCCGCGGCCTGGAAGGCGTCGCCCACGAACTTGAAGTCGATCTCGGCCGGCTGGACGCCCGAGTTGATGAGCGCGTTGAGCAGGAAGAAGTGCGAGGGCGAGTTCTGGGCCAGCACCACCGTCTTGCCGCGCAGGTCGCTCATGGTGGCGATGGTGTCGCGCACCACGATCCCGTCGCCGCCGTTGGACCAGTCGATCTGCTGGTAGACGCGGGGCATGACCCGCGAGTCCTTGTGCAGCCCCTCGAGCAGCAGCGGCAGCATGTCCACCGTGGCCCAGCCCACGTGGACGGTGCCCGCCGCGAACGCGTCGCGCATCGCCACCGGATCGTCGATGAGGACCAGCTCCACCTTGAAGGGCTTCCCGGCCGCGTCCTTCCAGACCTTGCCGGCCTTGAACCCCTCGTTGGCGTAGATGATGGGGGCCCAGCCCGCCCAGACGTTGATGGCGAAGCGGACGGTCCGGTCCTTGAGCGGCGCGAAGGCCGACACGCCCTTCACCTCCGGCAGCCGCTGGGCCGGGACGAAGTCGTACTCCTTCTTGGTGGTGATGCCGCCCGCGTCGGGCGCCTCGCCCTTGGGGCCGGCGTCCTGCAGGTCCTTGAGCGTCACCTGCGCGCCGCCGCCGGGCCTGCCGATCGCGCCGAAGCGCCAGAGGCCGAGGCCGATGAGGCCGGCCACCACCAGGAAGAGGAACACGTAGAACGCGGGTTTGGGACCGCCCATGGCACGCTCCTGTGGGACGACGAGGCGGGGCTAGCTGGCCTGCTTCTCCTTCGCGGGGCCGAGGTCCTTCGGCGACTCCTTGGCCTGCGAGGTCTCGGGCGTGCGGACGCCCATCTCGACCTCCAGCTCCTTGAGGGCGTCCTCGGCGAGGACCTTCTCCATGCGCTCCTCGGCCTGGATGTCGGCGACGCCCTTCTGCGAGAGGTCCGCGGCCACGCGCGCCTTGCCGCGGTTGGTGTCGATCCGCTGCTGGATGACCTGCTCGATCTGTCCGAAGTCGGTGGTGACGTTCAGGTCGAAGCTCTCGGCCAGCTTGGCGATCTCGGCCTCCGCCTCGCTCATGCGCAGGTCCGCGTCGTACTTCTGGATCCGCTCGCGGACCTCGACCAGCTTCTGGTTGGCGCGCTGGATCTTCTTGAGGTTGTTCTGGTAGGCCTGCTCGTGGACCTCGAGCTGCTGGCGGTTCTCGGCCACGGCCTGCCGCGCCTTCTGCAGCTCCACCGCGAACTTCCCGGCGGTCTCGCGGTCGTTGGCCTGGAGGTACGCCTTGGCCTGGGCCTCGAGGCGCTTGGCGTGGGCCTCGTTCTCCTGGACCTGCCGCGTCACGCGCTCGACGAGGCCGCGGTACATCTCCAGGCCCTTGCGCCCGTCCTTGAGCTGCTCGACGGCGGCGTCGTACTCGTAGCGCAGCTGGGCGATGGGGTCCGCCTCCCAGAAGACGTTGGCGAGCTTGTTGAGCTGGGCGCGCAGCGCCGACCAGAACTTGCCGAGGATCACGGTGGCCTCCTTGGAGCGGCAGCGCATCCCTGGCCGCGCCCGGGCGAGGAGAGTACCCGGGCGCTGACGGCGCCACAAGAACAGGCGGTCGAGGCCCGCAAACCTTCACGGAGCGGCGCCCGGCGCCGCTCCGCACCGAGATCAGCGGCCCGCGCGCCGCAGCAGCACGTAGACCGCGCCCGCGCCGCCGTCCACGGGCAACGCGGTGGCGAAGGCGAGGACGTGCCGGCCGAAGCGGGCGGTGGCGAGCCAGGTGCGGAGGGCGTCCTTGAGGATGGGGAGCTGGTCCTTGGAGTGGATGCCGCGCCCGTGGACCACGAGCACGCACCGCTTGCCGGCGCCGCGCGACTGGCGCAGGAACCGGTCCACCGCCGCCTTCGCCTCGCCGCGGGTGAGGCCGTGGAGGTCCACGTGCCCCTGCACCGCGAACTCGCCGCGGCGGAGCTTGCGGACCAGGTTCCCGTCCACGCCGGGCGCGCGCCCCTCGATGAACTCGTCGCCGTCGGCCAGGTCGAACGGACCGTCGCCGTTGACCAGCGCGCGGAGCGCGTCCACCGCCTCGAGGTCGGGGTCCCAGAACACCCCCGGCGCCGGCGGCGGCCGGGGCGGCCCGATCCTGTCCGACCCGCGCGCGACGGGGCGGACCCCGGCCAGCTCGCGGGCCCAGAGCTCCTCCTCGGTGGGCTCGCGCGGCGGCGGTGGCGGCGGTGCGGGCGTCGGGGGGCTGGGCGGCGCCCGTGGCGGGGCGGCCTCCCTTCGCTCCCGCAGCTTCGAGAAGGCGTCGTTGAACGGCTTCTTCGCCACCGGGCGACTATAGCGGGGGGCGCCGCGGACATCGAGATCCAGCGCCTCTGCCCCTGCGCTCCGCCGCGCCCGCCGTCCGGACCTGCGCCGGCGCGAGGCCGGGCCGCGGCCCCCCCCCGGCCGAGTCGTTCGGCAAGTTCAGTCTTGACTGAACCGACCGACCGGCGTAGATCCCGCGCCGTCGAGGAGAGACCAGGTGGCCGACGCGGACCGGGCGTTGCGCGAGTGGGTCGAGGAGCTGGCGATGCTCTACGAGCGGGAGGGGCTTCCCCGCATGGCGGGCCGCATCTTCGGCTGGCTCCTGGTCTGCGAGCCGCCGGAGCAGACCATGGAGCAGCTCGCCGGGGCGCTGCAGGGCTCCAAGGCCTCGATGAGCACGATGACGCGGCTCCTGGTGACGGCGGGGCTGGTCGAGCGCGTGCGGCCTCCGGGCGCGCGTCGCGACGGCTTCCGCATCCCCCACGACCACTGGACGAACATGTGGCGGAGCCGCACCCAGGCGCTCTCCGCCGCTGCCGCCGTCATCGCCCGCGGCCGCGCCCTGGTGGCGGGCCGCCCGGCGGAGGCGCGCCGGCGCCTCGACGAGATCCACGACCTCTACCGCTGGTTCGAGAAGGAGTACCCGCGCCTCCTCTCGCGCTGGGAGCGCGAGCGCCGCCCGCGGCGCAGGCCGCCGCGGGTCCGCCTCGCCTAGCTCGGCCGCGCCCCGCGCGGGCGCGGAAGGAAGGGAAGGAACGTCCATGGCCATCGTCTCGGTCCGCAACGTCTCGAAGGACTACCTGCTGGGCAAGACCGTGGTCCCCGCGTTGCGGGAGCTCACGCTCGAGGTCCAGGGCGGCGAGTTCCTCTCCATCGCCGGACCGTCGGGGAGCGGCAAGACCACGCTCCTCAACCTCATCGGCTGCGTGGACACGCCCACCGCCGGATCGGTGGAGGTGGACGGGCAGGACACCTCGCGCCTCTCGGAGCGGAAGCTCACGGATCTTCGACTGCACCGCATCGGCTTCATCTTCCAGAGCTTCAACCTGGTGGCGGTCCTCACCGTGGCGCAGAACGTCGAGTTCCCGCTGCTGCTCCAGGGCGGCCTCTCCTCGCGCGAGCGCGGCCGCCGCGTGGGCGCGCTGCTCGAGGCGGTCGGGATCGAGGCCTACGCGAGGCACCGCCCCAGCGAGCTCTCCGGCGGACAGCGGCAGCGGGTGGCGGTGGCGCGGGCGCTGGTGACGCGCCCGGCGCTGATCCTCGCCGACGAGCCCACCGCCAACCTGGACTCGAAGACCGGCGAGAGCGTCATCGACCTCATGAAGGAGATGAACCGGCGCGACGGCACCACCTTCATCTTCTCGACGCACGACCCGCGCGTCATGGCCCACGCCAGCGCCCTGGTGCGCATCGAGGACGGCCGCATCGTCGCCCGCGAGCAGGGCGCCGCCGCCTGAGGGATCCCATGCGCTCCCGTATCCGCGCCGCCAGCGTCCTGCTGCTCATCGCCTTCCGCAACCTCTTCGCCAGCCGGGTGCGGACCGCCATCGTGGGCGGCATCATCGGGCTGGGCGCGGTGCTGGTGGTCTTCGGCACCGCCGTGGTGGACTCGCTCAACGCCGGCATGGCCCGCTCGATCCAGGGGAGCCTCGCCGGCCACCTCCAGCTCTACCGGAAGGACTCGCCCGACCCGCTCCAGGTGTACGGGGGGATGATGGGCTCCTCGCGCCTCGAGCCCATCCGCGACTTCGCGGTGGTGAAGCGCGTCGTGGAAGCGGTGCCGAACGTGAAGGCGGTCGTGCCCATGGGCATCGACCGCGCCTTCGTCTCCTCGGGCAACGTCTTCGACGTGGCGCTGGAGAAGCTCCGCGCCGACGCGCGGGAGCGGCTCGCCGCGCTGGGGCCGGCCGGCGAGGTTCCCGCCGAGCTCGACTTCCGCTGGCGCGCACGCAAGGCGCACGTGCGCCGCATGATCACGCTCCTGCACGAGGAGCTGGGCGAGGCGCGAAAGCTCGTGGACGTGCCTCCGGCGGAGCGGGCCGAGCGCGCCCGGCAGTGGGCCGATCTGGAGCGCGCCGACTCGGAGGAGTTCTGGGGCGCCTTCGACCGCGATCCGCTCACCGGCCTCGAGTTCCTGGAGAACCGCATCGCGCCGCTCCAGGCGGACGGCGGCTTCATGTTCATCCGCTACGTCGGCACCGACCTGGCGGCCTTCCAGGGCGCCTTCGACCGGATGAAGATCGTGGAGGGGCGGCCGGTCCCGCCCGGACAGCGCGGCATCCTCCTCGGCAAGTTCTACGCGGAGGAGTACCTCAAGCTGAAGCACGCCCGGCGGCTCGACAAGATCAGGGAGGCGCGCGAGCACGGGCGGCTCATCGCGAAGGACGAGGAGCTGCAGCGCTGGGTCAAGGAGAACTCCACCCAGACGCGCGACATCCTCCTCCAGCTCGACCCGGCGCAGGCGGAGCTGGCCGCCGACGCCCTGCGCCGCTTCCTCCCCTCGACCGAGCAGGACCTGGGGAAGCTGCTTCCCATCTTCTTCAGGACGGACGACGCGACCTTCGACGCGCGCTACCGCTTCTTCTACGACCGGCTGGCGCCGTTGCTGCAGCTCTACATGTTCCGCGTGGGCGACACCATCACCATCAAGGCCGCCGCGAAGTCCGGCTACATGAACGCCGTCAACGTGAAGGTGTACGGCCTGGTCGCCTTCGAGGGGCTGGAGAAGTCGAACCTGGCGAGCATCTTCTCGATCATGGACCTGCAGTCGTTCCGCGACCTCTACGGCTGGGTGACGCCGGAGAAGGAGGCCGAGATCGCGGCGCTCAAGAAGGAGGCGGGGCTCTCGGACCTCGACCGGGCCAGCGCGGAGGCCGAGCTCTTCGGCGGCGGCGCGCCGGCCGCGCCGGTGGTGACCCACGCCGGCGCCATCCCCGACGCGCCGGTGAGGCACGAGCGGCGCGCGCGCGACGCGGACCTCTTCTCCCGCGTCTACACCCAGGACGAGATCGACCGCGGCGTGGTGCTGAACGCCGCGGTGTTGCTCGGCGACCCGCGCCGCCTCAAGGAGACGCGCGCCGCGCTCCAGGCGGCGGTCGATCGCGCCGGCCTCCCGCTCACCGTCATCGACTGGAAGGAGGCCGCGGGCTCGCTCGGCCAGTACATGACCGGGCTCCAGTTCGCCCTCTACGGCTCGGCCTTCATCCTCTTCGCCATCGCCCTCGTGATCATGAACAACGCCATGGTGATGGCGATGCTGCAGCGGGTGAAGGAGATCGGCACCATGCGGGCGGTGGGCGCCCAGCGCCGCTTCGTGCTCCTCATGTCGCTGGTGGAGTCGATCGCCATCGGGCTCGCCTTCGGCGTGGCCGGGGCGCTGGTCGGCGCCGCGCTGGTGCTCGGGGTGAGGCTGGCGGGCGGGTTCCCCACCACCAACGACCAGCTCCAGTTCCTCTTCTCCGGCCCGACGCTCCTGCCGCGGCTCGGCGGCGGCGGCTTCGCCGTCGCGCTCACCATCGTGGTGGCGGTGAGCATCGCCTCCGGCATCTACCCCGCCATCCTCGCCACGCGCATCACGCCTCTCGAGGCGATGCAGTCGGAGGACTGACCCGTGATCGCCACCGATCTTCTCGTCGCGGGCCGTAACCTGCTGCGGCACTCCCGGCGCAACCTCTTCCTGGGCGCGGCCATCGCCGCCGTGGCGGCGCTCCTGGTGCTCTTCCTCGGGCTCGTCGACGGCACGCGCGCCGCCATGATGGAGTCCGCCACCACGGTGATGTGCGGCCACGTGAACGTGGGCGGCTTCTTCAAGATCACCTCGGGGTCCTCCGCGCCCCTGGTGACCGACTGGCCGCGGGTGATGGAGGACGTCCGGCGGCTCGTCCCGGAGATCGACTACGCCACCATCCGCGGCCGCGGCTACGTGAAGGCCATCTCCGACTCCGACTCGATGGACCTCGTCCTCTCCGGCATCCAGATCGCGAAGGAGCGCCGCTTCCGGCGCGTGGTCCAGGTCATCGACGGCAAGCTCGACGACCTCGGGCAGCCCAACACCATCATGCTCTCCGAGAAGCAGGCGGAGCGGCTCAAGGTGAAGGCGGGCGACGCGCTCACGCTCTCGGCGCCGACCGCGCGCGGCGTCAACAACACCGTCGACGTCCGCGTGGTGGCGGTGATGCGCAGCATCGGGCTCCTCTCCAACATCTTCGCGTTCCTGCCGGAGGAGTCGCTCCGGCGGCTCTACCAGCTGAACGACCGGACCACCGGCGCCATCCACCTCTTCCTCAAGGATCCGGCGCAGGCCCCGCAGGTGATGTCGCGCCTGCTCGAGGACCTGCGCCGGGCCGGGTACCGCGTGATGGATCACGACGCCCAGCCCTACTGGATGAAGCTCTTCGCCAAGGTGAACTCCGAGGACTGGACCGGGCAGAAGCTGGACGTCACCACCTGGCTCGACGAGGTCTCGTTCCTCGACAGCATCCTCAAGGTCGTCTCCGGGCTCGCCACCATCCTCATCTCCGTGCTGCTCTTCATCGTGGTGGTGGGGATCATGAACACCCTCTGGATCGCCATCCGGGAGCGGACCCGCGAGATCGGCACCCTGCGCGCCATCGGCATGCAGCGCACCAAGGTGCTTTGGCTGTTCCTCCTCGAGGCGACGCTCCTCGCCCTGGCGGGGGCCACCGTGGGCGTCCTGGCCGGCTGGGGGGCCGGCGCCCTCCTCAACCTCGCCGACCTGAAGGTCAACGAGGGCCTGCAGATGCTCATCATGCAGGACCACCTCTCGGTGGTGGTCCACCCGCGCGCCCTCGCCGGCTACGTCGCCTTCATCACCCTCCTCACCGCGGTGGGCGCGCTCCTGCCCTCGCTCCGGGCCGCCCGGCTGCGGCCCGTCACGGCCATGCACCACATCGGGTGAACCATGAACCGCACCTGCGCCCTGCTCCTGCTCACCCTGCTCGCCGGCCCCACGGCCCGCGCTGCAACCGCCACCGTGGAGCGGCCTGCCGGCGCCGTCGACCCGAACCCCATCATCCGGGCCATCGACGAGCGGCAGCGCAACCAGGGCGACTGGAAGGCGCTCTGCTACATGGAGGCGAAGGAGAAGGGGAAGACCGACGTCGTGTACGAGCTCCTCGTCTACCGGCGCGACCTCGCCAACCAGCAGCTCTTCCTCTTCACCAAGCCCAAGTCGGAGGCGGGGAAGGGCTACCTGCGGCTCGAGAAGAACATGTGGTTCTACGATCCCGGGGTGGGCCGGTGGGAGCGCCGCACCGAGCGCGAGCGGATCGGCGGCACCGAGACGCGGCGGGGCGACCTCGACGAGTCGAAGCTCGCGGAGGAGTACGACGCGACCTACCTCGGGGAGGAGAAGCTGGGCGCCTACCAGGTCCACCGGATCGAGCTCAAGGTGAAGCCGGACGTGGACGTCGCCTTCCCCGTCGTCCAGCTCTGGGTGGACCAGGCGACCAACAACATCCTGAAGCGCCAGGAGTTCGCGCTCTCGGGGCGGCTGATGCGCACCGCCTACTACCCCCGCTGGAAGAAGGTGTACTCGGAGTCGAAGAAGGGCGACGTCTGGTACCCCGAGGAGATGCGCTTCTTCGACGAGATCGAGAAGGCCAACTCGACCCACATCGTCATCCAGCAGATCGACCTGCGGTCGCTCGAGGCGAACATCTTCACCAAGGCCTGGCTCGAGTCGAAGAGCCGCTAGGCGCGGCGGGAGGGACGATGCGCATGGGCAAGACGCGCGCTGCGGCAGCCGCGCTCGGTCTCCTCCTCGCCGGGGCAGCGGCCGCGCAGCAGCGCCCGGGCGAGGACGAGCTGTTCGGAAACGCGCCCCCGCCGCCCGCGCAGGGGTCCGGGCCGGCGGCTCAGGCGCCGCCGCCGCCCGGGGCACCGGGCCAGGGCGGGGCCGCGGGGCGCGACGAGGCGATCCTGGGCGCACCCGCGCCGCAGGGCGCCCCGGCGGCCGCCCAGGCCGCGCAGGGGCCGCCGCCGGCGCTCACGCCCAACGAGAACCCGCTCTCCATCGGCGGCGTCGCGTACCTGCGCCTGAGCACCACCTGGCAGGAGGGTGTCCCGCCGGCGGACTGGACCGTCCTCTCGCCGAACCTCCTCGACCTCTATGCCGACGCCCGACCCAACGACCGCGTCCGCGCCTTCGTGCTGGGACGGCTCCTCTACGATCCGACGCAGGCCTCCTCCCAGTTCGCCGGCGCCGTGCCGGGGGTGGACGCATCCGGCGGGGGCGTCACGCCGTTCGGCGGGCTCGCCCAGAAGGGCGGGACCCAGGCGCTCCTCGATCAGCTCTGGGTGAAGTTCGACGTCCACCACGACGTCTTCGTCACCGCAGGGAAGCAGCACGTGAAGTGGGGCGTGGGCCGCTTCTGGAACCCGACCGACTACCTCCACCCGGTGAAGCGCGATCCGCTCGCCGTCTACGACACCCGGACCGGCACGGCGCTGGTGAAGGCGCAGGTCCCGTGGGAGTCCCGCGGCGGCAACCTCTACGCCGTGGCGCTCTTCGAGGACGCCGCCGGGAAGAGCGCGATCACCACGCTGGGCCACGTCGGCGCCGGCGGCCGCGTGGAGATGGCGCTCGGCACGGGCGAGGTGGGCGTCGACGCCCTGGTGCAGAACGGGAACAAGCCGCGCTTCGGCGCGGACGTCTCCGTCGGCGTCTGGGACGTCGACCTCTACGTGGAGGCGGCCCTCAGGCCCGGTGTCGACTTCGCGCCGTTCGTGCCCGACCCGAGCCCGCCGTCGACCGCCTCGTACGATCAGTGGAAGCCAGGGTCCACCAGCGGCTTCACGCCGCAGATCACGGTCGGCGGGACGTGGTCCCACAAGTACAGCGACGAGGACTCGCTCACGGTCGGCGCCGAGTACTTCTACAACGAAGCAGGCTACTCGGACCCGCACGTCTACTCCGCGCTCCTCGTGGCGCAGGTCCTGCCCACGCACTATCCCGGGCTGCCGCCCGGCTCGTACTTCACGCCGTTCTACCTGGGCAAGCACTACGCGGCCGCGTTCTTGAACCTGCCCAAGCCGGGGAGCTGGAACGACTGGGACTTCACCGTCTCGGTCATCGGCAACCTGTCGGATCGGACCTTCATCGCGCGCCTGGACACGGGGGTCATCGTGAACACGTACCTCCGTGTCGAGACGTTCGTC
>Ga0335084_10004093_pt1 | contig 14354 bp, 12 predicted proteins | sample Lox_Sample_44_FD_206721 | JGI IMG/M metagenome (GOLD analysis project Ga0335084, IMG submission 206721) | Soil microbial communities from Loxahatchee National Wildlife Refuge, Florida, United States - Lox_Sample_4.4 | ecosystem: Environmental > Terrestrial > Soil > Wetlands | place: USA...
GTGGGAACAGCAGCGGCATTGCGATGCTGGCGCGCAGCGCATCGGCCATCGTGCCGCGCGTCAGCACCACCGGCGCGCCGCTGGCGGCATCGGTGGCAGTGACCCGCAGCGCCGTGGGCGCGTCCTCTAGCCGCCGCTGGCCGAAGGCATCGCGGATGCGCCGCTCGATCAGGCGCGCATCGCGCAACGCGAAATCCTCGTCGAAGCCGGCGAGCCGCGGCGCCACCAGTTGCAGCCAGGCTTGCCAGCGATGCTGGCGAGTTGCCTCGCCGGCCCACAGCTCGGTGGCCGTCTGCAGCGCGTGCTCGGGCGACATGCGCAGCGCGATGGTGGCGCCGACCAGCGCACCCGACCCGCAGCCCACCACCAAGTCCGGGCGCACGGCTTCGCGCGCCAGCACATCGACCATGCCCACCGCGGCGACGCTGCGCACGCCGGCGCTGCCCAGCACCAGTGCCAAGCGCGGGCGCGACGAGCGCCCCTGGCTCGGATGGGTCGGTGGCGCGTTCGGTGTGGCGTGCTGCAGGGGCATGCGGGCGATCCTTGGCGGCGAAGGTGATCGCCGTCGGACCACCGAATCGGGTATCACGCAATGCCCGACCCGCGGCGGACACGGGTTGGGCGCTTTCGCCCGCCGGCCGCGGCGGCAACTGGGCCCTTGCAGTCGACGGTCCGTCGCATGGCGGAGCCGAAAGCCCGGCAATCGGTGCGAGACTTCCGCCTTCGCGCCGCGCCGGCACGCTTTGCGGGCCACCTTGGGACTTGTCCACCGGCGCACGACCCCGCCCCAGCCTCGGAGCCTTGCGCATGCCGTGTCGTCTCGTCGTCCCGTTGTTGGCTGCCGCCGTGCTGGTGGCCGCATGCAGCAAGGGTGGCGCGCCCGACCCGGCTTCCGCGAGGGCGACGTTGTTGCTGGCCCCCGAAGACGTCCGCACGCTGGGCTACAGCGCCCGCGCCGAAGGGCCGGTGGTGACCGGATCGGTGCAGCCCGAGCGCCGGGCCGACCTGCGCGCCGAGGTCTCGTCGGTGGTGCTGCAGGTGCTGAAGGAGAACGGCGAGCCGGTGCGCAAGGGCGACCTGCTGGTGCGATTGGACGACACGTCGATCCGCGACAGCCTGATGTCGGCCGACGAGGCGGTGCGGGCGCTGGTGCAGGCCTTCGAGCAGGCCGAGCGCCAGGTGCAGCGGCTGAAGACGTTGCAGGCCCAGGGCATGACGTCGATGCAGGCGCTGGAGGACGCGGAAGTGCGGCGCAACAACGCCCAGAGCGACCTGGTGGCTGCGCGCGCGCGCGTGGTGTCGGCGCGCCAGATGCTGCAGCGCACCGAGGTGCGCGCCCCGTTCGACGGCGTGGTCAGCGACCGCAAGGTGTCGTCGGGCGACACCGCGCAGGTCGGCAAGGAGTTGCTGAAGGTGATCGACCCGCGCACGATGCGCTTCGAGGGCCTGGTGTCGGCCGACCGCATGGGCGAGCTGCAGCTGGGCCAGAAAGTGAGCTTTCGCGTCAATGGTTACGGCGCCACCGAATTCGCCGGCACGCTCAAGCGCATCGACGCGGCTGCCAATGCCACCACCCGCCAGGTGGAGGTGGTCGTCGCCTTCAGCGGCAGCGAGCTGCCGCGCGTGGCGGGCCTGTATGCCGAGGGCCGCATCGAGGCCGGCACGACGCAGGTGCTGATGGTCCCCGAGAGCGCGGTCGTGCGCAGCGCCGACTCCACCCACGTGTGGCGCGTCAACGGTTCGGTGTTGCAGAAGGTGGCGGTGCAACTCGGCGAGCGCGACGCGCGGCGCGGCGAGTTCCCGGTGCTCGCCGGGCTGGCCAGCGGCGACCGCATCCTGCGCGCCCCGGGCAGCACGCTGCTCGACGGCCAGAAAGTCGAGTTCGCCGCTGGCGTCGCGGGCGGCGCCAGCGCAACCGCGCCCGCGATGGCCAGACCCTGAACCCTCGGAGGTCGAGATGTTCCTCTCCGACTTCAGCATCAAGCGGCCGATAGCGATGGTCGTGATCATCATCGCGCTGATGGGCGCCGGGCTGCTCGCGCTGGCCAAGCTGCGCGTCAACCAGATCCCCGACGTCGAGCAGCCGGTGCTGGTGGTGACCATCCCCTACCCCGGCGCATCGCCCGAGACGGTGGAGCGCGAGCTGATCAACCGCATCGAGAAGTCGATGCAGACGATCTCCGGCGTCGACAAGATGCGCTCCACCGCCAAGGAGGGCAGCGCCGAGATCGTGCTGATCTTCAACTTCGACAAGAACATGGTCGAGGCGGCCGACGAGGTGCGCAACGCGATCGGCAGCGTGCGCCACAAGCTGCCGATCGAGATGCGCGAGCCCGTGCTGACGCGCGTCGACCCCGGCTCGCAGCCGATCATGGACATGGCGCTGTCCAGCACATCGCAGACCCACGCCGAGATCTCGCGGCTGGCCGAGGACGATCTGGCCGACCGCTTCCGCGCCATCCCCGGCGTCTCGATCGTCAACGTCAACGGCTCGCTGCGCCGCGAGCTGTCGGTGCTGCTGCGCGCCGAGAAGCTGCGCGAGTTCTCGATCTCGGTGACCGAGGTGGTCAACGCGCTGCGTGCCCACAACACCACCGCGCCGGTGGGCAAGGTGCGCGGCGCGCTCGAGGACCAGAGCATCCGCCTGATCGGGCGCATCGAGTCGCCCAGCCAGTTCGAGCAGATCGTCGTGCGCCGGCGCGGCGAGGAGATCGTGCGGCTGGGTCAGATCGCCAAGATCGAGGACGGCTTCGCCGAGCAGACCAGCATCTCGCTGCGCAACGGCAACCCCAACGTGGCGATCTCGGTGATCCGCGCCCGCGACGCCAGCACGGTGTGGGTGGCCGATCGCGTGCGCCATCTGGTGACCGACATCAACAAGGAGCTGCCCAAGGGCACCACGCTGGTCGTCACCCGCGACGGCGGCAACGAGGCGCAGGACAGCCTCAACAACGTCATCCACGCGCTGATCTTCGGCGCCGGGCTGACGATCCTGGTCGTCTACATCTTCCTCAACTCGTGGCGCTCGACCGCGATCACCGCGATGAGCCTGCCGACCTCGGTGATCGCCGCCTTCATCGCGGTGTGGCTGTGCGGCTTTACGCTCAACTTCATGAGCCTGCTGGGGCTGTCGCTGGCGATCGGCGTGCTGATCGACGACGCGATCGTGGTGCGCGAGAACATCGTGCGCCACATGGAAGGCGGCGAGGACCGGCGCCGCGCGGCGCTCAATGGCACCGCCGAGATCGGTCTCGCGGTGGCCGCCACCACGTTCTCGATCGTCGCGGTGTTCGTGCCGGTGGCGTTCATGCCCGGCGTGGCCGGCGAGTGGTTCCGGCCGTTCGGGCTCACCGTGGTGGCCTCGGTGCTGGTGAGCCTGTTCATCTCGTTCACGCTCGACCCGATGCTGTCGGCCTACTGGGGCGACCCGCCGGGGCACCACGCCGCACCCCGGCGCGGCCTGAGCAGGCTGCTGGCCCGTTTCAACGCCTGGTTCGACCACCAGTCCGACCGCTACGGCAGCGTGATCGCCTGGGCGCTGCACCACCGCGTGAAGATGTTCTTCCTCGCGCTCGCCAGCTTCTTCGGCGCGATCGCGCTGCACGCCACGCTGGGCGGCTCGAGCTTCCTGCCGGCCTCGGACGCCGGCATCGTGGTGATCGACGTGCGCACGCCGTCGTCGAGCAGCCTGGCCTACGCCAAGCTCAAGGTCGAGGCCGCCGCGACGCTGGCGCGCACCATCCCCGAGACGGTGGCCACCAACAGCAACGTCAACCCCAATGGCGGCCGCGTGTTCGTCGACATCGGCAAGAGCACCCAGCGCAAGCGCTCGGCCGAGGCGATCGCGCGCGACCTGCGCGGCCTGACGGCGCGCCTGGTGGGTGCCGAGTACACCGTGATCGATGACCTCAACACCGGCGTGCAGAAGCCGGTGCAGGTGCGCTTCAACGGCGCCGATTCGCGCCGGCTGCTCGAGCTGACCAACGACTTCATGGCGCGGCTGCGCCAGCTGCCCGGTGCGGTGGACGTCGGCCTGTCGGAGCAGGATCCGCAGAACGAGCTGCAGATCGAGCTCGACCGCGGGCTGGCCAACGCGCTCGGCATCTCGGTGGCCGACGCCGCGCAGTCGCTGCGCGTGGCCTTCGCCGGCATCGAGGTCGGCGACTGGGTCGACCCCTCGGGCGAGACGCGCGACGTCGCGGTGCGGCTGCACCCCGACGATCGCGTCAGCGCCAGCAACATCGAGCGACTGCCGATCGCGGTGACCGGCGGCAATCGCATCGTGCCGCTGGAGCAGATCGCCACCGTGACGATGGGCAAGGGCCCGAGCCAGATCCAGCACGCCGAAGGCCGGCGCACGATCACCGTGTCGGCCAACGCGCAGGGGCGCTCGCCCGGCGAGGTGACCGCCGACGCGCTGAAGCTCGCGAAGTCGATGGACTTTCCGCCCGGCTACGGCATCGAGCTCGCCGGCGCGTCGCGCGACCAAGAGGAGGTGTTCTCGCGCATGGCGATCGCCCTGGTCAGCGGCGTCGCGCTGATGTACCTGATCCTGGTGATCCAGTTCGGCTCGTTCACCGCCCCGTTGCCGGTGATGATCTCGCTGCCGCTGTCGCTGATCGGCGTGGTGATCGCGCTGCTGGTCACCCGCGGCACGCTGAACCTGATGAGCTTCATCGGCGTCATCATGCTGTGCGGCCTGGTCGCCAAGAACGCGATCCTGCTGCTCGATGCCGCGCGCGCACTCGAGCATGACGGCATGGACCGCGAGGAGGCGCTGATGCGCGCCGGTCGCAAGCGGCTGCGGCCGATCCTGATGACGACGTTCGCGTTGATCGCCGGCATGATGCCGGTGGCCGTGGGCATCGGCGAAGGCGGCGAGTTCTACCGGCCGATGGCGGTGGCGATCATCGGCGGCACCATCACCTCCACCCTGCTGACGCTGCTGGTGATCCCGTGCTTCTACGACTCGATCGAGATCTGGCGCGACCGCGCGCTGGCCAAGTTCCGCCGGCGCGCGCAGGCGTGGCACGCGGCGCCGGCGTTCGTCGTGACGCTGCTCGAGGCCTTTGCCACGCTGCTCGGGCTGCGCTTGGTTTGGCGGCTCGGCCGACGCGTGGCGCGCTGGCTGCTCGGCCGCGTGTTTGGCCGCCGCGCCCAGCCGGCTTGAGGTGCGAGCGGGCACGCCGGGCATGTACGAATCGAGGCAGCAGCGACCGCTGGCGCGCGCCGACTTCGCGCGTCGCCTCGCCGCGCATGCCGCCGCTGCGTCGCTGCTGATGCTGGCGTCGCTGCTGGTCGGCATGGTGGGCTACCACGTGTTCGAGCGCCTGGTGTGGGTCGACGCTTTCCTGAACGCGGCGATGCTGCTCGGCGGCATGGGCCCGGTGAACCCGCCGCAGAGCGACGCCGGCAAGCTGTTCGCCGGCTGCTATGCGCTCTACGCCGGCCTGGTGTTCATCGTCACCGCGGGCCTGATGTTCACGCCGATCCTGCACCGGCTGATGCACCGCTTCCACTGGAGCGAGAAGCTCTAGGGCCTGTTCACATTGCCGTCAGCAGCGCCCGGCCGAGAACTCGCGCACGGTGTCCGCGGCGGTGCTCTGCAGGTGCGCGGCCACGTCGGCCGGTAACCCCGCGGTGTAAGGGTTGCCCAGCGGCGAGATGCGGTAGACGCAGGCCATCACGGTCGCCGCGGCGAGGTAGGTGCCGGCCAGGCTCGGGTGCCGCTTGTCGGGCGCGTGCAGCACGATGTCGGGCCGCTTGGCCAGCGAACGAGCGAATGCGAGACCGGCTGGCACGACGCGCAGCGCGTTGGCACTCGCCGCCCTGACGTAGGCATCCGCCAACGCGGCGGTCATCTCCGGCGCATCCTGGTATGCCCACGACATGAACAGGATCGGCTCGGCACCGTGGCGGCGGATGATCGCGCTGTCGAGCTTGACCGTGTCGTAGAACAGCCCGCTCAGCTGCGGATGGATCGGGCACTGGCTGCAATCCATCATCAGCACGGCGTCGAACACCTTGGGCAGCGCGCGCTCGCCGGTGTTGAACACCACCTCGTTCTTCGCGTTGAACGAGTACGAACCCATGCCGCCGGGCTTGAAGTGCGCCTCCATGTCGTGCCAGTTCAGGCCCGAGCCGCTGATCGTCGCCGACGTCTGGCGCCAGCCGCGCTCGCCATGTGCGGACGCGCGCAGCAGTTGGCCGACGTGGCCGTGCATGCTGTTGTTGTAGTAGAAGAAGCTGTTGCCCACCCACAGCATTGACTGCGGTGCGGTGGACGCGGACGACGCGGCCGGGGCGACCGGCGGCGTCTGTGCGCAGGCCGGCAGTAGGGCAGCGGCGAGCACGGCGGCGCAACGGCGCGTGATCCTGGCCATCTGCATTCGAGGTCTCCTCGCTGAACGATCGGATGCCGCATTATTGGCGTTGCCATGCAGCGCCCGCCCGCACGCCTGCCGCAACTGCTGCGCACGCTCGCGCCGCAGCGCCACCCTGGCGTCTATGCGTTCGTCGAGGTGCCCGACGGGACTGCGGTGGCGGCGCTGCGGCCGATCGCGCTCTTCCGCGAGGCGGAGGGCACGACCCTGATCGTCGACGAGCAGGTCGCGCAGGCCGCCGGCCTGCCGGTGCGCCTGCGTGCCGCGTGGTTGACCCTGACGGTGGCCTCCGACCTGCAGGACGTCGGCCTGACCGCCGCGGTCGCCGGCGCACTGGCCGACGCCGGCATCGCGTGCAACGTGCTCGCCGCCGTGCACCACGACCATCTGTTCGTGCCGATCGAGCAGGCGGATGCGGCGTTGGCGGCGCTCGCCGCCCTGCAGCGCGGCGCCGGCGGCTAGGCGCTCGCGGTCACGGCTCGCGCCACTCGATGCGGGCGCCGAGCGACGCCAGGTTCTCGACGAACATCGGATGCGCGCGGCGGATCGGCGCGGCGTGGCGGATGACCGAGCGGCCGTCGACGCTCGCGGCCACCATCAGCAGCGCGATCGCCACGCGGATGATGTAGGGGCTCTCCACCTCGGCCGGCACCAGCGGCCCGCCGCCGAAGGTGATGACGCGGTGCGGGTCGGACAAGAACGTCTGCGCGCCGAACTTCGCCAGCTCGGCAGTCCAGCCGAGCGCGCCGTCGTAGACCTTGTTCCAGAACAGCATGCTGCCGCGGGCCCGCACGCCCAGCGCGATGAAGATCGGCAGCAAGTCGGCGCTGAGGTACGGCCACGGCGCCGCCTCGATCTTGGGCAGCAGGTTGCGCGTGAACGGTTCGTGCACCTTGAGCCCGCCTTCGAGCACCGCGCGCGACCAGCCGCGCTCGTGCGCGACGAACACGCCGAGCTTGGACAGGCAGCGGTCGATCAACGCGCAGGTGTCGGGCTGCGGGTTCCTCACCGCGACGTCGCCGCCGGTGATGGCCGACAGTGCGAGGAAGGTGGTCACCTCGTGGAAGTCCTCGTCGAAGCGATGCTCGCCGCCGGCGAGCGCCGCGACCCCGATGACGTGCAGCGTCGAGGTGCCGATGCCCTCGATGCGCGCGCCGAGCGAGACCAGGAAGCGGCAGAACTCCTGCACGTGCGGCTCGCAGGCGGCGTTGACCAGCGTCGAGCGGCCCGTGGCCAGCACGGCGCACAGCACGAAGTTCTCGGTGGTGGTGACCGACGCGTAGTCGAGCCAGTGGGTCGTCGCCTGCAGCGGCAGCCGCGCCTCGAGCAGCCAGCCATCGTCGCCGCGCTCGATGCGCGCGCCGAAGCGCTCGAACACCTCGACGTGCGGATCGATCTCGCGCACGCCGAGCGTGCAGCCGCGCACCTCGTCCTCGATGCGCGCCTGCCCGAAGCGGGCGAGCAACGGCGGCACCAGCAGGATCGACGAGCGCATCGCCTGCGGCAGCCGCATGCGGCGCGCATCGAAGGCCGCGCCGGCGTGTTCGATCTCCACCGTGCCGGTGGTGAAGTCGGCCTGTACGCGGCTGCCCATCGCCTGGAACGGCTCGAGCAGGCGCTTGACGTCGGTGATCTCGGGCACCCGGTGCAGGCGCACGACGCCGCTGGACAGCAGGGTCGCCGCCAGGATCGGCAGCACCGCGTTCTTGTTGGCCGAAGGCTGGATGCGGCCTTTCAGCGGCGCACCGCCGCGCACGATGAGGTCGGACATGCTGAAGTTCGGACGATCGGATGGCGACGCGGCGATCCTGCCCGGCCGCGGTGAAACCGGGATGAAGCGGATGAACCCAGCGTGAAACCCAGCCGGCGCGGCCGCCGGGCTCGGCGTTGCTCAAGCGCGCTTGCAGACCTCGCGGCGATCCGCGGCCATGACCCACTCGCCGCCGGACTTGAGGCACACCTCTCTGGCGATGTCGCGCCGTTCGCGGATGCGATCGGGCGCGGTGGCCACCCGGAACACTGCCGACACCGCGGCACCGATGATGATCAGCGCCACGATGGTCCACGCAATGCGGATGCCCATGCTATTCGCTCCCTGTCCGCGGCCAGCGCTCCAATGCTGCGGTGCGGCAACTCATTGTGCGCCAAAACCACGGCGTGCGTGCTGACCCACATTGAACCGCGTGTTTGGCGCAAGCAACACAGGACGGCGCTGCGCCGCTCGCCGACGTCCCGTCGGTCCGGCCGGTGCCGTGGCCTTGCAGTCTGGAGCGCGCCGTGAGCCAACACCAACCCTGGAATCTGGACGCCATCCGCGGTCATTTCGTGTTCCCGGCGCACGGCCGGGTGGTCACCAACAACGCCGCCAGCACACAGCCCCCACGCGCGCTGCTCGCGCTGTTCCAGGCGCTGGCCCCGGCCTACGACAACGTGCACCGCGGTCAGTCCGACGCCTCGCAGATCACCACCGAACGCTTCGAGTCGGCCTACGACGACATCGCCCGCTTCATCGGCGCACCGAGCCGGCGCAACATCGTCGTCGTGCGCAACACGACCGAGGCGCACAACACGGTCATGTACTCGCTGATGAGCGAGTTCCGCGACGGCGACAACGTCGTCACGACGATGATGGAGCACAACTCCAACTACGTGCCGTGGTACGCGATGTGCCGCGACATCCTGCCGCGCTTCGGGCGACGGGTGGAATACCGGCTGGCGCGCTTCGACCCCGCCACCGGCGAGCTCGACCTCGATCACCTGGCCTCGCTGATCGACCAGCGCACCAAGCTCGTCTGCTGCACCGGGGCCTCGAACTTCTTCGGCACCAAGAACCCGTTGCCGACGATCCGAGCGCTGGCCGACCGCAGCGGCTATGTGCAGCCCACGGGCGAGCACCGCTCTTACCTGCTGGTCGACGGGGCGCAACTGGTGCCGAGCACGTTCATCGACGTGCAGGCGCTCGACGTCGACTACCTCTCGTTCTCGTTCCACAAGATGCTGGCGCCGTTCGGCGTCGGCGTGCTGTACGCCAAGGAGCACCTGCTGCACGCGTCGCTGCCGTTCCTCTACGGCGGCGACATGATCGCCGATGGCCGCGTCTTCCCCGACCACGTCGACTACAACGCACTGCCGTGGAAGTTCGCCGCCGGCACGCCCAACATTCTCGGCACCATCGTGTCGGCGCAGGCGCTGCGCATGCTGCTCGACCTCGCCTTGACGCCGCAGCGCGCCACCTACTTCGGCAGCGCCCGCACCATCGACCGCACCGCCGTGCACACCGCGATGCGGCGCATCGGCCACTGGAACCGCACACTGACCGCGCATGCGCTGCAACGGCTGGCCGACGTTCCCGGCATCACGATCTACGGTCCGTGCGATGCCGCCCGCCGCAGCGCACTGGTGGCCTTCAACATCGCCGGCCGCAACCCGATGGAACTGGCCGAGGCGCTGAACGGGCGCGGCATCGAGTCGCGCGCCGGCTGCCACTGCGCGACGCTGGCCCACCACCAGCTCGGCCTGGCCATTCCGGCCAGCTGCCGCTTCAGCTTCTACTTCTACAACACCCTCGACGAAGTCGACCGCGCGGTCGACGCCCTGCATGCCGTGGTGTCGGGCCACCGCGTCAGCGAGAAACTGTGGGCCTGGCTGCGCACGCGATCGGTGCGGCGGCCGCAGGCCGCACCGATGGACACGCTCAGGGCCTGATCAGCACCGCGGTCGCGCGGTGGTCGGCCTGACGCCGCTCGTCCCAGTCGCCGGTGCAGTAGACGCTCAAGGCGCAGATCGCGTCGCCGCGCAGGTCGGCGCGCAGCATCTCGCGGCTGTACCAGGACTGGCCGTCCTGCTGCCAGCGCTCCTCGAACTCAAGCACGAAGCCGGTCGGCGTGGGGTCGACGCGCCAGCGCGGCACGCTGCCCGGCAACGGGTGGCCGTGTCGGCGCAGCGCCAGCACGTCGGCGATGCCTTGCGCCTGCACGCGGCCGAGCGGGAACGTGAAGTCGCAGAACACGTCGGCGCTGAACAGGTCCGGCGGCGCGCTGCCGCTCTCGAGGTAGGCGCGCAGCCGCGCGGCGGTCGCGTGCGCGCGCCCGGGTTCGATGCCGCAGTCGACGGCTGGTTCGAAGGCTGCGCTCATGTCCGGAGCTCCGCCGACAGCCGGGCACCCGGCCGGGGTGCCGGCTGCACGCCGAGGCTGCGTCCGCCGTACTGCGCGCTGTTGACGTCGCGCCAAGCGAGCATCGCGCCGAGGCGCCGGTCGGCCGGCGCGTCGAAGCCGCACTCGCCCGCGAACGCGGCCGGGTTGTGGAAGCTGCCGAACAGCATGTCCCAGAGCGGGAAGTCGGCGTAGTTGCGGGCGTGCACGCCCCGTTCGTGGTGCAGGCAGTGCGCTTCGGGACGCTGCACGAACCAGCCGATCCAGCGCGGCGTGCGCACGTTCCAGTGCTGAAAGATGCCGTGCAGCGCGGCGACCACGCCCACCAGTGCCGCGGCGAGCGGATCGAGCCCGAGCACCAGCACCGTGACGAACAGCTGCATCACCACCTGCATCACCATCTCGAACGGGTGGAACAACACCGAGCCCGAGACGTCGACCCGCTGCGGACTGTGGTGGATCTGATGGCTGATGCGCCACAGCGGCGACCAGGCATGGGACAGCCGGTGGTACGCGTAGGCGATGAACGACAGCACGACCCAGCCCACCAGCGCGCCGCCGATCACGCCGAGCCGCGTGCCGTCGAGCCAGCGGTGCGCGGCCATCCAGTCGACCGGCAGCCACAGCGGCACCACCGAGCCGACGGTGCCGATCAGGGCCAGGAAGGCGATCCCGACCCAGCGCCAGCCGCGACGCGGCGGAAACGGCCGCGCCGGCCAGCGCGCCTCGACGGCCAGCGCGCTGAAGTAGGCCAGCGGTACCAGCAGCGGAACGATCTCGATCGGATCCATGTCGCACTCCTTGTCCGGCCCCGGCGGGTCTCAGCGCATGGGAGTCGCTTCGGGCGTCACGGACTTACATCGTAAGCGCACACAGCTTACGCTGTAAGTTCACGGCACTTATCAGGGTTTACACTGTAAGTCCGTGGCGATTTCCACCTCCGCTGCCAACTACGATCGGGTGGTGCCGCCACCGCGCCGACCCCGCACCGCCGACGCCCGCCCAGCGCGCAAGCGGCCGGCTGCGGCGCGCGAGCCGCTGTCGCGCGAGCGCATCGTGCAGGCCGCGCTCGCGCTGGTGCACGCCGACGGCCTGGCGCAGCTGAGCACGCGCCGCCTCGGGCAGCGGCTCGGTTGCGAGGCGATGAGCATTTACCACCACTTCCCGAGCAAGGCACACCTGCTCGACGCGCTGGTGGACCACGCGATCGCGTCGATCGACCTGCCGCCGCCGCAGCTGAGTCCGCTCGAGCGCTTGCGCTTCACCTGCTACGCCTACCGCGCGATGGCGCATCGCTTCCCGGCGCTGTACCCGCTGGTGGCGATCCACCGTCTCAACACGCCGACCGGCGTGCGCTACATCGACTCGGTAGTGGCCAGCATCCGGGCCGTCGAGCCCGACCCCGAGCGGGCGGCACGGCAGTTCCGCGCCGTCGGCTACTACCTGACCGGCGCCAGCCTCGACGAGACCTCGGGCTACGCGAAAGGTCCGTCGGCGGCCGAACCAGTGAGCGAGGCCTACATCGCCGAGCACTGCAAGTCGCTGATCGCGGCGGCGCCGTACTTCCAGCGCGAGCACTGGGACGCGACCTTCGAGTTCGGCCTGCAGGCGATGATCGCTTCGTTCGAACGCGACGCCTCCGGTTGAGAGGCTCCGCGGCCGCGGCCTACATCACGGCCCCGAGTTGCCAGGGCACGAACTCATTCTGTCCGTAGCCATGGAGTTCGCTCTTGGTCCTGTGGCCCGACGCGGTGGCCAGCATCAGTTGGAAGATGCGCTCACCGACCGCGTCGATGGTGTCGCCTGCGTCGATGATGCCGCCGCAGTCGATGTCGATGTCGTCGCCCTGCCTCAGCCACAGCGCGGTGTTGGTCGACAACTTCAGGCTCGGGCTCGGCGCGCAGCCGTAGGCCGAACCGCGGCCGGTGGTGAAGCAGATCAGGTTGGCGCCGCCGGCCACCTGGCCGGTGGCCGAGACCGGGTCGTAGCCCGGCGTGTCCATGTAGTTGAGGCCTTTGACCGTCACCGCCTCGGCGAACTCGACCACGTCGACCAGGTTGGTGGTGCCGCTCTTGGCGATCGCGCCGAGCGACTTCTCGAGAATCGTCGTCAACCCGCCCGCCTTGTTGCCGGCCGAGGGGTTATTGTCCATCGACATGTTGTTGCGCGCGGTGTAGCCCTCCCACCAGCGGATGCGCTTCATCAGCTTCTCGGCCACAGCGGGACTGACCGCGCGCCGCGTCAGCAGATGTTCGCCGCCGTAGATCTCCGGCGTCTCCGACAGGATCGCGCTGCCGCCATGCCGCACCAGCCGGTCGACCGCCGCACCGAGCGCGGGGTTGGCGCTGATGCCCGAGTAGCCGTCGGAGCCGCCGCACTGCAAACCCACGGTGATGTGGCTGGCGCTGACCGGCTGCCGCTTGACGCGATTGGCCTCCTTCAGCAACCCCCTGATGATGTCGACGCCGCGCTGCACGGTCTTCGCGGTGCCGCCCGAGTCCTGGATGCTGAACGCCTGCAGGCGCGCGCCCTCGGCCAGCCCCTCCTGCGCCATCAGGCCCTGGATCTGGTTGGTTTCGCAGCCCAGACCCACCACCAGCACCGCCGCGAAGTTGGCATGCCTGGCGTAGCCGCCGAGCGTTCGACGCAGCACCAGCAACTCTTCGCCGTCGGCCGCGGTGGCGCAGCCGGCGCCATGGGTGAGCGCCACGACGCCGTCGATCTCGGGATAGTCGGCCAGCATCTCCGGGTGGATGTCGCGGCGGAAGCGATCGGCGATGGCGCGCGCCGCGGTGGCCGAGCAGTTGACGCTGGTCAGCACGCCGATGTAGTTGCGCGTCGCCACGCGGCCGTCGTCGCGCACGATGCCCATGAAGGTGGCCGGCTCGTCGACGTACGCGGTGGGGTGCACGCCGGCACCCACCTCGTGCGCACGCTCGAAGGTCGAGAACGCCAGGTTGTGCGTGTGCACGTGCTGGCCCGGCGCGATGGCTTGAGTCGCGAAGCCGATGATCTGGTTGTAGCGCCGCACCGGGGCGCCCTGGGCGATCGCCCGCACGGCGATCTTGTGCCCCGGCGGCACCAGGCCCGACACGGTGACACCGACGCCTTCGAGGCGCGTGCCGCCCATCAACTGGCGCCGGGCGATCACCACGTCGTCGGCGGGATGGATGCGAATGACGGCCGCACCGTCCGTGGTGGCCACGAGCGTGTTCATCTCACGACTCCCTTCGGGTCCGCCCCTGGTCGATCGGCGGGCGCCTTCGGTGGATGCCGAGCGGCGCGCGCACGATCGCCGGATCTTGCTGGTTATTTCATCGCTTTGCGTGCCGACGCGCGTTTGGCCTTGGTGGCCGCGAGCTGATAGGCCCGCTCGGCAGACTTGCGCAGCTCGATCGCCTTGGCCAGCGCCGCCTTGTAGCGGGCCAGCGTGTAGGTGTTTTCGGTGGCGATGTAGACGCTGCGCGTGGTGGGCTTCATGCCGAAGCGCGGCAGCGTGACGCCGAAGCTGGCGTCGCGCGTGTTGCGCCCGGGCCGCGTGCGCACGATCGGGCCCGAAATGCCCACCGGCAGGTTCGAGCCCTTGTTCGACGCGATGTCGCGTCGCAGGCCCGACGGCGCCGGCAGCTTGGCGATGCGCTTCAACAGTTCCGCGGTGGCCAGCTTCAAGGCCGCGCGTGCCTTGCTGCCGTCGTTGCTGTGGTCGGAGAACATCTTTGATTGTCCGTACCGCAGCTGCCAGCCGTGTGTGTGCTTCGAGTCGATGCGTTGAATATGTTCTGGGACTCGAAAGGTTGCTCCCGTGAAGATCCGGACGA
>Ga0335084_10004094_pt1 | contig 14353 bp, 13 predicted proteins | sample Lox_Sample_44_FD_206721 | JGI IMG/M metagenome (GOLD analysis project Ga0335084, IMG submission 206721) | Soil microbial communities from Loxahatchee National Wildlife Refuge, Florida, United States - Lox_Sample_4.4 | ecosystem: Environmental > Terrestrial > Soil > Wetlands | place: USA...
CGCCGGGCTCAGGCGACGTATTCTATGAGTACGAGCCGGAGGAACAGGAGATCCTGGCGGAATTGCTGCCGCGCAATCTTGGCGTCCAGGTCTTCCGGGCACTGCTCGAGAATGCGGCCTCCGAGCAGGGTGCCCGCATGACTGCGATGGACAACGCCACGCGCAATGCCGGCGACATGATCAACAAGCTGACCATCAACTACAACCGCAGCCGCCAGGCCTACATCACCAAGGAGCTGATCGAGATCATCTCCGGGGCCGAGGCGCTTTAATCGACGAACGACGCCAGCAGGCGCGCTAGAAGGAGCTTTTCATGGCCAAGAATCTCGTCGGCAAGGTCACGCAGGTGCTGGGCGCCGTGGTCGACGTCCATTTCGATGGCGATCTGCCCGCCATCTTGAACGCGCTCCAGGTCGACAATCAGGGCCGCCGCCTCGTGCTCGAGGTGGCGCAGCATCTGGGCGAGAACACGGTGCGCACCGTCGCCATGGACACGACCGACGGCCTGGTGCGCGGCCAGGAAGTGCAGGACACCGGCGGCCCGATCGCCGTGCCGGTCGGCCCCGAGACGCTCGGGCGCATCATGAATGTCATCGGCGAATCGGTCGATGAGCGCGGGCCCGTCACGACGAAGACGAAATACCCGATCCACCGTCCGGCCCCGTCCTTCGTGGAACAGTCCACGGAAGCCCAGGTGCTCGTCACCGGCATCAAGGTCGTGGATCTGCTCGCACCTTACTCCAAGGGTGGCAAGATCGGTCTGTTCGGCGGTGCCGGCGTCGGCAAGACCGTGCTGATCATGGAGCTGATCAACAACGTCGCCAAGGCGCATGGCGGCGTGTCGGTGTTCGCCGGCGTGGGCGAGCGCACCCGCGAGGGCAACGACCTCTATCACGAAATGATCGAATCGGGCGTCATCAAGCTCGATGGCCCCGGCTCCAAAGTGGCGCTGGTCTACGGTCAGATGAACGAGCCGCCGGGAGCGCGCGCGCGCGTCGGCCTCTCCGGATTGACGGTCGCCGAATATTTCCGCGACGAGGAAGGCCAGGACGTGCTGTTCTTCGTGGACAACATCTTCCGCTTCACCCAGGCGGGCTCCGAGGTGTCGGCGCTCTTGGGCCGCATTCCCTCGGCCGTGGGCTATCAGCCGACGCTGGCGACCGACATGGGGGCGCTTCAGGAGCGCATCACCACCACCAAGAAGGGCTCGATCACCTCGGTGCAGGCCATCTACGTGCCTGCCGACGACCTGACCGACCCGGCGCCGGCCACCAGCTTCGCGCATCTGGATGCGACCACCGTGCTGTCGCGCCAGATCGCCGAGCTCGGCATTTATCCGGCCGTCGACCCGCTCGATTCCACCAGCCGCATCCTCGATCCGCGCGTCGTCGGCGAGGACCACTACGCGGTCGCCCGCGAGGTGCAGCGCGTGCTGCAGAGCTACAAGTCGCTGCAGGACATCATCGCCATCCTGGGCATGGACGAGCTCTCGGAAGAGGACAAGCTGACGGTCGCGCGCGCCCGCAAGATCCAGCGCTTCCTGTCGCAACCGTTCCACGTCGCCGAGGTCTTCACCGGCTCGCCCGGCAAGTTCGTGAAGCTCGAAGACACCATCAAGGGCTTCAAGGGCATCGTGAAGGGCGACTATGACGATCTGCCAGAGAGCGCCTTCTACATGGTCGGCACCATCGAAGAGGCGGTCGATAAGGGCCGCCAGATGGCGGCCGAGGCCGCCTGAGGCGGGCTCAGGGAAACCGTCGGAATCAGACCAGGCATAGCGGACCGGAGACGGAGCCTTCATGGCGGACAAGACGCAGTTCGAGCTGGTATCGCCCGAGCGCCTTCTCATCTCCAAGGCGGTCGACATGGTCGTCGTGCCGGGGACCGAGGGCGATTTCGGCGTGTTGCCGGATCATGCCCCGCTCATCTCGAGCGTGCGGCCGGGCGTGATCGCCGTGTTCGAGGGCGGCCAGGTGACCGACCGCATCTTCGTGGCGGGGGGCTTCGCCGAGGTCACGGGCGAGCGTTGCACGGTGCTGGCCGAGCAGGCCATGCCGCTGGCCGAGCTCGATCGCGGCCGCATCGAAGCCGAGATCAAGGACGCGCGCGACGATCTGAGCGACGCCAAGACCGACACCGATCGGGCGGCCGCGGAGCGCGCCGTCGCGGTGGCCGAGGCCAAAATGGCTGCGGCGACCGAGGCTTCGCCCTACTGAAGTCACAACCCCGCCGGTCCGGTGGGCTCTGTGGAAATCCTGATAACCGCTTGAGTCAAAAGGTTAAGGCCGATTTCAATCGGTCTTGCGGAACGGCTTCGTCGCCCGCAAAATAAGCGTTGCCGAAACGTTAATTCGGCGCCGCGCGTACAAAGCTGGATGGAAAACCATGAAGCACTGGACGCTCGACGATATCCCCTGGTCGAAGTTCGACCGGTCGCTGGTGGATCCGGAATTGCTGCGGATCGTGAAGGCGGCCAGCATGGTCGAATACAACGGCGGCGATTACGCGGCCTATCTCTGCAATGTCTTCTCCGACGACCCGTCGTTCCAGGACGCAGCGCGCCTCTGGGCGGTCGAGGAGGTGCAGCATGGCGCGGCCCTGGCCCGCTGGGCGGCGATGGCCGATCCCGGCTTCGATTTCGAGAAGAGTTTCGCGCGCTTCAAGGACGGCTTCAAAATCTCGATCGACGAGAGCCGGTCGATCCGCGGTTCGCGCGCGGGCGAGCTGGTGGCGCGTTGCATCGTCGAGACCGGCACCAGCTCCCATTATACCGCGCTGATGGAGGCGGCGAAGGAACCGGTGCTGCGCGAGATCTGCCGCAATATCGCGGCCGACGAGCTGCGCCACTACAAGCTCTTTTACAGCCATCTGCGCCGCTATGTGGAAAGCGAGCGGATCGGCAAGCTGCGGCGCGTGCTGGTGGCGCTCGGCCGCATCACCGAAAGCGAGGACGACGAGCTCGCCTACGCCTATTACGCCGCCAATGGCGAGGTGGGCGTGGCCTATGACCGCCGTCATTGGGCCAATCATTATGCGAGGCGCGCTTACGGCTTCTACCGACGCCATCATATCCAACGCGCCATTGCCATGGTGCTGAAGGCGGCGGGGCTTTCGCCGCAAGGCTGGCTCAACAACCGGCTCACCGCCGCCGCCGCCTGGTTCATGGGATGGCGCGTCCAGCGTTTGGTTCGGGCCGGCTTCTAAGGCGGCGGACGCCGCAGGGGGAGGATGCCATGGCGGCACCGGGCCGTTACCTCCTCCACGCCCATCCGGAATCCGGCAATTGCTACAAGGTGGCGTTGCTGCTGGCCCTCCAGGGCCAGCGCTTCGACTATCGTCCGGTCGCGCTCTTCGAGGGTGCCACCCACACCGAGGAATTCCGCAAGCTCAACCGCTTCGAGGAGATCCCGGTGCTGGAGCATGGCGCAACGGTGCTCTGTCAAAGCGGCACGATCCTCACTTATCTGGCGGAACAGCGCGGATCCTATGGCGGGCGGACCCCCGAGGAAAAACGCGCGATCCAGGAATGGATCTTGTGGGAGAATCACCGCCTGCTGAACGGCCCGGTGCTGATGCGCTTCATCCGGCGCTTCGCTCAGCAGACCGATCCGGCGGTGCTGACCTTCCTGAAACCGCGCGCCGAACGCGCGCTGGGTCAGCTCGAGCGTGCAGTTGAGGCAGCCCCCTTCCTGGTCGGGGGCCGAGCGACCATCGCCGACATCGCCTGCTGCGGCTACCTGTTCTGGCTCGACCAGAGCGGCCTCGATCCCGCGCGCTGGCCGGCGATCCAGCGATGGCTCGGCCGAATCGCCGACTTGCCCGGCTTCAAGGCGCCCGACGAGATCTGGCCGCGCGGCTAGCTCTTGCGGCGCGATCAGCTCAGCCAGCTGGCGATCCGCTCGGCCACGAGGATCGTGGGGATGTTGGTATTGGCGCGCGGAATCCTGGGCATGATCGAGGCATCGGCAACATAGCCGTCGGCCAGGCCATGCAGCTTGCCGCGCGCGTCGACCACGGCACCCGCATCCGGATCGGCGCCCATCGCGCAGCTCCCGACCGGATGCCAGTAATGGACCACCTGCGAGCGGATCCAAGCCTCGAGCGCGCGGCGATCGCCGCTCAGCGCCGACGCCAGCGCTGGCCCCAACAACTCGCGCAGCGGTGCCTGGGACGCGATCCGCTGCAGAATCTCGATTCCATCGGCCAGCACCGCCAGATCCGCGCCCTCCGGGTCGCTCAGATGGCGGTGCTCGATCAGCGGTGCCGCAGCCGGGTCGGGCGAAGCCAGCCGGACCTCGCCCCGCGAAAGCGGCAGCAGGCCCGCGACATAGATCTGCCAGCGCCAGGCATCTGCGCCATCGGCGACGCGCCCGCCTTCGGAGAAGATGTGGAGATCGAAGCTCTCCTTCGCCCGGCGCGATCGGGCCTTGACGATGACGAGTTCCTCCGGCGTCCAGTGCTTGCGTTCGAACGCGGCGCTCGCCTCCTGGAGCGCCGGCGAACCGGGGAAGGCCACCGCTACTGCGGGATGATCTTGGAGATGGCGGCCCACGCCCGGCAGCGCATGCTCGGTGCGGATACTCAAGGGCTCGAGGCGTTTCGGGTCGCCGATCCCGGAACGCAGCAGAATGGCGGGAGAGCCATAGGCGCCGGCGGCGAGGATGGTGCGCCGGGCGCGGATCGCGGTCGGGACTCCGTCGACGATCGCCTCGGCACCGGCCACGCGCCCGCGCTCGAGCAGCAGGCGGGCGATCAAGGCCCCGCCCTGGATCGTCAAGCCGCGCCGGGCGCGCACCGGATCGAGATAGGCGAATGCGGTGTTCCAGCGCACGCCCCGATGATTGTTGACCGGGCAATAGGCGACGGCGGCATCTTCCGTCATGTCGTTCATGTCGGCCGAGGGCGCGAAGCCGGCGGCGCGGGCCGCCTCATGGACGGCGCGCTGGTAGGGCGGGATCTCGCTCTCTTCATAGCGCCGCACTTTGAGCCGACGGTCGATCGCGCGGAGCATCGGCTGGACTTCGCCGGCGCTCCAGCCGGCATTGCCCATCTTCGCCCACCCGTCATAGTCCCATTGCGTGCCCCAGACGGCGCTGCAGCCGTTATGGGCGGAGCAGCCGCCGATGACGCGCGCGCGCTCATAGGCGACGCGACGGCCGGCCAGGAACGGACCGCTGTCATAACCCCAGTCGTGCGATACCGGCAAACGACGCGCGTCGAGCAGCTCGCGCGGCCATCGTCCTTCGCCGAGCGGGCCGTAGTCGGGGCCCGCTTCCAACAGCAGAATACTGTCGCTGGATCGTTCGGCGATAAGGCCGGCGAGCGCACATCCCGCGGTGCCGCCACCGAGGATGAGCGTATCCACATGCGCTGGCATCATGCCGAGAGCCCCCTTGCGACCTTCATGGTGTCCGGGCTCGTCTCCCGCGCAAGGAGATGAACCGCCTCATTGAGACGGCGCCCGATATCAACAACCTAACGACTTGATGTATTTATTTGAACCCGATCGAAAGTTTGAGTGAATTTTGCCGCGAGTCGTATCGCGCCGCTCGCTCAAGCATGGTTAATGCCGCGAGCGCAGGCGATCACGCAAAGATTGCGAATATGGATTGCAGGCCCGGACGGCCCCTGAAAAGCGCCCCGCAGTCCCCTTGAAGCGCCGATCTGGTCCGTTCCATCGTCGTTAAGCGCGCGAGCTTCGGTAGGTTCATTGACTCACCGACCAATGAAGCCGCTCTCGAAAGGTGTATCGAGGGTCATTTGCGGTAGGGGGTGAAATCCTACGCTAAGCCCGGGTTTCAAACCTGCCGGACGATGGTGCCGATCACGTTGACAAGAAGGCGCGCGGCGGTCAGGGCCGACAGGCCGTCAATGTCGGCGGGAGGATAGAGCTCGACAAGGTCGAATCCTGCGATTCTGGCCCGCCTGCCGAGGCCCGCGATCAGGTCGATTACCTGTGTGTAGGTGAGACCGCCGGGCGTACGCGCCGCCACGCCCGGCATGATGCCGGGATCGAGGCCGTCGCAGTCGAGGGTGACGACGATCCGCGCTCCTTCCGGGATATGCCGGAGAGCGGCCTCGACGCCCTCGGCGTGAACCTCGCGGGCGGTCACGAAGCGGCTGCCATAGTGCCGCGCCGCTTCGATTTCGGTGAGGCGTGCGCTGCCGACGCTGCGGATACCGACTTGCACGATGCCGGCGACATGCGGCATCTCGCTCGCCCGGCGCATCGGGTTCGAATAGCCGTAGCGTTCGCCATGCAACTCGTCGCGCCAGTCGATATGGGCGTCGATCTGCAGGATCCAGACCGGCCCGTTATCCGCAAAGCCGGCGAGGAAGGGGATGGGCACGGAATCGTCGCCGCCGAGCAGGATCGGTACAGCCGGCAATGCCAGGACTTCGCGCGTCTTCGCCTCGATCCGGGCCCGGTTGCCGGCATTGTCATGCATGGTGGTCAGGATGTCGCCGGCGTCGATACAGCAGACCGGCTTGCCGTCGAAGAGCGGGCCGCCGAGATCGAAATCCCAGTGCTCGATGAGCGCGGCATCTTCCTGGCTCGCAGCGCGGATGGCATCGGCGGCCAAGGCATGGCCGCTGCTGTCCTTGCCGGAATAGGTGCTGCCGTGGCCGGCTCCAAAGATCACCGCACGGGGCATGCGACCATCGGCGAGGTGATCGGGAAGGCCGAGAAAGGGAGGCGAGGCAGTCATTTCTTGATGGCCCTGATGATGGTTTAGCTGAAATTTCGCTGTTGAGGGTGCAGGGTGGGATCGTTTGTGGAGGGGCTGAAATCCTACGCTAAGCCGAGGACACGCTTTCCGTAATCTCTGTGCTCACCCTTTGGGTCGACATATCGGCAGAGGGTGACACGTTCGACCCCAAGTTCCTTGTAGAGGTCGGAGACGGATGAATCGCGCTGCGCTATGGCGGACTGGGCGAGGCGCATTTGCGCCTTGGTGAGAGCGTATCGCGGCCTCGCGCGCCGCGCGCGCCAGTCTAGATGCCCTCGATCAGGGGACGAAACTCCTCGACCAGCCGCTGATAAAGCGCCTGCTTGAAGGGAACGATGAGCGAGGGCAGCTCGGCCATCGGCGCCCAACGCCAGGTGGAAAATTCCGGATGATCGTGGCTGGAGATGTCGATATCGCGATCGAGGCCGGTAAAGCGGAAGGCAAACCATTTTTGCCGCTGGCCGCGAAAGCGTCCGCGCCAAAGCCTCGATGCGAGGTCGCGCGGCAGATCGTAACTGAGCCAGTCGCGGCTCTCGGCCAGCAGTTCGGCCCGGTCGGTACCGATTTCCTCCCTCATTTCGCGCCATGCGGCATCGAGCGGCGTCTCGCCCTTGTCGATGCCGCCTTGCGGCATCTGCCAGGCGTCGCTCGGCATGTCGATACGCTGCGCGATGAAAACCGCGCCTTGGCGGTTTAGCAACATGATGCCGACACCGGGACGGTAGGGCAGCCTCTCGAAGGGGTCCGCCTCGGTACGCTTCTTCTCATCGAACGCCATGACAAGGCCTATTGCGCGCCGGTCTTGACCAATGCCGAGGCAGGAGCCAGCGCCAGGCCCTTGACCTCGAGGCTTCGCGCCCAGGCGGCGACACGCTCGATCGTCACCGGATAGCCCTGGGCCAGGCCGAGGGCGAAGCCTTTCTCGCGCGCCGTGCGTTCGAGCTGCTGCAGTCTGCCGTCGATCGAAACGCGCGTGGCTTCCGCATCGATGAAACGCGTGTTGTAGGTCCAGGGCAGATCGATGCCGGCCGCAATCTCTCCGACGACGCTGGTCGGGCCCGAGCGATTGTCGATATAGAGATACCCTTTCTCCGCCAGACGCGTGAGTACCGGGCGAATCAACCGGGCATTTGCCTGGAAGCGTGATCCCATATTGGCGAGGACGCCGGCGATGACGTCGCTGCGAGCCAGCACCCATTCGAGGCGCTTCAGATTCTCGGCCGGCGAAAGGCTCGCCAGCAACGCCTGCGGGCCCGGATCATCGGCCGGATAGTTGATCGGCTCCATGGGCACCTCGAGCAGCACCTCATGACCGGCCGCGCGAGCCTTGGCGATCCAATCTTGCAGCTCGCCGGAATAGGGGGTGAAGGCGAGCGTGATTTCCGGTGGCAACTGGTCGATCGCGGCCTGGGTCTGGGCGGCGGTCAGGCCCAGCCCGGTGATGACCACCGAGACGCGCGGACGCGTTTCGTCGGCAGGAAAGGCGCGCGCAAATCGCTTCCAGGGCGGTTCTGTGCTCGCCGGTGCGGGTGGCGTTGCGACTGCGGTCTGGGTCGTGGCCGGCGTGGTGACGGCTTCGGTCGTCGCGGCGGCGCCTAGCGACGTGCCTGGTGCCGGGCTGGCTGGTGCCGGGGGCTCCGCCGGGGCGGTCGCCTCGGGTGCGGGCTCGACAGGCGCGCTCAGGGCGGGAGCAGGTGCCGCCGGCGGCGGCGGTTTCAGGCGAGGCAACGGAATGGCGGCGGTGGCGACCGCCGTCTCCGCGGTGACTTCCGGCTCGGCTGCTGCCGGCGGGGGCGTGGCGGCGGGCGGCGTGGCAGGGGCCACGGTCTCGCCCGCGGGCGCGCTCTCGGCAAGCGGCGCCTCGCTGGCGGCGGTCACAGGCGGGGCCTCGGCCGGAGCGCTCGGCGTTTCGCCCAATGTTGGCGGGGTCGTCGCGGGTTCGGCCGGCGCGGGCGGCGGCGTCCCTGGTTCGACAGTTGGCTCGGCGGTTGCAGTCGTCTCGCCTGCGGGCGCCGTCGACGGCATTTCAGTCGTGACCGTTGCCGGTGCCTCGGCCGCGGATGGCGTTTCGGTCGTGACCGTCGACGGCATTTCAGTCGTCGTCGACGGTGCCTGGATTGCAGGTGGTGTTTCGGCGGTGGCTGCCGATGGTGCCTCGGGCGCGGGTGGCGCTTCGGCCGCGACCGTCGGCGGCGTCTCGGTTGTGGCCGGCACCTCGGACGCGACCGAGGCCTCGCCGCTCGGCTCGGCCGGCGCCGGCGCGATGCCGGCGGGCTGGGTGCCTGCCGCCTGCTCGCCGGCCGGTGCGGTCTCTTGATCCGGCAACTGGACGATGATGGCCGGCGGCTGTTCGGCCAGATCCTCGAGCATGTGGGTCTTATGCAGCCAGGCGACGCCCCCGGCCGCACCGACCAGGATCAGGCCGGCGAGCAGGGTGAGGAAGCGCCCGGCCCGTCGCGGCCGCACGGCCGGCTCTGAGGCGGCCTCCGGATTCACCGCCATCTTGCCGGCGCCATCATCGCCCTGGCGCAGCGAAGACGCGATATCCGAGCCGCCTCGCGCTTCGCTGTCGCCATGTACCGCCGCCTCAATTGGCCTTTTGCGCCTGTATCAGCGCCAGTCCGCGCAGCAGATCGAGCGCCCGCGCCAGCTGATAGTCCTGAGCGGGCTCGCCCGCTCCGGCCGCTGCCGGCTGCGCCGGCGCACCGCCGGCAGGCGGAGTGCTGGACGCCCCGCCGCCGGACGGTGGCGTCTGGTTCTGGTTCTGATTCTGCTGCTGATCCTGATTCTGATTTTGCTGCTGATCCGGCTTCAGCCCGTCATTGTTCAGGGCGCCGCGCAGTTCGGATTCGTGATGTTCCGGCTGGTCGGCGATGACTTCGACCTTGGCCTGGCGAACCTCGATGTCGGGCACGATGCCGGTGCCCTGGATCGAACGGCCCGAGGGCGTGTAGTAGCGCGCCGTGGTCAATCGGATCGCGCCATGGCCCGGCAGGGGAATGATGGTCTGGACCGAGCCCTTGCCGAACGAGGTGGTGCCCATCAGGATTGCGCGGTGGTGATCCTGGAGGGCGCCCGCCACGATCTCCGACGCCGAGGCCGAGCCGCTGTTGACCAGCACCACCATCGGCAGGCCGCCGGTGATGTCGCCCGGCGTGGCGTTGAAGCGCTGCGCCGCCTTGGGATCGCGGCCCCGGGTCGAGACGATCTCTCCCTGGTCGATGAAATCGTCGGAAACCGCGATCGCCTGGTCGAGCAGTCCGCCCGGATTGTTGCGCAGGTCGAGCACCAGGCCGATGAGCTTACCTTTGGCCTCCTGCTTGAGCTTGTCGATGGCGCCCTTGAGGCCGACATCGGTCTGCTCGCTGAAGCTGGTGATGCGCACATAGCCGATATCGCCCTCGAGGCGCGAGCGCACCGATTGGATCTTGATGACCGCCCGCTTGAGCGTGACGTCGAAGGGGTCGCCCTGGCCGCGCTGGATCGTGAGCTTGATCGGCGAATCCACGGGGCCGCGCATCTTGTCGACGGCTTGCGACAGCGACAGGCCCATCACGGGCTCGCCGTCGATCTGGACGATGTAATCTCCCGGCTGCAGGCCGGCCTTGAAGGCCGGTGTATCGTCGATCGGGGAGACGACGCGCACCACGCCGTTCTCCATCGTGACCTCGATGCCGAGCCCGCCGAACTCACCCTTGGTCTGGACCTGCATATCCTCGAAGCTCTGCGGATCCATATAGCTCGAATGCGGGTCGAGCGAGCTCAGCATGCCGTTGATGGCGGCCTCGACGAGGGCCTTGTCGCTGACCTCCTCCACATAGGAGGAACGCACCCGCTCGAACACGTCGCCGAACAGATTGAGCTGACGGTAAGTCTCGGAGGTATCGTCCGAACCGGCGGGGAAGGAATAGAGGCAGACGGCCAATGCCGCCGCTGCCATGCGCAGGGTGCGAGTCATACGGGGTTTGTCCATTCTAGTTGTTGCGGATGCCCAGCCACGGCGCGGGGTCGATCGGTTGTCCACCACGCCGCAGCTCCACATAGAGTTTCGGGCCGCCGCTTGCGACGGGACCCATCTGACCGACCGGTTCGCCCTCCTTGACCCATTGACCGAGCGCCACATCGATACGGCCCAGGCCGGCGAGCAGACTATGGTATCCGCCCGCATGTTCGATGATCAAGATTGCGCCATAGCCCCGAAATGGCCCCTCGAAGACCACTTTGCCGTCAAAAGGTGCAACGACCTGAGCCTCGCTTCGTGTCCGAAAGGTAACGCCCTGGCTCCGCCCGCCGGTTTCCAGCGCATCGCCAAAGGCGGCCAAGACCGGGCCCGCGGCCGGAACGGCGATAGCGGCGGGCGGATCGGGAAAAGGGCGCCCGCCGGTCGGGCCGGGCAGGGCCGCCAGCTGGGTCTGATCGGGCGAGGCGGCATCGGGCTTGGCGGGAGGGGCGAGGGTCGCCAGCCGGGCGAGCAGATCGCGCATGTCCTGCGCCTCGGCCGCCAGTTTTGCCACCCGCTTGGTCGCGGCCGCCTGTTCGGCGCCGGTCTTGCTGGCGAGCGCCTGGCGCGCCTCGACCATCTGGGCGATGTCGCGATTCTCGCCGGCGAGGCTCGCGCTTTCGCGCTCCATCGCGGTCTTGCGCTGGGCGATTTCATGCTTGAGGCGCCCCAGCTCGGCAAGCGAGGCGCGCAGATCGCTCATGCGCGTCTTGAGGGCCGGGACCGCGCTCCCCAGCAGCAAGGCGCCGCGCAGGCGATCGAGCGGACGGTCGGCTCCGATCAGGAGCGCCGCCGGGGGCTGCAGGGCAAGCCAGCCCAGTGCCGCAAGGCTGGCGTCGAGCTGCTTTCGTCGCCCGGCCAGCTCGGCCTCCTTGCTGTCCAGGCTTTCTTCGAGGGTGGCCAGCGTGCCCGTGATCTCGTCGAGGCCGGCCTCGAGCTCCTGGGCACGCTTGGCGGCGGCGACCATCCGGTCCTGCAATGCCACGATCTCCTGGGCCAGCGTCGCTTGCTGCTGCTTCAGTGCCTCGACCCGGGCGCGGTCGCGCTCGAGAGCCTGCTCGACCTGCTGCAGCTGGTTTTGATCCTGAGCTCCCGAACCCGGGGCCGACTGTTGACCCGATTCCTGGGCCACGCTTGGCAGGCCTGCCGCGCCGGCGAGCAGCGACAGAAGGAGCAGAACGGGCCCGTGGGTGAAGCCGGATCTCGTCACTCGCCGACGCGCCGCTCCGCACTTGCGTGACTCGCGGCTTGCTCCCGGGCATGACGAATGAGGGAGCGGCCGGTCATCTCTGCCGGCGCCGGCAGCCCCATCAGCTGGAGCAGGGTCGGCGCCACGTCGGCGAGCTTACCGTCGGCCAGCGCCGTGGCATCGGCCGGGCCGTTCACCAGCATGGCCGGCACGCGATTGAGCGTGTGGGCGGTATGTGGCTGCCCGGTCTCGGGATCGAACATCATCTCGGCATTGCCGTGATCGGCCGTGATCAGCATGAGCCCGCCCGCCTTGCGCAGCGCCTCGTCGAGGCGCCCGACGCAGCGATCGACCGCCTCGACCGCCTTGATCGCCGCCTCGAGGCTGCCGGTATGCCCGACCATGTCCGTGTTGGCGTAGTTGACGACGATGAAGTCGTACTTTCCGCCGTCGATCGCCGCCACCAGCTTGTCGGTCACCTCATAGGCCGACATCTCCGGCTTCAAGTCATAGGTCGCGACCTTGGGCGAGGGCACGAGGATGCGGTCTTCGCCTGGAAAGACCTTCTCCTCGCCGCCATTGAAGAAGAACGTCACATGCGCGTATTTCTCGGTCTCGGCGATGCGCAGCTGCTTCAGTCCCGCCTTCGATACCAGCTCGCCGATGCTGTTGGCGACGGTCTGAGCCGGGAAGAGCGTGGTCAGCAGCTTGTTGAGCGCGTCCGAATACTCGACCAGCCCGGTCGCGGCGGCGAAGCTCACGCGTCTGCGCCGCGCGAAACCGTCGAAGGCCGGATCGAGCAGTGCATGCAGAATCTCCCGCGCCCGGTCGGCGCGGAAATTCCCCATCAGCACGCCGTCGCCGTCCTTCATGCCGGCATAGTCGCCGATCACCGTCGGCAGTACGAACTCATCGGTCGCCTTGCGCTCATAGCTCTGCGCCACGGCCGCATCGGCGTTGGCCGCATGCTCGCCCCGTGCCAGCACCAGCGCGTCATAGGCCTTCTCGATCCGCTCCCAGCGCTTGTCGCGATCCATCGCATAGAAGCGCCCGCTGACGGTCGCGGTGGCGATCGACGCACCCGCTTTCAGCGACCTCTGGAATTCGGCGAGATAGCCCCTGGCGCTCGAGGGCGGCGTGTCCCGGCCGTCGAGGAAGGCATGGATCGCAACCTTTACGCCTTGGCCGGCGACGATATTGGCCAGTGCCGCGATATGAGCCTGATGGCTATGCACGCCGCCGGGTGAAACCAGTCCCATGAGATGGCAGGTCCCGCCGCTCGCCTGGAGCTTGGCGGCGAAGGCGAGCAGTGCCGGGTTCTTCGCCAGGGATCCGTCGGCCACCGCCTGATCGATGCGCGGCAGATCCTGCATCACCACGCGCCCGCCGCCGATGTTCATATGCCCGACCTCGGAATTGCCCATCTGGCCGAGGGGCAGCCCGACCGCGCTTTCCGAGGCGTCGAGGAAAGAGATGGGCGAGATCTTGGCGAGGCGGTCGAGGTTGGGCGTGCGCGCCTGCCAGATCGCGTTGTCCGGTTGGGCCGGATCGGGTCGATGGCCCCAGCCATCGAGGATGCAGAGCAGAACGGGGCGCGGGCGGGCGGGCTTGGATCGTTGCGGATCGGTCATTGCCTTGGGGATCTGTCGCTCTCTCGAAAGGGAAGCTGGGTTCGTCAGTTCGCGGGCGGCGTGACCCGGCGCAGCGGCGCCAGGGCCTCGTCCCAGAGGGCGCCGGTGTCGGCGAGGATGAAGGCCCGGATCGCCGCCGAGTCTGCCGTTATATGGGCCGTCGGACCCCCGCCCGCATCCTTTTGCCCCGCCAATTTTCCGCTGCCGACCGCCTTCTTGATCTCGTCCTCGCGCATCAGCCGGATCGTGAGCACGCCATCGAGCGTGCGGTCGTAGGCGACGAAGAAATAGGGCTCGCCCTCGGTCTTGGTGCAGTCCTCGACCGGGCCGATCAGATTGATGAAATGCTGCTTGCCGATCCGGCTCAGATGGCCGCAATAGCGGTCGACCGAGCCGCTCTTGTCTTTCTCGAAGCCGACCGCGATGACCTCGACCGCGCCCGGAACGCCGCCGGTCGGCTGGAACACATGGAAGAAGACGGCCCCGTCCTCGCTCTGCGTTCCCCAGGTCCCGAGAATATCGGGATCGATCGCGTCGGCGCTGGGGGGCGCAATCGGGTTCTTGGAGTCGACCAGGCAGCCGGCCAGGAGCAGCGCCAGCCCGATCCCCAGCCAGCGGGCGGCCAGGGCCGCAAGGCGCCGGTGCGGCGCGTGGCTCGGTTTGCAATCGGCTGGCATCGGCATTCCCCGATAGGTGGGCCCCTAAAGGCAAGAACGAGCCAGCAAATTACGGAGTTTTCATGGCCGGTGATAGGGGTGGCCGGCAAGGATCTGCTGGGCCCGGTAAAGCTGCTCCATGAGCA
>Ga0335084_10004096_pt1 | contig 14341 bp, 14 predicted proteins | sample Lox_Sample_44_FD_206721 | JGI IMG/M metagenome (GOLD analysis project Ga0335084, IMG submission 206721) | Soil microbial communities from Loxahatchee National Wildlife Refuge, Florida, United States - Lox_Sample_4.4 | ecosystem: Environmental > Terrestrial > Soil > Wetlands | place: USA...
AGCAGGCCCGAGGAGATCTGCACACGCGAGGCGCGGAGCAGCCGCAGACTCTGATAGCGCTGAAAAGCGGCCGAGAAATCGCCGTCGGCCTCGCGAGCGCACACCGCGAGGCAGACGGCATCCTCCATCGCCATCGCAGCGCCCTGGGCGAAGTACTGCAGCATGAGATGTGCGGCGTCCCCGAGCAGCGTGACCGGTCCCTGCGACCAGTTTTCCACCGGCTGCCGGAAGCGCAGCATCCAGCGGTGGAACGTCCTGGGCACACGCAGGATGCTCATCGGCCTCTCGCAATTGTGCGCGAACAAGGGCAGCACCTCGTCCGGCGACGCCTCCTCGTTGCGTGCGCTGCCTGCCTGCTCGCGCACGACGGTGGCGACGAAATTGAACAGCTTCCCGCCGCGCAGCGGGTAGTGCACGATGTGCGTATTCGGCCCCGCCCACAGGGTTGCTGCCGGCCAGCGCAGGTCCTTCGGCATGTCCTGCGCGGCGAGCACAGCGCGATAGCACAGATGACCCGACACCGGCGGTTCTCCGTCGCCGACGATCTGCTCGCGCACCACCGAGCGCCAGCCATCCGCGCCGACGAGAGCGGCGGCCGCAATGCGCTCGCCGCTGCCCAGCTGCACGACCACCGCGCGATCTTCGACGCGGAATCCGGTCACCTGCCTGTCAGTGCGCAGCTCGATCAACTCCCCCCGCACTTTGCACGCATCGAGCAAGGCTCCGTGGATATCCGCACGATGCGTCACCGCGTAGGGGTTTCCGTAGCGCTGGCTGAAGCGAGCGTCGAGCGGAATGTCGACCACGGTGTCGCCGGACACGCCGTCCATCATCAGAAGCCGTTCCATGAACACGGCTTCTCTTTTCACCGCCTCGCCCACGCCGAGCGCGTCGAGAGCCGACCAGGCGTTAGGCGCCAGCTGGATCCCGGCGCCGATCTCGCCGAACTCGTGCGCCTGCTCGAGCACGAGGGTGCGAAAGCCCACTGTCGCGAGACCCAGCGCGCAGGCTAGGCCGCCGATGCCGCCGCCGGCGATGATCACCGGACTTGCATTGCGCACCCCGTTCGAGTTCGACAACCGGGTCCCCATCGGTCGACAGCCAGCGGTGATGCTACTAAAAGGGGCGCCTATCGGGTAGCATCTACGGAAGCTCCCCCTAACCTGCACATGCGCGACCGCTCGCGAGGACCCATGCACGAGACCAGAGATGCCTTGCTCAAGCGCCTGGAAGGCCAGGCGCGTCAGATCCGGCGCAATGTCTGGCGGGCGCTTCGCGCCGGCGGCGGCGGTCATGCCGGCGGCTCTCTATCGGCGGCCGACATTCTGGCGGCGCTCTACTTCCATCGCCTGCGCATCCGTCCCAACGAGCCGGATTGGGCGGAGCGCGACCGGTTCGTGCTGTCCAAGGGGCATGCGAATGCCGCGCTCGGTGCGGTGCTGGCTCAAGCGGGCTTCATCGACGACGCTGTCCTCGACCGCTTCTACGGGTTCGAGTCCCCGTTCGGCATGCACCCGGACATCAAGGTCGCGGGCGTAGAGATGTGCACGGGCGCGCTCGGACACGGTCTCGCGGTGGCTACCGGCATGGCGCTCGGAGCCCGCATCCAGAAACAGGCGTTCCACACCTTCGTCATGTTGGGCGACGGCGAGCTGCACGAGGGCTCCAACTGGGAAGCGGCGATGGCGGCTGCGCATTACCGGCTGACGAACCTCACGGCCATCGTCGACCACAACAAGATCTCGCAGAGCGGGCGCGTCGACGAGATCATCAGCGTCGATCCTCTCGCCGACAAGTGGCGAGCGTTCGGCTGGGAGGTGCGCGAGATCGACGGGCACGTTATGGCCGAGGTGGTCGACGCACTCGGCGCCCTGCCCTTCCATCCGGATCGACCCTCGGTGCTCATCGCCCACACGGTCAAGGGCAAGGGCGTGAGCTTCGCCGAGAATACCTACCTCTGGCACAGCAACAACGTGAACGACGAGATTCTCGAGCGCGCCCTCGCGGAGCTGGGCCTACCATGAGCGCCGCCGCCACGGTAGCCGCCGACTGGCGCACGCGCTCCGCCAAGCAGACGCGCCTGGCATTCGGCCAGGCATTGCTCGAGCTTGGCGCGCGCGAGCCCCGCACCGTCGTAGTGTCTGCCGACACTCAGGATCTGCTCGGGATCCGCCCTTACATCGAGCGCTACCGCGACCGTTTCGTCGAGCTCGGCATCGCCGAGCAGAATGCGATCGGCGTCGCCTCCGGGCTCGCGACCACGGGCCTGCGCCCTTACGTGTGCGCCTACGCACCGTTCATCACGGCGCGCAGCATGGAACAGGTGCGAAATGACGTCGCCTACGCGAACCAGCGCGTGGTGATCGGGGCGGCTGCGAGCGGCATCTCGCTGGGGGTGGCCGGCGGCACGCATCATGCGCTCGAGGACCTGGCGCTCATGCGCAGCCTTCCAAACATGACGGTCATCGTCCCTGCCGACGTCGACGAAGCCTATCGGGCCACGCTGGCAACGCTCGACATCGACGGGCCGGTTTACCTGCGGCTCGGCGGACGGACGGAGGAGCCGCCGGTGAGCGACCCCGAGGCCCCGTTCCGGCTCGGCGAGGCGGTGCAACTGCGGCCGGGCGACGATATCGTCGTGATCGCCTGCGGCGCGCTGGTCGAAATGGCGGTGCGTGCATCCGACCAGTTGCTGCGGGGCGGCATCAACGCCCGCGTACTCAACATGCACACGATCAAGCCGCTCGATCGCGACGCCGTCCTGGCCGCCGCCGCCGAGACCGGCCTCGTCGTGACCGCCGAGGAGCATCATCTCACCGGCGGGCTGGGTGGCGCGGTGGCCGAGCTTCTCGCCGTCGAACTTCCCACGCGCATGCACATGATTGGCATGCCCGATACCTTTGCGATGGTGGGACCCACCGTGCCCCTGCGCGCGAGGTACGGAATGAGTGCAGAGGCGATCGCGGATGCCTGTCGCGCACTGCTGGGCTCGGCGTAGCGTCTGAGACGTCATGACCGGGTTGCGACTACACTTTTGATTTCGCGGCGGGCTACAAGGCCCGCCGGGCAACACCAACAATAGGAGGAAGACCATCATGCTGCTCGACGTGCGTACCTATACCTGCCGCCCTGGGACCATCAAGAAGCACCTCGCGCTCTACGAGCGCCTCGGCAAAGGGCCGCAGACCCGGCACCTCGGCCAACCCTTCGCGTACCTGGTGACCGAGACGGGCAACGTCAACCAGTACATCCATATCTGGGCCTACGAGGACGCCGCGGATCGCGCGCGCCGGCGCGCGGCGATGCAGGCCGATCCCGAGTGGATCGCCTACACGGAGGAGAGCGCCAAGCTCGGCGCATTGGAGAACCAGGAAAATCGGCTGATGACGCCGGTGTCGTTCTTTCCCCTGAAGCGCTGAGGTAAGGCATCGGGCGACATCCGAGAGGGTTTCCGTCAAATGTCCGAGGCCATCGGCCGCGCATCGCTTCTGGCATCGGTGCTCAAGCGCGATCGCGCGATCGTCATCGCCGCGCTCGCCGCCGTCTCCATCTGCGGCTGGATCTACACGTTAGCGGGCGTGGGCATGAGCATGAACGCGTTCGAAATGACCGCCATGGGAAGTGCGGGCGCGGCTCTCGCGACTCCAATGCCGTGGTCGCCCTCCTATGCCCTGCTCGTGTTCCTGATGTGGCTGGTCATGATGGTGGCGATGATGCTGCCGAGCGCGTCTCCGATGGTGCTGCTGGTCGATGCCATGGCACGCAGGGTCAATCCGCAGTCCACATTCCATGCGGGAACAGCCGCGTTCGTCGCCGGCTATCTGGCGATCTGGGCTTGCTTCAGCGCCTGCGCCGCGCTGGTGCACTGGGGATTGGAGATGAGCGGGCTGCTGACTCCGATGATGACGCCAACCAGCGCGCTCCTCGGTGGCACGCTGTTGGTCGCTGCCGGGCTCTATCAGCTCACACCGCTCAAGCAGGCTTGCCTGCGAAGCTGCCGCCACCCGATCGGCTTCTTCGCCAGGCATTGGCGAGCCGGAACGGCCGGAGCGTTCCACATGGGTGTCGTGCATGGCACGTTCTGTGTCGGCTGCTGCTGGATCCTGATGGCGCTGCTGTTCTTCGGCGGCGTGATGAATCTTTACTGGATTGCCGGCATCGCCACCTATGTGCTGGCCGAGAAGCTCCTTCCGCGCGGGCGGTGGCTGAGCTATGCGGCGGGTGCGCTGCTGCTCGCCTGGGGTGTGAGCATCCTGACCAACGCAGTGCGGAACACATAGCGCCGCCATGATCGATTGGTATGTGGAGGGCGTCGAGTTCGGCAATTGCAACTGCACTTTCGGTTGTCCATGCCAATTCGAGGAGTTGCCGACGCATGGCGACTGCCGCGGGTTCGAGGTGGTGAGGATCGACCGGGGGCACTTCGGCGATGTCCAGCTGAGCGGTCTGTGCGCCGCGCTGATCTATGCCTGGCCGGGACCGATATTCGAAGGCAAGGGTGCGATGCAGGCGATCATCGACGAGCGCGCCGATGAACGACAGCGCAAAGCGCTGGCCACCATTCTCCATGGCGGGGAGACGCAAGAGGCTGCCACACACTGGTGGGTTTTCCACGCCATGTCGAGCACCGTTCACGAGCCGCTGTTCCGACCGATCGCGTTCGAGGTAGACGTCGAGGCGCGCCGCGCGACAGTGAAGATCCCCGGCATCCTGGAGGCAACCGGACGCCCGATCAAGAGCCCGGCGACAGGAGCCGAGCATCGGGTGCGCATCGACATCCCGAACGGGATCGAATTCGAATTGGCGGAGATCGGCAGCGCCAGCACCAAAGCGAGCGGCGCGATCCCGCTGCAGCTCAAAGACAGCTACGGTCAGTTCAACGTGCTGCGCCACTCCGGTACCGGTGTGGTTCATAAGCCCTGATAACAAGGGGTGCGGTCGCTACACATTGGAGGAAGCATTGTGATCGAATGGGAAATTCACGGGCTGGAGTTCGGCAACTGCAATTGCGCGTACGGCTGCGGCTGCCAGTTCAACGCGTTGCCAACGCACGGTCATTGCCGCGCCGTCGCCTTCTTCCAAGTCGATGAGGGCCATTTCGGCAAGACCCGCCTCGACGGGCTGAACATGGCGCTCGCCGCCAAATGGCCCGGTGCTGTCCACGAAGGACGAGGGCACATGCAGCCCATCATCGCCGCCGAGGCGGATGCGGAGCAACGGCAGGCGCTGCTCAGCATCCTGACCGGGAAAGAGACCGAGCCGATGGCGACCTTCTTTGCGGTCTACTCGGCGATGTGCGAGAAGATCTACGATCCGGTCTATTCGCAGATCAGCATCGACGCGGATATGATCGCCCGGACAGCAACGTGCAAGGCCGCCGGCGTGGCTTCCGGCCGCGGCCAGCCGATCCTCAACCCAGTGACTGGCAAGGAGCATCGCGTCGGCATCGTGTTGCCGAACGGGTTCGAGTACACGCAGAACGAGGTCGGACGCGGATGGTCCGAATCCACCGGTGCGGTGGCGGTAACGCTGGAGGATAGCTACGCCCATTGGTGCGAGCTGCATCTGAACCGGCGCGGCGTGATCCGGTAGCGCGACGCCGACTCTCGCTCACTCCTCGCGCGCAGCGCCTCCACCGGAGCGAGGCGGGAGGCGCGTCCCATGGCGGAAAGTCGCCCTGCGCCGAATCTTGCCCGACTAGAAGCACACCACCCTCGCGTTCTCGCGCGAGGCGCTGGCATGAAACTCGTTCATGCCGGCCATCTTTGCCCGTTGGTCGAGGTCTCCATCGGCGATGTGGCGCACTTGCGCGCACGGCTTGCACACCAGCACTTCGGCTTTAGGGTGCGATAAGACCTCCTCGAACTTCGGCGGCGGGCCGAACGGCACCAGCTTCGCCGCCGTGCCCTCGGTTGCGATGTGTACAGCATCATGAAACAGCATCAGTGTGACCGTGTCGCCGGCTTGCAGCGCCGAAGCGGCAAAGACAAACGGCAACGCGGCGCGGGTCGGGTCAGTCGGCCCCCACGTGGCGGCAACGGCGAAATGCATCGACAGGCTCCTTGTTTGTAAACGTTCTAAGGACCACGCCCCGGACGACTCGGTCGCGGTCCAGGACACGGGGAAAATTTAGCGCTCTCGCTATGCAGCTGTCCCGCCGACAGGCTCACGACGCCGGCACCGTTTCCCCGTCGACGGCCTCCTGAGGCATTCGGCATCACTCGTCGTTTAACGACAAACGCTCCATGAGATAACACAGGCAATCCTGACGCACGATCCGCGCATCGGTCGTCAGCATGGCAGGCATTATTCGGCGTTTCAGCAGCACCTCGCCCTTCCTCATCTCGAAGAACTGGTCCTCCACCCGGCGGCCATGCTCATCGATCACCTGCAGGGGAGCAGCGCAGCTGTTCGTCGAAAAGCCGAAGCGGGTCCCCGGAGGCAGCTCGCGAAAGTTCATGTGATCCAGATCGGGATCCAGCCGCAGCTCTACGTCGTGGCGCCCGAAGCCGAACGTCACCTCGGACGCAATCTTGACCACACCCACCGTATGCAACAAGTCCAAGTCATGCGCAGGCACGGCGCGCTGCGAGAATTCCGCCAGATGCAACGCAGCCTCGACGAACGCCGCAGCGTGCGCCTCGCCGCTCTGGTTGCCTGGCTTTCCGCACTCCAGCGTCACCGCCGGGCACAGCGAGGCAAAGGCAGCGGACTGCACGCCAAGGGGACGCTTGAAGTAGACCACAGTGCGCGAGAACAGTGTGGCGAGCTGCAGGAACGGTGGATCGAGCCGGTTGACGCAGCCGTAGTGCGGATTGAACCCGGTGTTGTTGTGGAGGTCGATGCTGGCGAACACGCCGCGGCTGCGCATCTGCTCCACCACCGCATCCATCATCGCATGCTCGGGCTGCCCCGCATTGTCGGCCCCGGGCCAGACGCGGTTGTAGTCAGGCTGCTGCTCCAGCCTACGCAATCCCTCACGCGCCGCCGCAACGTTGCCCACGAACAGGGACAGCGCCCGGGGCAGCGGCTGGCCCCGATACTTGCGCAGAACGGTCTGCATTGCTTTGAACCCCGTGTCTTCGTTGCCGTGGAGCAGGACACAGACGAACAGCGGTTCATTGCGGCGACCGGGCAGATGGATCAGGCTGGGACCCGCGAGGACTCTGTACAGCTCTCGCGCCGGCGCATCGAGAAATCCAGTCGGCAATGCCTGCAAAACATTAAGCATCTACACGACCCACTCGTGCACGGGCATCGCCGTACGCTGGTGCTCGAGGTAATCGGCCGTGAGCCGGAAGGCGTCCCGCCCGTGCTTCTCAAGGTGTGCACGCTGCCAGGCGGCGCCGTTCTGGCCGGTGCGCAGCCGGGCAATGATGATATCAAGGTAATGCTCGCTCTCTTCTTCCTCCACGCCAAGGATCTTCAGGCCCTCTCGCGCCATGGGAACGATTTCGTCGAGCAGCAAGGTGCGCACGTCGACGCGGCTGCCGTCCAGCCAGATCACACTTGCCGCCAGCCCGTGACGCGCGGCGCGGTAGAAATTGTCGCGCGCCTCGGCGAAGGGCAGGTCGGCCTCGGGCGCCGCCCTGAGCCCCGCGAGGAAGCGCGCTGCTCCAAGATAGAGGGCGGCGTTGGCGATCATGTCCACAATGCTGGGCCCGGCAGGCATCACCCTGTGCTCGATGCGGACGTGCGCCGTGGCCTGGCCGTCGAACCCGACCAGCAGCCTGTTCCAGCGCCAGATGGTGCCGTTGTGCAGGCGCAGGTGGCGCAGGCGCTCCGGCCCATCGCCGAACTGGATCGGCAGCAGCACTGGGTAGCGCTCCACGTTCTCGCGGAAGCACTCGGCGGCGCTGTCGTGCAGATATCCCGACCCGAACGTCACGCGCCGACACTCGGGGTGTCCCGTATCGCCGGTATCCACGGCTTGCTCGAACAGCGGTATGCGCGTCTCGTCCCAGAGCTGTTTCTGGAACAGGCACGGCGAATTGGCCGACACGGCCACCAAGGGCGCGGACAGAAGCACCGACGCGTTGTAGTAGCGCGCAGCCTCCTCGGCCGGAGCCTGCAGATGCACCTGGAACGACGTGGTGGCCGCCTCGAGCATCACGTCGCGGTGAGTCAGCTGCAGCCGCTCGCGCCCGGCGATGTCCAGCCGGATTGGGCGCCCGCCGCGCAGTTTGAGCACCTCCTGGTTCAACGCATAAAAGCGGTTGAGCGGAGAAATGTTCGCCAGCGTCAGGTCCCGCTCGCGGATCGTGGGCAGGATGCCGATCATCACCAACGTGCCCTCCAGCTCGTGCGCCACGGCGAGGCAGCGGCGCCAGGTCGCGGTCAGTTCGGTCTCCAGCTTGCTGAGCGCACGCCCGGTCAGCGCCTGCGGCGTGCCATTGAGCTCGACGTTGAACTTGGACAGCTCCGGCACCACCAGGGGATCGTCCAAACGCTTCAAATAGGGTTCGTTGATCGGGAACGGAAAGAAATTCCGGTCGAGCAGCCAAGCCTCCAGCTCGAATCCGGCGACGTAAGACGTCTGGTCGAACCGCCCTTCACGCAGCCAGCGCTCGAGCAGATCGGTCTCGAGCACAAGGCGCACGGAAAACTGCTCGAAATCCCTCGGCTCGAACCCGATGTGGCTGATTTCCTGGCCCATGACGCCAACACCTCGCTAGTGAAGTCTAGGAAGATCTGTCGAGTCTCGTTTGATGATGATCAATATCCCGATTGGTAGGGCCAACGCGGGCCCCTTACTCCGCCCGCAGCGCCTCCACCGGATCGAGGCGTGAGGCGCGTCCCGCCGGCGCAACACCGGCCGCCAAGCCGACAGACACCGCGGTCAGCTCGGCCAGCAGCGCATACAGCCAGGGCGTGTTGACCGGCAATGCCGGGAACAGCGCGTGCAGCAGCTGCGCCAGCGCGAACCCCAGCGCCAGGCCCGACAATCCGCCGACGGCGGCGAGCAGCGTCGCTTCTGCCAGGAACAGCCTCAGCACCTGCTTGCGGGGCGCGCCCAGCGCACGCAGCAGCCCGATCTCGACCGTGCGCTCGGCCACGGCGATGGTCATGATGGTCAAGATCCCCACGCCGCCCACCACCAGCGAGATCCCACCCAGCGCGCCCACCGCAAAGGTCAGGACCTGCAGCACGGAGTTCAGCGTGTCCAGCATCTTCTGCTGCGGGGTGATCGTGAAGTCCTCCCGCCCGTGGCGGGCGATCAGGACCTGGCGGACCCGCTCGACCAGCTGATTCACGTCCGCTTGCGGATCGTGCACGACGTGAATCTCCATCAGACCCTCCCGATTGAACAGCTCCAGCGCGCGGCCCGAGGGAATGTACACGCAGTCGTCGAAGTCCCATCCCAGCACGTTGCCCTTGGACTTGATCACCCCGATCACCCGGTAGCGGTAGCCGCCGATCTCGATGCGGCTGCCGAGCGGGTTGCCGGTTCCGAACAGCTCTTGGCGCACGGTGGGTCCCAGGACCGCGAAGGCCCGAGCCTGGCTGAGCTCCTCGTGCGGAAGCCACTGCCCGAGCGCGAGCTCCATCTTGAAGGCGGCTGGGAAATCGGGACCGGAACCGAACACCGTGACGCGCCGCGCGCGGCCCTGGACGCTGACCTCGGCGTTGCCGACGACCCCGGCATTGGTGAGCAGGACTTGCGGCACCCGGCGCAGCGCTTCCGCGTCTTCCAAGCTGAGCGGCCGCACCGATCCGAACACTCCGACGGACATTCCTTGCGTGGTTACCTTGCCCGGGTTGATGTTGATGAAGTTGGTCCCGAACTGGGTGAACTCCGAAGTCACGAACTGCTGCAGACCGGCGCCGATGGAGGTCAGCAGGATGACCGCCGCGATGCCCACGCAGATACCCAGAGCGGTGAGGAAGCTGCGCAGCCGGTGCGCGGCGACGGAGCCGAACACGAAGCGCAGAAAGTCGGCGGCGGGCATTCCCTAGCGGCCAGAGAGCGCACTCACCGCATCGAGCCGCGCGGCGCGGCGTGCCGGCATGATGCTGAACACGATGCCGGTGGCAACTGCCGTGACCACAGCCGCAGCCATCGCCCACGCCGGCGTCGTCACCGGGATCGCCGGATACACGCGCACGATGGCCGCGTTGCCCACCAGCCCCAGCACCACTCCAGCTGCGGCGCCGATCGAAGACAGGAGCACCGCCTCGCCGAAGAACAGCAGCCGGATCTGTCGCGGCGCCGCGCCGACCGCCTTGAGCAGGCCGATCTCGCGCGTGCGCTGCGACACCGCGATCAGCATCACGTTCATGATCAGGATCCCGGCCACGCTCAGGCTGACGGCGGCGATGCCGCCGACCGCGAAAGTCAGCGCGGTGAGCACGCGGTCGAAAGTGGCGAGCACCGCGTCCTGCGTGACCACCGTGACGTCCAGCTCGCCCTGGTGCCGGTCCTGGATGATCCGAATCATGTCGCGTTTGGCGGCGTCCAGCTCCTCGCGGCTGCGCGCCTCGGCCAGGATGCGCAGCAGCGTGTTGATGTTGTACAGCGCCTGGGCCGAAGCAACGGGCACGATCACCATCTCGTCGGTGTTGAAACCCATATGCTGACCCTGCGTGGCGAGCACCCCGATCACGCGGAAACGGCGGTCGCCGATGCGCACGAACTGACCGAGCGCCGGCGCAGCGCCGAACAGTTCGTCGCGCACCGTTGCGCCGATCACGCATACCGGGCTGGGAGCGTGCGGGTCGCCGCCGGGCAGAAACGTGCCCTGCGCCATCTGCATGTTGCGGATGGTCTGCCAGTCGGCGGTGGTGCCGATGACCGGTGCCTCGCGGCTGCGGCCGCCGAAGGCAATGAGCGCCGAGCCCACGGCGAGCGGCGCCACGCGCAGCACGGCGCGGCTGCGCGTCAGCGCGAGCGCGTCGTCCAGCGTGAGGTCGCGCGGGGTCTGCCCGAGGAACATGCCCGGGCCGGTCCCGGCCGTCTCGCTGCGCCCGGGGAACACGATCACCAGATTGGTGCCGAGCGAGGCGAACTGGTCTACCACGTAACGCCGCGCGCCCTCGCCCAGCGCGGTGAAGATCACGACCGCGGCCACGCCGATGGCCATCGCGATCGTCATGAGCAGGGTCCGGCTGGGGTAGCCGCGCAGGCTGGTCCCGGCGAACAGCAGCACGTCGAGCGGCTTCATGCCTGGCCCCCTTTTCGATCCTGGGCGATGGCGCCGTCCACCATGCGCAGCTGGCGATGTGCGCGCCGGCCGAGCTCGGGATCGTGGGTCACGAGCAGCAAGGTGACACCGCTCTCGTGCAGGTTCTCCAGGATCTGCACCACCTCCTTTCCGGATGCGCGATCGAGGTTACCGGTCGGCTCGTCGGCCAGGAGAATGCCTGGGCGCATCACGGTCGCGCGCGCGATCGCAACGCGCTGGCGTTGTCCGCCCGAAAGCTGGTCGGGGCGATGATCGGCGCGCTCGCCCAGACCGTAAGCATCCAGCAGCTCGCGCGCTCGCGCCTGGCGCTCCGAGGCCGAGATCCCGGCCAGGGCCATGGGCAGCTCGATGTTTTCCGCGGCGCTCAAGCGAGGCACGAGGTGGAAGAACTGGAACACGAACCCGATCTTCTCTCTGCGCACGTGCGCCTGCTCCTCGTCCGACAGCGACGTCACATCCTTGCCGTCCAGACGGTAGATGCCGCTGCTGGCGCGGTCGAGCAGGCCAACGATGTTGAGCAGCGTAGACTTGCCCGAGCCCGACGGGCCCATGAGGCTGACATACTCCCCCGCGTCGACCGCCAGCGTAACCTCGCGCAGCGCGTGCACGGGCTGACCGCCGACCTGAAAGACGCGGCTGATCCGCTCGAGGCCGATCATTTGCGCGGCGGGCGGCTTTCCGCCGGCTCGGGCACGAGCTTGGCGCCAGCCTTCACGCCGGGCTTCTCCAGAGAGAGCACAACCTGTTCGCCTTGCGGCAGCCCTGAAGCGACTTCGGTGTATTGCCAGTTCGACAATCCGGTGGTGATCCTGCGTTCTTCCGCCAGACCTGTGCCCGGCACATAGACCAGCACGCGATTGCCGTCCTGGATCGCGGGGGTGGGCACGCGCAGCACGTTGTCGCGCGCGTCGAGGAGGATCTCCACGTCCGCGCTGTAGCCGACCAGCAGAACCTGCGTCTCGGCCGAATCGCTGAACTCCACCTCCACGTCCACCGTGCGCGCTTGTTTCTCGACCTCCAAGACATAGGGCGCGATCCGCCGCACGTGTCCCTTGAACTTGCGGCCGGGGAACGCATCGACGCTGATGCGCGCAGGCATCTTGAGGCGTATGGCGGGTGCGTCCACCTCGTCGATCGGCGCAGTCACGTAGAGGCAGCTGTCATCGATGAGATCGACGGCCGGCGGCGTCGGGATCCCCGGCGGTGACGGTGTCGTGAACTCGCCGAGCTCGCCCGTAATCTTCGCCACGACGCCGTCGAACGGGGCGCGCAGCACAGTCCGCGAAAGATCAGCCCGCGCCGCGGAGATTCGCGCCTGCGCCTGCTCCGCTTCGGCCCGGGCGGCGTCGCAACCGGCACGCTTGGTCTGCGCGTCGGACACTGCGCGATCGAGCCGATCGTCGCTGATGAAGCCCTTCTCTTTCAGCTGGCGCGAGCGCTCGGCGTCGCGCGCGGCCAGGTCTGCGGCCAGACATGCCTCCTGCGCGCGCAGCCGAGCCGCGTTGAGCTGCTCCTTCGCCAACGCCTCGTTGGCGACCAGATCCTTATTCCACAGCTCGAGCAGCACCTGGCCGGCCTTGACGCGGTCGCCCTCGTGCACCAGCAGCCGAGCAATCTGCCCGCCCGACTTCGGCGCCAGCCGGCTGCGCCGGCAGGCGGTGATCGTAGCGGCACGCGTATTGGAGACGGTACGCTCGACCAGTCCGCGGTCGACCGTGGCGAGCGCGACCGCGATCGGCTTGAGGCGAGTGAAGTACCAGCCGGCGCCGAGGATGGCCGCGACCAGGACCGCGAGCAACGCGTAGCGAGGGAGGCGGGGCATGCGTTCTTAAGGTTTGTGTTCGCTGCTGCCGGCTGGGAGGCGCCCATTTTCATGGCGGGCGCGGCGGCCACTTTGCGCTGGATCAAGACCCGCAATGATGCCCGGGCTGGCGCCGCGGTGCACCAGCCGGCGCGGCTGGCGCTATTTTGAGCGGTTCGCGCTGTCGCCTCGGCCCGCGGGGCTGCCCGTGCGCAGCAAACATCCCGTGCGAGGTAGGCACGGACGGACAGCCGCATCGCCCCTACCCCAGGTACCAGTGGCACCACTCTTGCTGGCGGATCCAGCCACTGACCTCGAATCCCCCTACAGGTGTCGGTCCATGACGCCAGTTGGTCAACTCGTTTGACGAGGAATTGGGGAGGAGGCGTCTTGCCCGCGCGATCCACCCTCAAAATGATGACCGCCTCCTCGATGACCGCAAGCCGGCTCATGGCAGTGAGCCTGATTGCCTGCTTGGGCGCTGTATGCCCGACTGCACCGGCCCAGACTGCACCCCATGCGCCGGATCGGGGCCCCCAAGCCGGTGCCCGGCAGGGTGGCAGCACCGCGCTCGGCGTTCGGGTGGACCAGGCCTGCAACCGTCTGCTCGATGGCCGCGGTCAAAAAGTGTACGGGGGGCGAGGGGGCGAAGCGGGGGCAGCGATAACCAAAGCTTGCCCTGCGGACAATGCACAGCCCAGACCCGTCGCAGACAACGCACGGCCGAAACCAGTCCCGGTCAAAGAACAGCCTGAGCCCGCCGCCCCGAGTCTGGAGCAACCCCCGATAACCGCGGGTTCTGCGCAGGTGCCTCGAGATCGCGGCCCGAGCACTACGCTTGCGCCGCGTGTTAGCCCTGAACGGCTGAGTGCGGCCTTAGTAGGGGGCGGCACTGCAATGTTCCTGCTGCATTCGAGCCTCTGGACCTATCTGCTGATCCTCGGTCTGCCTCTGTGGCAGCACGTCGACCTGCTGCCGATCGTGGACAGGGCTGCCGACGATGACGGCGCGACGGGCGGCCCAGCGCCGGATTCAGACGTAGAACGGGCCGTCAACCGTGTCCTCGACACGCGAGATTCCCAAGGTGGGAACCGCGAAGAGCCAGGCTGATGCGCATCCGGCCCACGGTCCAGATCACCTTTGGGCTGGTCGTGCTGACCAGCACGATTGTGCTCGTGGTCGATTTGTTGTTCGGCGTCTTTCCGGACCCGGATGTCCAGGCCATGGACCAGCGCAAGGCGTTCGCCGAGACCGCGGCAACCCAGGTGGCTCTGCTCGTGGAGCGGGGCGACCACAAGACGCTCGCGCTCGCACTCGACCGCATGCGGGAGCATGACTCGAACATCCGCTCGCTCGC
>Ga0335084_10004097_pt1 | contig 14341 bp, 17 predicted proteins | sample Lox_Sample_44_FD_206721 | JGI IMG/M metagenome (GOLD analysis project Ga0335084, IMG submission 206721) | Soil microbial communities from Loxahatchee National Wildlife Refuge, Florida, United States - Lox_Sample_4.4 | ecosystem: Environmental > Terrestrial > Soil > Wetlands | place: USA...
TCCCGCCCGGCGCGAACGGCACGATGATGCGGATCGGTTTGCCCGGGTACGGCTGGGACTGCGCGGGAAGCGCGGCGAACAGGGCGATCGCCAGCAGCGCGACGGTGCGTTTCATCTTTTCTCCTCCTCGACGCCTGGATGGCCGAGCGCGGCATTGTAAACTTGCCGCACAGGACGAGGAACCCCCGACCGGAGGAAGAAAATGAAACAAGTCGTCAAGGCCGCGCTGTCGCCGCTCGCCGCCGTCGCCATGCTGATCGGCGCGGGCGGCGCGCAGGGCCAGGCATTTCCCTCCAAGCCGATCAAGATCGTCATTCCCTTTGTCGCCGGCGGTTCGTCGGACATCGTCGGGCGCGCGATCGGCTCGAAATTCCAGGAATTCCTCGGCCAGCCGGCCGTGGTCGAGAACAAGCCCGGGGCCAACGGCGCGATCGCGGCGGAATTCGTCGCCAAGGCCGAGCCCGACGGATACACGGTCCTGGTCGGTTCGATCGGCGTCTTCTCGATCAACAGCGCGCTTTTCAAGGACCTGCGCTACAACCCGCTGCGCGACTTTGCGCCGATCACGCTGGCGGTCACTACGCCGAACGCACTTGTCACGCGGCCCAGCCTGGCGGCGAACTCGGTGAAGGAATTGATCGACTACGCGAAGCAGAATCCGGGCAAGCTCTCGTACTGCTCGAGCGGAACGGGTTCGTCGGACCACCTGACCGGCGAAGTATTCAAGCAGGACGCGGGCATCACGGCCGTGCACGTGCCCTACAAGGGCGGCGCGGCCTGCCAGACGGACATCATGGGCAGCCAGATCGATTTTTCATTCCAGAACCTGGGCGCCGTCACCAACTACATCAAGGGCGGCAAGATGAAGGCGCTGGTGGTGACCGCGAAGGCGCGCAATGCGCAGCTGCCGAACGTGCCCTCCGCCGGCGAGGCGGGGGTGCCCGGGCTTGTCGTGACTTCATGGCAGGCCGTCGCGGCGCCAGCGAAGACGCCGAAGGACGTCGTCGCGAAGCTGCACGATGCGACCGTCCGCGCGCTGCGCTCGCCGGACATCCGCGAGCGCATGAATCAGATCGGCTTCGACGTCGTCGCCGGCACGCCCGAGGAATTCGGCGCGTTCATGAAATCGGAGGTCGAGCGCTGGACCAAGGTCGTCGAGCGCGGCGGGATCAAGGCGGAGTAGGGGCGCGCATGCCCTTGTTCAGGAAAGAGCCGCTCACGAAGGCCATCGAAACCGTAGTCGCCGCCGGCGGCAGCGAAGCGCGCGAAGCGAGGCTCGTCGCGGAAAATCTGGTCACCGCGAACCTGACCGGGCACGACTCCCACGGCGTGGGCATGATTCCGCGCTACATCGAGTCGCTCCTCGAGGGCGGGCTCGTCGTCAACCAGCACCCGAAGATGATGTTCGACGGCGGCGCGATGATCTCGCTCGACGGCCGGCAGGGCTACGGCCAGGTGATCGGCCTGGAGGCGATGGATATCGGAGTCGCGCGCGCGAAGCAGCACGGCTTCTGCGTGATGGGCCTCGGACGTTCGCATCACCTTTGCCGCATCGGCCAGTGGGCGGAACAGGCGGTCGCGGCCGGCTTGATATCGCTGCATTTCACCAACGTCATCTCGCGCTCGATCGTCGCGCCATACGGCGGTGCGGACGCCCGCTTCGGCACGAACCCGATGACCGTGGGCATTCCGATTCCGGGCGAGCCGCCGTTCATTCTCGACATGGCGACCAGCGCCGTCGCGCAGGGCAAGATCCGCGTCGCCCACAACAAGCGCGAGAAGGTCTCGCCCGACTGGCTCATCGACGACAAGGGCAACCCGACCGCGGAGCCGCGCTTCGGCGTCGTCGAACCCTTCGGCGCGCTGCGCACCTTCGGCCTGCACAAGGGCTACGGGCTCGCGGTCGCGTGCGAGCTGCTCGGCGGCGCGCTGACGGGCGGCGGTACCTGGCATTCCGACGACCGTTCGAAGAAGCGCGTCTGGAACGGCATGCTCACGATCCTCGTAGACCCGAAACGCCTGGGCACCGGCGATGCCTTCGCCGCCGAAACGACCGGGTTCCTCGATTCCCTGCGCAAATCGCCGGTCGCTCCCGGATTCGACAAGGTGCGCATCGCCGGCGAGCCCGAGCGCGAAATGCGCGCGAAGCGGGAGCGCGACGGCATTCCGGTGGACGACATCACCTGGTCCGACATCCTCGCGGCGGGCGCGAAGCTGAAGGTCGCGCGCGAAACGCTGGAAAAGCTCGCGTCCGCCGGTTGAACGGCGCTTGTTCGGGCTGACCGTCCTCGGCATCGCCCACACCGCGGTCAGCCTGGTTGCGATCGCTGCCGGCGCCTGGGCGTTCGCGCGCGACAAGGTGATCGAGCCGGGCAATCGGCTCGGCAAGCTCTATCTGGCGACGACCGCGTTCACCGCCGCGAGCGGCCTCGTGATTTTCCAGCACGGCGGTTTTCGCATCGGCCACTGGTTCGCTGTGCTGACCCTCCTGGTCATCGCCGCCGGCACGGTCGCGGCGACGACGCTGCTGTTCGGACGCGCGGCGCGCTACGTCCAGGCGTTCTTCTATTCCTCCACGATGCTGATCCACCTGATCACCGGGTCGGCGGAAACCCTGACGCGCCTGCCGCCATCGGCGCCCCTCATGACCGCGGCAAATGCCTTCCTGTTCAAGTACGTCATCGGCGGACTGGTACTCGCGTTCGTGGTTGGCTTCGCGTTTCAGGTGCGCTGGCTGCAGGTATCATCGAAGCGCTGAGCGGCACGAACGCTTGCATTTCGCATACTTGGCCCCACATTCGCCGCATTGCCCTGCATTCTGGAGGATCCCGCCATGCGCAAACTCCTGCTCGCCCTGATCGCCGTCCTGTCGCTCTCCGGCTGCGGATACAACGACTTCCAGCGCCTCGACGAGGGCGTCAAGGCGGCCTGGTCCGAAGTGCTCAACAACTACCAGCGTCGCGCGGACCTGATCCCGAACCTGGTCGCCACGGTGCAGGGGGCGGCGGATTTCGAGAAGAGCACGCTGGTGGAGCTCACCAACGCGCGCGCATCTGTCGGCGCGATCAAGGCGACACCGGAGCTCGTCAACGATCCCGAGAACTTCGCCAGGTTCCAGGCGGCGCAGGCGCAGATGACGGGGGCGCTGTCCAGGCTGATGGTCGTCGCGGAGAACTATCCGCAGCTGACCGCCACCAGGGAATTCGGCGAGCTGCGCGTGGAACTCGCCGGCGCGGAGAACCGCATTGCCGTGGCGCGCGGGCGCTACATCAAGTCGGTGCAGGAGTACAACATCCTGGCGCGCGAGTTCCCGACCAACCTCACGGCGATGGTGTTCGGCTACAGGCCGAAGGCCAATTTTTCGGTGGAAAACGAGAAAGCGATCGCCGTCCCGCCCAAAGTCGACTTCGGCAAGCCCGCGGCGAAGTAGGCGCGGCGTCCCGATGCGGCTCGTCCTCGCCGCGCTGATCGCGCTCGTCGCCTGCCTTGGCGGCGCGCGCGCCGAGGTGCCGGTGCCGCCGCTCAAGGAGCGGGTGACGGACCTGACCGGGACCCTGAGCGCACAGCAGAAGGGCGAGCTCGAATCGCGCATCGCCGCCTACGAATCGCGGCGCGGCAGCCAGATCGCGGTGCTGCTGCTGCCCACCACGAAGCCCGAGGAGATCGAGCAGTATTCGATCCGCGTCGCCGAGGCCTGGAAGATCGGGCGCAAGAAGCTCGACGACGGCCTGATCCTCGTCGTGGCGAAGGACGACCGGCGGCTGCGCATCGAAGTGGGCTACGGCCTGGAAGGCGCGATTCCGGACTCGATGGCGAAGCGCGTGATCGACGAGCGCATCACGCCGCGCTTCCGCGAGGGCGATTTCTACGGCGGCATCCGCGACGGCGTGGACCAGCTGATCCGGCTCGCCGAGGGCGAGAAGCTGCCGGCGCCGGATGCGACGGGGCTGCACGAGCGCTTGCCGCCGGGAGACGTGTTCACCTTCATTGTCCCGGGCATCGTGCTCTGCGCGATCCTCGGCTCAATCTTCAAGGCGGCGCTGGGCCGGCTGCCCGGCTCGACGGCCACGGGCGCGATCGTCGGCACGATCGCATGGCTGCTTTTCGGGCTCGGGCTGGGGGCGATCGCGGCGCTGATCGGTTTCATGCTCGCCTATGCCAACACGGGCCGGGGCGGCGGGTGGTCGAGCGGCGGGTCCTCGGGCGGCTCCTGGGGCGGGGGCTCGTCCTCGGGCTGGAGCGGGGGCGGGGGCGGCTTCGGCGGCGGCGGCGCTTCGGGGCGCTGGTAAACCGATGCGCTGGCTGCGCCACCTTTTTCTCGACCACTTCGCCGTTGCGCGCGCGTTTCCACCCGCGGCGCTTGATGTCATCGGCAAAGCCGTCGCCGAGCAGGAAAGGCGCCACCGCGGACAACTGCGCGTGGCGATCGAGGGCGGCTTGCCGCTGCGGGCGCTCCTCGCAGGCCGCACGGCGCGCGCGCGGGCGCTCGAGCACTTCGCGCGCCTGCGCGTCTGGGACACGAAGGACGGCGCCGGCGTGCTCATCTATCTGCTGCTCGCCGACCGGCGCGTGGAGATCGTCGCCGATCGCGGCATTCACGCGCAGGTAGGCGACACTGCCTGGGAAACGATCTGCGGCGTGATGCAGCAGGAGTTCGCGGCCGGCCGCTTCGAAGCGGGCGTGCTGGGCGGCCTCGCCTCGATCAGCGACCTGCTGGCAAGGCATTTCCCGGCGTCAGGGGCGAACCCGAACGAGCTTCCCGACGCACCCGAGGTGGTATAGAAGAGGGCGATACTTGGCCACCTGAGGAGACACGGAACATGCATGCGTACGGATCGGTAGGACTGCTTGCCCTTGCCGGCGCCTTGTCGCTGGCCGGTTGTGCGTCAACGGCCGGCGGCTGCGCGTCGACCGACTGGTACCGGCAGGGCTATGCCGACGGGAGCCGGACCTGGTACTCACTGCTCGACAAGCACATCGAGAAATGCGCCGAATTCGGCGTGACGCCGGACGCCGATCGGTACAACAAAGGCTGGAACGACGGCCGCTTCGCGCGGGAGCACCGCTTCACCGGCGGCTGACCCGCTCAGTGGATTTCGGGATCCGCGGTCGGCGCGGCGCCCTCGAGAAAGTCGAAATCGCAGCCTTCATTGGCCTGCTTCACGTGCCGCGAGAAGATCGCGCCGTAGCTGCGCTCGTACTTGAGCGGCGGGCGCTTCCATGCCTGTTTGCGGGTCTTGAATTCGTCTTCGCTGATTTTCAAGTTCAAGACCTTCTTCTCGGCATCCAGCTCGATCATGTCGCCGGTCCTGACCAGCGCGAGCGGTCCGCCGACGTAGGCCTCGGGCGCGACGTGCAGGATGCAGGTGCCGTAGCTGGTGCCGCTCATACGCCCGTCGGAGATGCGCACCATGTCCTTGACGCCCTGCCGGATGAGCTTCTTCGGCATCGGCAGCATGCCCCATTCGGGAAAGCCCGGGCCGCCGAGCGGCCCCGCGTTCTTCAGCACGAGCACGCTGTCGGCATCGACCTCTAGGTCGTCGCGGTCGATGCGCGCGGCCATGTCGTTGTAGTCCTCGAACACCACGGCCTTGCCCGTGTGCTTGAGCAGTTTCGGATCCGCGGCGCTCGTCTTCAGCACTGCGCCGTCCGGGGCGAGCGAGCCGCGCAGCATGACCAGGCCGCCCGACTTCTTCAGCGGCTTGTCGCGCGGCAGGATCACGTCCGGGTTCCAGACCTTGGCACCCTCGATGTTCTCGCCGAGCGTCTTGCCGTTGACTGTCTTGGCGCTGACATCCAATAAATCTCTCAAAGAAAAAAGAAGAGCTCTCAATCCGCCCGCGTAGAAGAAATCCTCCATGAGGTATTTGTCGCCGGAGGGCCGCACGTTGGCGATCACCGGCACCCTGGCCGAGATCTCGTTGTAGCGCTCGAGCGGGAAGGCGAGGCCAGCGCGCCCGGCCATCGCCACCAGGTGCACCACTGCGTTGGTCGAGCCGCCCATCGCCATCAGCGTGGTGATGGCGTTGTCGAACGAGCCGCGCGAGAGGATGTCGCGCGGTTTCAGGTCCTCCCAGACCATCTCGACGATGCGCTTGCCGGTGAGCGTGGCCATGCGCGCGTGGTTCGAGTCGGGCGCCGGGATCGAGGAATAGCCCGGCAGCGTGAAACCGAGCGCCTCGGCAAGCGACATCATCGTCGCCGCGGTGCCCATCGTCATGCAGGTGCCGGGCGAGCGCGCGATCGTGTCCTCGATGCCCTGCCAGTCGGCCTCGGTGATGCGCCCCGCGCGCAGCTCGTCCCAGTATTTCCAGGTGTCGGAGCCCGAGCCGAGCGTCTGGTCCCGCCAGTGGCTGTTCAGCATCGGTCCGGCCGGCAGGTAGATCGCCGGCAGGTTCATGCTGGTCGCGCCCATGACGAGCGCCGGCGTGGTCTTGTCGCAGCCGCCCATCAGCACGCAGCCGTCGACCGGGTAGGAGCGCAGCAACTCCTCGGTTTCCATGGCGAGGAAGTTGCGGTACATCATCGTGGTCGGCTTCTGCATGACCTCGGCGAGCGCCATCGCCGGCATTTCCAGCGGGAAACCGCCCGCCTGCCAGACGCCGCGCTTCACCTCCTCGGCGCGCTGGCGGAAATGCGTGTGGCAGTGGTTGATGTCCGACCAGGTGTTGATGATGGCGATGACGGGCTTGCCCGCGTAGTCGGCGCGGTCGTATCCCATTTGAGCGGCGCGCGAGCGGTGGCCGAAGGAGCGCAGGTCCTTGACGCCGAACCAGCGGTGCGAGCGCAGCTCTTCGGGCTTCTTTTTCCTCACGTCGTCTCCTCGAGAGAGCGGAGATTGTAAACTCCGGCCATGGCCTTCGGCGGCGAATTCATCCTGCGGCCCCGCAGCTGGCGGCGCCTGGCGCGCTTCGCCGGCTTCGCCACGGTGGCGGCGCTGTCGTCCTCCGCCTACACGCGTGCGGCGCGTGAAATCGCGGTGCACCAGATCTACCTCACGGCCTGGAAGGTGGTGCCCGGCTACCTGGCGTTCTCCGCACTGCTCAGCCTGGTGATCATCGAGGTCGTGCGCAACGCGGCGCGCAGCTACGGCCTCACCGATTACGCGCTCGAGCTGGTGCTGCGCGTGCTAGTCCTCGAGCTGATTCCCTTTCTCACGGCGGTTTTCGTGGCGCTGCGCTCCGGCTCGGAGATCGGCGCCGAGATCGCGCTGATGCGCGTGAGCGGCGAGCTCGAGGACCAGGAGGAGGCCGGCGCAAGTCCTCTGCACCACGAGCTCGCGCCGCGCGTCGTCGGCTCGGCGCTGTCGGTATTCACGCTCACCACGCTTGCGAGCGCGCTCGCGATGTACATCGCCTATGCTTCCTTCTTCGGCACTTCGATATCGGGGTTCCACGTCTTCACGCGCGTGGTCGGGCATATTTTCGACCTGCAGATCCTGGTCGGCTTCCTGCTGAAGTGCCTGGTGTTCGGCCTGGCCGTCGCGCTGATTCCGCTCGCAACCGGCCTGGAGGCCGAGCGCGGCGAGCCGCGCTCGGTGCCGTTCACCGTGGTCGCGGGCCTGGTGAAGCTGTTCTTCGTGGTCTGCCTGATCGAGATCCTGTCTTTGGTGGTCAAATACGTCTGAGCATGACCGAGCAGCCCGCCCCGCAGACCAACCCCTCTCTCCTGCCGCGCAACCTCGGTGTCAAGGTCGGCATGCTGCTCGCGTTCGCGATCATGGTGGCGACCGCGCTCGTGGTCTACGTGCTGTGGGCGCGCGGCGTATTCGAGCAGACGCAGCGCCTGACGCTGATCGCCGACAACGTCGACGGCGTGAGCGCCGGCATGGACCTGACGTTCGCCGGCTTTCCGATCGGCCGCGTGCGCCGGCTGTCGCTGAGCGAGGACGGCAAGGCGCGCATCCACGTCCGCGTGCCGGTGGATGACGCGCGCTGGCTGCGCACGACGACCGTGTTCACGCTCGAAGTGGGGCTGGTTGGCAGCGTCAAGCTGCGCGCCTACTCGGCCAACCTGCAGGACCCCCCGCTGCCGGACCGCGCCGAGCGGCCGGTCCTGCGCGGCGACACGGCGCAGGAGATCCCGAAAATGGTCGCCTCGCTGCGCAGCGTCCTGGAGAACATCGACCAGATGACCGAGGCGAGCTCGAGCCTCGCGCAGAGCCTCAACAATGCGCGCGCGGTGACCGAGCGCATGGCGGGCAAGCAGGGCGTGCTCGGCGCCATGGTCGGCAGCGAGGAGAACGCGAAGAAGGTCATCGCGGCGATCGACCACGCCAACACCCTGCTCGCTTCGCTGAACGGCGTCTCGCTGAAGCTGGACTCCGTGCTTTCGAAGACCGACCAGAAGGTGCTCGGCGAGGGCGGCGTGGTCGACGAGACCCAGAAGGCGGTCAAGCAGGCGAACGCGATCCTCGACGAGGTGAGCGCGAGCCTCAAGCGGGTCGACGCGATCCTGGCGGACGCGCAGGTGGTCGCGAGCAACGCCAAGGCGGCCACGGCCGACCTGGGCGCCCTGCGCGCCGAGGTCGAGGCGAGCCTGCGCCGGATCAGCGCGCTGGTGGACGAGATCAACCGCAAGTGGCCGTTCGCGCGCGACACGAACGTGAAGCTGCCGTGAGCGCGCTGCCGCGCATCCTGCTTGCCGGCCTGCTCCTCGCGGGCTGCGCGGGCGGACCGGTGCCGCCCGACTGGCAGATGAATTCCTACGCCTCGCTCAACGCGTTCAAGCAGGCGTACCTGACCGGCAACTCGCGCGTGGCGGGCATCGAGTTCGAAAGGGCCCGCGCGGAGCTCGCGAGCACGGGCAGCCCGGCGCTCGTCGCGCGCGCCGAACTGATCCGCTGCGCCGTGCGCACCGCGAGCCTCGAATTCGACGATTGCCCCGGCTTCGAGAAGCTGCGCGCGGATGCGGGTGCGGAGGAGATCGCCTATGCGGAATATCTCCAAGGCAAGAGGGAGAGAGCGGTCGGGGATGACCCGCTGTCGAGGTTGGTTTCTCTCGGGGTAAAGCTCGGCGGCAACAAGGCGACCCCGCCCGACATCTCATCGGCAATCGACATCGCTTCCGCGCAGGGATGGCGCAGGCCGCTGCTCGCATGGCTGGGCGTCGAAGAGAAACGCGCTGAGGCCGCCGGCGATCGCGACGCGCTGGAGCGCATCCGGCGCCGCATCGCACTCGTGGCGGGGAAGGGCTAGGCCGCCGCCTTGTATTTCAGGGCGACGCCATTCAGGCGTTGCAGCTCGTCGAAGGACAGGTCGGCGACGATTTCCACGAGGTGCAGGCCGTCGGGCTTGATGTCGATGACGGCGAGATCGGTGTAGACGCGGTTCACGCAGCGCGCGCCGGTGAGCGGGTAGCTGCAGCGCTCGACGAGCTTGCTTTTGCCGTCCTTGCTGAGGTGCTCCATCATCACGATGACCTGCTTCGCGCCGACGGCGAGGTCCATCGCGCCGCCGACCGCCGGGATCGCGTCCGGCTCGCCCGTGTGCCAGTTGGCGAGATCGCCCGCCGCCGATACCTGGAACGCCCCGAGCACCGCGTAGTCGAGGTGCCGGCCGCGGATCATCGCGAACGAGTCCGCGTGGTGGAAGTAGGAGCCGCCCGGCAGCAGCGTCACCGGCTGCTTGCCCGCGTTGACGAGGTCGGGGTCCTCGCTGCCTTCGGCCGGCTTCGGGCCGACGCCGAGCACGCCGTTCTCGCTGTGCAGGATGATCTCGCGGCCCTGCGGCAGGCAATCGGCGACCAGCGTCGGCAGGCCGATGCCCAGGTTCACGTAGGCGCCCTCGGGGATGTCCTGCGCGACGCGCGCCGCCATCTGCTTGCGGTCGAGTTTTTTCATGCTGCTCTCCGCATCGGCGCGAGGCGCACCACCCGCTTCACGAAGATGCCCGGCGTCACCACCAGCTCGGGATCCAGCGCGCCGAGCTCCACCGTTTCGCGCACCTGCACGACCGTGCAGCGCGCTGCCGCCGCCATGATCGGCCCGAAGTTGCGCGCGGTCTTGCGGTAGGTGAGGTTTCCCCAGCGGTCGGCGCGGTCCGCCTTGATCAGCGCGTAATCGGCATGAATCGGGAGCTCGAGCACGTAATCGCGTCCGTTGAGGTGGCGCGTCTCCTTGCCCTCCGCGAGGCGCGTGCCGAATGCGGTCGGCGTGTAGAAGCCGCCGATGCCCGCACCCGCGGCGCGGATGCGCTCGGCGAGCGTGCCCTGCGGCACGAGCTCCAGTTCGAGCTTGCCGGCGCGGTAGAACTTGTCGAAGTGCCAGGAATCCGCCTGGCGCGGGAACGAGCAGATGACCTTGCGCACGCGCCCGGCGCCGATCAAGGCGGCGAGGCCGGTGTCTGCGTTGCCGGCATTGTTGTTGATGACCGTGAGCTCGCGCGCGCCCTGCGCAATCAGGCAATCGATCAGCTCGGAGGGCATGCCGGCGCCGCCGAAGCCGCTGATCATCACGCTGGCGCCGTCGGGCACATCCGCCAGTGCGGCCTCGGGCGTCGGGAAGATTTTGTCGATCATGGGGCGCGAATTATCGCCGAAAGAGTTTTTTCGGCGTTTTCAGTCAGTGAACGCTAACATATGAGAAGTCACATTGAATGAGTTTTGTATCTATTTGAAAAATAACGATAAAGAAAATCAAGAAACCGCCTCCAATAGTTCAGCTAAGTGATTGTCCCGGCTGAAGAAATCGCCCTTGATTAGCTTGACCTGCGTCAATCTTTCAGATTAAAGTGGGAAAACGTAGAAAAAAGTGGCTTAAAAATGCCGCGTCTGAGGTTGTAACCAAACCGGGTGGAGGAGCGCAGCAAATATGGGCGGCACGTTCCACGGCGCAACTGTCCTCACGCTGGATGCCAAGGGCCGGCTCGCCGTTCCCACGCGGCACCGCGACGCGCTCGTCGCAGCGAGCAGGACGCTCGTGCTCACGGCGCACCCGGACGGCTGCGCGCTCATCTACCCGGAATCGGCCTGGGAGCGCGTGCGCGCGCAGGTCGAGAAATTTCCCAGCTTCCATCCGCAGGCGAGCTGGTGGAAGCGCCTGCTGCTCGGCTTCGAGGAGCACGTCGCGCCCGACGCCTCGGGCCGCGTGCTGGTTTCGAGCGGCCTGCGCCTGCACGCCAAGCTCGAGCGCGAGGCGATGCTGGTAGGGCAGGGCCATTACTTCGAACTCTGGGATTCGGGCGTCTGGAGCGCAAAGCTCGCTGCCGCGCTGTCGGCTTCCGGCACCCCGCCGCCGGGCATGGAGGACTTCTCGCTGTGACGGCGGGCTCGGACGATGGGCACCCCGAATCCCGCTCATCTCCCCGTCCTTCTCGAGGAAGCCGTCGCGGCCCTCGCTATCCGGACGGACGGAACCTACGTCGATGCGACGTTCGGCCGCGGCGGGCACAGCCGCGCCATCCTCGGGCGCCTCGGGCCCTCGGGCAGGCTGATCGCGCTCGACCGGGATCCGCAGGCGGTCGCGTCGGCGCGCGCTCTCGCCGACCCGCGCTTTCGCATCGTGCACGCCCCTTTCAGCGAACTCGGGCGCGTGCTGGAGGGGCTGGGCGTCGGCCAGGTCCAGGGCCTGCTCGCGGACCTGGGCGTCTCCTCGCCGCAGCTGGAGGACGCGGCGCGGGGATTTTCCTTCCGGGCGGACGGGCCGCTCGACATGCGCATGGATCCGACGCGCGGCGTTTCCGCCGCGGACTGGCTGGCCACGGCAACAGAACAACAAATCCGGGAGGCGATCGGGGGATATGGCGAAGAACGGTTTGCTAAACAGATTGCAAAGGCGATTGTTGATGCTCGGGCACGCGAGCCGATCCGCCGCACCGAGCAACTTGCCGCTGTCGTGGCTGCGGCGGTCCGCACACGCGAGGCCGGCAAGGATCCGGCGACGCGCACCTTTCAGGCTCTACGGATTCTCGTCAATCGGGAGCTTGAGGAGGTCGCGCTGATGCTGCCGCAGGCAATCCGGCGGCTCGCGCCGGGTGGCCGGCTCGCGGTGATCAGCTTCCATTCGCTGGAGGACCGGCTCGTCAAGCGGGTCCTGCGCGCCTGCAGCGAAGACCGCCTGCCCGCGGATTTGCCGATTCGTGCCCGCGATTTGCCACAAGCACCGCTCAGAATCGCCGGCAAGGCGCTGCGCGCCTCGGCGGCCGAGATCGCGGCGAATCCGCGCGCGCGCAGTGCGACCCTGCGCGTCGCCGAGCGAACCGGCGCCGCCTTTGACGAATCGATGCTGGACCGAATCGGGCCCGAGCCGTGGCGAAGCTGAACCTCCTCCTCCTCCTGGTTCTCGTCGTCTGCGCGCTCGGGCTCGTCACCTCGCAGCACAAGTCGCGCAAGCTCTTCGCCGAGCTGGAGCGCGAGCAGGAACGCGCGCGCGCGCTCGAGGTCGAGTACGGGCAGCTGCAGCTTGAGGCCAGCACCTGGGGGCTGCATTCGCGCGTAGAGAAAATCGCCGCCGGCAAGCTCGGCATGCGCACGCCCGACCCGCGGCGCGTCCGCATGGTGGAGTTGCGCGCGCCGGCGCCGGCGCTGGCGGCGGCGAAGACGGAGCTGCCCGCGCCGTGACGGCGGCCAGCGTGCCGATGATGGTGCGGCTGCCGCCGGGGCGCTCGCGCCTCGCCCTGGCGCTGCTGCTCGCAGCCTTCCTCGTGCTCGCCGGACGCGCGGTCTACCTGCAGTCGATGCGCACGGGCTTCCTGCAGGAGAAGGGGGAAGCGCGCTACGCGCGCGTGCTGGACATTCCCGCCACGCGCGGGCGCATCCTCGACCGCAATGGCGAGGCGCTCGCCATCTCCACTCCCGTGAAGTCCGTCTGGGCGATCCCCGAGGACGTGAAGGCGGACGCGGCGCAGCTGAAGGCGCTTGCCGGATTGCTGCAGACGGACTCCCGCCAGCTCGCGCACAAGCTCTCGGACGCGGACCGCGATTTCGTGTACCTCAAGCGCCAGATCCCGCCGGAGGCGGCGGCGCACGTCGCCGAACTGGGCATCCCGGGCATCCACCAGCAAAGCGAGTACCGCCGCTACTACCCGGGCGGAGAGACGATGGCGCACGTGATCGGCTTCACCGGCGTCGACGACGCCGGCCAGGAAGGCATCGAGCTCGCGCACCAGGCGCTGCTCGCCGGCGCCGCGGGCAGCCGCCGCGTGATCAAGGACCGGCTTGGCCAGATCGTCGAGGACGTGGAGTCGATCCGCGCGGCGCAGGACGGCCGCGACCTGACGCTCGCGCTCGACAGCAAGATCCAGAGCCTCGCCTTCGGCGCGCTCAAGGCCGCCGTCGAGGCGCAGCGCGCCAAGGCCGGCGCGATCGTGGTGCTCGATGCGCGCACGGGCGAGGTGCTGGCGCTCGCCAACATGCCGACCTACAACCCGAACAACCGCGCGCGGCTGACCGGCGCGCAGCTGCGCAACCGCGTGATGACCGACAATTTCGAGCCGGGCTCTACGCTGAAGCCCTTCACCGTGGGCCTCGCGCTGGAGACCGGCAGGCTCACGCCGCGCACGCTGATCCAGACGGCGCCGGGTTCGCTCACCATCGCCAACTACACCATCCACGACGCGCACCCGGGCGGCGCGATGACGGTCGCGCAGGTGATCCAGAAATCCTCCAACGTCGGCGCGGCCAAGATCGCGCTGTCGATGCCGCGCGAGGAAATGCACGCCCTGTTCCGGCGCGTCGGCTTCGGCGCTGCGCCACGGCTGGGTTTCCCGGGCGAGGCGAGCGGCCGCCTGCGCGATGCGAAGACCTGGCGCCCGATCGAGCAGGCGACCATGGCCTACGGTCACGGCATCTCGGTCAGCCTGATCCAGCTGGCGCGCGCCTACACGGTGTTCGCGCGCGACGGCGAACTCGTTCCGCTCTCGCTGGTGAAGACCGCCGGCACGGCGCCGGGCGAGCGCGTGTTCTCGCCGGAAGTGGCGCGCGAGCTGCGCGAAATGCTCGAGGCCGCGGTGCAGCCCGGCGGCACTGCGCCGCGCGCCCGCATCATGGGCTGGCGCGTCGCGGGCAAGACCGGCACCGCGCACAAGCAGGAAAACGGCGGCTACGCGGCCAACAAGTACGTGTCCTCGTTCGTGGGCTTTGCGCCGGTTTCCAATCCGCGCCTGGTGATCGCGGTGATGCTGGACGAGCCCTCCGCCGGACAGTACTACGGCGGCGCGGTGGCCGCGCCGGTGTTCGCGCAGGTGATGCAGGGCGCGCTGCGCCTGATCGGCGCGCCCTACGACGCGCCGCTCGCGCCGCTCGAAATGCCGGGCGAGGCCGACGAGGCGAAGGAGAGCACCTGATTGACGGCGTGCTCGCACAGCTTGCGCGCGAGGGGGCCGCGATCGAACGCCTGACTTCC
>Ga0335084_10004098_pt1 | contig 14341 bp, 11 predicted proteins | sample Lox_Sample_44_FD_206721 | JGI IMG/M metagenome (GOLD analysis project Ga0335084, IMG submission 206721) | Soil microbial communities from Loxahatchee National Wildlife Refuge, Florida, United States - Lox_Sample_4.4 | ecosystem: Environmental > Terrestrial > Soil > Wetlands | place: USA...
CTACGTGCCCGAGTCCCGCGCAGATCAGACGAGATCCGAGCGGAGTCGATTCACACCCTTTCGCGACCGCTCTCGGCGGCGTTTCTCATCAGTCTGGTAGTGATCCAATTTTTCGCCGCAACATCATCGATCCAGGTGCGCCGTCTTCTGGGGCTCATCGCCGCGTTTCCAACGCTTCGGTTGTTGCCTGGACCCCTCTTCGGTCGCAGCCGTATTTTGATGCTGTCACTGACGGCGGCGTGCGTGCTGAGTCAGATCGGCGACGTCACCACCGGATGGAGCGTCCTGGAACGATTGGTCCTGGTCGGGGAAGGTCTGCTGGGGATCGTCGTCCTGCTCGCGATCATCAGCATGCGCCGCCAAGCGCGCCCGGCGGCAATCGCCGCAGTCCTCGGCGTCCCCGTGCTGCTGGTGGCGATCGGAGCGAACGTGTGGGGACACGTAGCCATGGCACGCGTGCTCACGCACGGCACGATCTTCAGTGCCTATGTCGCCGTGATCTTCGCCGTCGTGGCGCTGGTCGTGGACGATGTCCTGACCGCCATCCATCGCGCCGGCATGGTGGATTCGATCCGCATCGTGCAAACCAGCGGTGCGCGGGTCCGCCGCCAGCTGGGCTGGGTGATGCGGCTCGGGCTCGTGTGCTGGTGGATCAGCATAACCCTCGACCTCTTCGAGGTTCGCGGCGCCGTCGTCGCTGCCATCGCCGCCTTCCTGGCCGCGCGTTGGGACATTGGATCCGTCACCTTGACCGCCGGCGGGCTGCTGCGGTTTGCCGCGACGTTATGGATAGCCATCCTACTGGCGCGCTTGGTGGGGTTCATTGCAGCGGAAGAGGTCTTGCCGCGGCTCAGGTTGCGGCCGGGAGTGTCCGACGCCATCGCCATCGGGCTGCGCTATGCGATCATCGCCGCCGGTCTGGGGTTGGCGGTTGCGGCGGCCGGCGTCGATACGGGACAGATCGCGTTGCTGGCGGGCGCGCTCAGCGTCGGCCTCGGGTTCGGGTTGCAGAACGTGGTCAACAACTTCGTCTCGGGCATCATTCTCTTGTTCGAGCGGCCGGTGAAAGTCGGCGATGTCGTCGAGATCGGCCCGACGATCGGCAACGTGCGGCGCATCGGCATCCGGTCGAGCACGATTCATACCTCGGACGGTGCGGACGTCATCGTGCCGAACGGCGATTTGATCTCGCAGCGGCTGGTCAACTGGACGTACACCGACCAGCGCCGGCGAATCGACCTGCCGGTGCACGTCGTCGCAACCGCCGATCCGGCGTGCGTCACTGACCTGCTAGTGCGCGTCGCTGGTGCGAATGCTGGCGTACTCTCCGTTCCGGCGCCGGTCGCGTTGCTCACTTCGTTCGGGGACGGCGGCCTGGAGTTCTCGCTGCGGTTCTGGACCGAGCGCTTCGAGGTGTCGTCCCGGGTACGAAGCGAAGTGGCGATCGCCGCGCGCGCGGCGCTGCGAGGGGCCGGATTGCTCGGCCCGACTCCCGAACCCGCGCCGGAGGGAGAGCAATGACCCGTAGCACCATCGCTGCATCGCTTGCGACAATCAGCATGGCGTGGCCGCCATCCTCCTGCATTGTCGGTCGGCCCTCGCGCACCCAAGCGCGGCGCAGCGCCGGCTCCTGCAAGCAGTTCTGCCGGTAAATTTCGTCGAACAGCGCGGGTGTCGCCATGGAGTCCTCGCCGCTTATCGGAAGTGTCCGTCTCGACCGCCCTGCGGATGGTCAGCGCGGCATCCGCATTCAGGCCACGAGCGTAACCTGTAGGGACAGGCGTAGCCCGGCTATCAGGTCCGCTCTTTTTAGTTCGCGCCACCTCCCCAGGTTGGCAGAGTCGGCATGGGCTCGGGGATCCGGTGGCACGAAGGGACAAGAACGGGAGGCATCGACGAGCTAATAGGTTCGGAAGGAGGGTGCGAAATATGCAGCAGGTGACCACGCACGTGAGGCTCGAGCCGTACCGCTACATCATTGGCATTCTTGTCGCCGCCGCAACGCTCATCAGTTGTTGCTTGGCTCCGAGCCGCGCCGATGCGCAGGCGCAGGCTTCATCGACGCCGGACTATGGGCGCATCTGGTACGAGAAGTACTGCACGCCGTGCCATGGTCCGGGCGGAGCCCCGGGCTCCGCCGTGTTCATCGCGACCAAACAGCCGGTCGACCTCCGGACGTATGTGCAACACCACGGAGGCAAGTTCCCGGCCGGGGACTGGCTCATGGTCGTCATGGCCGAGCCGCTCCACAACCCGCACACCGAGGTCTGGCAGCGTATCCGGCAAGACGAAGGGGGAGCGGAACCCGCGATTGGCGCCCGCGGAAAGGTCAGATCGATCGCTGACTACATCCTATCGATCCAAGCGAAGTGACGAGCAGATCGTCGCCGACCCCGACCGCCGGCGAGGAGGCAGAGTCCATGAATTGTGACGCCCTCGGCCGGATGGCGGGACGCCGACCACGGCATCCGGATTTTCGCTGGGTTTTTCCCGTCCTCGGTAACGCTGTTGTTCGTCGGGCTGCTCGTCTATCGATTGGCGCTCGGCGCCTCCCATGACCTCGCACCATCCGTCCGTGCCATCAATTGCGAACGGAGGAACCACATCGATGAAGCACATCGCAACGGGTTTTGGCGTGGTGGTGATCATAGCCTGCGTGACTTCCCTACGGTCGTACGCCGGAAATGAAGTTCAGGACGGCCGCGTTCAGAAGGGGAAGATCTGGTACGACAAGTACTGCACCCCCTGTCACGGCGCGGGTGGTGCGCCGGGATCGGCTGTGTTCCCCGGCACCAAGAAACGGATCGACCTCCAGACCTACCAACAACGCAATGGCGGCACTTTTCCCAGCTGGAGGTGGTGGGACGTGACGTTCAACCCCCAGCCTGGCGCCGCGCACACCGAAGTATGGGAGAAGATCCGCGACGACCAACGCGGGGACGGTGACCGGGACATCACTGCCCGCGGCGTGGTCTCGTTCATCGAGCAGTACGTGAGGTCCATCCAGAAGGAAGGCAAGTAAAGCGCGTCCCGGGTACGCGTGGCGAACACCATTTCGCCGCTACGTTGGGCGAACCGCTCATGGTTGCGCCCTTTCGGCGCCGACCTGCGGTTCGACAGTGGCGTGATCGAACTGGGTGTGATTCGGCGTCCAACTTTGACCCCGATCGGCTTCCAATTCTGACCCCGCCGAAGCGGATGAAACTGGAAGCCGCACAAGCGGTTGGATAGGTGCCGAGGGGGTCGATCTTCGGCGCCGATCGGGGGTCGGACCCCGCGCCGATTCACAGTCAGGTGAAGCAGCGGCATTGTCTTCCTGTGAGATACCGCGTCGAGACCCCAACCGTAACACGGGCCAAGCTGCGATTGCTAGAAAGCACGGAGGCTCCCGTGACGCCTCTGGTGACGAGTTGGTGACGGCTGGCTGGTATGCCCCACCCCATGGAGGCACCTCGCCAGCCGCTGACGTTGATCGTTTGGCGTTCATCGTTCGACTCACTTGGGCGACGGCGGCGCGTTGAGCGGCGTGGTCGAGCGCGTGCACAGCGGGGAGAAGCAGCGCTTTCAGGGCGCTGCGGCGCTCGCCGAGATCATCGCTGCCATGGCCGAACGGGAGACCGCGTTGAAGCGCCGGCAGGAGCCCCCGCAATGAGTGCCATCCGCACCGGCTGTTCGACGGCTGCGCGAGAGCCAACCCAGGAGAACACACAAGGAGAGAAGGTGAGTTCGAAGTCCATCGGCCAATCCATCCTGGCACGGTGTCCCGGCGCGCCGCCGAAGAGCGACGTGGAGCTGACCAGCGCGGCGTCCACGATCGTCCTGCACGACAGCGACTTGATCGGTAGCGGAGCGAACAACGAGCGCGTCGACGTGATCTGGCAGTTCGCCTTCGACGCGTCGGCGGCCGGACGGATCTACGAGGTCGAGGCCGCCGCCACCGATGAAGACGGCTTCGCGCAACCGTTCGAGCCCATCGGCACGCTGGCGATCGGCACCGTGTGCGCCGGCGATTGCGGCGCCGATGGCACCGTGGCCGTGAGCGAGCTGGTCCTGGCGGTGAACATCGCCACCGGTGAGCTGCCGCTCGACGCCTGCCTGGCGGCCGATGAAAACCGCAACGGAACAGTCGAGATGGGCGACCTGATCGCGGCGGTGAACCACGCGCTGAGCGGGTGCCCGGAGCGCTAACGCCATGCGAGCCACCAGTCGACCGGCGCTCCGGCGCTTGCGCGTCAGAGACGGCTGCACGAGACCTACCCATGCGTGGCGGTGTGCGATGCTGTTGTTGATCGCCGTGTGGCTGGGCGCTCCGGGTGGTGCCGCAGCCCAGTTCTGCATCACCTTCGGTGACTGCGACGACGGCAAGTTTTGCACGGTGGACTCGTGCGTGCTGTTTGTGTGCGTGCATACCGCCGCCTGCGATGACGGCAACCCGTGCACGGAGGACTTCTGCAACGAGACTGAGAATACCTGCCGCAACATTCCGTTTCCGTGCGGCAGCGCCTGCGACCTGTTCGGTGCACGGTGCGATGCGCATGGCTCCTGCATCGGACATGCCGACGGCTCTTGCGTCTGCGATTCCGACTGCCCAGGAGCAACGGTTTGCGTGCAAAACACGTGTGTTGCTCCGATAGACACGCCTACGCGGACCGCAACGCGCACAAAAGCGCCAACGCGCACCCCGGCACGAACCGGAACCGCAACGCGCACCCCGACGCGAACCGCAACCCGTACGCCGACACACACGGAGTGTCCCGGCGACTGCGATGGCAGCGGGACGGTTGGCATCAACGAGCTGATTGTCGGCGTCAACATTGCCCTGAACACCCTGCCCGTCAGGGCGTGCACCCCGTTCGACATCGACGGCGACACCGCGGTCGAGATCAATGAGCTGATCGCCGGCGTCAACGCCGCGTTGAATGGCTGCTCCGCGGGCTCGGCCCGGCGCGGAGTTCGCTTGGAATTGTCGCGGCGTGAACCGTAGCGGCCCACTGGGCCGACTGATCAGCCCACCGCCTCCATCCCCCCATCCAGGCTGCAGCACTGGCGGCGCGCCGCTGCGCCCCGCGCCAGGCCCTGCCAGGTTGTTTTCGGGCGCTTTCGGGCGGTTGATGCCCGCCGGCGGTCCGGGCTCTCCGCGCTTGGGGGGCGCGCGCGAGAATGACCCCCTGCGGGGGGCGGATAAGGCCGTTCCGTCAGCAACGCCAGCTTGTCCGGGCGATCCGCTGAACAGCGCCCGATTTCAACGTCTTCAGTGCTATACACTTGACTAAGGCGGACGACCAGTGCACATGTTGAAGCAGATCATGCTGCGCCCAAACCAGCGAACCTCGGCGGCCCGGAAGCACCGCGCGGAGACGGTCGACAGCTTCCTCGACGCCGCGGAGAAGCTCTTGGTCGAGGTCGGCTACGCCGGCATCACCACGCGGCTCCTCGCCTCGACGGCGAACGCCAACCAGGGGCTCATTCACTATTACTTCGGCTCGCTCGAAGAGGTCTTTCTCCAGGTCCTCGATCGCTTCACGAACCGTCTCATCGCCCGCCAGCGCGAGATGTACGAAGCCGATGTGCCCTTCCTCGAGAAGTGGCGCACGGCCTGGCGCTTCCAGGAGGAGGACCTCGCCGCCGGCTACCCCAAGATCTGGTACGAGCTGCAGGCGATGGCGTGGAACCACCCCAAGATGCAGGCGCGCGTCGCGGCGGTGAACTCAGCCTGGCGCGGCGTCCTGCACCAGGCGATCGGGCGCGCGATGGACGAATACCGAATCGACGAGCCGCCACTCGAGGCGCTGATCCCGCTGACGGTGACGTTCTGCCTCGGCTACATGTTCGAGCGGGTGTCGGGCATCCGCGAGGGCCATGACGCGGTGCTCGGCTGGATCGACGGCTGGCTCGAAGGATTGGCGCGGAGGGCGAGCAATGGTCGCAAGCGGAAAAGGGGTTCCCGACGCGAGCCGAGCGCTCCTGCCGGACCAGACCGGGGTGGTGGATCGCGACGGCGTGGGCATCGCGTGGGAGGTCTACGGCCGCGGTGAGCCGACGATCGCCTTCCTGCCGACGTGGATGCTGGTCCACTCGCGCTGCTGGAAGGCGCAGATTCCGTACTTCGCGCGCCACGCGCGCGTCGTCGTCTGGGATCCGCGCGGCAACGGCAAGTCCGATCGACCGCGCGAGGAGCGAGCGCATACCGAAGCCGAGTTCGCCCAGGACGCGCTCGCCGTCTTCGACGCGACCGGCACCGACAAGGCCGTCCTGGTCAGCCTGTCGCGCGGCGCCCAGCTCGCGCTCCTGCTGTGCGCCGAGCACCCGGAGCGGGTCGCCGGATCGGTGTTCGTCGCGCCGATGGCCCCGCTCAGCCCGCTGGCCGGATTGCGTTGGCGCCTCATGGCTCACCCGCGCATGCGCAACGCATTCGAGCGCGCGCCACTCACGACGGCGAGCTGGGCGAAGTTCAACGCGCAACATTGGCGCGACGATTACGGCGACTTTGTCGAGTGGTTCATCCGGCGCGTGTTCCCCGAGCCGCATTCGACCAAGCCGATCGAGGACGGCATCGCGTGGGGGCTCGACACCGACGGTGAGACGCTCGCCGCCTCGGCGCGCGGCCTCTCGCACACGCCTTTCGCGCGCCGGCACCAGGCAGAGCTCGCGCGTCGCGTTCGCTGCCCGACGCTGGTCATCCACGGCACCCGCGACCGCATCAATGCCTACGCCGACGGCAAGCGTCTTGCCGAGCTCACGGGCGGAACGCTCGTCACGCTCCCGGGCGTCGGCCACTTCCCACAGGCGCGCAAGCCGGTCGCGGTGAACCTGGCGATCCGCGACTTCGCCTGCCCGCCGCCGGCGACCGACGGCGGAAAGCGCAGCGAAGCGAGCCCGGCCCGAGGGAGCGCCGAGCCGGAGGCACGGCCGCCGCCGCGCCGCGCGCGCGCCCAAAAGCGCGTCCTCTACATCTCGTCGCCCATCGGGCTCGGCCACGCGCAGCGCGACGTCGGCGTCGCGCGCGAGCTCCGCAAGCTCGTGCCCGGCGTCGAGATCGACTGGCTGGCGCAGGACCCGGTCACGCGCGTCCTCGCCGCCGAGAACGAGCGGATCCACCCGGCGAGCGCGCACCTCGCCAGCGAGGCGCGCCACATCGAGTGCGAGTCGGCCGAGCACGACCTGCATTGCTTTCAGGCGGTGCGGCGGATGGACGAGATCCTCATCGCCAACTTCATGGTCTTCAACGACCTCGTCCGCGACGAGCGCTACGATCTCTGGATCGCCGACGAGGCGTGGGATCTCGACTATTATCTGCACGAGAATCCCAAGGAAAAGCGCGCCGCGTTCGCCTGGTTCACCGACTTCGTCGGCTGGCTGCCGTTTGCCGACGGCGGCGACGACGAGAGCGGGCTCACCGCCGACTACAACGCCCAGATGGTCGAGCACATCGCCGCGCATCCCGGCCTCCGCGACCGCGCCCTCTTCGTGGGAAACGCCGACGACATCGTGCCAGACCGACTCGGTCCCAAGCTGCCGCTCATCCGCGACTGGACCGAGAAGCACTTCGAGTTCCCGGGATACATCACCGGCTTCGACCCGCGCTCACTGGGCGACCGGGCGGCGCTGCGCCATGCGCTCGGCTGGCGCGACGATGAGTTGGTGTGCGTCGTGACCGTGGGTGGCTCCGGTGTCGGCGGCGCTCTGCTTCGCCGCGTCATCGCTGCCTACCCCGAGGCCAAGCGGCTCATCCCTGCGCTCCGCATGCTCGTGGTCACCGGTCCACGCATCGATCCCAGCTTCCTCGATCCGCGCGCGCGGCCGTCGGCGGACGGGCTCGAGCTCGTCGCCTACGTGCACAACCTCTACCGCCACCTCGCGGCGTGTGACCTGGCGGTGGTGCAGGGCGGCCTGACCACCGCGATGGAGCTGTGTGCCGCCAAGCGGCCGTTCCTCTACTTTCCGCTCCGCCACCACTTCGAGCAGAGCTTCCACGTGCGCCATCGCCTCGAGCGCTATCGTGCCGGCCGCTGCATGGACTTCGACACGGCGACGCCGGAGATCATCGCCGCCGCCATCGCCGCCGAGATCGGCAAGACGGTGGACTACCGCGACGTCGAGACCGACGGCGCCGCACGCGCCGCGAAGCGCCTGGCGGAGATGCTCTGATGCCGCCAGCTCGACGCATCAATCGAACGGCTATGTGGCCAGCCTCGAGGCGAACCTCGTCTCTCTGATCCTCGGCTGACCTCCGGCTCGCGGGGCCGGCAACGACGCAGATCCGCGCAGGTGTCGCCGTAGCTGCCTGAATACACGCACGGCAGGCGTGCTCGGCAGTTGTGCGGGTCGCAGGAAGGGTGTCGCGGCTCCCGCGCGCGGACGCGGCCCCCAGCGCGCGCCGCGTGCGAATGTTGGGGAGGTGCAGCGATGCCCCGCCGATGGCCATTTTGCCATTGTCCTGGACATCGATCGTCCGCCCCGATATAGGCCTCATCCGAGAAAAAGGGCCCGCGGTGGCAGATGATCCAGATGTCCTTGCGCCGCCCAGGATAGGCAGAAAGTAACCGAGAGGGAGCGAAGAGAGCGATTGTTCGCTCAAGCGGGGTGGTCTTGGGAAATTCGACGAGACAGACGGTGAATGGGAGCGCAAAGACAGGCTTCCGCGGCGGAATGAGGGCCGCAATGGCGCGAACAGAGGCCGCCAGTCTATTTCGCGCTTGGATCATCTTGCTTGCGGTATTGTCGACGACGATAGCGGCTTCCCCGACCGCACGGGCGTTCGATGTCGACACGGCGAAGTCAGTCGACACGGGATTCCAGATTTGGACAACGGAGACGTTCAATGGAAACGGCAGGACCTGTGGCACCTGCCATATTTCGGGGCACAACTACACGATCAGTCCGGCGGACATCGCTGCGATGAGTCCCGAAGCCCGCGCAATCGTTCTCGGTGGGACCAATGCCACGCTCGAAAACCCTACGTTGGTAGAGAACTTTGCGCTGTTCAATATCAGCGACACGACACCTGGCGCGCCGGGAAACACGATGACACCGATGGGTCCCTTCCGCACCTCGATGCAGATCAGCGGGCTCGCATCGAACACGTCGAACCAATGTCCGAACGCGACCGCGATTGCTACGGCCACCACGACCAGCGTCCCGACCGCCCAGATCACGACGCTGGCGCCTCCGCCCTATCCGTTTGCGGTCGGCCAATCGATAACGATCAGCGGAGTCGACGTCGCAGGCTACAATGGCATCGGAGGTATCAAAATCACGAGCGTCATCAACGCCACGACGTTTCAGTACAAGAAGGGCGGGGGCACGGTCTCGATCACCGGACTCCCGGATGGTTCTGGTGGTGTCGCGATTGGGTTACCGCCCACCGGAGCAGGAGTGTGTTCGACGCCACCCAATTATGTGACGGCCGCGGTGGACACGGGCACACGTTTCGTAGAGCTCGGCTGGGCGGGAGACGGCGCGCCGGTCGATCCAACGCTCTTCACGCCGGCCGGAACGACGGATTTCAATTGCAAAGAGACAGTCGACGCTTCCAACGCCAACCCCCAGGACCTCGCTTCAGTGCTGGCAACGTTCTCGATGGGAGCCGTCAGGCACCATTTCGCGCGTACCGACGCGCGCGTGCCCGGGGTGGACTTCCGCTGCCCGACGAACGCTGAGCTGAACGCGATGATCGCATTTCAGATGTATTTGGGCCGCCAATACCCATCCGGGACACCGCTCGAACTGGCTCTGCGGGAGGGGACGACATTCCCCGGGACACAAACATCCGCGGCGCAGCCCGTGGTCACCTTCAACGACGAGACCGCCGAGAAGGGTAAAGACATCTTCCTCGATCCGCACGCGGGCTGTCAGTTTTGCCACTTCAATGCCGGCGCGAGCCTGAGCGCCAGCCAGGTGAGAACGGAGCCCTACGGAGACCCGCCGTTGCCTTTTCCCGGCCGGAACGAGAACGAACAGCAGAATGTGGACGTGCTCACAAATACCACATTCCATATTCCGTCAACTGGAGAAACGGTCACCGGCGGGCTTGACGGATTGACGCCCGTCAAGATTGGCGGCACCGATCCGGGCGATGGAGCTCCGGTCGCCGGTGCGCAGGTGCCCAAGGGCATCTCCGTATTCAACGTCCAGTCGGTCATAGAAGCCCCGCGCAAAAAGAGCTTTTTTCACAATGGCGTCTTCATCACCAACGTGGAGGACGCGATATCGTTCTACTTTACCGACCCATTCGCCTTCAACTTGAACACCGCGGCCTTCACGGGGGGCACAAAGCAAACCGGTGGTAAAGTGGCTATCGCACCAGGGCTGCCCGACCCGCTGCCGAGAGGAACAGGACAACCAGAAGGGACTCTGCCTGGTGGGCCGGCTTTAGCGCTTCAGACCCTTGCCGGAATCTACTTTCCTTCTGACCCGGAGGGCGGACAGGAAGTGCTCGACACGATGGGGTTCTTCCTGAGAGCGTTGAGTGTCGTCTACAGCATGGTCGATTGCGAGCGCCTGCTGGACGATTCGGTTAGTCGGGTCGGCGCGGGACTGCCGCTGACGGTGCCGATCCTCAACTGCACCAACGACCTGTCGGATGTCGAGCGAGTCATCGCGGGAGCTCGGGTGAACGTGCCGGCCGGCTACCAATACATCCAGACCCAGATACCCCGGCTCGAGGATTCGTTGCAGGTCGCGGCTGACCAGCGCAATGTGGGCCGCCTTTCAGCACTGGTTACGGAGCTGAGAATCCTGAGAGGGTCGATAGCAACGATCTCGCCGGACCTGCCGCGATACGATACGATCCCGTCGGCGCCCGCGCCGGCGATGTCGTGGCTCGGGCTGCTCGCTCTGTGTATGCTGCTCGTCGTCGCCGGTAGCGTGAAGGCGGCGCGCCGCCGCTCCGCGAATCCATCGTAGCGACGCCAGCTCCTGGCCTCGGGCTCGCTTCGGCGGCGTGGGCGCCGATCTGCAAGTCGACGACCCGATCGTACGCGCGCGCGTACCTTCGACCAGAACTCGCGCTGCTCGTCTTCCATACAGCAGCTGCGCCTGGTGGGTTGGAAGGCGCTTCCGGATTGACGAGCGTCGCTGGTCGTCGGTCGTTGGTCGAAAGGGGCTGGACGCCGCCGAGTGTCGGCTGCTACGCCGCGCGCCGCGCCGCGTGACGCCGCAGGGTCACGATCCCACCCACGCTCAGCAATCCAACCAATCCGCCAAGCGCGATGTTGCCGAGGACCGGCGCCCCCGGCCTGGACGGGCAGATGATGCCGAGCTCGTTCAGCTGCGTAACGCATTCGGGTGTCGCCGGGTCAGTGGTGTCAAACTTCGCGCTGCAGAGTAGTGTCGCGCCGGGGATGGCCCCGCAACGGTTTTCGGCGTCGATCGAATCCTGCACGGTCCTCGGGCTGACGCAGAAGAACGCCAGTTCGGTCGTGTCGTGGTCCGGAGTAAAGCAGGCGCAGCACCCCGGGGACGGGGGGGCGGCGGCGAGCACCCGGCCGGCCGCTACGAGCGCGAACAATCCACAGACGAGCGCAAGTCTCTTCATCGTCTTCAGCCTCTCCGCGCTGTACATGCCAGAGTCACCGGAAAAGGTCCACTGCGGCGGTGTCTCAGTCTGATTCACCACAGAGAACACAGAGCTCACAGAGGTTTACAGAAGCAAAGGTGTGCCGGGCCATGGCGACCGACGATCCGGCACGCTGTGAGGGCGTTGCGGCGTCGCCATGGCCGGCGCACCTCTGCTCCGTGGGCCCTCCGTGGCCTCTGTGCCCTCTGTGGTGAGATCAAACTGAGGCACTATCATAGCGCTGCGCTCAGGGTTTCGGGTTCGTCATCCGGCCCAGGAACAGGATGGCCCCCGTCGGATTGTGGCGGATGAGGAACACGAACGGGTGGTCGGCGCGGAACGTCGGTGGCGCGGGAGGTATCCCTCGCACGCCGACGGCGAGGCCCGTGGCCGCGGCCGCCTCGGTCCCCTGCTCGTCGACGTCGACGCGCGCCTTGTGCACCACGGTCGAGATCGAGAGGTCGCGCTGGCCGTTCATGCCGGAGAAGTCGGCGCGTCCCGAGAATGCCAGCGGCATCCCCATGGCCGCGAGCGTCGAGGCAAGACCGAACCCGGACTCGATCGAGAAGCGCGGCAGGTAGACCAGGACGTCCTGCCGTTCTAGTCCAGCCCTCCACCGGTAGACGTTCTCGGCAGTGAGCCTCGCCTCCATGCCCGCCAGGCCGTCCACGGCATGCGGAAGCAGCACCAGCATCGAGAGGTCATCTCCCTTGTACGGGAGCTCGACGACCGTCAGCGCCGCGTCGGGTTGGGCCGCGAAGCCGATCGTCAGCTTCGCGAACATCAGAGGGACGTCGACCGCCGTACCGCCCGATACGTGAAATGGCTGGTCGCGGGTGGCGCGCTTCTCGAACTGCTGCGCCCAGTCGCCCCGGAAGTAGATCGCGTTGGCGAGGACCAGGCGCGTGTCCGGGCCGAGGACCCGCGCAGGGATCAGGTCGGTGATCTTCTGCTCCGTCTGCTTCGCGACCCACCCGTTGATCTCACCACGCGCGCCCTCGGCGTTGGTCGTGAAGTCGGCGAGCCCCAGCTCGGCACCGTAGTCTCTGCGTGTCACCGCGACGAAGGGCTCGAGGAAGGGCATCCCCCGCTGTCCCCAGAGACGGTTCGCGATCGAGAGCCGGTAGCTCTGCGTCCCGCCCGGAGGGCGGAGCGCGCGCAGCAGCTCGGCGTAGGCCGCCGAGAGCCGATCCTGCGGCAGCGAGAAATGCATGGTGCGCGCCATCTCCGCCGCCGTCTCGCCGCGCGCGCCGGCGTAGGTCATGGCGAGAGCCGTCGAGATGCTCTGCGGCGAGAAGAACAGGTTCCCGTTCTGCTCGGATCGCAATCGGCCGTAGAGGTCGAACGCGAAGAGGTTGACGTCCTGCGCGACGGTGACGGCCTCGGGTCCAGGGTGTTCCTCCGCTCCCGCGGCGGCGACCGCCCAGGGAGCGGCACAGAGCAGGGCGGCGAGACCGAGCAGGTCGAGTGTCCTCATGTGGTCTCAGACGCGCGGCTCGGACGGTGGATTCAACGCCTCCCTGTCCCCGCTGCAGGCCCAAGCGCATCTAGGGCTGGGCCGGTGCCATCGTCACGCCGGGCGGCGCGCCGAAGCGCGAGCTGAGATCATCGCAGCCGTGGACCTGTTCCGAACGATGGAGTCGCACTGGCTGCCGGAGGCCGAGGCGGAGCTGCGCGCGTGAGACATTGAGCCAGAGAACTGCCTCCAATCTGTCCGTGGCGTGGCATCCTCGCAGCCCGGCTGGCAGAGGCCCGCACCTGGGAGCGGCGCACGATCGCGGCGCGGCCGGCGATCGTCGATCGCCTCTTCGACTTGACCGACGGACGGCTCTGAGCGAACGAGCCCGCATGACGCCGCTCTACGTCGTCACCCGCCGGACGACCGACTGGGACGACGAGGCCGCCGTCCGCGCGCAGCTGCCGCAGAATTTCGAGTGGCTCGTCGACCTCTGGAATGCGACCTTCACGATGCCCTACTTCCAGTTTCGCGCCGCGTTGAAGCGCATCACCTTGGACAGCCACGCGCGCATCAAGGGAGCGGTGATGGCGAACCTCGAGGACGTGCCGGAGGGCGGCCTCATCGCTCCCTGCGACGACGACGACTGGTATGCGCCGCATCTCGCCGCCGTTCTGCGCGACACCCTCGAGCCCGGCCGCATCGGCTGTCGCTGGAAGAGCCGCTGGATCGAGGTGCCGCCGGACTTCCCGCAGTGGCTCGGCGCCTGGCGGCGGCGAATCCTGAAGACGCCGCAGATCTGGTCGTGCACGACGAACAACTACGCCTTCGTGAAATGCGCCGCGACCGAGGGCCTCGAGAAAGATCACATCCGGGCGACGAGGTGGTTCGATTCGCATCCAGATCAGATCAAGGTCCTCGGCGACAGCCTCAGCGTGACGAACCGCAACCTCGCCTCGCAGACCTCGCTGCGCTTCGCCGGCAGCAGCGCCGCGCCGATGACCGCCGCGCGGCTGCGCTTCCGCCACTGGCGCTACCGCACGATCTACGCCCGCCGACCGTCCAAGGGACTCGAATGGGCGGCGCCCTACATCGCGGCGATGGCAAATCTCATGGGCGAGCTCCGCTTCCGGCGCTGAGCCGCGCGCTCGTTCGAGGTGTGCACCCGATCGCGGCGGAACCCGTATGCTCCGCGGCACGTCGGCGTGCGGGTGACGGTCCGGGGTGCTTGTGATCGTCGGGGTGCTCGTCAGCCGAGTTGATCGATATGAACGCCTGCTCGGACGAACAGGCTCTGGACGCTTTCCGGCACTGACGGCTGCCGGCCC
>Ga0335084_10004100_pt1 | contig 14339 bp, 12 predicted proteins | sample Lox_Sample_44_FD_206721 | JGI IMG/M metagenome (GOLD analysis project Ga0335084, IMG submission 206721) | Soil microbial communities from Loxahatchee National Wildlife Refuge, Florida, United States - Lox_Sample_4.4 | ecosystem: Environmental > Terrestrial > Soil > Wetlands | place: USA...
GCGAGCGCTCGGAAGTGAGTGGGCAAAAAAAGACGATGGCGCAATCGAAGTGCATGGCATCGGTCCCAACCTCAAAGTCCCAACTCGCCCGCTTGACTGCGGCAACTCCGGATCGACCATCCGCATGCTGAGCGGCATTCTTGCTGGCCAGCCGTTCACGTCGGAACTTTTCGGCGACGAATCGCTTTCCCGCCGCCCAATGGCACGCATCATGAAACCGCTGGCAGAAATGGGGGCGACACTCGAGTCCCGCGAGGGCGGCCGGCCTCCGCTCAAGATTCACGGCGGCTTACTCCATCCCATCCACTACAGGCCCGAAGTCGCCAGTGCCCAGGTGAAAACCTGTGTTCTCTTTGCGGGGCTTTTTGCCGATGGCGAAACCAGTGTCGAAGAGCCCATCCGCACGCGCGATCATGGTGAGGTCGCTCTGCGGGCATTCGGCGCCGATGTCGACCGTGCCGGAAATACAGTCCGTATCAAAGGTGGTCAGAAGCTCAGAGCCATTGAAGCTCATGTCCCGGGAGACATCTCCAGCGCCGCCTTCTTTCTCTGCGCTGCGGCCTTGTTCCCGGACTCTCAGCTGACCTTGCCCGGCATTCTGATGAACCCAAGCCGTGCCCGTCTACTCGACATTCTCATTCAGATGGGCCTGAAAATCTCTGTGGCGCAGCTCGAAGAACACCACGGCGAGTTAATCGGTACCATCGAAGCTCGTGGCGGAGCCTGGAAGGGCGGCGCGATCTCCGGGGCCGATACCGCCGCCCTGATCGACGAAATTCCCGTGTTGGCCGCGACCGCACCCTACACCGAAAACGGCCTCGAAGTGCGCGATGCGAAGGAGCTGCGCGTGAAGGAATCCGATCGCATCGCCTCGGTGACGACCAACCTGCGAAAGATGGGCGCGGAGGTGGAAGAACGTCCTGACGGCCTCCGCGTTCCTGGCCGCCAGCGCCTGCGTGGCGCACAACTCGAGTCCTTTGGCGACCACCGGATCGCCATGGCCTTCGCTATCGCCGCGCTTCGAGCCGAGGGCGAGACTATGATTCACGGCGCGGAGGCTGCGGGAGTGTCGTATCCCGGTTTTTTCGACGATCTGCGCCTTATCGCCAGCCACTAGCTACTAGCTTCTAGCTAGGAGCAAGCAGGCTAGAAGCTAGTAGCCAGTAGCTAGAAGCTGCTTATGAACCCCGAGGATATCCTCCAGCACGAATTCAACCTCTGGGCCGAACGCGGTGAAGGCCCCAAGATGGAGAACCATCACCTCGACATCACCGAGAAGACTATGCGCCTGATGGAGCTCCGTCCCGGTGAGCGTGTACTCGATCTCGGCTGCGGTTCGGGATGGGCTACGCGCCTGCTCGCTCGCGTTGTCGGTGAAGGCCCGGAGGGCTATGGCCAGGTCGTCGGCGTAGATATCGCTGACGAGATGATTCGCCGGGCGCGCGCCGCATCCAAAGACTTTGAAAACGTCATGTTCGTGGTTGGCTCCGCTGCGCAAATTCCCTGGGAGGAGAACTTCTTCGACAAGGTGTTGTCGGTGGAGTCGTTCTACTACTATCCCGACCAGGATCGCGCCCTGGCCGAAGTATTCCGCGTGATGGCTCCACGAGGCCGGCTCTTCATCCTGATCAACTTGTACAAAGACAACCCGTACTCGCTGCAGTGGGTGCCGAAGCTGAAAGTTCCGGTGCACGTGCGCTCGGCCGCCGAGTATGTCGAGCTGCTGAAGAAACACGCCTTCGAAGATGTGGAACACCGCCAGGTTCCCGACGACACACCGACGCTCGAAAACTACAAGACCACTTCGTTCAATTCGCTGGACGATCTGAAGGCCTTCAAGAAGACGGGTGCGCTGCTGCTCATGGCGACCAAGCCCGATGTCCGCAACGCTGCTCCGGGATACACGATCTACTAGTAGCGGGCGGCGAGTAGCGAGTGAAGTTCGGTGGTTGGCGGCTGTGATTGTGGCTGCCTGCTCGGTGCTCGCCACTCGGCACTCGCTACTCTCAGATCCTGTCGTCCTCGTCGTCCCGATCGCGACTCTTCTCCAGGTTCTTTGCCGGGCTCATGGGACGGTTGTCATTGGCGCGCAGAATTTCGATCCGTCCGTTTACGTTCGAAAGCTTCACGCGCGTTCCCCCGCCGCCTAACTGGCCGTGCAGGCTGTTGCCGACGAACTGATGGCGCGAAACCTCCATACCGAAGTCGTTCGAGATGCGTCCAGAGACCGTGCTTGCCTCCACGTCCGCCTTGGCGTCAGAAGGCAAAGTCACGCGCAGCGTGCCGTTCACCGCTGAAAGTTCCAGTGGCGATGCCGTCGCCGGACCCACGCTCGCGTCCAGTTCGCCATTGACCGTATCCAGATTCGCCCGGCCACCGAGATTGCTCGCCCTCAATCGGCCATTCACGCAGGACGCTCGAACTTCTCCTGCTATGTCCTGAATGTCCAAAGAGCCATTGACGAGCTTGATCTCGTCCAGGCGCGCGTTCTTGGGCACAACCAGCGTGTACTCAATGCTTGCCGGATTGTCGTGCCGGTCGCTCCAGAAGGTATGGTTGTGGCCGGGATATTCCGTGCGGATCGAAATCGAATCCGGGCGCGAACTGACATCGATCTTGGCCTCGTCCAGGCGCTCCTTGCTCCAGGCGCTCTTGACGGCGTCGACCTTCACTTCATTGCGGTCCCACGCGCTGATGTGGACCGGACCATTGATGTTCTCGAGGCTCACCCTGCCGTTAGCCGAGAGCGCGTAAACCTGATGGAACTCTTCGGTCAGCGGTCCCTGCCGGTCTGAAGCGCACGCCACGCCGGCCAACATCAGCAGAGTCATGACCGCGCTCAACGCCGCGGCGGTCCAGCTAGCAGTCCTGGATTGGGACATAGATCCTCCGTTGCCCTTTAGACGATTTACGTGACGAATGGTGAGTAGGTTCCACGAGCCCAGCTACGAGCTCCGGGCTACGAGCTACGAGCAAGCCCAGATAGTCGGTTCTCAGGCACTTGGCCAGGCCATCTCCATATGCGAAATCGGGTTGCTCGAAGCCCGTAGCTCGTAGCTCGCAGCTGCTCTGTGATCCCCATCACTCCCCGGAGTATGATGATCGGGTTATCCTGAACGGCAAGAGGCCTCATGAGCTGGCTGCAGAACAAGTTCGAGAAGAATTTCCTGATCACCTCGGTGGACTACGTCTTCAACTGGGCGCGCAAGTCCGCCCTCTGGCCCATGACCTTCGGCCTGGCTTGCTGCGCGATTGAAATGATCGCGTCGTCGACCGCTCGGTTCGACATCGCCCGTTTCGGGTCGGAAGTTTTCCGCCCCAGCCCGCGCCAGTCCGACCTGATGATCGTCTCCGGCACCGTGACGCTGAAGATGGCGCCGGTCGTGAAGCGCATCTACGACCAGATGCCCGAACCGAAGTGGGTCATCTCGATGGGCGCCTGCTCGTCGGTCGGCGGCCCGTTCAATACCTACGCCGTGCTGCAAGGCGTGGACCGCATCGTGCCCGTCGATGTCTATGTCATCGGATGCCCGCCTCGCCCGGAGAACCTGTTCTACGCGTTGCTTCGTCTGCAGGACAAGATCGACACCATGAGCCTGGCCAAGAAGCCGACCGAAGTCCGCCTGAACGAGAGCATGATGGATCAGTTCAAGCGCCAGGTGATGATCGCGCAGACGATGCAGCCGAAGGCGTAGCTCTCGGTTCTCAGCTGTCAGCTCTCACCTAAACCCCTATATACTTGTCATCCCGAGCCGTCCGGAGGCGGAGCCGAGGGCGAGCGAGGGATCTGCAGTCGATCGCGTCAGCATGGACGTGTCGTTGAATGCTGATACCTGACAGCGGAGAGCTATGTTCACCAAACTCGCCTCCCAATCCGACCTCCCTGCCGTCAACGAAGCCAAAGAATTCCCCTGCGGTGACAAGATGATCTGCGTCGCCAACGTCAACGGCGAAATCCATGCCATGGACAACGTCTGCCTTCACATGGGAGGCCCGCTCGGCGAAGGCGTGATCGAAGACGGCAAAGTCATCTGCCCCTGGCACGGCTGGGCCTGGGACCCAAAGACGGGCCAGGCCGGACCGCCGGGAGCGAAGGTGGCGGTGTACCCGGTGAAAATTGAGGGTGGGAACTTCATGGCCGACATGGGGTGATTTCTTTCCTGGTCGAACATCAATCCCTTATCCCCCCAAGCTCTGTGATTCTGGGTGTTCTCTCGCCAAACTCGGCTTCACGGTGAGAATGCCTTGCGGGTGTTCTGGGAGGGCGCAGCAAGAGGGGTCCTTCGACTCCACAATCAGTTCACTACGTGAACTGATCGCTCCGCTCAGGATGACAATATTGAAGCTGCTGTGCTCCACCCGGAAACGGAACCGCCCTAGCCAAGCAGCTTTAGGTAGCCGCTATTGTCAAATCCGGGAAACACTGCTTTGAGATCGGTGTTGCCCAGATACTCCGATACCACTTCTCCCAGCACCGTCCTGAAATCCGTGGTCACCGCCAGATCACGTCCTTCATATAACTGCGATTGCTCCAGCCCCGGCCAGCGTCCATAGACCCGGCCTCCGCGAACCGGCCCGCCCAGTACGAACATGACATTCGCATGCCCATGATCCGTTCCGCGATTGCCGTTCTCACGTGCGGTGCGGCCGAATTCGGACATCGTGACGATCACCGTGTCTTCAGCCAGATCGCCGAGATCGGTCCACAGCGCGGCCAGCGATCCTGAGAACTCGCTGAGAATGTTCGCGATCTGTCCCTGCGTCGAGCCTTCGTTGACGTGGTGGTCCCATCCGCCGATGTCGGCGAACGCGACCTGCACGCCCAGATTCGCTTTGATCAATTGCGCCAGCTGCTTGAGCGAATCGCCGAAGCGCCCGCGCGGATAGTTCGCCCCCGCCGCCGACGCATACTTTGCCGGGTCGGCCGCCTTCAGTGCCTTCACCGCGTCGAAAGTCTCCTGCCCCGTGCCGTGCATCACCGTGTCGACGGAGTTGGCGTACATCACTTCGAATGTATTCGCAATCGGCGCCGCTTTCGGATTGTGTCCGCCGACGCCGAACTGTTCGACGTTGTTGATGGCGACAGCCGGTTCGGCCCCCGAAAGAATCCGGGGCAGGGAAGGCCCCAGCGCGATCGCGCGAAACGCCGATTTGTCCTGCGCAGATGACCCCTGCAACTCGTGCAGCGCGCGATTCAGCCATCCGTCTTCTGTCGCCTTCAATCCGGGAGTGCCCGATTCCATGTAGTCCTGGGCATCGAAGTGCGAGCGCGTCGGATCAGGTGAGCCCGCCGCATGCACAATCGCGAGGTGCTTCTGCTGCCACAACGGCTGAAACGCCGACATGGAAGGATGCAGCCCAAAGAAGCCATCGAGATCGATCACCGACTTCTTTGGGATATTGATTGACGGCCGCATCGCGTAGTACGCAGACTCGCCGTGTGGCACAACGATATTCAGACCGTCAGCTGCGCCGCGCTGAAAGATGACGACCAGCCGCTTCGGCCGCGATCCCGGATCAGCGGCGCCATAAGCTGCACGCGTGAGAAAACTCGGCAGCGCCGCGGTGCCGACCGCAGCGAAGGCGCTATTGCGAAGAAAAATGCGGCGAGTGATTTCCATAGCAAAATCCCTGGCTTCGAGCTTCGAGACCCGAGCTCCGAGCAAGCAAGAACTAGGTTGCTCGCGGCTCGTAGCTCGGAGCGCGCAGCTACCTCCTCTGAAACTCCGGTGACCCCAATATCAGTCCCGCAATTGCCGCTACGTTCGGCGGACGCGGCGCGTCATCCAGTTTCCGTTGCGCAATCTTTGGATCTTCCAATTGCTTCGAGATCGTTTCATGCGTCTGCTTCGAGACATCCCCGGCCAGCAGGGAAGCTTCGAGTGCAGCTAGGGCCGATGCAGCATCGTGTGTACCAGACGCCAACTCCCCGGCGTCCACCGTAACTCCTCGCACTTTGCCCGCGGCCAATCCGAGCGCGAAATTCATCCGGCTCAGCAGCGCCGACGAATTTACCCAGGTGGGAGCCTTCATCGAATAGCCCGTCGGCGGCTGACTTGAATAGGGCATCATCCCCATCGAATTCAGCGCATTGATCAACGGCCGCGTATCGTCAACTTGTGCGCCGCTGGCGCGCACCGCCGACACCACGAATTCCAGTGGCGTCTTCACCTTTGCGCGATACGCTTCCGGCGACCAGAACTCCGGCGACTGCAACATCGTGCGCAACACCTCGCGAATATCGCCATGCTTCTTCAGGAACGTTTGCGCCATGCGATCGACGAGCGCCGGCGGCGGCTCATCCGCCACAAACCGCATCGCCAGCTTCTGCGAGATGAAGTGCGCGGTTTTCGGATTCGTCGCCAGCAGGTGCAGAACCTCGAGTCCTTCCTTCTCGCCATCTTCTTTGATCTTGTGCCCGAGCACGATCTTGTCGCCGGGCTCGTGCATGCGCGGATTGAATCGGAACTCTCCCCCTTTGCGCGGCTGCTCGATCGTCCACCCGGTAAAGACCTTCGCGACCTCTGTCACGTCTTTCTGCGTGTATCCGCCGTTCACGCTGAGCGTGTGCAGTTCCATCAGTTCGCGGCCGTAATTCTCATTCAGGCCGCTGGGTGCTTTGCCTTTGGCTTTTACGGGCCGATACTGCGCGCGCCGGTCACGCCCGTTTCTGCGGCCGCGCGGCGCAATCCCCAATCCGACTTCCGAGTCCGGTCCAACGCTCATCCAGTTGTCGAGATAGAAGAGCATGGCGGGACTCTTCGCCGTCGCGACCAGCAGGTCTTCGAACTTCCCGAGAGCATGTGGACGGATCGCATCGCGCTCATAGCTCGTCACCAGAAAACGGTCGGAACCTTTGTTGATGAAGACGTTGAAGTGGTTGAACCAGAAGTCGGTCATCACTTCGTCAAGTTGCCGTTCGCTGTCGATGGCGCGCAGCAGCTTGGCCTGCATCAATTCGCCGACCACCACGCGTTCCGGGCCACGCAGCGCCATCAGTGTTTCCTTCTGCTGCGCCGTCATACCGTCCATCAGTCGCTCGGCGCGCGCGCCTTTCAACTTCATCATCAGAGAGCGCTGCTCTTCGGGTTGCATCTGCAAGACCTCTTTCAATCGCTGGTCGGCAGGCAAGTCGAGCAGTGCGCGGATTTCTTGATTAGCGGCATAGCGGTCGTCGAGATTACCGGCACTCATGGAGTCTTCGGCCATCTCGTTCACGTCGGATGCTGCCGAATCGCCCGATGCCGGCTTCTTTCCTGCATCTTCCTTGGCCTGCTTGCGATCTTCGTACCGCTGCAGTTGGGCTTCGTACACGGCGCGCATCGTCGGATCGCTCGGCAACTCGGCCTTGCCATTAGCCACTTGCCGGATCACCTGATTGGGCGGAAAGCTTTCGACCAGTTCGCGCGTGTCCATTCGCAAGGTGCGGAACGGAGCAAGACGGGCCTCAACCGTCGAATCGTCGATCTTTTCGGGATGCAGTTGCTGCTCGATCCAATTGTCAACGCCGGTCTGCATGACCCGCTCGACATCGCCCGGACGCGGGCCGAACGTCAGCCGGTTCAGCGCATGGACGGCGCGCTTCTGCTCATCCATGCTCCGGGCGGCCTTTTCCTTCTTCCTGCCCAGGGCAGATTGCGTCCCGGCGGTCGCGAGCACAGCGATCGCAACTGTAAAAAGAAGTTCGCGCCCACGCCCGAACATGCGTGTCCCCCTGAAAAAGAACCCAGCCTGCGGAAAAAGTTGCTGGCGGTGGAAGACGGAAGAAAGTGGACTACCGCTTCAGCTGCGCGACGTAGGCATTCCCACTATGCCCCTTGCGCGTCGTGCTCTCAATGAATTTCAGGAATTCCCGCAGGTGCTCTTTTTCCGAGAGCTCCGCCTCCGAGAACTTTACCCGCACGCCAAAAGAGGGCGCGCTGCGGGTGACGACGCCATTGAGGATGACGCCCTTCACCCAAATTTTGCCGCTCGAAACCCACAGGCCGATGCCGACATCTTTGCCCGGCGCGATCGGAGTTGCGGTTTCGACGAATGCGCCTCCGCGGCCCACGTTCGAGAGGTTGCCCCAGATTGGACCATCCGATCCTTCGATGTGTAGTTCGACGGCAACGAAGCACTTGATGCGCGCGAACCTGCGGCGATCCTGTCCTGTCTGCGGCGTGAAAAGATCAGGCGCGAACGGTGGCGTTTCTTCGATCGGTTGAGGTTGCACGAAAACGGCGGGCTTTGCCGGCTGCGGCGCCGTTGTGCCACTGGCACTGGCCACTGCCGCTCTGGCCTGCACGGCCGACTCTTTGATCTCGCGCATTGCCTTGAGCAATGCCTGCTCCCGCTTGTCCGGAGACACCTCGCGGTAGGTTTGCAGTAATTTCCCGAGGTGGCTGACCAAGTCCGGATCGGTCAACAGACGCGTCCAATCCGATCCCTTGACTGGTCCTTCTTTCGTAGAATCCTTCATGCAGACTGCTTACCTCACTCAGTTTTGAGCGACAGGAGGAAAGCTGCTTAGGTGCTGCTTCTTAAGATGGGGCTGGGCATCGGAGTTACGCAAGTGACCAAGGTCACGTGATGATGCTGACGCGAAGGGCTGGGCAACGTCCTTCACGGGCGGCTACGGCTCGCTAAACAATTTCAATGCATCGATTTGCAGACAAAACTAATCCAAGGTATTTGTTATTGCCACGATGAAAGCGTCCAGATAAGCTCGATGGTGCCATTCCCTCAATCGCGACCGAGCTGTCAACCTATCTTCCTTGGATTATTGCTCCTCATAGGCAACGCCTGGGTCGGTTCCGCCCAAACAGGCCTTGGCGGCGGCTCCCTGACTCCGAACCAGCCTCCGACCTCTTCGCAGAATCCGGTATTCGGCAGCGTAGCGGATGACAAACCGTCTGCCGGTGTCCTGCGCCTTACGTTTCGAGAAGCGGTAGAAGGGGCTCTCCGCCACAATCTGGCAGCACTGCTTTCGGAGTACAACACAACGGCGGCGCGCGGAGAAAAATGGCGACAACTCAGCGAGCTGCTTCCGAATGTGAATGCCGACGTGCAGGAAGTTGCTCAGAAACAGAGTCTCGAAGCGCTGGGACTGCGTGGGCCCTTGTTTGCCGGCGGCCCATCGTTGCCGCGTGTCATCGGGCCGTTTTCTTATTTCGATGTCCGGGCTTCGGCCACGCAAAAAGTGTTCGACTGGAAGGCGATACAGAAGTACAGAGCCTCCACGCACAGCGAAGAAGTCGGTCAACGGAATCTGAAGGACGCGCGTGAGTTAGTCGTGCTGGCCACCGGAAATGCGTATCTCCAGGCCATTGCGGGGGCGGCTCGCGTTGAAACCGCGCAAGCCCAGGTCGAGACGGCGAAGGCCCTCTACGACAAGGCGGCGGCGCAGCAGCAAGCCGGCGTGAGTCCTGCGATCGACACGCTGCGCGCCCAGGTGCAGTTTCAGACGCGCCGGCAACAGCTGATCGTTGCCGTCAATAACTTCGCCAAGCAGAAACTGACGCTGGCCCGTGTCATCGGACTTACTCCAGGGCAGGAATTTGAACTTGCTGACAAGACCCCCTACGAGGCGTTTCCGGTTCCCGATCTTGAAACCAGCTTGCAGCGTGCATATTCCCTGCGTTCCGATTACAAAGCGGCGCAGCAGCGGCTATTCGCGGCGCAACTGGAGCACAGTTCCGCTGTCGCCGGGTATTTCCCGAGCCTGGGATTCGAAGCGGACTACGGTCAGATCGGCGCCGCTCCTGGAAGTGTCCTGCCTACCTATCATGTCGCAGGCACGTTGAACATCCCCATCTTCCAGGGCGGACGGGTGCATGCTGACACACTCCGCGCGGAAGCGGGCCTTCGCCAGGCGCAGGCACAATTGGCGGACCTTCGCGGCCAGATCGATCAGGATGTCCGCAATGCCTTGTTGGATCTCAAGTCGTCTGCCGAGCAGGTCGAAGTGGCGCGAAGCTCCGTGGACCTTGCCGAACAGACGCTTGTGCAATCGCGCGATCGCTTCGAAGCGGGAGTGACCGACAATCTGGAGGTCGTACAGGCTCAGGAGTCGGTCGCCACGGCACACGAGAATTTCATTTCCAGTCTGTACCAGCACAATCTTGCGAAGATCTCATTTGCCCGCGCCATCGGCCGTGCGGAAGAGGGCGTTCTGGAATATCTGAGAGGAAAATAGCATGGACTCCAACACTGCCGCAGCTGCCACGAACGGCGCCGCGAGCCCGCACCCACCGGTTTCGCAGAACAGCGAAGCCAGCTATCGGCCTCAGCGCACGCTGCTCCAGAGTCCCCGCACACGATGGGTGGTGGCTGCCGCGGCGCTTGTCCTCGTGGTCGCCGGAGTCTTCCTCTGGTTCTATTTCACGAGTTACGAATCTACCGACGACGCGCAGATCGACGGCCACGTGAACTCCATCAGTCCCAGGGTGGGCGGGCATGTCGTCAAGCTCAACGTTACCGACAACCAGTACGTCGAAAAAGGAACGGTTCTCATCGAGATCGACCCTACGGATTACGAAGTGGCGCTGGCGAGGGCGCGAGCCGACTTTGCGCAGTCGCAGGCCGAAGCTGCCGCCGCCGGAATCAACGTGCCCGTCACAGACGTGAGCACGTCCAGCCAGGTCGCGTCCGCTGGGGCGAACGTAAGCAATGCAAAAGCGGGCATCGGCGCCGCGCGGCAGCAATATGAAGCGGCGAAAGCAAAGTTGACGGAAGCCGAAGCGAACAACGTGAAGGCGCAGTCTGATCTCGTGCGCTACAAGCAATTGGTCGACAAACAGGAAATTTCGCAGCAGCAGTACGACCAGGCAGTTGCCGTCGCCAAGTCGAGTTCCGCATCGGTGGACGCTGCCCGCGCGTCCGTGGATGCGGCCGGCGCCCAGGTCGAACAGGCCCAGAGCAGGCTGGTTCAGGCCGAAGCTGATCTGCGTACGGCGGAAACTGCGCCGCAAACGCGTCGCGTATCGCGCGCTCGAGCCGCCTCGGCGCAGGCCACCGCCGAACGCAAACAGGCCGAATTGCGGCAAGCCGAACTCAATCTGCAGTACGCGAAGGTTGTGGCGCCGGTCACGGGCATCGTCAGCAACCGCACGGTCGAGGTGGGCCAGAACGTTCAAGTGGGTCAAGAATTGATGAAGGTCATTCCGCTCGACGACATCTGGGTGACGGCGAACTTCAAGGAAACGCAGTTGCGCAAGATGAAGGCGGGACAGAGCGCAAGTGTTTCCGTGGACGCGTTCGGCCGCGAGTACAAAGGCCACGTGGACTCCATTGCCGGAGCCAGCGGCGCGCGCTTCAGCCTGCTGCCTCCGGAAAATGCCACTGGCAACTATGTCAAAGTCGTCCAACGTATCCCCGTGAAAATCGTATTTGACCCCGGCGAAACGAAAGGGCACGAGTTGCGCCCGGGCATGTCGGTTGTGCCGAAAGTCTGGCTTCGCTGATGGGCGCGGCGTCCATCACCATGAACGAGGCCGCGGAATGGCGGCCTGCGATTAATCCCTGGGTCATCGCCCTTGCGGTGACGCTGGCGACGTTCATGGAGGTGCTCGACACTAGCATCGCCAACGTTGCTCTCCCGCATATTGCCGGCAGTCTTTCCGCTGGTCAGGACGAAAGCACCTGGGTACTGACTTCGTACCTGGTGTCGAACGCCATCGTCCTGCCCCTCAGCGGGTGGTTGTCCTCGATCGTCGGACGCAAGCGCTTCTACATGGGTTGCGTCGCATTGTTCACCATCAGTTCGTTTCTTTGCGGCCTTGCGCCCAATCTGGCCACGCTGATCATTTTTAGGATTATGCAGGGAGCGGGCGGGGGCGGCCTTCAGCCCAGCGAACAGGCGATCCTCGCCGATACCTTTCCGCCCGCGAAGCGGGGCATGGCCTTCGCGGTCTACGGCATTGCCGTCGTTACGGCTCCCGCAATCGGTCCGACCCTGGGAGGGTGGATCACCGACAATTTCAGCTGGCGCTGGATTTTCTTCGTCAATATTCCCGTCGGAATTCTGTCCTTGCTGCTGACGGGCCGTTTAATCCAGGATCCTCCTTACTTCCGCCGCCGCAGGTTGAGCGAAACCAGGATTGACTACATCGGGCTTGGCTTGATTGCCCTGGGCCTGGGCGCGCTCCAGATCGTCCTCGACAAGGGCCAGCGTGAGGACTGGTTCGAGTCAAATTTCATCATCGTCCTCAGCATCGTCTCCGGCGTTTCGCTGCTCTTCGTGCTCCTCTGGGAGTGGAGACACAAAGATCCGATTGTCGATCTCCATCTCTTTCGTGACCGCAACTTTGCAACCTCCAACTTCCTGATGTTCATGCTGGGCTTCGCGTTGCTGGGCAGCACGCTGTTGCTGCCCCTGTTCTCGCAGACGTTGCTTGGCTACACTGCCGAGCAAGCCGGCCTGGCGCTGTCTCCTGGTGGCTTTGTGATCATGGTTCTCCTGCCGCTGGTCGGATTCCTTCTTTCCCGCTACCAGCCGCGATGGTTGCTGATGTTCGGCCTGACCGTGCTCTCCCTGTCGTTGTTGCACATGACACGTTTCGATCTGGACGTTGACTTCCGTACGGTCGCCCTGGCCCGCGTCTTCCAGGGCATGGGATTGGCATTCTTATTCGTCCCGATCAATACGGCCGCCTATTCATTCCTGCCCCGGGAAAAAAACAACGCCGCCTCGGGATTGATGAATCTGGCGCGCAATATCGGAGGCAGTGTCGGCATCTCGTTCGTGACTACACTCCTGGCGCGGCGAGCGCAATTTCATCAGGCGCGCCTGTCCGAGAACCTGAGCGCGGCCAATCCACAGCTTCAGGACGCCTTGCACGGCCTGACCGCGAAATTCGCGGCAGGAGGCGGCGGCGGTGGAGGCGGTTCCGGTGCCGGCGGCGCGTCCCAGCACGCCTACGCCCTGCTGCAAGGAAACGTGATCCGCCATGCGACCATGCTCGCGTACATCGATTGTTTCTGGGTGTTGGGAGTTGTGATCCTGTGCCTCATACCTGCGGTATTCTTGATGAAGAAAGCGAAACCGGGCGCCGCGATGGTGCACTAAAGGGGTGGGGTATGTTTCGCATTGTCACATTGGAGCGAGAATTCGGCTGTGGTTGCGGCAGCATCGCGGCGGAAATCGCCCAACGTCTCGGATGGAAGCTCTGGGATCAGAACCTCACGGTGGAGATTGCCAAGCGCGCCCAGGTCGATGAGTCGGAGGTGTGTCTGTGCGACGAGCGGGTCGACAGCCGCCTGTATCGCCTGGCCAAGGCCTTCTGGCGTGGGAGCTATGAGCGGAGTCTGCCGCTGGCCGGGTCGCGTGCCTTCGATACCGATCGCCTCGTCTCCACGGTGGAACAGATCATGCATTCCATCGCCGAAGAGGGCAACGCCGTGGTGGTGGGGCGGGGCGCGCCATTCTTTCTGCGCGGACGCCCGGATACTTTCCACGTGTTTACCTATGCGCCTGTCGATGAGAAAATTCGCCGTCTGATCGCGCTCGGCAAAAGCCGGGAAGAAGCCGAAGAATTGGTGCACTGTGTCGACAAGGAGCGGATCGCCTTCGTGAAGCACTACTTCAACGCCGACTGGCCGACGCGCAGCCTCTATCACGTCATGTTGAACACCAGCCTGGGAGACAAACTCGTGGTCGAGACGGTGCTGGAGACGATGCACGCGCTAGAGGCGAAATCGATGCAGCGCGAAATTCACATGGTGCGTTGAGATCGGCGAGTTCGTCCTGAAGAGCCGGTAACCAGATGAGCGTGCCCGCCCCCGGATGATTGAGGCGGGCACAGCAATCTGTCAGTGGGGACGCTCCTGCTGCTGCGACTGGCTCTCGCTGCGGCGATCGGAAGGCGGCCGTGGCTGCAGCTTCTGTTGCTGCTGAGCGTGGCGCTGCTCCATCTGCTGCGTTTGCTGCTGGTGCCGCTGTTCCGTCTGCTGTCTGCGGGCATCGTCGGCTCGTTTCTGCTCGAGTTTCTGATCCTCGCGTTCCTGCTTCTGCTCCAGTTTCTGGCGGTCCTTTTCCTGTCTTTCCTGGAGCCTTGCCTGCTGTTCCTGCAGTTTCTGATCGCGCTTTGCGTCGCCGGTGTTCGGAGGCCCCTGGCGCTCCATGGGCGGCAGGTCGCGCGGGTGGATTGCAGTTCCGGACCGCCAGTTCTCGTTGTCCGGCCGCTGGCCGCGCGCGTTGTCACGCGCGGGCCGATTGGCAGGCGGTTGATAGGGCGCTCCTGCCTCTCTTGCGGCCACGGCCTCACGGTCATTGAAACGTCCGGGCTGCGGTGTCGCTGCGATGGGCGGCCTGCCTTGGTTCATCGAAGCTCGCAATTGACGGTCCCCGCGCGCGGCTT
>Ga0335084_10004101_pt1 | contig 14333 bp, 12 predicted proteins | sample Lox_Sample_44_FD_206721 | JGI IMG/M metagenome (GOLD analysis project Ga0335084, IMG submission 206721) | Soil microbial communities from Loxahatchee National Wildlife Refuge, Florida, United States - Lox_Sample_4.4 | ecosystem: Environmental > Terrestrial > Soil > Wetlands | place: USA...
TGATCTCGCGGCCGCGGAATCGCAATGTCACCTTGCCCTTGTCGCCGTCCTCGGCGATGAAGCGGCGCAGGTTGCGCATCTTGATGGCGTAGTCACCTTCGTCCGTGCCCGGACGGAACTTGACTTCCTTGACCTCGATGACCTTTTGCTTGCTCTTGGCTTCGGCCGCTTTTTTCTGCTCCTGGTACTTGAACTTGCCGTAGTCCATCAATCGGCACACCGGCGGATCGGCGGTGGCGGCGATTTCGACCAGGTCCACGTCGTATTCACCCGATAGGCGCAGCGCCTCGGTCAACGGGACGATACCCAAGGGCTCGTTGTCGGGCCCGTTGAGTCGCACCTGTGGTGCGGTGATCTCTCGGTTGAGCCGGTGCTTGCGCTCGGCGTTGGGAATGCGACGGTCCAGAAATGTAGCGATGGTGGTGACCCCTTCAACGACCCTTCAGGCAAGCGAAGGACCGAACAAAACGAAAAGCGCGCCGAAGGCTCAGACCTTGCGGGCCACGTCGTCTGCGATCTTCTGATGGAACGCGTCGACCGACATGGCGCCGAGGTCTACGTTGCCCCGGGCGCGCACCGAAACGGCCCCGCTTGCCTTTTCCTTGTCGCCAACGACCAGGATGTACGGGACCTTGCGCATCGAATGCTCGCGGATTTTATAGCCAATCTTGTCGCCGCGCAAATCCGGCTGGGCCCTAACCCCTTGTTTTTGAAGCCGTTTCGCCACCTCGGCCGCATAGTCGGCCTGCCCCTCGGCGATCGGCGCCACCACCGCCTGCAGCGGCGACAGCCACACCGGCATGGCTCCGGCGTGGTGTTCGACCAGGATCCCGATGAACCGCTCGAGCGAGCCGAAGTTGGCAACGTGCAACATCACCGGCCGCTGGTGCGAGCTGTCCTCGGCGACATAGGTGGCGTCGAAGCGCTCCGGCAGGTTGGGATCGATCTGCAGCGTGCCGCACTGCCAATCGCGCCCAATCGCGTCGCGCAGCACGAATTCGAGCTTCGGCGCATAGAAGGCGCCCTCACCCGGGTTGATCTCGAACGGCTGCCCCATCGACGTCAGTGCCTCGCTCAGAGCGCCTTCGTAGCGGTCCCAGTCGGCGTCGCTGCCGATGCGCTTTTCCGGCCGCGTCGACAGCTTGATACGCACGTCGGTGAAGCCGAAGTCGGCGTAGATCGACAGGATGAGCGTCACCACATCCCGGCACTCGGCGATCAGTTGTCCCGGCGTGCAGAAGATGTGCGCATCGTCCTGTGTGAAGTGGCGCACGCGCAGCAGGCCGTGCAAGGCGCCGCTCGGCTCGTAACGATGCACCTTGCCAAACTCGGCAAAGCGGATCGGCAGCTCGCGGTAGCTGCGCAGCCCATGCTTGAACAGCGCCACGTGCCCAGGGCAATTCATCGGCTTGAGCGCGTAGACGCGCTGATCCTCGGTCTGCGTCTGGAACATGTTCTCGCGGTAGTTCGACCAATGACCAGAGATCTCCCATAGCGAGCGGTCCATCACGTCGGGGGTGTTCACCTCAACGTAGCCCGCGGCGCTGCGTCGCATGCGCATGTAGCCGATCAGATCCTGGAATACGCTCCAGCCCTTCGGATGCCAGAACACCGAGCCGGGGGCGAAGTCCTCGAAATGGAACAGGTCGAGCTCGCGGCCGAGCCTGCGGTGATCTCGCTTCTCGGCCTCTTCGAGCAGGTGCAGATACGCCTGCAGCTCCTCCTTCGTCGCCCAGGCCGTGCCATAGATGCGCTGCAGCTGCTCGTTGCTCTGGTCGCCGCGCCAGTAGGCGCCGGCCACCTTCATCAGCTTGAAGTGCTTCAGGCGGCCCGTGCTCGGTACGTGCGGTCCGCGGCACAAGTCCTCGAAGCCGCCTTCACGGTACAGCGACACCGGCTCATTGAGCGGGATGCTGCTGATGATCTCGGCCTTGTAGTGCTCGCCCAGACCCTTGAAGTACGCCACCGCCTCGTCGCGTGGCAACACGCGGCGCACGACCGGTTCGTCCTTCTTGGCCAGGTCGGCCATGCGCTGCTCGATCGCCGCCAAGTCCTCCGGCGTGAACGGGCGCTTGTAGGCAAAGTCGTAGTAGAAGCCGTTCTCGATGACCGGGCCGATCGTCACCTGGGCGTCGGGGAACAGCTCCTTGACGGCATAAGCCAGCAGGTGCGCCGTCGAATGGCGCAGGATCTCCAGGCCGTCGCGGTCCTTGTCGGTGACGATGGCCAGCGTGTCGTCGGCCGCGATGCGGTGGCTCAGGTCGACGAGCTTCGTCTTGCCGCCGCTGCCGATCCGCCCGGCCAGGGCAGCCTTGGCCAGCCCAGGGCCGATCGACGCCGCCACCTCGCCCACGGTTGGCGCCTGGGCGAACTCGCGTCGGGAACCGTCGGGTAGCGTGATCGTGATCATGGTGGTCTTCCTGCTGGCAAAAAAAAAACGCGGCTGGCGCCGCGCTTCGTGATGAAGGATGTTTTTCAGGGGCGAGCGCGTGCGACCGATGTGGCGTCGGTGGTGGTGGTGGTGCCGGTCGTTCGCGGTGTCATAACCGTCGTGCCCTTCTCAGCCCTTGTGGATTGCACTTGGCCGCCATTTTAGTCCAGCCCGCTCGCGCCGGTGCGAGGATGTGGCGGAAATGCGCCTGCCACAGCGGTTCAACGTGTCGGGTCCCCGTGCCCTTGAGCAGCGCCACCAGCAGCGCCGGCGGTGCGACGGCCCCAACACCACCGCAGCCAGCCGCGCCTCAAGGTAGCGGCTCGGCGTCCACCGATGACGAGGCAACGAGCCGCTCGAACTCGTCGGCCAGGCGTCGACTCTCGGCGAGCGCGATGCGCCACGCGCGCATGCGCGCGTCGACATCGTCGCCATAGGCCTTGAAGTCGCCGCGATCGGGCAGCTTGCGGCGCGGCAGCGTCGCGATCCACGACGGTTGCGGCACCAGCAGCACGACGTTGTCGAGGAATGCGCTCGCCCGATGGCGTCGCGTCAGTGGCTTGTCGAGCCATCCCGGCACCAGCGTCGGCTGGAAGTGCGGCAGCAGCACGAGGCCCGCGCCCAGGCTCGCATAGTCGAGGTGCAGGTGGTAGTCGGTCATGCCGCCGTCCCAGTACGCGCCGCGCGGCGCGCCGGCGATGTCGTGCACCGCATCGAGCCAGAACGGGATCGAGCAGCTCGCCAGGATCGATGCCTGCAGGTTGGCCGGGCTCAGCGCCACGCGGCGCGTCGGATATTCGTGCAGCGACACCGGCAGCGCGTCGCGCGGGTCGGAGAACACCACGCGTTCGAGCCATAGGCCCATCGCGCGGCGATGCAGCAGATTGGCGCCGAACGCCCCGATGTAGCCCAGCGGCGTGCGGATGCGCCCTTCGCGCGCGAGCAGGCCCTTGCCGCGGCTGGTGAATACGTGCAAGCGACGGATCGGATTCGACAGCACTTCGGCCTCGTGGCCGCCGAAGCGCAGCTGCAACGACTGAGCGAAGACCGCGCTCACGTGGCTCGGCTCCGGCGCTCGCCCCGGCGCATGCCGATAGCGCTGAGCGATGTAGTCCTCGGCCATCTCGGCCAGAGCCGCGTCGGCGTCGGCCCGGCAGGCGCAGGCCATGCGCCAGGCACCGATCGATGCGCCCAGCAGATGCACCGGTTGCGCACCGCCGCGCAGCCAGCGCCCGAACAGGAAACGATCGAGCGGGTTCAGCACCAGACCCTTGGGCCCGCCGGCGGCGCCGGCCACCGCGCGCACGTCGGCAGCGCGCAGCCCGTGCTCGCGCAGGTGCATGCGCGCCCGCGGCCCCGCGAGCACGCGCAGCGCGCGTGTGCCCGGATTCGCGCGCGGTCCGCGCGCCAGCTCAGCGCGGACGCAGCGCCGCGCGCAGCTGGCGCCCCATCTCGGGCGCATCCTTCAACGGGTCGGTGGGGTTGCGCTGCTGCAGGATGTCTTCCATGCGGGTCTGCACCGAACCCAGCGCGTTCGGATGGCTGTAGACGTAGAAGCGGTCGTCGCGCACGGCGTCGAGCACGAACTGCGCCACCGTCTCCGCACTGACCCTGCCGCTGCCAACCGCCTTGTCGGTCATCGCCTGCGCGATCAGCTGGCTGCGCGTGGGCCTGGCCTTCGCATCGCTCAACTCCTGCGGTCGGTTGCGCTCGCTGTGGCCGATGCCGGTGGGCACGAAGAACGGACACAGCACGTGCGCGCGAACCTGCTCGGTGACGAGCGACAGATCGTGGTACAGCGTCTCGCTCAGCGCCACCACGGCGTGCTTGCTGACGTTGTACACGCCCATGTTGGGCGGGTTGACCAGGCCGGCCATCGACGCGGTGTTGATCACGTGGCCTTCATAGCCGGGGTCGCGTGCGGCGGCTTCGAGCATCAGCGGCGTGAATACGCGCACGCCGTGGGCCACGCCCATCACGTTGACCCCGATCACCCACTGCCAGTCGGCCAGCGTGTGCTCCCAGATCAACCCGCCGGCGCCGACGCCGGCGTTGTTGAACACCAGGTGCGGCACGCCGAAGTGCTCGGCGGTGGCGGCAGCCATTGCCTCGACCTCCTGCGCGTGCGACACGTCGAGCCGGAACGGCAGCACCGTTGCACCGAGCGCGGTGAGTTCATGCTGCGCGCGCTGCAGCGCATCGGTCTGCACGTCGGCCGCGACGATGTTCATGCCACGCCGCGCGCACAGGCGCGCCAGCTCCAGGCCGAAGCCCGACGCAGCGCCGGTGATCACCGCCGTGTCGCCGCGGCCCAGGTGTCTGTCGCTCATCGAATTCTTCCCATCGACATTGGCATCAGGGGTGCGGCATCGCGCGCGCGATCAGCGCATCGAGCGGCGAGGCGGCCGCCAGCAAGCCGAAGGCGCCCCCGCCGCCGACGCCATCGGTCAGGCGTGACGCGCAGAACGTGTCGAACACCTCCGCCGGCGCATGCTGCTTCAGCAGCGACGCCTGCACGACGATGGCGACATCGCGCGCGAGCCGGCGGGCGTCGGTCTCGTCGGTGCTGCCGTCGACGCGAGCCGGCAGGCTCGCGGCCAGGCGGTCGAAGCCCGCATGCGCCCCGCGCGCGGGTGCCAGCTCGTGCATCAACGCATCGGCCACCGGGCCGGTGCGCAGCGCGCGCAGCAGGTCGAGCGCCATGATGTTGCCGGCGCCTTCCCAAATCGAATTGACCGGCATTTCGCGGTACACGCGCGCCATCACGCCTTCGCCGTGCTCTTCGACGTACCCGTTGCCGCCCAGGCACTCCATCGCCTCCTGCGCGAACAGGCTGCCGCGCTTGCAGATCCAGAACTTGCCGATCGGCGTCAGCACGCGCCGGATCAGCGCCTCGTGGCCGCTGGCATCCTCGCCGTTCTCGCTGCGGTCGAGCGAACGAGCCAGCCGCAGCGCCAGCGCGGTGGCCGCCTCGCTCTCGAGCGCGAGGTCGGCCAGCACGTTCTTCATCAGCGGCTGGTCGATCAAGCGCTTGCCGAACGCGCGCCGCTCGCTGCAATGATGCAAGGCCAGCGCGAGCGCCTGGCGCATCAGGCCCGCCGTGCCCAGCGCGCAGTCGAGCCGCGTGATCGCACCCATCGCGAGGATCTGCGGCACGCCGCGCCCCTCGTCGCCGACCTGCCAGGCGAGCGAACCGTCGAACTCGACCTCGGAGCTGGCGTTGGCCTTGTTGCCGAGCTTGTCCTTCAGGCGCTCGATGCGCATCGCGTTGGGCATGCCGTCGGGCAGCCAGCGCGGCAGGAAGTAGCAGCTCAGGCCGCTCGTTGACTGGGCGAGCACGAGGAAGGCGTCGCACATCGGCGCCGAGAAGAACCATTTGTGACCGGTGATGCGCACCCGCGTGCCCCACGCGTCGTGCCCGTCGGCCTCGGCGCGGGTGGTGTTGGCGCGCACGTCGGAGCCGCCCTGCTTCTCCGTCATGCCCATGCCGAGCGTCACCGCGGTCTTGCGCACCATCGGCGCGAAGCGGCTGTCGTACTGCGTGCTGGCGATACGGGTGCGCCAGGCCTCGTACAGCGGCGCGTTGGCGCGCAGCGCCGGCGTCACGGCGTAGCTCATCGACACCGGGCACAGCACCGACGGCTCGGCCTGCGTCCAAACGATGAACCCGGCCGCGCGCTCGATGTGGGCGCCGGCGGGTCGCGACCAGGGCGCGCCGTGCAGTCCGTGGCGCAACGCGCCGCCGAGCAGCGCGTGATAGCTGGGATGGAACTCCACCTGGTCGACCCGGTGCCCGAAACGGTCGTGCGTGCGCAGCTCGGGCGTGTGCACGTTGGTCAGACGCGCATGTTCCACCGTCTCTGCCGAGCCGGCCTCGGCGCCGAGCGCGGACAGCGCCCGCGTGTCGAGCTGCGGGGCGTTGAAGCGCAGCGCGTCGCGCAACGCGCGGTCGCTGTCGAACAGGTTGACGCCGACGAACGGCGTGCTCTGATTGATGACTTCGTGGGTGCGATGGTTCATGCGCCGCTCCTCAGCATTTCGACGTGGGCGATGCCGTCCTCGAGGTACTCGTCCGACATGGTCGCGAAGCCGTGCTGCGCATAGAAGCGTTGCAGGTGCGCCTGTGCGCTGATGCGGATCGCCCGGCCCGGCCAGACCCCCGCGCAACGTGACAGCGCCTCGCGCATCAGCGAGTGTCCGATGCCCTGCCCGCGCACTGCGCCATCGACCACCACCCGCCCGATTGACACCTCGTCGAACTTGACCTTGGGGTCCAGCACGCGAAGGTAGGCCATCAGTTCACCGGCTACGTTGCGCCCGAGCAAGTGCCAGCCCTGCCGATCGGCACCATCGGGGTCGAGGTACGGACCCTGCTCCAGCACGAACACCCGCGCACGCAGCGCGAGCATGTCGTAGACGCCATCGACACCCAGGTCACCGAAGCGCTGCCAGTGCCACGTCAGCATTCAGATCAGCTTCACCAGCTGCTTGCCGAAGTTGCGGCCCTTCAGCAGCCCGATGAACGCCTCGGGCGCACTCTCCAACCCCTGGGCGACCGACTCGCGGAACTTCAGCGCGCCGTTGGCCACGCGCTCACCCAGCTCGGCCAGCGCCTGCGGCCACAACGGCATGTGCTCGCTGACGATGAAGCCCTGCACCTTCATGCGGTTGGTCAGGATCAACTGGGGGGCGGCCATCGGGATCGGCACGCCGTTGTAGCCGGCGATCATGCCGCACATGGCGATGCGCGAGAACGCGTTGGCGTTGCGCATCACCGCATCGAGGATCGCGCCGCCGACGTTCTCGAAGTGGCCGTCGATGCCCTTCGGGCACGCCTGCTGCAGCGCCGCGGCGATCGCATCGGTGCCGTCGAGCGTCTTGTAGTCGATGCAGGCGTCGAAGCCGAGCTCCTTGAGCACGTAGCCGCACTTGTCGGCTCCGCCGGCGACACCGACGGCGCGGCAGCCGCGCGCTTTGGCGAGCTGCCCAACCACGCTGCCCACGGCCCCGCTGGCGGCGCTGACGACGATGGTTTCGCCCTCCTTGGCCTCGATGATCTTGTTCAGCCCCACCCAGGCGGTGACGCCCGGCATGCCGACCGCGCCGAGGTAGGCCGAGATCGGCACGCGCGACGTGTCGACCTTGCGCAGCACGCCTGCCTGCGCCGCGCTGACCGCCGAATACAGCTGCCAGCCGCCCATGCCGACGACATGGTCGCCGGCCTTGTAGCCCGGGTGGCGCGACTCGACGACCTCGCCGACCGTGCCGCCGATCATCACCGCGTTCAATGGCTGCGGCTGCGCATAGCTCTTGCCCTCGTTCATGCGACCGCGCATGTAGGGATCGAGGCTGAGGTAGTGATGACGTACCAGCACTTCGCCATTGTTCAGCGCCGGCAGCGGTGCTTCTTCGAGCCTGAAGTTGGCCGGCGTCGGCTCGCCGCTCGGGCGCGATGCCAGCACGAATCGCTTGTTGACTGTGGCCATAGTCCTACTCCGTTGGTGGTGGGCTGCGCCGCTGCGTCTTCAGAGCGCCCTTGGTGGTGGGCAGCGCGCGCAGGTACTTGAAGGTGCCTGTGGCGTGGGCGCAGAGCTGGCCCTCGCCGTCGAGCACCGAGGCTTCGCAGAAGGCCAGCGTCGCGGTGCGGTGCAGCAGCTTGCCCAACGCCCGCAGCTCGCCTTCGGCCGGACGCACGAAGCTCGTCTTCATTTCGATCGTGGCCACGCCGGGGCCCGAGACCCCGTCGTGGCGGTGGGCGCTGCGCGCCGCCTGCGCCATCGCGACGTCGAGCATCGTCATCAGCACGCCACCGTGCGCCACCTCCCACGAATTGAGGTGGGCCTCTGCCAGGTCGACGCGCAGCTCGGCCCGGCCGTCGCCGACGCTGTGCAGCTCAAGGCCCAGCTCCTCGACGAAGGGGATGCGATACGGAAACGGAAGTCGGCCGGCCACGCCGCTTACCCCATCAACGCAACGTCAAGCGCACGACGCAACGACAACCCAGCGAGCACCGCGGATCCGGCTTTGCCGGTCCGCTGGTGTTGCCCACTGCAGGGGGAGGCGACCGCCAGGCCGCTTCGGGGGTGGTCCATGTCAACCGCCCGTCACGCACGAGACGCCGCCGTCGACCGCGAGGATCTGCCCGGTGATGTGCTTGCCGGCCGCCGACGCGAACAACAACGCGGCGCCCTTCAGATCGTCGTCGTCGCCCAGGCGCCGCAGCGGCGCGTGCGACGCCAGCTCTTTCTCGCCGACGGTCTTCAGCGTGTGCTGCGTCATCCTGCTCGGGAAGAAGCCGGGTGCGAGCGCGTTGACGGTGATGCCGTGCTCGCCCCATTCGGCGGCCAGCGCACGCGTGAAGTTCACTACCGCGCCCTTGCTGGTGTTGTAGGCCACGGTCTCCAGCCCCGGCGGGTTGCCGCCCAGCCCCGCGATCGAAGCGATGTTGATGATGCGTCCGCGCTTGCGCGGCAACATGCTCGCCTTGCCGATCGCCTGGCTGAACAGGAAGATGCTGCGCACGTTCAGGTTCATCACCTTGTCCCAGGCCTCGAGCGGGTGGTCTTCGGCCGGCGCGCCCCAAGCTGCGCCGGCGTTGTTGACCAGGATGTCCACGGCGCCGAGCCGTTCCAGGGTCTCGGCGCACACCTTGTGCACCTGCGCCGGGTCGCTCGCGTCGGCAGCGACCCAGCGGGCGTCGATGCCTCTGTCCTGCAGGTGGGCGACGGCCTCTTCGAGGTCGGTCGCCTTGCGCGACGTCAGCATGATCTTGGCGCCGGCCTCGCCGAGCGCCTCGGCGATCTGCAAGCCCAGGCCCCGCGAGCCGCCGGTGACCAACGCATGCTGGCCGGCGAGGTCGAAGAGCTGTTGCACAGGGGTGGACATCGCGTGCTCCTGAAGCGTCAGAACCATTCGTCGCGCATCTGGTCGAGCGTGCGACGCATCGCGGCCCCAGCGTCAGGCCTTGGGCGCGGTGACCGCCATCGTCGCCGAGGCCTTCATCACCAGCGTGCGCTCGTCGCCCGACACCGCCCACACATGGGCCTCGGTGAACGTGATCTGGCGTCCGGGCTTCAGCACTTGCGCTTCGCACACCAGGCGTTCGCAGCGCGCCGGCCGCAGCAGGCTGGTCTTCAGCTCGGCGGTGAGGATCCAGTGGCCTGCGGGCGCCAGCGTCTGCGCCGCAGCGCCCATCGAATGGTCGGCCATCGTCGCCATCACGCCGGCGTGCACGACGCCGGTGTGCTGCAGGTGCCGCTTCTCGACGCGCAGCTCGGTCGAGACGGTGCCCTCGCCGACGGCGGTGGGTGCCACCCCCAGTTCGACCATGAACGGTGCCGACGCGAAGATGCCGCGCGCGGTGTCGAGATCGAGCTTCATGCCTGTCCACGTCCTGTCAGCCGCGCGATCGTCCCTTGCGCCACCGCGCACAGCTTCTCTTCGCCGCCGCGCCAGGCCAGCACGTCGCAGCGGCACACCACCTGGCTGCGGCTGAGCGCCACCGCCTCGGCCCGCGCAATCAGGCGTTCGCCGATCGCCGGCCGCACGTAGTTGATCTTGAATTCGGAAGTCACCACCGCGAACCCCAGCGCCGAGCCACCGGCGTAGGTGAGCGCGTTGTCGGCCAGGTAGCTGACGACGCCGCCGTGCGCGAAGCCGTTCTGCTGCAGCAGCTCGGTGCGCAAGGTCAGCTCCAGTTCGGCACGGCCAGGCGCGAGCACATTGAGCCGCGCACCGAGCAGGCGGCTGAACGGCTGCTCGTCGAGTACCTCGCGGCCCCTGGCCAGCAGCTGCGCATGCCCGGCATCGCTCATGACACCAGGCCGAAGTGCTGCAGCGCGGCACGCGCGATCGGCGCGCCCCACTCCGGCACGAAGTGACCGGCCTCGGCCACCTCCATCGGGCTCGGGCAGCCGCGGATCGTCTGCTGCAACGCGCGCATCGGCACCTCGCCGAGCACCGGATCCTTCATGCCGATCGCCATGAAGCTGTCACCCGCCCATTCGTAGTGCCAGAAGTCCTGCGCGCGCCGGCTGATCGCCGCACCAGGTGCGTCGTTGCCGTCGGGCACAAGGTTCGGAAACGCCTTCAGCGCCGCCTTGAAGGTGGCGTTCGGGAACGGCGCGTCGTAGGCGGCGATCTCGCCGGCCGTCAGATCGGGCTTGCCGCGCGCGAGCAGCTTGCCCACCGGCAGGTCGTCCTGCGAGTTCGAGTAGGCACGCCACTGCCGGAACCCTTCCGTCACCTGGCCGGTGCCCAATCCCGTATTCATCACCAGCGCTCGCGTGAAGCGGCCGGGCATCTCGTGCGGCAAGGTCAGGCCCAGCAGGCCACCCCAGTCCTGGCACACCAGGAGGATGTTCTTCAGGTCGAGCCGCTCGATGATGTGCATCAGCATCGCACGATGCTTGCCGAACGTGTGCCACTCGGTTTCCGAAGGTTTGTCGGAGCGGCCGAAACCGATCATGTCGGGCGCCACCACACGCACCCCGGCGTTGCAGAACACCGGGATCATGTGGCGGTACAGGTACGACCACGACGGGTTCCCATGCAGGCACAGGGCCGTCACCGGCGCACGGGGCGGCCCTTCGTCGAGGTAGTGCACGCGCAGGCCCTTGAGGCCCGGCAGATCGTCGAAGTAGCGCGGCTCCCAGGGGTAACCCGGCAGATCCCGAAAGCGCTCCTCGGGTGTGCGCAGCAGCTGCACGCGCCGGGCCGCTCAGAGCACTTCGAACACACCGGCCGCGCCCATGCCGCCGCCGATGCACATGGTGACGCACACGCGCTTGGCGCCGCGGCGCTTGCCTTCGATCAGCGCGTGGCCGGTCAGGCGCTGGCCGCTGACGCCGTACGGATGGCCGATCGCGATCGCGCCGCCGTTGACGTTGAGACGGTCCATCGGGATGCCGAGCCTGTCGGCGCAGTACAGCACCTGCACCGCGAACGCCTCGTTGAGCTCCCACAGGTCGATGTCGGTCACCTTCAGGCCCAGCCGCTGCAGCACCTTGGGCACAGCGAACACCGGGCCGATGCCCATCTCGTCGGGCTCGCAGCCGGCCACCGCGAAGCCGAGGAACCGGCCGATCGGCTTGAGGCCCTTCTGCTGCGCATAACGTTCGTGCACCACCACGCACGCGCCAGCACCGTCGCTGAACTGGCTGGCGTTGCCCGCAGTGACCACGCCGCCGGGGATCGCGGGGCGGATGTCCTTGATGCCGTCGACCGTGGTGCCGGGGCGCAGGCCTTCGTCCTTGTCGACGGTGATCTCCTTGCTGCGCAGGCCGAGCACCGCGTCGGCGATGCCGGCGGTGACGGTGATCGGTGCGATCTCATCCTTGAACCTGCCGGCCTCTTGTCCGGCGCACGCCTTCTGCTGGCTGCCCGCGCCGTATTCGTCCTGGCGCTGCTTGCTGATGTTGTAGCGCTTGGCCACGTTCTCGGCGGTCTGCAGCATCGTCCAGTAGATCTCGGGCTTGCTCTTCTGCAGAGCCGGGTCGAACAGCATGTGCTGGTTCATCTCCTGCTGCACGCACGAGATGCTCTCGACGCCGCCGGCGACGAAGACGTCGCCCTCGCCGGCCAAAACGCGCTGCGACGCCATCGCAATCGTCTGCAGCCCGCTCGAGCAGAAGCGGTTGATCGTGACGCCCGAGGTGGTGATCGGCAGTCCGGCGCGCAGCGCGATCTGGCGCGCGATGTTCATGCCGGTGGCGCCCTCGGGGTTGGCGCAGCCCATCAGCACGTCCTCGACCGCGCCGGGGTCGACGCCGGCGCGCTCGACGGCGGCCTTGACGACGTGGCCGCCGAGCGTCGCGCCGTGGGTCATGTTGAACGCGCCCTTCCAGCTCTTGGCCAGGGGCGTGCGGGCGGTGGAGACGATGACGGCTTGTGTCATGGTGAATCCTTGGCTGATTCGGTGGGGCGCGCGACCGGGGCTCAGGTGAAGCTCTTGCCTTCGGCGGCCAGCTTGGCCAGCAGCGGCGCCGGCTGCCAGAACGCGGCGTCGTCACGCGGATTGGCGGCGAAGCGCTTCATCGTGTGCACGACGTTGAACAGCCCCTGCGTGTCGGCATAGCACATCGGGCCGCCGCGGAACAGCGGGAAGCCGTAGCCGGTGAGGTAAACCATGTCGATGTCGCTGGCCTTGCTGGCGATGCCTTCCTCGAGGATCTTGGCGCCCTCGTTGACCAGCGCATAGACCAGTCGGTGCACGATCTCGTCGTCGGCGATCTTGCGCGGCGCGAGCCCAAGCTCCTTGCGATAGTCCTCGATCATCTTCTCGACCACCGGCGATGGGATCGCATCGCGCTTGCCCGGCTGATAGTCGTACCAGCCGGCGCCGGTCTTCTGGCCATAGCGGCCCATCTCGCACAGCAGGTCGGCCGTCTTGCTGTAGCGCATCTCGGGGTGCTCGACGTAGCGGCGCTTGCGGATCGCCCAGCCGATGTCGTTGCCGGCCAGGTCGCCCATGCGGAACGGCCCCATCGCGAAGCCGAAGCGCTCGATCGCCTTGTCGACCTGCGCCGGCGTGCAGCCCTCCTCGAGCAGGAAGCCGGCCTGGCGCGAGTACTGTTCGATCATCCGGTTGCCGATGAAGCCGTCGCAGACGCCGGACACGACCGCGGTCTTCTTGATCGCCTTGCCCACGCTCATCACGGTGGCCAGCACGTCCTTGGCCGTCTTGGCGCCGCGCACCACCTCGAGCAGCTTCATCACGTTGGCCGGGCTGAAGAAGTGCGTGCCGATCACGTCCTGCGGACGCTTGGTGAAGCCGGCTATTTTGTTGACGTCGAGCGTCGAGGTGTTGGTGGCCAGGATCGCGCCGGGCTTCATCACCTCGTCGAGCTTCTTGAACACCTGCTCCTTGACGCCCATGTCCTCGAACACCGCCTCGATCACCATGTCGGCGTTCTTGATGTCGTCGTAGCTGAGCGTGGTCTTCAGCAGCGCCATGCGCTGCTCGTACTTGTCCTGCTTGAGCTTGCCCTTCTTGACCTGCGCCTCGTAGTTCTTGCGGATCGTCGCAATGCCGCGCTCGAGCGCCTCGGCCTTCATCTCGAGGATCGTCACCGGGATGCCGGCGTTGAGGAAGTTCATCGAGATGCCGCCGCCCATCGTGCCGGCGCCGATCACCGCCACGTTCTTGACCGTACGCTGCGGCGTGTCCTCGGGCACGTCGGGGATCTTGCTGGCCGCACGCTCGCCGAAGAACGCGTGGCGGAGCGCCTTGCACTCGGGCGTCAGCATCAAGCCCTTGAACAGCTCCAGCTCGTAGGCCAGGCCGTCGTCGATCTTCCTCGTGACCGAGGCCTGCACGGCGTCGACGCACTTGGGCGGCGCCGGGAAGTTCTTGGCCATCGCCTTGACGGTGTTGCGCGCGAACTGGAAGTAAGCGTCGGCACTCGGATGCGACGCCTTCAGGTCGCGCACCCTCGGCAGCGGCCGCTTGTCGGCCACCGACCTGGCGAACGCGATCGCATCGGTGAGCAGCACGCCGTCGATCACCTTGTCGAACAGCTTCTGTCCCGGCAGCGACGCCAACACGTCGCTCTTGACCGGCTCGCCGCTGACGATCATGTTCAGCGCGGTCTCGACGCCGAGCACGCGCGGCAGGCGCTGCGTACCGCCGGCGCCCGGAATGAGGCCGATCTTCACCTCCGGCAGCGCCACCGGTACTCCCGGCGCCGTGACACGGTAGTGGCAGCCGAGCGCCAACTCGAGGCCGCCGCCCATGCACACGCCGTTGATCGCCGCGACGATCGGCTTGGTCGAACATTCGGCCATGCGGATCAGGCTGAGCAGGTTCGGCTCGGCGGTCGACTTGGCCGAGCCGAACTCGCGGATGTCGGCGCCACCGGAGAATGCCTTGCCGCCACCGGTGAGCACGATGGCTTGCACTGCT
>Ga0335084_10004103_pt1 | contig 14324 bp, 10 predicted proteins | sample Lox_Sample_44_FD_206721 | JGI IMG/M metagenome (GOLD analysis project Ga0335084, IMG submission 206721) | Soil microbial communities from Loxahatchee National Wildlife Refuge, Florida, United States - Lox_Sample_4.4 | ecosystem: Environmental > Terrestrial > Soil > Wetlands | place: USA...
GTCCGGGCAGAGGAGACAGCGCTCCGACTCGCGCAGCGCGTCCTCCGGCCGATAGCCGCAGGCGACTTCGGTGAAATTCCTCGCCCGCTCGCGCGCGGGCTGCTCCGCCATCGGCGTGCGCGTCTGCGGGATGGTGCGGATGGTCCGCTTCTTCGTCGCCATCGGTGCCTACGCCTTGCGGCCCTCCATGCGGCAGGCCTCCTGCCAGCGCTCGAGCGCCGCTTTCTCTGCGGACTTGTAGCGCGCGAGGCGTGACATCAGGTCGTCGAAATCGACGAGGTGGCCGTCGAAGTCCGGGCCATCCACGCAGGCGAACTTCACCTGGTCGCCGACCCTCACTCGGCAGCCCCCGCACATCCCGGTCCCGTCCACCATTACCGGGTTCAGGCTTACGACCGTGCGGATGCCGCGCTCGCGCGTCGCTTCGGCACAGCTCTTCATCATCACCGGTGGCCCGATCGCGACGAGCTCTTCGATGTCGGCGTGCCTCGCCAGCGCCTGCTTGATGCCTTCGGTGACCAGGCCCTTGATGCCGGCCGAGCCGTCGTCGGTGCAGACGATGAACTCGTCGCAGCAGGCGCGGAACTTGTCGTCCCAGAACACGAGCTCCTTGTTCCGGAAGCCGACGATGCCGATCACGTAGGCGCCACTCTCCTTCCAGGCTCGCGCCTGCGGATAGATCGGCGCCACGCCGAGCCCGCCACCCACGCAGACCACCTTCTTCGCCGTCCCGATGCGGCTCGGCTCGCCCATCGGCCCCACCATGCCGTAGAGGGGGGTGCCGACCTGGCAGTCGCGCTGCATCTCCCGGGTGGTCTTTCCCACGGCCTGGATCACGAGCGTCACGGTGCCGCGCGCCCGGTCGAAATCGGCGATCGTCAGCGGGATGCGCTCGCCGTGATCGGTCGCCATCACGATCACGAACTGCCCCGGCCGGGCGGCCCGCGCGAGCATCGGATGCCGCACCTCGAGCAGGTACGTGACGTCGGAGAAATCCTCCCGCGCCACGATCTCGAAGCTCGACAACCCCGTCACCTCGCGCATTCAGCCCTCCTCACTTGGGCAAAGTACCCGTGCTGCGGCGCGGTCGTTTGAGCCACGTCAAAATCCCGGGCGCCTGCGAGCGCTAATGTGTAACTGCGTCTCTGGTGGAGAGGCTGGTATATGCTCATCGACGACTACCTGCGGGAGCAGGCCACCAAGTACCGTGAGCTCGCCGAGCAGATTCAGGAATTGCTCGTTCGGCAGGAGCTCCTCGAGCTCGCGGCGGTGTGCGACGAGGTCGCGGACAACATCGAAGACGGGCAGTCCGGCGGCTGAGGCTCAGCGCGAGCCGGCTCGGTACGCGGGTGAGGTACTTTGAGCTGCGGGAACTCGCCTCCCGGGAACTGGGTTTCCATGAAAGAGCCGCGCAACCCGGTTGTTCGAAGTCAGGCGCTTCGGGGGTCCCGACGGGCTGGAGGTGGTCGACGCTCCCCTGCCGACGGCCGGCCGCGGCGAGGTGCGGGTCCGCGTGCTCGCCTCGAGCATGGAGTACACCGACGTGGTGATCCGGCGCCACCTCTACCCGCAAACGATGCGCCGCCGGCCGCCATTCGTGCTGGGATACGACGTCGTCGGGGAAATCGATCAGCTCGGCGATGGCGTGAGCGGCTTTCAGCTTGGCGACCGCGTGGCCGATATGACGGTACTCGAGTCGAACGCCGCCTATCGTACGCTCTGGGCCGACCGCCTGACCCGCGTGCCGGCCCGCGTCGACGCGGCGGAGTCGGCCGCGCTGATCTTGAGCTGGACGACCGCATACCAGCTCCTTCACCGGGCAGCCCGCGCGCAGCGAGGCAGAGCGCGTGCTCGTGCAGGGAGCCGCCGGCGCCGTCGGTCAGGCGCTGCTCGTGCTCGGCAGGCAGGCAGGCCTGGAACTGTGGGGCACCGCGCGCGGCGCGCACGCGGCGCTGATCCGAGAGCTCGGCGCCACGCCGATCGACTACCAACGCGAAAACCTCACGCGCGCCCTGCCGGGCGGGTTGGACGTCGTCTTCGACGGCGTTGGCGAGGACGGCTATCGCCGCTCGTTCGCGGCGCTCAAGCGTGGCGGCCTGCTCTGCGCCTATGGCTACACGGCGGGCGTGCAGCCGCAGCGTCGCCCGCTCACCATCTTGATGTGGCTCGCACGTCAGTATCTCCAGTCTTTATGGAAGTGGTTGGCCGGCGGCAAGCGCACCCGCGTCCACTCGATCAACGTGATGCGGGCGCGACATCCCGCCTGGTTCCGGGAGGATCTGGAGCGGCTCTTCGGCCTGCTGGCAACTCGCGCCATCGGGCCGCGAGTCGCCGAGCGGATCTCCTTCGGTGAGGTCGCCGAGGCGCACCGCCGTCTCGAGGCGGGTGGTCTTGAGGGCAAGCTCGTCCTGTGCCCGGATCTCCAGTCGCAACGCGAGCGGGTGCGCGCATAGGAAATTCAACCGCCGTTTTAGGCTGAGCTCGCCCCGTCTCGTCCCGCACGTATTCGCAGGAGACGTAGGGCGAACGTGCCCACGATCAATAGGACGAGAGAGCCTGGTATCCGGGGGAGCGTACATCGGGTGATCGACGAAGTAAGTGTCGATCACGACCCGCATGTATTTCGCACGTCCACGGCTCGAGATCAGATGGAGGGTGCGGCGATTTCAGGCGAGACATAGCGCCCTCCCGCCAATACCAGATGGGTGACCTCACTTGCCGCGGTAGCTGATCCGGTAGATCGCGCCGGCCTGATCGTCCGACACGAGCAGCGAGCCGTCGGGCATCACTTCAACGTCGACCGGCCGGCCCCAGACCCGACTGCCATCGAGCCAGCCTTCCGCGAAGATCTCCTGCTTCACCGCTTTGCCGCCCTCGACCACGACCCGTGCCACGCGGTAGCCGATCCGCTTCGAGCGATTCCACGAACCGTGTTCGGCGACGAAGATCGAGTTCCGGTACTCGGGCGGGAACTGGTTCCCGGTGTAGAAGCGCATCCCGAGCGCCGCCACGTGCGGGCCGAGATTCGCCACCGGCGGAACCGAGTCGCTGCACTGCCGCTTGTTGCCGAACTCCGGGTCAGGTGTGTCGCCCTGGTGGCAGTACGGAAAGCCGAAATGCTCGCCCGCCTTCGCCGCACGGTTGAGCTCGTCGTTCGGCAGATCGTCCCCGAGCATGTCGCGACCGTTATCGGTAAACCACAGCTCCTTCGTCTCCGGGTGCCAGTCGAAGCCGACCGAGTTCCGGACGCCGCGCGCAAACGGCTCGTAACCCGAGCCGTCCGGCCGGATACGGGAGATGAGCGCGTACCGCTCCGGATCCGGCTCGCAGACGTTGCACGGCGCCCCGACCGGGACGTACAGCCAGCCGTCGGGACCGAACCGGATGAACTTCCAGCCGTGGTGCCGATCGGTGGGAAACCGATCGCTGACGACCACGGGGCGGGGCGGGTTGTCGAGCCGCGATTCGATGTCGTCGAATCGCAGGATGCGGCTCACCTCGGCGACGTAGAGCGCGCCCTCGCGCACCGCCACGCCGTTCGGCACTTCCAGGCCCGACGCGATGGTGAGAACCTGGGTCGCACGACCGCCGCCGTACCGCACCGCGTAGACGGCCCCGCCGCGCGTCCCGACGAATACGACCGGCCCCTTGCCGTGCGCGAGCGAGCGCGCGCTCGGGACGTCCGCCGCGAACACGCTGACCTCGAATCCCGGCGGCACGCGAATGCGATCGACGGGGAGCCGCTGCGCCGCCGCTTCATGCGCGATGACGGCGGCAACCAGCCCGAAGGCGACGCGCGCCGCGAGGACGCGCCGGGAGCGCGCAGTGGGGGATGGTCTCGTCAAAGTGGTATGCGCCAGCACCGATTCAGCGCCCGGCGCTCCCTAGCCGCTCTGGTAGCCGAGGCGCTCGGCTTCCGGGCCCGCCGGGAGCGAACCGTCCGCCGCCGCGTCGTACTTGAACGGTCGTCTACGCTCCTTGACGCGCTGGACGATGACGTAGAACACGGGGGTCACGAATATCCCGATCGCGGTCGCGACCAGCATCCCGAACACTACCGTGTTGCCGAGCGACAGCCGTGCTCCGGCGCCCGCACCGGTCGCAATCGCGAGCGGCAGGGTGCCGAGAATGAACGCGAACGAGGTCATGAGGATCGGACGCAGGCGCAGGCGCGCGCCCTGGATCGCCGCCTGCGCGATCGGTATCCCCCGCTCGTGCGCGAGCTTGGCGAACTCGACGATCAGGATCGCGTTCTTCGCCGCCAGCCCGATCAGCATGATCAGCCCGATCTGGGTATAGATGTTGTTGTCGAGCCCGCGCAGCGCGAGGCCCCCGAAGGCCCCGAACACCCCGAACGGCACGACCAGCAGGATCGCCACCGGCATCGCCCAGCTCTCGTAGAGTCCGGCCAGCACCAGGAAGACGAAGGCGAGCGACAACGCGAAGTTATAGACGGTCTGCCCGCCGGTCTTCTTCTCCTGATAGATCGCGCCGGTCCAGTCGTAACCGAATCCCGGCGGCAGGCTCTTGGCGGCCTCCTCCATTGCGGCCACCGCCTGGCCCGAGCTGTAGCCGGGCGCCGGGGCGCCGTTGACGGTAGCCGCGCGGTACAGGTTGTAGCGCTCGTAGTACTCGGGCCCGTTGAACGATCGGATACGGACCAGCGTCGAGAGCGGCACCATGTCGCCGGCGGCGCTGCGCACGTAGAAGCGGTTCACGTCCTCCGGATGAGCGCGGGCGGAGGCCTCGGCCTGGGCCTGGACCTTGAAGGTGCGCCCGAACAGGTTGAAATCGTTCACGTAGTAGCCGCCGAGGAACGTCTGCAGCGCGAAGAACACGTCGCTCAGGGAGACGCCCAGGCTCTTCACCTTGTCGCGGTCGATCTGGTATTCGATCTGCGGAATCCGGTCGTCGTAGTTCGCGAACACGAACCCGATCTCGGGCCGCTTCCGGGCCTCGGCGAGCAGGCTCTGCAGCACCTGCGCAAACCGCCCGACGTCCCCGCCCGCGCGATCCTGCAGCAGGAATTCGAACCCGCCGGTGGTCGACAGGCCGCGAATCGGCGGCGCGTTCAGCACGAGCACGTTCCCCTCCTTGATCGCGCCATTCAATCGCGCGGTGAGCGTCCGGACGAGCGCGCTCGCCTGGAGTTCCGGCCGCTTGCGCTCGTCCCACGGCTTCAGGCGGATGAACGCAGTGCCGTTGTAGGAGGTCGTGAGGCCGGTGAGGAGGTTGAACCCGGCGAGCGAGGCGACACCGGCGATCCCCTCGATGCTGCCCACGATCCTCTGCACGTCGCCCAGCGCCGCGGTCGTGCGCTCGAGGGACGCCGCCGGCGGGAGCTGCACGACCGCGAAGAGATACCCCTGGTCCTCCTCCGGCACGAGGCTCGTCGGCCGCGTGAGAACGAGCCCGTAGACCGCGATGAGCAGCACGAGGAACGCGAGCCCGACCAGCACCGAGCGCCGGATCAGCCGCGCGACCTCGGCCGTATAGCGCGCCGTGAAGGCGGCGAAGCCGCGGTTGAAGACGGCGAATGCGCGCCCGAGCGGACCGCGCGGTGCGTCGGCCCTGGCGGGGCGCAGGAGGAGCGCGCACAACGCGGGCGTCAGCGTGAGCGCGCACAGCGCGGAGAGGATCACCGAGCTCGCGAGCGTCAGCGCGAACTGCTTGTACAGCTGGCCGGTGAGCCCGCCGAGGAAGGCGGCAGGGATGAACACGGCCGACAGCACGAGCGCGATCGCGATCACCGGCGCGCCGACCTCGTGCATCGCCGCCTTCGCGGCTGCCGTGGGCGACAGGTGCTCGGAATCGAGCTTGTGCTGAACCGCCTCGACGACCACGATCGCGTCGTCGACCACGATCCCGATCGCGAGCACCATCCCGAAGAGGGTCAGCGTGTTGATTGAGAAACCCAGCGCGAGGAACGAGGCGAACGTGCCGATCAGCGACACCGGGACCACCACCATCGGGATCAGGGTCGCGCGCCAGCTCTGAAGGAACACGTACACCACGAACAGCACGAGCATGATCGAGGCGGCGAGCGTGATCACCACCTCCTTCAGGGACTCGATGACGAACGGGGTTGTGGCGAACGGCACCGTGTACGCCATGTCGGGCGGGAAGTTCTGGCTGAGCGCCTGCATCGTGCGGTTCACCTCCTTCGCCACATCGAGCGCGTTCGCGTCGGGCGACAGGAAGATGCCGATGAAGGCCGAGGGGTTGCCGTTCTCGTCGACGTTGATCGAATAGTCCACCCCCGCGAGCTCGACGCGCGCGACATCCTTCAGGCGCACGACCTGACCGTTCGCCGCGGCGCTGATCACGATGTCTTCGTACTGCGCGGGCTCGGACAGCCGCCCCTGCACGGCGATCGCGTACTGCATCTGCTGACCGGAGGGGTTCGGCGCCAGGCCGACGCGCCCCGCGGGCACCACCACGTTCTGCTCCTGGACCACCCTCACCACGTCGCCCGCGGTGATGCCAAGGCGTGCCATCTTTTCGGGATCGAGCCAGATGCGCATGCTGTAATCGCGCGCGCCGAAGATGCGCACGAAGCCGACGCCCTTGATGCGCGCCAGCGCGTCCTGGACGTTGAGCAGCAGGTAGTTGCTCAGGAAGACGTTGTCGTAGGTGCGCTTCGGCGAGATCAGCGCGATGACCTGCAGGAAGTCGGTCGACTGCTTGCGGATCTGCACCCCTTGCCGCAGCACGTCCGGCGGCAGCGAGGTCTGCGCGATCGCGACGCGGTTCTGGACGTCGACCGCCGCGAGATCCTGGTTGGTGCCGACGTCGAAGGTGACGATCAGGTTGTAGCTGCCGTCATTCGCGCTCTTCGAGTCCATGTAGATCATGCTCTTCGCGCCGTTGATCTGCTGCTCGAGCGGCGCGGCGATCGACTGCGCCACGACGCTCGCGCTCGCGCCCGGAAAGCTCGTCGCGACCTGCACCTGCGGCGGGACGATCTGGGGATACTGCGCGATCGGCAGTCCGAGCCAGGCCACCACTCCGGAAAGGGTGATGATGAGCGAGATGACCGAGGACAGGACCGGGCGGTCGATGAAGAAGTCGAACATCCCTAGCCCGACTTGCGGTCCGCGGGAGCTTTGGCCGGTCCCTCGCGCGGCGGCTCGCTCGCGGTGTCCTTGCCCTCGCCGCCGGCATTCGCCGACGCAGCGACCACCGCCTTGACCGGCATGCCCGGACGCACCTTGTTGATCCCCTCGGCGATCACGAGCTCGCCGGGCTTCAGTCCGCCCTCGACGACCCAGTCGTTCTGGAGCCGGGTCCTCGCCACGATCTCGCGATACGCGACCTTGCTGTCCGCATCGACGACCAGAACGGAACGCTTGCCTTGCAGCTCCTGGACGGCGCCTTGCGGCACCCGGATCGCGCTTAGCTCCTCCAACACCGGCACGACGACCCGCACGAACTGGCCCGGACGGAGCAGTCGGTCTGGATTCGGGACCGCGAGCCGCACTTGCAGCGTGCCGCTCTTCGGATCCACCGCGGCGTCGATGAAGTTGAGCTTGCCAGGGAACTTGTATTCGCTGCCATCGGACAGCCTCAGGCGGAACTGCGGTCCCCTGCCCCCGCCCTCGCCGGGCTCGCCCCCGAGCGCACGCTGCAGGCGCGGCAGGTTCAGCTCGCTGATCGTGAAATTGACGTAGATCGGGTTGACGGAGTAGAGCGTCGTGAGCAGCGTCGTCGATGCGTTGACCAGCCCGCCTCGCTTGATCAGCGCCTTGCTGATCATGCCATCCCGTGGCGCGCGGATCGTCGTGTAGCCGAGATTGAGCTCCGCCGTCGTGACCTGGGCGCGCGCTGCGTCGACGCTCGCCGCGTCGGCGGCCTCCTTGGCGATCGCGCTGTCGAGGCCCTGCTGACTGATGAAGTGATCGGCTACGAGCTGGCGGTTGCGCTCGAGCACCCGCGCCGAATCGAGATGGTTCGCCCGTGCCTGCGCGAGCGTCGCCTTCGCCTGCGCGAGCGCCGCGATGAACGGCTGCGGATCGATCACGAACAGCAGCTCGTCTTTCCTGACGTAGCTGCCGTCCACGAACGCCTGTCGCTCGAGCACGCCGCTCACGCGCGCCCGGATTTCAACCGTGTCCACCGCCTCGGTTTGCGCGACGTAGTCCTCGTAGACGGTGACCGGAGCGGCAACCGCCCTGATCACGCTCACCTCGACCGGTGGCACGCTCCGTTCGGCATCGCTCCTGGAGCAGCCCGCTATGGCGAACAGGATCGCGGCACACGTCGCGAGCGTGCACCGGGCTGCCTGAGCCCCACCACCGATCGCGTCGCAGAAGGATCTGGTCAGCAAGGAAATTCTTTCGCGTTTGAGCGCATTGTCGTCGAATCCTGAGCGGCGGGTGACGACCCGATGCGTCAGCGATTACGAGACCGTCATTCACTGCAGCCCGGCATCGGGGCCCCGGCCGCCGGACACGGGCGGAGGTTATGGGTCGGTCATCCATGCAACGCTACCACACGCCCTTGCTGCCACCCCCACAGTCGGCCGCTAGACCTCCGCCACCCCTTGCCGGGCCGTACAGGAAGCGTCGCTATGCCGATCCGGAGCGCCGGCATCGTAACGTTGATCCTCTCCGGGCGCGCCGGTTCCCCCTGGTTGAACGAGCGCACCGGTGAGCGCATTTCGCCCATCGGCCGTCGCAAGACGCCGCTTTCGCGGCGTGCGAGGCGGACTATCAGCGGGCAATGGCCGCGCGGTCCGGCGCCATGGACGGGCGAGGCGAGCGGTCGACCCTTATCGCCGGGATCGGCCCCACGCTGGCCCACATGGGACAGCATTTCGAGTGGGCCGCACGGCGGACGCGAGGATCAGTTGCAGAGCCCGAGTATCCGTTCCTCCGCTGAACAGATCTTCCCGGGTCTTGGCGCCCGCACTTTCGGCTTTCCGGCGACGCAGTTGCGGATCTCGCGCGTCGTGACCGGGTAATAGATCCAACCGGCGCTGAGCTCCGGCAGGGTCAGGCTCACTTCCTTCCACTTGGGATGACCTTCGGCCTGCAGCTTCGAGAAGTTCTCGCACAGCGACCGGCCGAACCGGGTGAACGAGTCGACCGTGTATTTCATGTTGTAGTCGTAGGTGACCAGAAACGCCCCTACCGCGATCGTCGTGAAATCCTCGGTGAGGAGGTTCGGATAGCTCGTCGCGCGGACGGTCGAGTAGGTGTAGGTCTGAAGCGCGGGTTTGCTCAACGGGTGATTCGGATCGAACTTGAGGAGCTTGATGAACTTCTGCGCCTCCGGCTTCATGTTCGCGATCAGCGGGGCCGGCTGACCCGCCGCCACCACGACCACGTCCACCGACTTGTCGCCGATCAGCTTGACGAGCGCTTCCTCGTTCGAGAGGTAGCTCGCGTTCGCCTCGGGGATCGGGCCGTTGAACATCATGCGGTAGAGCGTATGCGTGATGAGCGCCGCCCCGCTGCCGAGCAGCCCGCCGTTGATCTTGGCGTTCTTGATGTCGTGAAGATAGTTGAGCTCCGAGTCCGCCCTGACGATGTAATGGATCTCGGTGTTGTAGAGCGGGAGGATGACGCGCAACGGCCGGATGATCGCGCCCGCCTCCGCGTTGCCGGTGCCCGCCCGGTCGATGAAGGCCTGGTAGACGTCGGCCTGGACGATCGCGAACTTGACGCCCGGCTCGTAGCGCAGCAGCCGGATGTTTTCCGCCGAGCCCGCCGTCGGCAGGACCTCGAGATCGATGTCGGCCGCGGGGGCGACGAACTTGGCGAGATCGATTCCGATCGCGTAGTAGGTGCCCCGCTCCGACGCGGTGACGATCTTGTACGCGGCCGAGGCCGCGTGCGCGGTTCCGCCGCCGAGGCAGAGCGCCGCCGCGAGCGTTCCGATGCTTAGCCACCTCATGTCATTCCCTCCGCTGAGTCGTGTCCCGCGTGCAAAGCCCGAGCGCGGCGACCGCGTCCGTGCACGGCCCGATCCGGGGCGGCGGAGGCCGCTCGATCCCGGTGCCGGCCTCGGGCGCGCGCGGCCGCGCGCTCGCCGCGGCGGCAGGTACCGCTGATGTGGCCGCGCTCGGCTGGCCTTCGCGCTGCAAGATGGAGCCGGTGCGGGTGGCGTTTGCCTGCTGCGCGGGCGTGACGCTCGCAGCCGGCGGGGGCCGCCCGGTACTCGGCGCGACGCTCGCCGCCGCCGGCGGCTGTGGGCTCGGCGCGACCCCGGGCGTCACCAGGGGGACAGGGGTCGGGGCAGAGGAAGCCGGTGCCGCTTCGGACGTCGCGGCGAGACTCGCGCGAGCGCCCGCCTCGGCAGCCCCTCCGCTCCCCTTGACTTCGCCCGCCGCCGCCCGGGTCTGCGGGGCATCTCCCGTCTGGCGCTGGCCGGAAGCGAGGTAGCCCAAGGCGGCGGCGAGGAGCACCAATCCGGCGACGATCACCGCGCGACGCGGCAGCACGACGCGCCGCGCCAAGGGCAAGGGCTGAGGTTCGGAGGCCAAGGTCACAGCCGGGGCCGGATAGGACGTCAGGCCCCCAAGCGGCGGGGTTATTGCCCTGGCTTCATCACCCGCCGACGCAGGCGAGCTGCCCGGGTTGGCCCGGTCGGAAACGCGCCCTGCCCCCGCAGATTCGGTCTGCGCGAGAAGCTGACGCAGCTCCTGCAGCGTGGCAAACACCTTCGCGTCGCGATCGAGCGCCTCGGCCTCCGGGAGCAAGTTCGAGGCGCCAGCCGGGGTCGGTTGGCCGCCGGGTGACGACGCCGCGAGCGCGCTCTTCCCGGCCCCGGGGAGCGGCGCCGCACACTGATGACACGTGGTCGCGGAAGCGTCGTTTACCGCCCCGCATTGCGGGCACGGCAGCAGGTGCAACGGGGCGCCGCAGGCGTTGCAGAACTTAGCGTCCGAGGGGTTAACGCGCTCGCAGAACGGGCACTGGTGGGGCATGGACAGCCTGGAAACCGGTTCTCTGCCACTGTGACATTTTCCATAGTAAGCCAAATCAAATGGCCGCTCGCGTGACGGAGTGGGCATAAAGGCCTTCGGTCACACATCCGCATCGACATCGGCCTGCCCGCCGCCGGCAGTGTCGAACCGATTTACAAGCGCTGGCCCAGGTGGTCTCTCGAGGCTTGCTCCGTGCCCCATCGTGACGCCCGGGGCCACCTTCCACCGGCGATGCACCCACCACCACTGCTCCGGGTGGCGCAGGATGAGGCGTTCGAGCGCGGCGTTGTACGCGCGCGTGTTGCGCCGGATCGCCTCGTTCACGTCGTCCGATTCGATCACCGCGAGCGGCTCCTCGAAGCGCAGCACGTGCCGGCCGTCAGGCTCGCGCCAGCTCGCGGCCGGCACCACCGGCGCCCCGGTGTTGAGCGCGAGGATCGCGAGGCTGCGGAAGGTCCCGGCTGGATGGCCGAAGAACTCGACCACGACGCCATCCTTCCTCCCGGCGTGCTGGTCGAACGGGAACACGATCAGGTCGCCGGCGGCCAGCCGGTCGAGGATCGCCTCGAGGCCGCCGCGCTTCGGCAGAACGCCGAAGCCGGCGCGCATGAAGCGGCGCGTGACCAGATTGTCCAGCCAGCGCGGCTTGAACGGCCGTCGCACGAAGTAGAACCGCCCGTACGCCTGCGGATAGCTCGCCAGCCCGGCTGCGGTCGCCACCTCGAAATTCCCGAAGTGGCCGGTGAGGACGAGGACGCCCTTGCCCTGCGCGTGCGCGGCGAGCACCGCCTCGGTGTTCTCCAGGCGCACCATCGCCGCGCGCGCTGCCGCCGGAACGAACGAGAAGCGCAGGAACTCGATCGCGAGCCGGCCGAGGTGCGCGTAGTGGGCCTGCGCAAGCCGCGTGATTTCCTCTTCCGGCACCGCATCGCCGTAGACGCGCCGCAGATTCTCGAGGATGACGCCGCGCCGGAACGGCAGCAGGCGATAGAGCAGCCGGCCCGAGGCCGGAACGACCGTCCGCGCCGGCTCGGCGAGAGCGACCGCGGAGGCGCTCGTCCGGTCGTGGGTGAGCGACAGTGCGATCGCCCCCACGCGATTGCGGCCGAGGACGTCGGCCGCAGCCGGACTGCAGACGACCCTTGGTGCCCCGTAGTTGTCGCGGGCGACCGCGAAGTCCGCCGGCCCGATCCTGCCGAGCGCGGTTTCCCGGGGGAAGAGCTTGAGACAGGCCTCCTTCGCCGCAAAGCGCGCGGCGAGGCTCGCCGCCCGGCCGGGCCCCTCGCCCGCGTCGCGCAGCTCGTCGGGCGAAAAGAGCTGCGCGAGATCGGCCGGCGGCGTTTCGCGCAGGAGGCGCTCCACGCGCGCGATCTCCACCGTGTCGATGCCGCAGCGGCTCGCGGCGCCGGCGGCGTCCGCCATCGCCGTCAGGCGGCGCGGAGGGCGAGCGCGGCGTTGGTCCCGCCGAAGCCGCGGGAGAGCACCAGCGCGACATCGCTGCGCGGCGATTGCGCCGACGGCGACACCGGCAGCCCCGCGCACGCCGGGTCGAGCCGCCGCAGCGCGGCGATGCCCGGGACCGTCCCTTCGCGCAATGCGGCGAGCGCCAGAACCGTCTCGATGATTCCCGACGCCGCGAGGAGGTGCCCGAACGCCCATTTGAAGGCGGTGACGGGTGGCGGCGCCGCACCGAAGACCTCGCGCAGCGCCCGGGCCTCCGACGCGTCGCCCGACCGCGTGCCGTTGCCGTGCGCGACGATCATCCCGACGTCGGCGGCGCGCAGCCCCGAGTCGTCGAGCGCCAGCGCAATCGCGCGCGTGAGCCCGTCACCGTCGTCGCGGATCGGCAGCAATCCCTCGCCCTCGCTCGCGCAGCCGCTCCCGAGGATCTCGCCGAGCACGGCGGCGCCGCGCGCGGCGGCCGCGCTCTCGGTCTCGAGGACGAGCGCCGCGGCGCCCTCGCCCATCGCGCTGCCGCTGCGATCGGCGTCGAAGGGCCGCAGCGCGTCCTCCGTCAGCAGGCCGACGCCGTGGTAGTAGAGCACCGCCTGCGGTTCGATCGGCGCATCGTGCCCCGCCGCGACGGCGCGCTCGCACTCGCCGGTGCGGAGCGCCTGCGCCGCTTCGATGATCGCGAGCGCGCCGCTGATGCTGTGGTTGGTGATGCAGGCGTTCGGGCCCTTCAGTCCGTACCGGATGCCGACGTGGCAGAGCACGTTGTTCGGGAGCGACCGCAGCAGCCACATCGGGTTCACCGTCGCGCCCAGCTCGCGCCCGAACGCCGGCAGGCTCCCGTCCGCGGCGGCGAGCAGCGGAAAGTAGTCGTACTGGTTCTGATACGCCCCGCCGCCGGAGCCGACGTAGATGCCGGTCGCGTCGTTGAAGCGCGCGGCCGATTCGGGATCGAGCCCGTCCCGGTACGACGTCAGCCCGGCCGCTTCGATCGCCTGCCCCGCGGCGTAGATCCCGAACGCATCGGTGCGCCGGATGAGCTTGAAGAGCTTGCGGTCGTTCAGCAGGGCGTTGGGATTGAAATCGGCGACCTCGGCCGCGAACCGCACCGGCCAGCTCGACGCATCCCACTGTCCGATCGGGGCGAACGCCGACCGGCCGGCGCGCGCCGCCTCGAGGATCTCGCCCGGCGTCTTGCCGGCGCCGCAGATCGCGCCGGTCCCGGTGACGACGATGCGCGTCATGCCCGCCCGGTCTCCGTCAGCCGGCGGAGGCCGACCGGCCGTCGACCTCCTCCGGGTTGCGCAGCACGATGCAGCTGTTCGAGCCGCCGAAGCCGAGCGAGTTCGACATCGCTATCCGCACGCGCCGCCGGCGCGGCTCGCCGCGGATGACGTCCACGTCGCAATCCGGGTCGAGCTCGCGCAGGTTCGCGTTCACCGGCAGCATCCCGTGGCGGATCGAGAGCGCGCAGACCGCCGCCTCGACTGCGCCTGCGGCCGCAATCAGGTGGCCCATGACGCTCTTCGTCGAGCTGACCGCGACCCGCTTCGCGAGCGCACCGAACACCGCGTTCACCGCCGCGCACTCGCTGCGATCGTTCATCGGCGTCGAGGTGCCGTGCGCGTTGAGGTAGTCGACCTCGTCGAGGCGCGCGCCGGCGTCGCCGAGCGCCTGGCGCATCGCCTGGATCGGCCCGTCGCCCGACGGATGCGAGTCGGTGATGCGGTAGCTCGAAAGCGAATTGCCGTCGCCGGCGAGCTCGGCATAGATGTTTGCCCCGCGCCGGCGCGCCGATTCCCACTCCTCGAGCACGAGGAAGCCAGCGCCCTCGCCGAGCACAAAGCCGTTGCGCGTCGCGTCGAACGGGCGGCTCGCGCGCTCGGGCGTCTCGTTGTCGGGCGACACCGCGTTCAACAGGCAGAACCCGCCGAGCCCCACC
>Ga0335084_10004106_pt1 | contig 14322 bp, 17 predicted proteins | sample Lox_Sample_44_FD_206721 | JGI IMG/M metagenome (GOLD analysis project Ga0335084, IMG submission 206721) | Soil microbial communities from Loxahatchee National Wildlife Refuge, Florida, United States - Lox_Sample_4.4 | ecosystem: Environmental > Terrestrial > Soil > Wetlands | place: USA...
GGTTCTCGATCTGATGGAAGCACTGGAAGGCGAAGCCCGAGAACTGGATCTCGCAGACCGGCTTGAGGCCGTAGAGCGCCATGCCCACCGAGGCCCCGATGATGGCAGCCTCGGCAAGGGGACTGTCAATCACCCGGGTGCCGCCGAACTTGCGGTGCAGGTCCTCGGTGACCCGGAAGACGCCGCCGTCGACACCGACGTCCTCGCCGATGATGAGCACGTCGGGGTCCCGCTCCATCTCCTGCAGGAGCGCCAGGTTCAGCGCCTTGACCATGTTCAGCTTCGCCATGGCCGTCTCTGACCGCGCATGGGCGGGCTCTCGCGGGACGGGGCCGGCTCCTCGCCGTCCGCCCCGGCTTCGGAATGAGCGGCTGAATCGGAGGCCGCGCCGGCCGGCGGCGTGGCCGGCGTCTCGGTGAGTCGGGTCCGCATCGCCGCCCGCTGCTCGTCGAGGGCCGCGGGCGGCTTGCCGTAGGCGTGGTCGAACATCGTGAGCGGGTCGGCGCTCGCCGTCGCCTCGAAGGCGCGGACGGCCGCCGCGATCTCCTGGTCGAGCTGCTCCTCGAGCCCGGATTCGAGGAGGCCGCGCTTCTGGAGGTAGGCGCCGAAGCGGGTGAGGGGGTCCTTCCGCTCCCACGCCGCGACCTCCTCGGCCGACCGGTACTTGGTGGGATCGTCCGCGGTCGTGTGGACCCCAAGGCGGTACGTGACGCACTCGATCAGGGTCGGGCCGTCACCGTGCCGCGCTCGGCTCACCGCGTCGCGGCTCGCCGCGTAGACGGCCAGCACGTCGTTGCCGTCTACCTGGATGCCGGGGAAGCCGTAGGCCAGCGCCTTCTGGGCGATCGTGCGGGAGTGCGTCTGCTTCTTGAGCGGGATCGAGATGGCCCACTGGTTGTTCTGGACCACGAACACCACCGGCACGTGCCAGACGCCCGCGAAGTTCATCGCCTCGTGGAAGTCTCCCTCCGAGGTGGCCCCGTCGCCGCAGTACACCATCACGACCGCATCGTCGCCGCGGTACTGCGCGGCGTAGGCGAGACCGACCGCGTGCGGGAGCTGGGTGCCGACCGGGATGCACACCGGCAGGTCGTGGTGGTCCGCGGCCGGCTGTCCCCCTTCGAGGTAACCCGCGAAGAAGAGCAGGAGCCTCTCCATCGGCCACCCGCGCCAGAGCATCGCCGCGGTCTCGCGGAACGAGGGCACCATCCAGTCGGTCCGGCGCAGGGTGGCCACGCTGCCGATCTGCGCGGCCTCCTGGCCCTTGATCGGGGCGAAGGTGCCGATGCGCCCCTGGCGCTGCAGCCGCAGCATGCGCTCGTCGAAGCGCCGCCCGAGCAGCATGAACCGGTAGAGTCGCTTCAGCTCCTCGGGGGGGATCGGGGGCTCGACGGCGGAGTCCAGGTTGCCGTCGGCGTCCAGGACGGAGAGGTGCTCGACCGTGAACTGCGGCTCGATGATGGTCCTGGGCATGAGGGGCGCCCCGTGTACGCATTCTACCCTGGACGCTCTAGGCGGGCCCTCTGAAAGCGGGTATTCTCTGCGCCATGCGCGTCCGGGTCCGCGTGCCCGCCACTTCCGCCAACCTGGGGCCGGGCTTCGACGCGCTCGGCCTAGCCCTGGCGCTCTACAACGAGGTCAGCCTGGAAGAGGCCGACGAGCTCTCGGTGTCGGTCGAGGGCGAGGGCCGTGGGCGCCTCGAGCGCGACGCGAAGAACGTGGTCGCCCGGGCCGTCGCCCTCGGCCACGAGGTGGCGGGGCGGCCCTTCCGCGGTGGCCACCTCCACTGCCTAAACCGCATCCCGCTGAGCCGCGGCCTGGGCTCGAGCGCGGCCGCCTGGGTGGGAGGGTTGGTCGCGGCCAACGCGCTGCTGGGCGAGCCGCTCGATCGCGAGGCTCTCTTGACCGCGGCGGCCCGGGCGGAAGGGCATCCCGACAACGTGGCCGCCGCGCTGCTGGGTGGGCTCACCGTGTCTTGCGCCGACGGCGCCCGGGTCATCGCGGTGAGCCTGCCCGCGCCCCGCGACGTCGAGTGGGTGGTGCTGCTTCCCGAGACCGAGAGCTCCACACGAGAGGCCCGCGCGGTCCTGCCCGAGACCCTGTCGCGCGCCGACGCGGTGTTCAACGTGCAGCGGGTGAGCCTGCTGCTGGCTGCCCTCGCGAGCGGTCGCGCGGACCTGCTCGACCTGGCCATGCAGGACCGGCTCCATCAGCCCTACCGGCAGCGCCTGTTTCCCTGGATGGAGACGGTCGCCACCGCGGGGCGCCGGGCGGGAGCGCTCGGCTGCGTCCTGAGCGGGGCGGGCCCGTCGATGCTCGCGGCGGTGCGCGAGCGCGAGGGCGGAGCGGTGGCCCGGGCGATGGAGCAGGCTCTCCGGAGCGCCGGGATCGCCGGGCGCGCGCTCGCGCTGACCGTGGATACGAGCGGCGCGACGTGGGAGCGGGTCCCCGAGACTTGACTCTCGCTCCGAGCAGGCAGTACGATCGAAACAAGGTGTACCCGTGATCAAGAGCGACCGCTGGATCAGGCGGATGGCCGCCGAGAAGGGCATGATCAAGCCCTTCGAGGATCGGCAGGTCCGGAAGGGATCGATCTCCTACGGGCTCTCCTCGTACGGGTACGACATCCGCATCGCGGACGAGTTCAAGATCTTCACGAACATCAACACCACCATCGTGGATCCGAAGAGCTTCGATCCGCGCTCCTTCGTCGACTACCAGGGTGAGGTGGCGGTGATCCCGCCCAACTCGTTCGCGCTGGGGCGCTCGGTGGAATACTTCAAGATCCCGCGCAACGTGCTCACGATCTGCGTGGGGAAGTCGACGTACGCGCGGTGCGGAATCATCACCAACGTCACGCCGTTCGAGCCGGAGTGGGAGGGGTACGTGACGCTGGAGATCAGCAACACGACGCCGCTTCCCGCCAAGATCTACGCCAACGAGGGCATCGCGCAGGTCCTCTTCTTTGAATCGGACGAGGTCTGCGAGACGTCATATGCGGACAGGCAGGGGAAGTATCAGGGTCAGCAGGGGATCGTGCTCCCGACGGTCTAGGCCCTGACGCCGGCCTCGCAGAGCGGGGCCAGGAGGTGACGTGCAATGGCTGAGCAGAAGAAGAAGGAGACGAGGCCGACCAAGCCCGCCGAAAGCGGCGGCGAGGACGGCGGTGCCGGCAGTGCCGAGCTGAGCAAGAAGGGCAAGAAGATCAAGGAGGAGCTGGACAACCTGCTGGACGAGATCGACGACATCCTCGAGGAGAACGCCGAGGAGTTCGTCAAGAGCTACGTCCAGCGCGGCGGCCAGTAGACGGCACGAACGGACGTCAAGGAGAGCTGCGGAACCATGCCCATCTACGAGTACGGGTGCCTCGCCTGCGGGGCCGAGTTCGAGAAGTTCGTCCAGGTGCCCTCCCCGGTGGCGTGCCCGTCGTGCGAGAGTGATCGCGTGAGCCGCCGCCTGTCGCTGGTCGGTGTGAAGGTCGGGGCCCGCGATTCCCGGGCTTCGGCCGCCCCGATGGGCGGGGGTGGATGTTGCGGAGGCGGGTGCGGCTGCCACTGATCGTCTGAGCAGCGCAATAGATCTCGGGGCCCTCCGGGCCCCGTTTCGTTCTACCGGGTCGTCCCGATGTTCCCCTTCCGCGGCCCGTTCGCTAGACAGGGCCCGATCGCGCTTCTATACTCGGCGGCGTGGACCTGCGTCAGCTCGAGATCTTCGTCAAGGTCGCCGAGCTCGGCTCCTTTTCCCGGGCCGCCGATGCCCTCTTCCTGACCCAGCCGACCGTCTCGGAGCACATCCGGACGCTCGAGGACGAGCTGGGTGTCCGTCTGCTCGACCGGCTCGGACGCGGGGCCGCGGTCACCAAGGGTGGCGCCCTTCTCCTCTCCTACGCGAAGCGCATCCTCGCGCTCTCGCGCGAGACGCGGCAGGCGATGGAGAGCTTCCAGGGCCGGATGAGTGGGGACCTCCTGGTGGGGGCGAGCACGATTCCCGGCGAGTACATCCTCCCGGCCCTGATCGGCCGTTTCAAGGAGAAGTTCCCCGACATCGCGATCACGCTCCTGATCGGCGATAGCCAGGCGGTGACCGACTGGGTGATGGAGGGACGCGCCGAGATCGGGGTGGTGGGAGCCCGCTCGACGCACCGGAGCATCGAGTACCGCGAGCTCTTTCCCGACGACATCGTGCTGATCGTGGGCGCCGCCCACCCCTGGCAGGGGCGCAAGCAAGTGACGATCGAGGAGCTCCGCGCCGAGCCGCTCCTGCTGCGAGAGCGCGGCTCGGGCACGCGGGCGGCCTTCGAGAGTGCGCTGGCGGCGGCGGCGGTCGACCTCGCCGGCTTCCGGGTGGTGGGTGAGATGGGCTCGACGCAGGCGATCAAGCAGGCGGTCAAGGCCTCCGTCGGGGTGTCGCTGGTGTCGCGCCGGGCCGTCGAGGAGGAGTGCCGCGCCGGCACCGTCTGGTGCCTGCGCGTCAAGGATCTCAAGATCGGCCGGGCCTTCTACCTGGCCACGCATCGCGAGCGCAGCCGCTCCCCGCTCGCGGAGGCCTTCCGCGCGTTCGTCGAGGCCGAGGCCGTCTGAGCGCGCCCGCGCGCCGTCCCGCCTCCGGCCCGATTCACCGATGGACCCGCGACTGATCGATCCCAAGACCGGCAAGGAGGTCCGCCTCACCGCCTACGCGGCGTGTGCCGGCTGAGCCTCCAAGATGGGTCCTGGAGATCTCCAGGACGTGCTCGGCGATCTCCGAAACGAGGAGCATGGCGACCTGCTGGTCGGGCTCGGCCGGAGCGACGACGCCGCCGTCTACCGGGTGACCGACGACATCGCGATCGTCGAGACCGTGGACTTCTTTCCGCCCATCGTCGACGACCCGTACCTGTTCGGGGCGATCGCGGCCGCCAATTCGATGTCCGACGTCTACGCCATGGGCGGCCAGGTCCTCTTCGCGCTCAACGTGGCCGGCTTCCCGCGCGATCTGCCGAAGGAGATCATCGCCGCGGTGTTCCGCGGCGGCGCCGACAAGGTGCGCGAGGCCGGCGGCGTCATCGCGGGCGGTCACACGGTGGTGGACGCCGAGCCGAAGTACGGGCTCTGCGTGACCGGCCGCGTGGATCCCCGCCGCATCCTGATCAAGGGCGGCCTCCGGGCGGGCCAGCGGGTCTTTCTCTCGAAGCCGCTCGGAACGGGGGTGATCGCCACCGCGGCCAAGAACGACAAGACCGACGAGGCGGTGCTCGAGGGAGCGGTGCGCAGCATGCTGCGACTGAATCGGCTGGCGGCCCAGGTGGCCCAGGATGCGGGAGCGACGGGGGCCACCGATATCACCGGCTTCGGCCTGCTCGGCCACGCGGGTGAGATGGTGGAGGCGTCGAGCGCCGGGATCGCGTTCCGGGCGCGGGACCTGCCGATCCTACCGGGCGCGCTGCCCCTGGCTCACGGCGGCGTGTTCAGCGGCGGCATGGGGCGGAACCGGCGTCATCTCGACGAGGCTTTCGGAGGCCGGGGGCGCCTGCACCTCGACCCGGCCGTGCCGGAGGCGCTGGTCAAGCTCCTCTGCGAGTCCGAGACCTCAGGCGGGCTGCTGTTCGCGGTGGACGCCGAGCGGGCCCCGGTCGTACGCGAGGCGTTCGCGAGGGCGGGTGAGCCGGTCTGGGAGGTTGGGGCTGTCACGACGGAGCCGGGGCTGACGATCCTGTAGGGCCGCCCAGGGGCGGCCCTAGGCTGATGAGATCATCGAGGGCTCACACGGAGAGGGATATGGGAGAGAACCACCCCGCTGCTTACAACCGCCGCAACTTTCTCCAGCTTGCCGGGTGCGGGCTTGGCCTGCTCGCCCTCGTCGCTCGGGCGGCTCGCGCGAGGGCCCAGACGAGCACGGCGTCACCGCTCAAGATCGGCTCAGTTGGGGCCGGACGCATGGGCGGTGCCCTCGGTGCCCTCTTCGTCAAGGCCGGGCACCCCGTGATGTTCTCGTCGCGCCATCCGGAGAACCTGAAGGACCTCGCGCAGCGTCTCGGGCCTCTCGCCCAGGCCGGCACCGTCGAGCAGGCCGTCGCCTTCGGCGACGTGGTGGTGATGGTCGTTCCCTACGCCGCGCTCGAGGAGATCGGCAAGGCGCACGGCCGCGTCCTCGCTGCCAAGCCACTGGTCATCGACGTTTGCAATCCCATTGCCCGACGCGACGGCGCCGAGCTGGTCAAGTGGGTGGACGAACAGGGCGGGGCCGGGCTGGCCAGCGCCAAGCTGCTGCCCGGGGCGCGCATCGTGCGAGCTTTCAACGGGATCAGCTATCGGAGGGTAGGCGCAATCGCCCACCGCCCCGGCGGCCTCGTCGGTGTGCCGATCGCCGGCGACGATCCGAAGGCGATCACCCTTGCCGAGGGGATCATCCGCGGGATGGGCTTCGAGCCCGTCCTCGTCGGCGGGCTCGCCATGGGCAAGTACCTGCTCCCCGGTACGCCGCTGGCTGAGGAGCACACGCCCGCGGAAATTCGGCAGATCGCCGGCGGCCTGCGCTGAGTCGGCGCGCGGTGCTCTTCCCGAACCGATCTTGGATGCTTCCTCCAAGAGCAGTGCCGCTGCCGGGAGTTGACCGGGAGGACCTGACCGACCGGCTCATCGCGGCCGCTCCTGACAGCCAGCGGAAAACGTCGCGATTCGCTCCGTGAAGCTCGGATGGGTGTCAATCGTGTCCCATTGCTCAACGCCCCAGGCGGCAATGATCTCCGCCAGGATGCGCTGGTAGTACTCGACCATCACGAGGCACGCCTCGGGGCTGATGCGCTTGAGAATACGAATGCTGCGAGCGTCGGCCTCGCGTTCTTTCTGGATCTGGGGCACGCGGGCTCGCTGGTCAGTCCAGTCCTTGTCGATGACATGAGACAGCTCATGAGCCAACACACCCGCCAATTCCTCGGACGATTCCGTCTGAAGGTAATGAGGGGAGACCTGGACGAAGAAATCGCATGTCCAACCATTGGCCCGGCCGGCCGTTCGAACATCATGGTTCTGCATGTCGATCATGGCCCATGAGACCTCTGAGCATGAGAGGCCCTCTTGTTGGGCTGCCGCGATCACGGGTGGAGCAAAGCGCTTGAGCAGGGTCCGTTCATCTCGGGTCGGCACGCGCCCGAGTTCAGGCGGAGGGATGCGGACCGAGGCACAGCCAACGAACATGACCCCGAGCAGAACCAGCGTGCCGGAGCGTGTCCCGATGACCGAGACCGTGTGGCAAGCGTGTGCTGCGAGGCGCAGACCGCCCATCCGGCTACCGCGCCTCTCCCAGCCCCGGGACGAAGGTCACTCTCCCGGCCGCCGCCAGCGAGATCGGGGTGGCCTCCTGCCCGTGCCCACACCAGCTGACATGGCTCACCGCGTTGAAGGGCCGCCAGCCCACGTGCCGGAGGTGTTCCACGCGGAACCGCACGGGCACCTCCCGGCCTCGGCGTGGGCGAGCGTACGTGGGTCGGGGACGGCCCTGCTCGTCAGGCCAGTAGGGCAGGACCATCGCAGAATGGTAGCGCAGTAAGGGCAAGTAAGCTCTCCTGTCCGACACCCCGGCGGCGTTATCCTGTCCGGAGCGGTCACCCGCTGAGAGGAGGACTCGCCTCTGACTTGCTCGCACCGGTTCTCGCTCGCCGGGGTCCTCTCACTCGTCCTCTCGGTGCTGCCCTGGCACCCCGCTCACGGGCAACCCGCCGACGATAGCGCTGCTGCGATGGATGCTCGCCTGGCGGGAGCGACCGTCACCCGCGTAGGACCGAGCTACCTCTACCCCGGCCACAAGACTGCCCCGGGCGTCGTGAACCCGGAAATAACTCAGGGGAACATCGATCAGACCATCTGCAACCCGCAGTGGTCCACGACGAGCATCCGGCCACCCGTGAGCTACACGAACCACCTCAAGGTGCAGCAACTCGCCGCGGCCCATGCGACGGACAAGACCCCGGCTCACTACGAAGAGGACCACCTTGTCTCGCTGGAGCTAGGCGGCCATCCGCGCGATCCTCGGAACTTGTGGCCCGAGCGGTGGGGGACTCCAGGGCACCCCATCACGCACCTCGGCCCGTTCCCGGCACACCTCGTCGGGGCCAAGGCCAAGGACGCGACCGAGAGCGCGCTCCACGCAGAGGTCTGCCACGGCACGCTGACGCTTCGGCAAGCACAGTTCATCATCGCCACGGACTGGTTCAAGTACTACCGCGAGACCGTGCTCAAGTAACAGGTACAACGAGGACCGGATGCGCCACCACGTTCTGAGAAGTTTGAGTCCTCGGGTCAGCGGTAGCGAGGGTCCACCATGACCGAACTGGCGGATCGTAAGCCTGCTGGTCACTGGCGCGTGGGGGCGGCAGTCTACGCTCGCGCCCTCGTCGTCATGCTCTGCCTGCTCGCCCCCGCCCCGTCGGCCTTGGCCGAGTGTGCGTGGGTGCTGTGGGGTCAGACCCAGGATCCCTGGGGAGCCTTGGAGGCGGTCCAGCTGAGGGGTGGGTTGTCCCGAGAGGTGTGCGAGCAGGAGCGCAGCAAGCGGGAGAAGGAACCGCCAGCACTACGGATGGCGTCCTACTCTTGTCTCCCCGACACCGTGGACCCGAGGAGGTCGAAGGGTAAATAAGCCGGACGAGACCCTGGCCCTGGATCGTGGTCACCACGCTCTGCTGCGTGGGCACCGTCCGTATGCTCACAGCCACCGAGGATGTGTGGGTTCTCTGGCTCCGCACCCCCGGTGGCCACTACAACCTGCTGAGTGCTGGACCGACCCATAAGGAATGCCTGGCGGTACTCGACAAGCTGCTGCCAGGCGCGGCTCCCGGAGAGTCGCTCCGCTGTCTTCCCAAGACAGCTGATCCACGTGAGAGCATGGACCCGCGTGGGCCGAGGGGAAGTGAGCTGGGACCCCCTGGCTCAAGCCCCGTGTGGCGGGGCTGGCCATCTACCCCCCGGGCCGCACCAGCCCCCCGGCCTGGCGGGCAGGGAAGGTGAGGGCATAGGCGGGCTAGTTGCGGGGGAGGCCTTCGTCGACGACGCCTGGAGTGGGGTGGAAGCAGTTGGAGCGCTACGGTCTGGCGGCGTCGGAGCGCTTGAGGAAGGCGATCAGCTTCTGGCGGAGCTCGGCGGGGAGCTTCGTCTCTGGGTGCTCACGGAGGCGACGGGCGGCGTCGACGGTGCCGCGGTAGGTGTTGACGAACGCCACGCAGGGGGGGCAGCCGTCGAGATGCCACTCGAGCAGCTCGGTCTGATCCTGCGGGAGCGACCCGTCGATGTAGTCGGCGAGGAGCTCCACGCATTCCGGGCACCCGATCTCTCGCGACGACCCGCCCATGCCGTTTCCCCCTCGCCCGTGAGGCGACGTTCTGTAGCGAAACCTTAACACACGCCCGGCCCGGGGCAAGTCCGTCTTTGCTCGGCGCGTCGTGCGCGTGGATTGCCTTGGCGCGCGCGCTCAGTGTAGGCTCGACGCACTCATGGCCGCCCGGGTGGCCCTTCTCACGCCGTTCGCGTCTCCCTCGGTTCGCGGCAATGCCATCACGGTCGAGCGCATCGCGCGCGGCCTGCGGCACCGCGACGTCGAGGTGCGCGTTTGGGATCTCTCGACGGCGCCCGAGGGCGCGGTCGAGCACCAGATCACTCAGTACGGACCAGTCCTCCTCCACGCTTTTCACGCGCTCCGCGCCGGCCCGGCCGCGCTCCGCCTGGCCCGGCGCGCGGGGGTGCCTCTGCTGGTGACCGCGACCGGTACCGACGTGAACCAGGACCTGCTCGACCCGGACACCGAGCCGGTGGTGCGACGCGTGCTCGAGGGCGCGACCGCGGTGAGTGTCTTCCACGAGTCCATGGCGACCGTCATCGTCACGGCGCTTCCCGAGACCGCGGCCCGGATCGTGGTCGTGCCGCAGAGCGTGTCCTTCGAACCGGCCTCCGGCGACTGGCCGCTCGCGGCGGCGCTGCAGCGGGCGCCCGGCCCCATCGTGCTGTTCCCGGCCGGTCTGCGGAAGGTGAAGCAGCCCACCCTGCCGCTGGAGCCGCTCGATCGGCTGCGTCCGGAGTATCCGAACCTCGAGCTGCTCTACGTGGGTCCCGTGCTCGATCCCGTCGAGGGCGAGACGTTCCTGCGCACCCTGGCCGACCACCCGTGGGCGCGGCACTTGGGCGCGGTGCCGCACAATCGTATGCCCGCGCTGCTGGAGCTGGCGGACGTGGTGCTCAACTGCTCGCTCTCGGAGGGGGGGATGGCCAATTCGGTGCTGGAAGCCCTCGCTCTCGGTCGCGCGGTGCTCGCCAGCGACATCCCGGGGAACCGGTCCCTGGTGGAGGACGGGGTCACCGGCTTCCTCTTCGGCTCTCCGGACGAGTTGACCGCCAAGGCAGACCGCCTGCTCCAGGATCCCGACCTCCGAACCCGGCTCGGTGAGGCCGGCCGCGAGCGTGTGAATGCACGCTACAGCGTCGATCGCGAGATCGACGGTTACCTCGCGGCATACACGCGCCTGACACCCGACTTTCACTGAGCGTGCGTGTTGTGTGCGGGCACGGTCCTTGCTGCCCGCCATATCGGCCGTCGCGCGCGAGGCGTTCTTCCGCAGTTTCCTCGTGTCCTCGCCGTCGCGCTGAGTGAATTCCGGCACCGCGCACACTCGGCGAGCAGTTCGAGGGCGCAAGTAGTTGACGGGGGTGGAACGCCCCCCTATGATGAATCAATTCCAAGGCGGGAAAGGAGCCGTTCATGGCGCAGCCTCCCGTGTCGAGTCAGTCCCAGGAGCAGCGGGTCACGGAGTTCGTCAACTCCTACCAGGCGCTGCGGGCCGAGGTCGGTAAGATCATCGTCGGCCACAACGATGTCGTGAGCCAGGTTCTCGTCGGCCTCTTCGCCGGTGGTCACGTGCTGCTCGAGGGCGTGCCCGGCCTCGGCAAGACCCTGCTCATCAAGACGCTGGCCGAGAGCCTCGAGCTGTCCTTCTCGCGCATCCAGTTCACCCCGGACCTGATGCCGGGTGACATCATCGGCACCAACATCATCGTGGAGGATGCCCAGGCGCGGAAGCACTTCCAGTTCCAGCGCGGGCCCATCTTCGGCCACATCCTGCTGGCCGACGAGGTGAACCGGGCCACCCCGAAGACCCAGTCGGCGCTGCTCGAGGGCATGCAGGAGGGAGCGGTCACCGTCTCCGGCGCGGCCCATCCGCTGCCGTCGCCGTTCTTCGTGCTCGCCACCCAGAATCCGATCGAGATGGAAGGCACGTATCCGCTGCCGGAGGCGCAGCTCGACCGCTTCCTCTTCAAGCTGCGCGTCCGCTATCCCGCGCTGGAGGAGCTCACCGAGATCATCGATCGCACGACCCACGTGCGCCAGGTCGAGGTACGGCGGGTCCTGACCGGCGCCCAGGTGCTCTCGATGCGTGAGCTGGTGCGGGAGATTCCCATCGCGAGCCACGTCCGGGACCTGGCGTCGTTCATCGTTCTCGGCACCCACCCGCAGTGGGAGCGGGCGCCCGAGACCGCGCGCCGCTTCGTGCGGTACGGCGCGAGCCCGCGCGGAGCCCAGGCACTCGTGCTGGGGGCGAAGGTGCGCGCGCTCTCGGAGGGCCGCTTCAACGTCAGCGTCGAGGATCTGCGGGCCACCGCGCTGCCCGCCCTGCGCCACCGACTCATCCTGAACTTCGAGGGCGAGGCGGAGGGGATCGACGTGGACGACCTCATCGGCCAGATCGTCGAGAATGCCGAGAGCATGACCGGCTCCGGGAAAGAGGTCTTTCTAAGGTAGACGAGAGGAGCCATCCATGGCCGGTCCCACGGTGATCGAGCGGCTGGTCGCGGACGTCGCGCGCCAGATCCGGCTCCGGCGGGCGGAGTTCTACGGCCTGCGTGGTCTGTTCTGGGGCGCGGCGGCGGCGGTGGTGCCGCTCGTGCTCAAGGAGCCCCTGGGCGTCTGGAGCTACGTGGGCGCGGCCGTCCTGCTGATCGCCGGCGCGGGCGCGGGGGGCCTGTGGGGCTATCTGATGCGCCTGCCGCTGACCGAGGCGGCGCGACTCGCCGACCGCGGCTACGGCCTCCAGGAGAGGGTGAGCACCGCGCTCGAGTGGGCCGAGCGCCCCGATCGCACCCCGATCGTCGAGGCGCTCGTGGCCGACGCGTCGAGCCGCGCCGAGCAGCTCGGGGCCCGGCGGATCATTGCCCGGCGGGTGCCGCGTGAAGCCAAGCTGGTCCCGGTGCCGTTGCTGCTCGGCCTCGTGCTCGCGGCGGCCCCGCCCATTCCCCTGCCGCAGGGGCGGCTGCCCAGCTTCTCGGTCTCGCGCGAGGAGGACGAGGAGAAGGCTCCCCCCGATCGCAGCGGCGAAATGCAGCAGGCGGAGCGCAAGCAGCCGACGCGGCGCGACCCGGCACAGCGCGCCGACGTGCAGGAGCGCAACCTGACCCCTCGGCTCGGCGGCGGCGGCCAGAGCCAGGCCGGCGATCTCGCCGCGGTCTTCAAGGACACCTCGCTCGGCGGCCGCGCCCCCGATTTCAACTCTTTCCTGAAGAAGGGTGACGAGCGGCTTCGCATGCTCGAACAGCTCGACCGGATCCCCGATCTTCAGAGCGACTTCACCCAGAACCAGACCCGTATGGTCTTTCAGAAGGCGAAGTCCCTGCGGGGCGGGCTCGATCCGAACAAGAAGGTCTCCCCCGAGAAGCTGCGGGAGTTGCTGAGCGAGATGGAGCGGCTCGGGCGGAAGAACGGCGCTGGCGGGCAGCAAGGCAACTGGTCGGGCGACGTCTACGAGGGTATGGAGGCCCTCGAGGGGGGCCAGACCGACAAGGCGATGGAGGCCATGGAGCGGGCGCTGAACAAGATGCGCTCCATAGAGGAGCGCGGCCGGGACGGCAAGTCGCTCAAGGGCGGGCGCGAGAGCGACCGGCGCGGGAACAGGCGCGGCGGCGACAAGGGCGCCGGCCAGCAGGGGGGCGGCACCGGCGACGAAGGAGACTTCCCGGAGGGCGAGGGCCTGTTGCCGGGTCGGGGCAAGAGCGGCTCGCCGAAGGGCGATGCCACCGCCCGCCTGCGCGGCAATCCCTTCGACGTCGGGGTGGAGGGCGAGTCGCGTGCGGGACGCAAGCAGGGCATCGACACCAACATGCTCGGGCGCGGAGCCCAGATGCCGTCGCGCATGCAGTACATGGGAGTGCTCGGGCAGTATCGCAAGATGATGGAAGAATCCATCGCGCGTGAGCAGGTACCGCGCGACTTCCAGGGGCAGGTGAAGGAATACTTCCAGTCGCTGGATGAGAGATAGCGCCGTGCCCACCGTCCGCGTCGGGCAGGAGCTGCTGTCCGCGGATTTTCTCATCCAGCTCGAGCGCCTCGGCCTGCTCTCGCGCCGGTCTTTCCGCGGGCGCGTGAAGGGCGAGCGCCGTAGCCCGCGCAAGGGCGTCAGCGTGGAGTTCTCCGACTACCGCCAGTACGGCGTCGGCGACGACCTGCGTTACGTGGACTGGAACGTCTACGCGCGTCTCGACCGGCTCTACCTCAAGCTGTTCGTCGACGAGGAGGATCTCTGTCTGCACCTCCTGGTCGACGCCTCCGCCTCCATGGGCTTCGGGGAGCCGTCCAAGCTGCACCACGCGGCCCGGATGGCCGGCGCACTGGGCTTCGTGGGCCTGGTCAGTCTGGAGCGCGTCGGGGTCGGCGTGCTCCGCGAGCGCATGGCCGAGGGCTTCAGCCCGGCCCGGGGCCGGAGCCAGGTGCTTCCGCTCATGGACTTCCTCGTGCGGCTCCGCCCCGGCGGGGCTACCTCCCTCAACGAGGGGCTGGCCGCGTACGCCCTGCGCTCGCGGGAAGCGGGGCTCGCGGTCCTGGTCTCGGACCTGATGGACCCGGGAGGCTACGAGCGCGGGCTGAAGGCGCTGCTCGAGCGGCGCTTCGACGTGCACGTCATCCACGTGCTTGCTCCGGAGGAGATGAACCCGGCGTTCGGCGGTGACCTGCGCCTGCTCGACGCCGAGACCGACGAGCTGCGCGACCTGACCCTGGATGGCGAGGCCCTGCGCAGCTACCAGCAGCGTTTGCGCGAGTTCCTCGATCGGGCCGAGCAGTTCTGCCGGGGCAATGAGATCACCTACCACCGGGTGGTGACCGACACGCCGGTGGAGGAATTCATGCTCCGGCAGCTGAAGGGGCTCCTGCTCGCATGAACTTCCTGAGCCCCCTCGCGCTCCTGCTGGGCACCCTGTCGGTGCCGCTGCTGCTGCTCTACTTCCTGAAGGTTCGTCGGCGCCAGATGCGGGTGTCGAGCCTGCTGCTGTGGGAGCCGGCGCTGCGCGACCGGGAAGCCTCGACCTTCTTCCA
>Ga0335084_10004107_pt1 | contig 14322 bp, 11 predicted proteins | sample Lox_Sample_44_FD_206721 | JGI IMG/M metagenome (GOLD analysis project Ga0335084, IMG submission 206721) | Soil microbial communities from Loxahatchee National Wildlife Refuge, Florida, United States - Lox_Sample_4.4 | ecosystem: Environmental > Terrestrial > Soil > Wetlands | place: USA...
CATTAAAGGAGGCCGAGGATGTGGGTCGCTCCCAATTTGAAAGTGTACTCTAATTCCACGGAAGATAAAATGGTTCTTCACATCGATATGGATGCCTTTTTTATCTCGGTGGAGCAGAAAGATAATCCTGCTCTCAAGGGGAAACCTGCAGCGGTCTGCGGCTCTCTTTCCCGGAGCGTGGTCACCTCGGCCACCTACGAAGCAAGACCTTACGGGATTCGGGCAGGAATGTCAACCCAGGAGGCAAAAAGGCGTTGTCCGGGATTGATGCTTGTCGAAGGGAACCATTCAAAATATACCGAAACCTCGGCTCGAATTTTTTCTTTTCTAAAAAAGTATACCCCTTTGGTGGAGGTCGCCTCCATTGATGAGGCCTATCTCGACATCAGCCAATCACTTCTTCTCTTCCAGTCTCCTTTCCATCTGGCCCGTTCCATTAAAGATCAAATTAGGAACGATGAACAATTGACCTGCTCCATTGGCGTGGCCCCGAATAAACTCCTTGCGAAATTGGGGAGCGGTCTAAAAAAGCCCGACGGGTTGGTGGTCGTACAAAAAGAAGAGGTTGAAGCGATCTTGAAGGATCTTCCGGTGTCCAAACTTCATGGGATCGGCCCAAAACTTACGGAGACGCTCAATTCCATAAGCATTTTTACCTGTGGCCAGCTGGGGAAATTTCCGGTCCCTCTTTTATCCAAGAGGTTCGGCGCCATCGGTGAAGGACTTCATCAGATGGGGTTGGGATTGGATGATCGCCCGGTCGTTCCATTTGATCAGGAGGAAGATGCCAAGTCCATCAGCCATAGCGTCACCCTGGAAGAAGATACCTCGGATCCGAATAGGTTGAGAAAGGTTCTGCTTCAACTTTCCGAGAGGGTCTCACGGAGGATGAGGAGGGAGGGATTCTACGGAAAGAGAATTTCAGTCACGATTCGTTATTCCGATTTTTTTACCTTCTCAAAACAAAAGACCCTTTCAAAATGGATGAACAGCGGAAATGAAATATTCCAATATTCACACGAGATCTTCAAATCCATCTCCCACCAAAAGCCGATCCGTCTCCTCGGGGTAGGAATGTCTCTTTTAAAAAAGGAGTGGTGCCAGTTGGACCTTTTTGAAAAAAGGGATAAGAAAGATAACCTCCTCAAAGCAATGGATCGCGTCAACGAACGATTTGGAGATTGGACGTTAACCTGGGCTGGCCTCTATTGAACGCGTTCACGAAGGTTTGGAAGGAGGTCTATTGGGTTCTTCCTCCGCGCGGGAAGCGTTGGGTGCGTATTGTGGGTGAACTCTGTCTGTCACGTCGAAATTAAGACAACCTTTGGGACTTTTCTTTCAAAGTTTCCAAAAGCTTTTCCACTTGGAATTCGGATTTCTCTTCAGCCTGTTGCCACGCTTGAATCATCGAGTAACACCTTTCCAATTCTTCAATCATGGCACGGACCGGGCGAAGAGGGTCGGAGCCGATCGTCACCGCGGCCACCATCGTCAGCCACCACAGCATCTCTTCAAAGGCCTCTTGGTTGAACCACCAAATCTCTTTGTACAGGTTCATTTGGAGGAATTGTCGAATCTCTCCATCTTTGAGTAGAAACTCTAACGTTGCGTAGGCCGCCTTCTGGTCCGTGGGCTTCGTTTCGAACCATCTTTGATGACTCGTAAGACATTTGATGATGGTCAGGGAGCTTAATGCGTCAGCTTCGTCAAGGCCTAACCCCCTGAGGGCGGCCAAGAGGCTTTTGCCCAGCCTCCATTCATCAATCCAGGTACGACTCTGTTCTGCGAACTCTTTTTGACTGACCGCTTTTCCAAGGGCGTGGATAAATAGCCAACCGAAGAGAGTCGCCCAGGTGGCGGTTGAATCAGTCAATTTTTCGTGCAGATATTCTGCCGCTGCTTGAATGCCTTTGGGTCTGAGTCGCGGATGACGGCTGGTCAGGACGGGTAAGTACAGGATGGCTTCCAGTTTATGCCTCACCTCCCGAGCAATCTGCGCTTCATCTTCACGCCCTCCGCTGAACCGCTTCACCTCTTGAAGAAGATAAACCATTTCCTTTTCTGTATCGTCCAGGAGCTTCTGATCAAGTTTGGCCCGCGGTAGCCTGATGCGCGCCTCCATTAACTGACGGAACCTGTGCTCGTTCACCACAACTTCAAAGGCCTCCCGCACAGGCCCCGAAAGCATTTCTTTCAACGCTTCCTCGACGCTGGGCACGCCACGGCCGTTTAACGCATCGGCGATTTGCTCATAGTGACGCCATGCGTTATCTCGAATTTCCCTGAAATCGACGAAGCTGTGATACTTGTAAGCCTCCAGTTCGACATACAACCCTTTTTCGCTCAACTCCCTGCTGTTACGAATGTACTCCAGACCGGCCACATTGTCCCTGAAGATACAGAACCAGTCTTGATCGCCGTGCAACCCAAGACCTTCTCCGAGGTCTTTCTGGTTCAATGCGCGTTCCTCGCCTTCGCCCGTTTTGATCGAATAAGCGACGGAAGAACGGACCCACCCCCGGGCCGAATCGTATTTGTTATGATAGATGATTAAAGCCTTCTCATCGCCAACCCGATTGGAGTAGGCGAAGATATTTTCATTGACGTAGCCCTCGGGGGTGAAAAAGTCGTAGAACAGAAAGTTTTTTACATCGGCAAAGAGATGACGGCGCTTCATCAGCGGAAAAATCTCGCGCTCATGCCGCTCCATCAATTCCCGGTCCGGCTGTTCGTCCCATTTGGCATACCGATATTCCATTCCGTATTTTTCGTTGAATCCTTCCACTTGACCATGGGCAAACATGGGAAGCCCGGGCAGGGTCACCATCATCGTGCAGACGCCGAAATACTTATCCCCCTTGCCAAATTGGGTGACCGCCGTTTCCTCATCCGGGTTGCTCATAAAATTGACAAATCGCTTGAGCACCTCGGGGTTGAACTCAAGCGTATTTTTTATGACGGAACGGTATTTGGAATTCTCTTCATCCTTCAGCATATTCATAAAAGCGCTGTTGTAAACCCGGTGCATCCCCAGGGTTCGGACAAAGTACCCCTCCAGGAGCCAAAAAGCCTCGGCCAGTAACAACGTGTCGGGAGCTTCTTGAGCCACACGGTCCACCACCTGACGCCAGAACTCTTCGGGGAGGAGATCATTGAACTCCTTTTTGGACATCCCATGCTCCGCTCGCGAGGGAATGGCTCCCCCCGTCCCCGGTTCCGGGAACCATAGGCGCTGATAATGCCGCTTCGCTAAGGTCATGGCGGCATCGAAACGGATGACGGGAAATTTTCGGGCGACGTGGAGGATGGTTTGAATGACGGCCTCCCTTACCTCGGGATTCAGGTAGTTCAACTGGGCCGTGTCATTCCAGGGCATCCGGGTCCCGTCGTTGCCATGGTAGATAAAGGTCTCGCCACCGCTTCCCCGGTCCACCCTTTTGAAGACGACGGCGGCATCGCTCCGGTCAAAATAATGATCCTCAAGATAGATCCCAACTTCTCCATGCCAGGAGAGGTCCGGTCCGCTGAACCGATAAGCCGGAAAGGGACTGTAGTCAAGGGAGATGAACCACTCCGGATGTTCGATCACCCACCGGGAATCAATTCCGACATGGTTGGGCACCATATCGCTCGCCATGCGGATCCCTCGTCGCTCTGCCCGGTCCTTTAAGTTCAGGAAGGCTTCTTCGCCTCCGAGGTCGCTCGCAATCTGATAGTCGAAGAGAGAATAGGCTGAAGCCACGGCCTCCGGATCGCCTAACAGTTCCTTGATTTTTTTCGAGGCGAGGCTTCTTTCCCACACGCCGATGAGCCACAACCCGGTGAAGCCCCAACGGGCTAAGAAATTCAGTTCTTCGTCAGGGATTTGATCGAGTCGATAGATGGAACGCCGGTATTTCCTCGAGAGTTGATGGAGCCACACATAAGCATTTTTTGCGATCAAAACCAATCGAGGCATCCATTCAAGGTCAGAACTGAAGCGCTCCGGTTCTTCCTCCATCCCCAGGAATTCGTAGACCTCTGCGGGGGTACGGCCCCAGAAAGCCATCCTTCTCAATTGGGCAATTTCTTCCTCTTTTATCAAGTCGAGACTGCTGAGGAGTCGTAAAAGATAAGGACCGAGTAAGTACCCCCATTTCTCCCGAATGTACGCAAGCTGCCCCGGGAGCGAATGGGGAACCGCCAGGGCAGGACTGCGAAGCATGTCTACCAGATTTTGATGGTCCGGGCCAAACACGGGCTGATGGTCAAAGAACGAATGAAGATTTTCAATGATTTGAAGGTAAGACGTGTTTTTTCGAAGAGCAGCGTCATCGAAGAGCTCCAGGAAAGGCGAAAAAGCGGGATTCGTGTTGGCCAGCCAGAGCAGGAGCATCTCTTCCAACACGATCAAACGATGGGAAACACCCGCCGTTTCTCCCTCCAGGTAGGCGTCGAGGTCCACTTCACCTCGATAGACGGCTAACGCTGGGAATCCCTCTGCAAAGCTCCGCAGGGTCTCATCCACCTTTTGTTTCCCCGACGTTTCATAAAGCCAATCCAGGGCCAGTTGCATCGCTGCCGGATTTTTTTCCACACGATACAGGCCGATGACATAATGGAGAATTTCGTCTATCAATCCCATGGCATTGATCTGGCCCGCCTGGATCGCGCGGTCTGGAAAGTTGATCACGTCCTTTGCTTCGTTCATTCTTTGAGCAAATATTCTTGCAGCATGAAAGTTCGGAAAGATGACATTTCCGCTTAACGAGAAAAGAGCGTGATCAAACTGGTAGCGGTCCCGTGCCTCTCGGGAGATATGGAATTCCATTTTCACGGTGTCGTTCCAGGGTCTCATGCTATCCACTATAGGCCATTCCCTTCCTGGACTCAAGACAAATTACGGATCATGGAGGATACGCCGGTTCCTCGCCATTGTGAAAACACCGCCATTCGGAGTCTGGCCGGAGGCGAGTTTTCCCGGATTCATTTCTGCAACGATGGAGTTAATTAATTTTTTCTAATTTTCTTGCATCTCCGACTCGTTACCGCCATAATTCGGGGGCGATGAAATACAAACATGTTCTTGCACTCAACCCTTATTTTGGAGATTCCACCGCTCTCCTCGGGGTTTTCCCCCCAACGGGACTGGAATACATTGCCGCGAGCATGAAAGACCTGGTCGGCAAGGTGACCTTTCTCGACCTTCGATATGAGAAGCCTTACCAGGATCCCAAGGCACTCAGCAAGTTCATAAGAGACGAGATCGATCTGCTTTGTGTGAGCATTCGGTGGGAATCTCGGTTCGAGGAAATCTGTGACTTCATGTCCCAGCTGCCTCCTGAGGTTTGCACCGTCGTCGGAGGGTATAAAGCGACGGAGGAAGTCGAGTATCTGTTTGACCGTTGTCCGAATATCAGCATGATTGTACGCGGTGAAGGCGAAGAGATTATCAGACAGATCGTCACGGGGGTCCTGGCCAGGGATATCCGCGGGCTTTCCTACCGGGAGAATGGAGGAATCGTCCACAACGAGATCCATCCGCTGCCCGACATCACGAAGATTCCGTTTCCCGACCGGTCCCTGAGAAAACATGATTATCATATGGTTAAGTCCGGTGTTCAGATCAGCAGCCACACCTTCGACACGGTACTGACAACGAGGGGATGTCCGTTCAAATGCAAATTCTGCACATTCAGTCTCAACCCTCTCGGCCAGAAGAGGAACTATACTGAACGAACCGTCGAATCAGTCGTTGAAGAATTGAAGACGGTGACGGCTGATGTCGTGCTCTTTAGCGATGACAACTTCTTCACGAACCCGAAGAGGAGCGAACAGCTTTGCGATCTGATTATCGAAAACGGGATCGAGAAGATCTTTGTTGTTCAGGCCAGGATCGACGTCGCGAAACATCGCGGTGTCCTCGACAAAGCCCAGAAAGCGGGATTCAAGGTCTTTCTGATCGGGATCGAGTCGCCCCACGACAGGATCCTGGATCAACTTCAGAAAGGCATCACCCAGCAGCAGGTGCGAGATGCGTTATCAATCCTGACACAGTACGACTTCTATCTTCACGGGTACTTTATCTACGGCAACATCGGCGAGACGATAGAAGAGATGCTCTACATCCCGAAGTTCGCCAAGGAGATCAAGCTGGATTCCATCAGCTTCCAGAAACTCCGCGTTGAGAAGTTTTCACCCCTAAAAGAAGTGGTTGAAGAGACGCCGGGGTACTACTACAACCGAATCGGCGGCTCCGTCTATTCGGTCCAAGGTGGGCGAAAGGAATTGAAAAAAATCCGGAACCGGATCCGGTCTGAGTTTTACGATCTGCCCCAGGTCTTCCATATCCTCAGAAAAGCACGGCGAATCGGGCTTGTTGGTGGCCGCGACTTGATCAATACCTTTCTTAAACTCCCTTTCCTCCTGTATGGGTTGGCCAGACGGAGAATGCGAGCGAGGGGATAGATCCGCCTCTTCCTGCTCGGCCCCCTCGAATCATCATCGAAGAGCGTTCAGCAACGATTTCGGGAGTTCTTGCTCAATCTCTTTCTCCGTGGTATGTCTTGATCCATGTCGAATCGGTAGGATGTGATTATGGTAGAGGCACGAGGAGAGGGGACGGAGACGATCTTAATCTTTTGCCGGTCCAATATCGAATCCGGATGGTTAACTTGGGTCCCGCACTTTTGAGGGTCCGTAGGCTTGAATTTGGGACTGCCTGCATACCTTCATGATTGTCATAAAGATTTTCTTTAGATCCTCTTCCTTTAAAGGTCCCTTGTTCTTTCTTTTGAGTCTATCCAGAATTTCCTTTTCTCTCCCCGCATCATGAATCTTTTTCCCCATCTCCTTTTTAACCTTACCGATTTCCAATGTGATGCGAAGCCGCTGATTGAGAAGCGTGAGTAGTTTTTCATTCAGGAGGTCCAATTTCTTTCTCCTTTTCACTAATTCTTGGTTAAGATCAGACCGAACCTCTTTTTTCATTCTTCAACCCCTTTCTATCGAATGGGATCCGATCATAGCTTTTAGTAAACTCCCTCTTATCATTTTCCAGGGATAAACATTGATTCCACTCCTCTTGAAAGCTCGCCCCATCGTTGGTAAACAGCCATTCCCTTACAAACCCACCCTTCTCTATTGCTGATCAAAAACCCCCGTGCTATATTTCCTTCTGATGACACCTAAACTTTGTCGTGCTTATTACTATGGAGGTCTTCCGGTAAAAGGGACAAGACGGAAAGGCCGGATGTGGGTTGATGCAAACCAGTTCTACTTTGACATTCCGGAAGGGAAAGGAGGCGAAAAGATCCAGATGAAAATTCCCTTCTCCGATATGTCGAAGATCTTTCTCTCCCGGGATAATTATTACGGAGTAGATACCGTCCTTTTCAATCTCACCTTTCGCGATCAAGCGAAGCAATCTTTCACGTTGAGGTTTGCACCCATTGCCCTGATTCCCAGAAGACGGATTGCCCTCCAGAAGGAATGGCTTGACTATCTGGCCAATGCCATCAACTCCCCGGGGAGTCCTTCCCCTCGCTCGACCAAATAGTCCTTGTACTCCTCATAGTTCGGCTGGACCCAGATCGGGGTTCCGAAGATCTCGTGCATCATGATATTAAAGGCGACTTTGGTGATGTAGTACCGGTGGTGGTGCCTCAGGATGGGATTGGGTGAAAATATCTTGAGCATTTCTCCGGGCCGCCAATAGTATCGCCTCATGATGTCCCGGTAGATCAGGTTAAGCTGCTCCAGGTCGTCCACTTCTTTGGCCGACATGACCGCATGGAGATAATCATAATTTCGGTAGTCCCAATCCTTGATCCTTCCCAGTTCCCTCATCTGGCTAAAGAGAGGGGTCCCGGGGATAGGGGTGATGAGGTTCAGGCCGAAGTGATCTACATACTTTCCAAAAAACTTAAAAAACTCGTTCCGGTCCTTTTCGGTTTCGTTCCAGTGGCCGATCAAAAGCGTCGCCATGACCATCAGCTTATGTTTCTTAAGAAGCTCCATGGCCTTCACGGCTTGCTCGGTGGTCTGGTGTTTTTTGATATCTTTGAGCACGGAATCGGAATGGTATTCGAGTCCCATCATGAACTGGTAAACTCCCGCTTCGCGAAGACCATCCAGAAGATCCTCGTCCCGGATGACGAGGTCTGCCCTTGACTGAAGCCAGAAATGCTGATTCGTTTTCCGCCGGAGCATCTCTTCGATAAAACCGATCCCCTGTTCACGCGTAACGTTGAAGGTATTGTCTCCGACGTAGAAAATGGTCTTGTTATATTTCTCCTTGAGGAGCTCAAGCTCATCTCCGATCAGTTTTGGGCTCCGTCTCCTCCAGGTCTTTTTGTAAAAGGCCGATTCCGAGCAGAAAGTGCAATCCCAGAGACATCCTCTCGAGAAATTGACTACGAGCCCCCCCTTCCCTTCGGACGGAAGTTCGACGTAAGGGTGGTCCATCTGGGCCAAATGGTAGGCAGGCAGCGGAAGTGTGTCAAGGTCTTTGATAAAGGGCCGATCGCCGGTGTAGACGAATTCCCCTTTCTCATCGAGGTAGGCAAGTCCCCGGACCTTGGAGAGATCTCCCTTCTTCTCAACGGCGCGAAGAAACTCAGCCAGTGTGACTTCTCCTTCTCCCACGCAGATATAGTCAATGGCCGGACAATCCCGGAGGGTCTCTTCGGCCATGAAGGAGGGATGTTCTCCTCCCATGATGATGGTGGTTCGGGAATTGGCCGCCTTAATCAGACTGGCGGCATTCATCCCGTCATAAATAAAGGCAGTGCAGATGACCGAAATTCCGACCACATCCGGCTTCTCTCTCCGGATCTTGTCCTCCAGATCTCTCCAGGGGTCTTTGTTCAGGGTGCAATCCATGTAGTCGATGTCGAATTGTTCCTTTTCCAGGTAACCCAATAATTGGAGGCATCCCGGGGAAGGTACCCAGGCTCGAAGAATGGTCCAGATTTTGTGCGGCGGATCAACCAGTAAAAATCTCATCTCTGAGGCTCTGAATCTCGGACGTTTAGCGGACTCATATCGATAAAGCGTTCTCGATCTTTCTCGGGATGCACCCACTACGGGATGCGTAGCGCCCCCGAGTAAAGAAATTCTAATTGGGTTTGGATGGAACGTGTCTCGGAATTGCAATTTGTCATTTGGAATTTGCCGATAGCTGCCGCTTCGCAAAATATTTCAGCAACGGCTTGATGAATGGCATGCGAAAAAAGAGATGGGAGCGGGGGATTTCAAAAATTTCTCCGGACACAAGTTTTTCCGAAAAATCTCTCACCTTTCGGGCGGCCTGCTCCACTTCCTTCTTTTTGACGACGGCTGCCCTTTCAAAGAAGGTTTCACAATAGTTGCAGTGCGAGCAAGATACGTGATTACAGTCCCCATTCTTAAAATGTTCGATGAACCCCTCCAATTTTTGATTATCCAGCCAAACCAATTCTCGGACTTCTAAGTCAAAGACCCTTTCCAATTCGGAGACCTTCATAATATTGACGTGCTCGGGCTGGATAAAATAGTCCAGATGAATCGGAGTGAACGCGCCCTTTCGGGGAAGGGTGAAGAGGTCTAAGAGGTTTCCATCATACCGGCGGTTTTCATAGACCCTGACATTTTCAAGGAGCAGAGGAGTCCGCTTAAACCGCTCTGTGATTTTGAAACGCTCATAGCCGATGGCTTCGTAGTGGTGAATGTCCTCGGGCCTGATCCAGGGAGATTTCAACAGCTCCACGGGATCTGTTAATTTTCTGTAAAGGCAAAGGTATCCCGGATATTGAAGATAACAGTATTGTTCCTCCTCTCCTTCCCTTGAAGCATGACCATCGTGATTGACGTGCTCGTAGTTATAGGGGCATTGCCAGAGGCAGATGTTATTGACGATCAATTCCAGATGACACTTCACCGCTTTCCGGATCGCTTCGAGCGTTTTGAACTCCCGGTTGATGTGTTCATCAATGATGATTTCCTCGACCCCCATGTCTTCATATTGGAGAGCTTTCCTTACCGTGTTGACCCGTGCGGTCGTCGAGACTTTTATTTTCAGGCGGGGAAAACGTTTTTTCACAAGATCAATCAAATAAGGAATCCCCACAGTCACCGCATCGGCTCCGGATCGGTCGACCCACTCAAGAAGCTCGATCAGCTGTCCGTAGCCCTTTTTGGAATACTGGAGGTTTCCAAGGCAGGGAGCGTTGAGAAGATAGCTGAACTCAAACCCTCGACCGTGGCAAGCTTTGATGTAGGCTTCCACATCTTTTCGTTTGATCTGGGGAAGAACAAACCCAGGCCTCGCTCCGCCAACAATATCAAAAGGGAGCTTGCCGAAAAGAGCATCTACAGATGTTCCTTTGACGGCATCCAGGAACGCAATATCCCAATTGGCGCCCACCCGTAGTTTCATAATTAATTTAAGTAACATGCAGAACAATAGGTTTTCAAGGGAGGGCGTTTAAGGTTATTCGAGGCTGGGTATTCCGGGGGCGTGTCGCGCCGTCCCGGGCGTTTTGTCTTCGTTGTAAATAAGAACTATTCGACTTTAATCTTAATCTCCTTTTCCTTCGCTTCTTCCGATTTTGGAAGGATGATCTTCAAAATTCCGTTTTTATAAAAGGCGTGGGTCTTATCGCTCTCGACTTCTTGCGGAAGTAAAATCGAACGGATAAAAGTTCCATACCTTCTCTCGATCAGGCGATAATTTTCCTCCGTCTCCTCCTTTTCGTGCTTTTTCTCTCCCTTAATCGTAAGCGTCCTTTCCGTCAGGGAGATATCGAACCCGCCGGGGTCCATCCCGGGGATTTCAACGTTCACCACGATTTCATTCTTCGTTTCCGCAACATCGACAGCCGGGCTCCATTCCGCTTCCCCCTCATCGTCTCTTCTCTGGGGCTTCCCAAACAGGAAGGTATCCAGGAGCCTGTCCATTTCACTCCTTTTCTTCTCAATATCTCTAAAAGGATGGCTGTTGATTAGTTCCCATGCCATATTTCCTCACCTCTTTTTCGTTTTTGCATTTTCTAACAAGAAAATAGTTTCGGGTTTTGATATTGTCAAGATTGAAATCTCAACTTTCATCACGGTTGATCACGACGAAAAAAAGGCGCCTGGGAGCGCCTTTTTTTCGTCGAAGAAAGTCGGGCTGAAGCTTAGTCGACTTTAATCTTGATCTCTTTCTTCTTGGCCTCCTCAGATTTTGGAAGAGCAATCTTTAAAATACCGTCCTTGTAAGAGGCGCTGATTTTATCGCTTTGAACCTCCTTTGGAAGACGAACCGAACGGACAAATGATCCATAACTTCTCTCGACAAGGTGATAATCAGCCTCTTTTTCTTCTTTTTCCTGTTTCTTTTCGCCCTTAATGGTCAGCACTCCGTCGGAAAGAGAGATATCGATGTCTTTGGGGTCCATTCCGGGAACTTCAGCTTTCACCACCAATTCATTTTTTGTCTCTGAGATATCGAGGGAAGGGAGCCATTCTCCCTTTTCTTCGGTCTTCCTTCTGAACCCACCTTCGAAGAAGGAATCCAAAAGCCGGTCCATATCCCTCCTCATTCTTTCAAATTCCCTAAAGGGGGCCAATTCCGTGAATGGTTTCCATATCGTAACTTCTTTTGCCATACTTCATCACTCCTTTCTTCCGATTTTCAAAAGAAAAATAGTTACGATTTCTTTATTTGTCAAGAAATCCCCCACGAGAAAATCTTCTTGAAAGTGAGATTTTTTTTGCTATGATGAAATCATACCTATTTGAAAGGAGGCAGGATATGGCGTATACGGCAAAGGATTACGGTAATCTGATCGGAATGGAGGGTTTCAGCGAAACCTTACTCAAAAATCATTTCACGCTCTATCAGGGGTATGTCACGAATACAAACAAAGTTTTCGACACCCTTTCTGAGATGGCAAAGGGAGGGAAGATCGGGACGCCTGAATATGCGGAATTGAAGCGGCGTTTGGGCTGGGAATTTAATGGTATGCGGCTTCATGAGTTCTACTTTGAGAACTTAGGTGGTAAAGGGGCATTGAATAAATCCGGCAAACTGGGGAAGAAGCTGGCTGAAGAGTTCGGAAGCTACGAAAACTGGGAGGCTGATTTCAGGGGCGTTGGGGCCATGCGGGGCATTGGATGGGCTATCCTGTACCAAGATCCTGTGGGCGGCAAATTGATCAACCAGTGGATTAATGAGCATGATGTCGGTCACCCGGCGGGATGCACCCCCCTCCTGATTCTCGATGTGTTTGAACACGCTTTTATGATCGATTACGGCTTAAAAAGAGCGGATTACATTGCAGCCTTCTTTAAGAATATCAAATGGGAGGCTGCGGAAGGCCGGATGAAGTAGGGACTTTTCTCAAAAATCCTGGAACAACGAGGGCGGCACGAATGGCCGCCCTTGTTTTCTATGGGTCCCCTCTTCCCTCACCCACTTTTTGCTTTTCTTCTAAATGCCCTCAGTTTCTCAGCCGCCAGTTCGAGGGTTTCTTTCTTTTTAGGGAAACAGAAACGGACTTTTGTCTTCCCCAAGGAAGACCGGCTATAGAAGCTACTCCCCGGGACCGTGGCCACTCCAAATTTCTCAACTAAATGGAAAGCGAAGGCCACATCGTCCGAAAAACCAAAATGTCCAACGTCCGTCATGATGTAATAGGCCCCATGAGGACGGTAGATACGAAATCCGGTTTCTTCCAAGACCCGGGAGAAGAATTCCCTTCTCTCCTGATAATTCCCGGCGAGCGTCGTGTAATAACTCCGGTCGATCCGCAGGGCAGTCGCCGCCGCCTCCTGCAGAGGATGGGGGGCGCCTACGGTCAAGAAATCATGAACTTTGCGGATGGACGTCGTCAGATGATCCGGAGCAATGGCCCAGCCGACACGCCATCCTGTCAGGCTGTACGTCTTGGAAATGGAGTTAACGGTGATGGTCTGATCACGCATGCCGGGGAGGGAAGCCATACTAATATGTTCGGCTCCATCATACAGGATATGCTCATAAATTTCGTCGGTCGCCGCGATCACGCCCCATTTCAGGCAAAGATCGGCGATGAATTGCAACTCCTCACGGGAGAAGACTTTCCCCGTGGGATTGTTCGGCGTGTTGATGATGATCGCCTTTGTCTTGTTATTAAAGGCCTTGGTGAGTTCCTTCTCGTCGAAATGCCAGTCGGGTTCGTGGAGTGTGATGAATCGCGGTTTTGCGCCAGAGAGGATCGTATCCGGGCCATAGTTCTCATAAAAAGGCTCGAACACAATGACCTCTTCACCAGGATTGACGACGGCCATGAGGGAAGAGATCATCGCCTCCGTCGCTCCGCAACAGACCGTAATTTCTCTTTCCGGATCGATGGTGACGCCGTTATACCAAGCAAATTTTTCCGCAATGGCTTGACGAAGATTTGGCTCGCCCCAGGTAATCGCATACTGGTTCAAGTCCGCCTGAATCGCCCTTCGGGCCGCTTCCTTAATCTCCGCGGGTGCAGGAAAATCGGGGAATCCCTGAGCCAGGTTCACCCCGTCATGCTTGAAACAGACGCGGGTCATCTCACGGATGACCGACTCCGTGAACTTCGATGCCCGTTTGGAAGAAAATACCTTCATGGTTGCTCCCAGACGTTCCTCCGACTAAAGTGAAGCCCCGCGAGCAAGGCCCGTGGCACCTGAATAAGGCCCGAGCGGCGCGACATCCCGGCCAAAGATCGTGATTTTCTGCTGCCGGAGTCATTCCTAATATAAAGGACCAAGGGGTTTGGGTCAATATTGAAATTAAAAAGAAGACATTCTCTTTCCAAAAAAGAAATCCCGCCAACGCGTCTAAAATTGGCGGGATTTGGGCCCTGACGAAGAGGTAGACAGAAAAATACTATCTCATCCGGTTAAGGCACAGGATAGGCCGTGAACTCCATCTTGTATCCCATTGGGGTAAGATGAAATTTAATCGATTCCGGCTCAAAAGCATAGCCCTGTTTGGAAGGAATGGCAATATAGTCGCCTTCCGGGAGGTCATTCTTGAATGTTCCCCAGGAACTTGAAATGTCTCCTCCCACCTGGCCCAGGGAGATCAATCCGAAAGAAATCTGGACATCGGCAACGGGCTTCCCCCCACTGTCTGCAACCCTTCCCCAGACCCAATAGGTTCTCGGACTGATGGCGCCATAAATAACCACCTTTGCCTTATCAACGAGATTCCATCCGCCCTCGTACCAATTAAAATCGGTGGTTCCGCTAGGAAGCGGCTCGACACGGATCGCGGCTACGCTGCGGGCTGAAAAGCCCGCGTTATGGTCCTTGTTTGCATCGTAATCCCAACCATCCCCCACGGGCGCGGCTGTGGAC
>Ga0335084_10004109_pt1 | contig 14321 bp, 14 predicted proteins | sample Lox_Sample_44_FD_206721 | JGI IMG/M metagenome (GOLD analysis project Ga0335084, IMG submission 206721) | Soil microbial communities from Loxahatchee National Wildlife Refuge, Florida, United States - Lox_Sample_4.4 | ecosystem: Environmental > Terrestrial > Soil > Wetlands | place: USA...
CGCAGGCGCTGCACGTCGGCGACGTCGCCGTGGACTTCACGCGACCCGACGCCGTGCTGGCGAACGCGCGGTCCTGCCTCGAACGCGGCGTGCACGCGGTGATCGGCACGACCGGCATCGGTCCCGGAGGACTGGAGCAGATCCGGATGCTCGCGGAGGGCGGCTCGGCGAACGCGATCGTCGCATCGAACTTCGCGCTCGGCGCGGCGCTCCTGCTGCGGTTCGCGGCCGAGGCCGCGCGGCACTTCGACGCCGTCGAGGTGATCGAGCTGCACCACGAGGGCAAGGTGGATGCCCCCAGCGGGACCGCGATCGCGATCGCCGGCCGGATCGCCGCCGCGCGCTCCGGCGCGCGGCCCGCCCCGGGCGGCGACGACGGGCACCCGGGCGCGCGGGGCGCGGACGTCGAGGGCATCCGGGTGCACAGCGTCCGCCTGCCGGGGGTCCTCGCGCACCACGAAGCCATCTTCGGCGGGCCCGGGCAGACACTCTCGATCGGCCACGACACGACGGACCGGACCTGCTACCTGCCGGGGGTGCTGCTCGCGGTCCGCGCCGTCGCGACGCGGCCCGGCCTCACGATCGGCCTCGACGCGCTCCTGTCCTGAGACGCGCGTACCCTGGGTGCCATGGCTCGCCGCCTCGCCGTGGTCGTCGCGCATCCCGACGACGACACGTTCGGTTGCTCGGGCACCGTCGCGCTCCACGCCGACGATCCGTCGTTCCGGTTCGTGCTGATCCACGCGACGAACGGCGCGGCCGGGCAGATCGCGGAGGGGAGCGGTGCCACACGAGAGACCCTCGGCGCCGTCCGCGAGGAGGAGGATCGCCGGTCGTGGGTCGCGCTCGGGCGCGAGCCGGACCGTCACGAGTGGCTCGGGTACCCGGACGGCGGCGTCGCGGAGGAGCCGTTCGACCGATTGGTCGACCGGATCGCGGAGATCCTCGGTGAGGAGCGACCGGACGTCGTGATCACGTTCGGTCCCGACGGCATCACGGGCCATCCGGACCACATCACGGTCGGCCGGGCCGCCACGGCCGCGTTCGACCGGCTCGCCGGGGAAGACGGGTTCGACCGGCTCCTGCACCAGGCGATCCGCCGCTCCGAGATCGAGGCGTGGAACGAGCGGCTCGTCGCCGACGGCAAGGAGCCGTTCGACCCGACCCAGCTGTACCACCCGCGCGGGGTCCCGGACGACACGATCGGGGTCGAGGTCGACTGCTCGAGCGTCGTCGACCGCAAGCTCGCGGCGCTCCTCGAGCACCGGACCCAGGCCGGCGACATCGACACGTTCGACGACGACGGGATGCGCGAGGCCCTCGCGCGCGAGACGCACGTCATCGCTCGGCCGGAGCGCGGAGCCGACGCCCCGCCGCTGGGCGACGTCTTCGAGGGCCTCTGAGCGACGAAGTAGGCTCCCGGCGTGGAGTTCCGCGCGATCGAGCCCGAGGAGTTGGACGCCTTCCTGGTGTCCCTGTCGAACGCGTTCAGCGAGGTCGAGCCGGACGAGGATGAGGTCCGCAGCGACAAGCTCCACCTGGAGCCGGATCGGTGCTTCGCCGCGATCGACGAGGGCCGGATCGTGGGCTGTGCGGGCGCCTTCTCGCTGCGGACGACCCTGCCGGGCGCCGCCACGGTGGGCACGGCGGGGATCACCACCGTCGGGGTCCTGCCGACGCATCGCCGACAGGGCATCACCCGCCAGCTGATGGGCCGGCTCCTCGAGCAGGCGCATGAGCGCGAGGAGCCGCTGGCCACCCTGTTCGCATCGCAGGGCGCGATCTACGGGCGGTTCGGGTTCGGCGTCGCGACGACCCTGATCGACCTGGACGTCTTGGTGGAACGTGCATCCTTCGTGCCGTCCTACGAGCCGCACGGCCGCACGCGGCTGCTGGACCGCGCCCAGGCCGTACCGCGGATGCATCGCGTGTACGAGGCGGTGGTGGCCACGCGGCCGGGGATGATCGTCCTCAGCGAGGAGGACTTCGAGTGGCTGCATCCGGCACACGAGAAGCGCGAGCACAAGAGGTTCTACGCCGTCCACGAGGACGACGCCGGCGAGCCCGACGCGTACGCGGTGTACAACGGCAAGCACGAGTGGCCCGAGGGCCTGCCGCACGTCGAGCTCAAGATCCAGAACCTGTTCGCCGCGACGGCGCAGGGCGCGGCGGACATGTGGCGGTTCCTGCTGGATATCGACCTCGTGTCGAGGGTGATCGCGGAGAACCGAGCGATCGACGAGCCGCTGCGCTGGTTCCTCAACGAGCCCCGCGCCGTGCGGACCAAGCTCTTCGACGGCATGTACGCGCGGCCGGTGGACGTCGCGAGCGCCCTCGCGGCGCGACCCTATGCGGCGGACGGCCGCCTCGTGCTCCGCGTCACCGACCGCTTCGTCCCGCGGAACGAGGGGACCTACGAGCTCGTCGCCGGTGAGGGGGCGGCGCTGTGCGTGCGGACCGAGGCGGAGCCCGAGCTCGAGACGGACGCGAACGGCATCGGCGCGGTGTACCTGGGCGGCGCGTCCTGGCGCGAGCTCGCTCGCGCCGGCCGGAGCCGTGAGCTGGTGGACGGGACCCTCGCGAAAGCCGACCGCCTGTTCGCCAGCGACCCCCCGCCCTGGGAGCCGATCGGCTTCTAGGGCTGGCCGCGCACGCCCTGCACGATGAACGCGACGCCGATCAGGACGAGCAGCGTGGCCAGCCCGAACCGGATCGCCCGCAGGCCCCGCTCGCCGAACAGTCGACGTCCGCCGCTGCCGAGCACGGTGAACGTCGCGTCCGAGCAGCTGACGCCCACCGCCATGGCAACGACGGCGAGGACGGCGTCGGCTGTGCCGCCCTCGTGTGTCGCGTTCGCGATCACCGCCGACGCGGTCGTCGCGAAGAAGATCCACGCGCCGGGGTTCAGCAGGACCGAGACGATGCCCTTGAGCGTCGGGCCGTACGCGGCGGCACGGCGGGTCACGTCGTCGGTCGCGGCCGGTTCCGGCCGGGCGATCGCGCGCAGCTCCATCGCGCCGAGCACCACCAGGAACGCGCCGCCGACGATCCGGAGCGCGCGCAACACCCCGGGGCCGAGCTGGAGCGAGGAGAACCCGAGCGCGAGCACCACGAGGATCGCGAGCAGCGTGAGGTTCGCGCCGAGCATCACGCGGAGCCCGCCGGCCAGACCGCGCTTCGCGGTCTCCGAGAGGATCAGCACCTGCACGGGCCCCGGCGCGGCCCCGAGCGCGAACCCAAGGGCGAACGCGGAGGCGGCGAGGCCCCAGAGATCCGTCATCCCGCGTCGGGGTCGCGCAGCCGGAGCTCCTCGACCTCGAGGGTGCCGTCGTCCCGCTGCGTGATCAGCAGCCCCTCGCCCGGGCGCATCGGCTCGACCTCGTGGCCGGTCAGCCCGAACGCCGCGCGCTCGACGAACGGCGTGTGGCTGATCGCGAGCGCCCGCCCGCCATCGGGGAGCTCGCCGAGCATCGCCCGGACGCCCGTGGCCATGCTCTCGGGCGAGCCGCCGGAGGCGTCGGCGCCGGCGAGGCCGGGCACCACCTGATGCGCCGGCGGGAGCTGCCGGTGCGCGCCGCGGAGGATCCACGCGGCGGTCTCCGCCGCCCGCGCGGCCGGTGAGACGAACACCACGTCGTACGCAACGTCGGCATGCGCGCGGCCGATGTCCTCCGCGAGCGCGCGCCCGGACGCCGACAGCGCATCGGAAGAGGGGTCGCGCGTCGCGTGCCGACGCAGTTCGAGCCGCTTCACCGTCAGCGGCTCGCCGGCTCCGCCTCGCCGGCTTGCCAGCGCGCCATCACGAACAGCAGGTCGCTCAGGCGGTTGAGGTAGCGACGCACCGCCGGGTTCACCTCGCGCTGCGCCTGCTCGAGCGCGACGACCGCGCGCTCGGCGCGCCGGACGACAGAACGTGCGACGTCGATCGCCGCGCTGGCCGGGTTCGCGCCCGGCACGATGAACGAGGTCGGGAGCGGATGCTGCGCGACCAGGTCGTCGATCCGCCGCTCGAGCCGCGCGACCATCCCGTCGGTGACGGCCGAGACCTCGGGTTCCAGCTTCCCCCGCTCGTGGGGGTTCGTCGCGAGGTCCGCGCCGACCACGAACAGCTCCCGCTGGAGGGTCAAGAGGTCGGCGGCCAGCGCGTCGTCGTCGGCCAGCGAGCGGGCCAGGCCGAGCGCCGCGACCGCCTCGTCGGTGGACCCGTACGCCTCCGTGATCAGGTCGGATTTCGGCACGCGGCTCCCGTACAGAAGCCCTGTGGTGCCGTCGTCTCCGGTCTTCGTGTAGATGCGCGGCATCGCGGGCTAGCATAGGCGGGTTCGGCGACCCGCCGGACCCGTCCGACGAAGGAGGGGATCGCGATGACCGGAAGGTTCGGGTCCGTCATCACCGCGATGGTGACGCCGTTCCGCGAGGATCACGCCGTCGATCTGGACGCGGCCCAGGAGCTCGCCACGTGGCTCATCGCGAACGGATCCGACGCGGTCGTCGTGGTCGGCTCGACGGGCGAGTCGCCGACGCTCACGTACAAGGAGAAGGCGGAGCTGTTCCGGGTCGTCGCGGAGGCGATCCGCGGCCGCGGCAAGGTCCTGTGCGGCACGGGGACCTACTCCACCGCGGAAACCCTCGAGCTGACCCAGGCCGCCGAGGACGCCGGCGCCGACGGCATCCTGGTCGTGACGCCGTACTACAACAAGCCGCCGCAGAGCGGCCTGCTCGCCCACTACGCGCGCGTGGCCGAGGCGACCGACCTGCCGATCATCGCGTACAACATCCCCGGCCGGACGGCCACGCGTATCGAGCACGAGACGCTGCTCCAGCTCGCCGAGAAGGCGAACATCGTCGCCGTGAAGGATTCGACCGGCGACTTCCAGGGGCTCTCCCGCTTGATCGCGGAGGCGCCGGCGGGCTTCGAGGTGTACTCGGGGGATGACTGGGCCGCGTTCGGATACGTCTGTCTCGGAGCCGTCGGGGTGATCAGCGTGGCGAGCCATCTCGTCGGCCCGCAGATCCGCCAGATGATCGACCTGATCGAGACGGGCGACGTTCCCGCCGCTCGGAAGATCCACGAGTCGCTGTCGCCGCTGTTCAACGCGCTGTTCATCACCTCGAACCCGATCCCGGTGAAGGCCGCGCTGCAGATGGTCGGCAGGCCGTGCGGCGAGCCGCGGCTGCCGCTCGTGCCGGCCACGGCCGAGGAGCGCGACCGCATCCGCAAGGCGCTGGGGGACGCGGGGCTCCTTGCCTGATCCCGCTTGCCGCCTCGTCCTGCTGGGAGGGATCGGCGAGGTCGGCCGGAACATGGCCGCCCTCGAGCTGGACGGCAAGCTCCTGATCCTCGACGTGGGCCTGTCGTTCCCCTCGGCGGACATGCCGGGCATCGACCTCGTGCTGCCCGACATGGAGTACGTCCGCGATCATGCCGACGACGTCGTGGCGATCGTGCTGACCCACGGCCACGAGGACCACGTGGGGGCGCTCCCGTACCTGCTCCGCGACCTCGGACGCCGCGTCCCGGTCTACGGCACGGCGTTCACGCTCGAACTGCTCGGCGGCAAGCTCGAGGAGCACGAGGTCACGGACCTCGTCGAGGAGCGACTGGCGGCGCCGGGCGGGTCGGCCGCCGCCGGACCGTTCTCGATGCGCTTCTACCACGTGACGCACTCGATCCCGGATGGGATGGCCATCGCGATCGACACGCCGCACGGGACCCTGCTGCATACCGGCGACTTCAAGCTGGATCCGACGCCGATCGACGGGCGGCCCACGGATCTGCACGGCCTCGCCGAGGAGGCCGGCGCCGGCGTGCACGTGCTGCTGTCGGATTCGACGAACGCGGAGGAGCTCGGCCACACGGCAAGTGAACGCACCGTCGGCCCGGTGTTGCACGACATCGTGGCGCAGGCGCCCGCGATCGTGGTGGTGGCGTGCTTCTCCAGCCACATCCACCGGATCCAGCAGGTGGTCGATGCGGCCCTCTCCAACCAGCGGGTCGTCTGCTTCCTCGGCCGGTCGATGCGCAACGCCGTCGAGGCGGCGCGCCGGCTCGACATCCTCCACGTGGACGACCGCGACGTGATCCAGATCGAGGAGGTGGACGCGATCGACCCCAGCCGGGTCGTGATCGTCTGTACCGGGTCGCAGGGCGAGCCGTACAGCGCCCTCAGCCTGATGGCCGCGCGCGAGCACAAGTGGGTCAAGCTCAAGGAACGGGACACGGTGGTCCTGTCGTCGAGCCTGATCCCCGGGAACGAACCGGCGATCCATCGCGTGGTCGACGCGCTGTACCGCAGCGGCGCGAACGTGTACCACGTGCCGGCCGACGCGGTGCACGCGTCGGGTCACGGGGCCCAGGAGGAGCTCCGGCTGCTCCTGTCGCTCGTGCGGCCGCGCTGGTTCGTGCCCGTCCACGGAGAACGTCGTCACCTCCAGCATCACGCGCGCCTGGCCGAGGAGGTCGGGATCCCGCACGAGCGGATCTTGATCTGCGAGGACGGCGACGTGCTCGAGATCGGTGAGGAGGTTCGAAAGGTCGACCGCGTCCGAGCGGGGATGACCTTCGTGGACGGCCTGGGTATCGGCGACGTGGGCGGCGAGGTCCTGCGGGATCGGCGCAAGCTCGCCGGCGACGGCGTCGTGGTGGTCGTCGTGGGCGTCGACATGCAGACGGGGGACATCGTGAGCGGCCCCGACGTGGTGAACCGTGGGTTCGTCCACGAGGAGACCTCGGGCGACATCCTTGAAGAGGCGCGCAAACGCGTCATGCTTGCCTTCCAAGGCAGCGCGTCAGCTCATGTGACGGATCCGTCCGTCTTGCAGCAGAACGTTCGCCGGGTGCTGAAGAGGTATTTCTTCGAGGTGACCCAGCGCAAGCCGGTGATCCTGCCGGTGATCATGGAGGTATAGGTGCCGACGAAGACTTCCCCCTCGCGGCGCTCGTCGTCGCGAGCCTCGAAGGCGACGCGCGCCCGGAAGCCCGCCGCGCGCACGCCCGCGAAGCGCAGGTCCGCGAAGGCGAAGCAGCCGCCGAAGACGCCGGTCCGGCAGATCCTGTCGCCGCACGCGCGGGACGCGCTCGGCATCTTCCTGGTGGTCGTCTCGCTCCTCGGTGTGCTCGGCATCTGGTTCGGATCCGCCGGGCCGGTCGGCGGCTTCCTCACGTGGCTCTCCCGGGGTGCGTTCGGGATCGCGGCGTACGTGTTCCCGTTGCTCGGCGCGTACTGGGGGCTCGTGCTGCTCCGCGACACCGCCCGCGAGGACCGTGTCCGGATGTTCATCGGGTTCTGCATCCTGGTCGCCGGCACGCTCGGCACGCTGTCGCTCCTCGGCGGACGCCCCGCGCCGACCGACGGCTACGACGCCGTGGCGGGCGCGGGCGGAGTCCTCGGCGCCGCGACCGCGCACCCCCTCACCCGGGTGATCTCACCGATCGGCGCCGCCATCGTGTGTCTGGGCCTCGTCGTGCTCGGCCTGCTGATCTTCACCGGCACGCCGATCGCCGCGGTCTGGACCCGCACGCGCGACTTCTTCACGGCCGCCGATGTCGAGGACCCCGAGCCTTCGGACGAACCGCGGGGCGCCCCGGCGCTCCGGATCGAGCCCGATCCGATGCCGACGGCCGCGCCGAAGCAGCGACGGGTGGCCCGGCTCAGGGAGGCGTTCGGTCTGGTCGAGCCCGCGTACGACGAGGTCGTCGTCGTGCCCGATGGACCCGACGACGACCTCGAGCAGCCCGGCGAACGCGACGACGAGGAGGACCGCCCCGCGAGCTCCACCGCCCGGGCTCCGCGCGGCAGGACCGTCGAGACGAACAGCGGCCCGTACCAGTTGCCGCCGCTCGACCTGCTCCGCGTGGCTCCGCCGTCGAACGCCGACCTCACCGACGAGCGGAACATGCAGACCGCCCTCGAACTGACGTTGCACACGTTCGGGGTCGACGCGCGCGTCTCGGCCGCGCACCGCGGGCCGACGGTGACGATGTACGAGGTCGAGGTCGCCTCGGGCACGAAGGTCAACAAGGTCCTCGGACTCTCGAGCGACATCGCCTACGCCCTCGCGACGCCGGACGTCCGGATCATGGCGCCGATCCCCGGGAAGTCGGCGATCGGTATCGAGGTCCCGAACAAGCACCGTGACTTCGTCATGCTGGGCGACATCCTGCGGTCCTCCGCCGCGGCCGAGGCCACCCACCCGCTCGAGGTCGCTCTCGGCAAGGACGTGCACGGCCGCGCGCGCCTGGTCAACCTCGCGAAGATGCCGCACCTGCTGATCGCGGGGGCGACCGGTGCCGGCAAGTCCTCGCTCGTCAACTCGTTCGTCACGTCGCTGCTGATGCGCACCACGCCCGACGACGTGCGGCTCGTGCTCGTGGACCCCAAACGCGTCGAGCTGAGCCACTTCGCCGACGTGCCGCACCTGTTGAGCCCTGTGATCGTGCACCCGAAGCGCGCGGCCGAGGCCCTGCAGTGGATCGCGCGCGAGATGGAGCAGCGGTACGAGATGCTCGCGACGGTCGGCGCGCGCGACATCGACGGCTACGAGGAGGGCCTCGCCGCCGGGACGCTCCGCATCCCGCCGGGGCTCGAGCACCGGTTCGAGCACCTGCCGTTCATCGTGGTCGTGATCGACGAGCTGGCCGATCTGATGATGGTGGCGCCGCGCGACGTGGAGGACGCGATCTGTCGGATCGCCCAGATGGCACGCGCCGTCGGGATCCACCTGGTGGTCGCGACGCAGCGTCCGAGCGTCGACGTCGTCACCGGACTGATCAAGGCGAACATCCCCAGCAGGATCGCGCTGATGACCTCCTCGCAGGCGGACTCTCGCGTGATCCTCGACATGAACGGCGCCGAGAAGCTGGTCGGGCACGGTGACATGCTCTTCGCGCCGTCCAGCATCTCCAAGCCCGTCCGCCTCCAGGGGGCGTGGGTCACCGAGCAGGAGATCTTCTCGATCTCGGACTTCATCCGCGGGCAGCGCGAGACCGTCTACGAGAACAGCGTGGAGGGGCTCGGCCTGCCGCCGACCGAACCGGAGGGTGGCGCGTCCGGGATCGGATCCGACGACGAGCTGCTCGAGCAGGCGGCCGAGCTCGTGATCCGGTCGCAGCTGGGCTCGACCTCGATGCTGCAGCGCAAGCTCAAGGTCGGCTTCGCGCGCGCGGGTCGCCTGATGGACCTCATGGAGGACAAGGGGATCGTCGGGCCGTCGCAGGGTTCGAAGGCGCGCGACGTCCTCGTCACGTGGGAGGAATGGGAGGAACGTCGCAGCGCGTGAGCGCCTACAGCGCGCCGACGCGCCGCGCGACCTGGAAAAGCGTGTCCGCGTGCATCTGCGGGTCGATCATGCAGGTGCCGGCCACGCCGACCAGCTTCTGCCAGTACCGGTAGATCGTCTCCGCGGTCCAGCCACGCGACGTCGCGCTCTTGAAGCTGCGGACCATCTCGGAGCCCTGCCAGATCGCCTGCGGCGAGACGAGGAACCCGCCGCGGCTCCCGTCGATCGAGAGCCAGAACGCGCCGACCAGCCCCCACGTCGCGTCGTCCAGCTCGCCGGAGACCAAGAGGAACCGGATCGGACCCTCCGACAGCGCGTAGGACGCCGCGATGCGATCGTTGTACGACGCGAGCGGCGAGCGCTCGAACTGCGCCAGGGTGCTGTTGTCAGGCTCCATCCCGTGGCTCCCCTCCACGAGGCGATGCTAGTCACCCATCCGGGGGACGCCAGCCTCCATACGGCTCGTTCCGGCACGGCATCGGACCTAGGGCCGACGACCGGTCATGCAACCCTGGTCACCGGGCTGGTCACGTCGCGGGACCACGTGCATCCTCGGCGAGGATCGCCCAGTGTTCGTGGTCGCGCCAACGACCGCCGATCTTGAGGTACCGGCGGCTCAGCCCTTCGCGGCGGAAGCCCGCGCCGCGCACCAGCGCGATCGAGCGCTCGTTCGCCGGTTGGATGCTCGCCTGGAGGCGGTGCAGCCCGAGATCGTCGAACGCGAAGCGCAGCACCAGGCGGAGACCGTCGCGCATGTAGCCCTGGCCGGCGTGTGGCACGAACGCGTAGTACCCGAGGTACGCGCTGCGGAACGGCCCGTAGAAGATCTGCGAGATCGAGAAGGAGCCGCACAGCTCGTCGTCGTCGAGCCGGAAGACGCCCAGAGGGAACCGCGTCGCGTCCGGTTCCGTGTAGGCGGTGTACGCGTCGGCGTCCTGGGGCGGATACGACCAGGGCCGGTGGAGGCCTCGGCTCCGGCGGGCGGCGGCGAGGAAGGCGTTGCGGTCGGCGGGGCCGAGCGGACGCAGGCCCACCCGGGGGGCCGCGCCGGCGCTCACCCGCCCGGGGCCAGCCGCGAGCGAGCCTCGTCGATGATCCGGGCGGCCGCGTGCCGGCCCTCGAACCCGTCGGTCGAGACCGTGTGCCCTTCCAGGTCCTTGTAGACCTGGAAGAAGTGCTCGATCTCGTTCAGCAGCGGCTGGGGGATCTGGTCGAGCTCGGCGACGAGCGACCACATCGGGTCACGCAGCGGCACGCAGAGGATCTTCTCGTCCACGCCCTTCTCATCCGTCATCCGGAACACGCCCACCGGACGGCCGACGATGTGGCACCCCGGGAAGGTGGGCTCGCTGACCAGCACGATGGCGTCGAGGGGGTCGCCGTCGCTGCCGAGCGTCGCCTCGATGAAGCCGTAGTCGGCCGGGTACTGGACGGACGTGAACAGCATGCGGTCCAGGAAGATCTGGCCACTGACGTGGTCCATCTCGTACTTGTTCCGCGAGCCCTTCGGGATCTCGACGACGATCTCGACCTCGTCGGCGTCCATCGGGGCAGTCTCGCACACGGCCGTGGCGCTACCATCACGGCCCATGGCCGGCAAGACCGCCCGCCCCGGGATGATCGGGGTCGGGTCCGCGCTCCGGCGCGCCCGGGAGATCGGCGGCATCTCCCTCGAGGAGGCGTCGCGCGACACGAGGCTGCGTGTCGAGCAGCTCCACGCCCTCGAGGACGAGGATTTCGAGGCGTTGGGCGACGACGTCTATACGCGCGCGATGCTCCGGACCTACGCGCAGTACCTCGGGCTCAAGCCGGGCAAGGTCGCCGCGATCTACGCGAGCCACACCGATGCGCCGGAGCCACCGGCCCCGCCCGCGAAGATGGGGCGACTCGAGCGCGGCCTGGCCGCCTCGCGGATCAGGGACAACCAGAAGTTCCTGTTGATCGCGGCGGCGATCACGCTGATCGTCCTGGTCTCGGTGGGGCTCGTGTCGCGATCCGGCGCCCCGGCGCCGGCCGTGATCCCCTCGACCACGGCGTCCGTCGCGTCGCCCACCAGCCGCCCCGGCATCGACGTCACGATCGATGCGACCGGTCCGGTCCAGGTCGGCGCGATCGTGGACGGCACGCAGCAGGCGCCGACCACGCTCCGACCCGGTGAGTCGGTGTCGTTCATGGCGCAGGAGCAGCTCGTAGTGACGGCGTCCGACGGCGGCGCCGTGCGCGTGACGGTGGACGGTCAGGACTTCGGCGTGCCAGGGTCGCGCGGAGAGCCCTGGACGCGGACGTTCGGGCCCGTGGGATCGTCGTGAGGGCAGAGATCGTCGCGGTCGGCACGGAGCTGCTCCTCGGCCAGATCGCGAACACGAACGCCCGGTGGATGTCCGAGCAGCTGGCCGCCGTCGGGGTCGACGTGCTTCATCACCAGACGGTGGGGGACAACGTCGAGCGCGTCGCCGAGGCGCTGTCGCTCGCCGCCTCGCGCGCCGACGTCGTCCTCGTCACCGGCGGGCTGGGCCCGACGCAGGACGACCTCACCCGGGAGGCGATCGCCCTCGTGGCCGGCGTCCCGCTCGTACGGCGTCCGGAGCTGGAGGCGATGCTCCGCGAGAAGTTCCGGGGCTTCTCGGGCCGGTCGATGCCGGAGAACAACCTCCAGCAGGCCGACGTCCCGGAGGGAGCCCGCGCCGTCGTGCCCGAGCGCGGCACGGCGCCGGGGCTCGTCGTCGATCTCCCGGGCGGGGCGCGGCTCTACGCGATGGCCGGCGTGCCGCTCGAGATGGTCGAGATCATGGAGGGGACGGTCCTGCCGGAGCTCGCGACGCGCACCGGCGCGGCGATCGTCTCCCGCGTGCTGCGCGTCACCGGGATGGGGGAGTCGGCGGTCGCCGAGGCGCTCGGAGACCTGTTCGACGCCTCGACGAACCCGACGGTGGCGTTCCTGGCGACCGGCGGGGAGGTGAAGGTCCGGCTGACGGCGAAAGCCACGACGCGGGAGGAAGCCGAACGACGCATCGCGCCGCTGGCCGATGAGGCCGCGGCGCGGCTCGGGGACGTCGTCTTCTCGACGCGCGACGAGAGCCTCGAGGGAACGGTGCTGCGGCTCCTCGCCGAGCGGCGCCTCACGGTCTGCACCGCGGAGTCGTTGACGGGAGGGAGCGTGAGCGCGCGCCTGACCGCCGTGCCGGGCGCCTCCGCGGCCGTCGTCGGCGGGGTCGTCGCGTACTCGGCCGCGGTCAAGCGGGACGTGCTGGGCGTCGCGCACACGACGCTCGAGGGTGACGGGGTCGTGAGCGAGGCGTGCGCGCGCGAGATGGCCGCCGGCGCCAGGCGACTGCTCGGCGCGGACGTGTCCCTCGCCCTGACGGGGGTCGCGGGGCCGGAGCCCCACGGGGGCGAGGAGCCCGGGCTGATCTGGATCGCGCTCGAGGCTCCGGGCGTGACCCACGCCCGCGGCTTCCGGGTCTCGGGGGAGCGGGATCGGGTCGTGCGGTGGGCCCAGCAGGCCGGGCTCGACCTCGTCCGACGCGCCCTGGACGGCTCGCCCCTACCGGTCTCCGAGACCACGGTCTAGTCGGTGCCGGGCGACCGCGAGACGGGGGAGACGAGGTCGCTGCGGCTGTTCGTCGCGTTCGATGTTTCGTCCCAGGCCGCCGACGCGATCGACCGGGCGATCGAACCGTGGCGCGCCGCGTTCCCGGCCGCCCGGTGGGTCCCACGGGAGAACTGGCACGTCACGCTGAAGTTCCTCGGGCAGACCTGGCCGCGCCTGGAAGCCTGGGTGGGTGAACGGGTCGGGGAGACCGCGGCATCCTGCGCGCCGGTGCAGACGCGGCTGCGCGGTCTCGGGCGGTTCCCGGCCGGCGGACGCGCGCGGGTGCTGTGGGCGGGGCTCGACGACGGTGCCGGGCTCCTGGGCCGGATCGCCTTGGCGCTGGACGCCGCGCTGGCGCCGGAGTTCCGGGTGGAGACGCGGGCGTTCTCGCCTCATCTGACGGTGGCACGGAGCGACCCGGCTCTGGACCTCCCCGAGGCGTTCGTCGAGACGCCAGTGGAGCCGGTGGGGACCCGGATCGGGTCAGTCACCCTGTTCCGCAGCCATCTGCGGCGGCCCGCGCCCCGGTATGAGGCCCTCGCGACGTACCGGCTCGGCGGCTGAGTCCGCATGCTTGCACCCGAACACCTGTTCGACTACCGTTCGGCGGGTCCGCGTCCCGAATGACAGGGGTGTAAGTTATGTCAGACACAGCCGCTAGGGTCCTCGAACGTTCGTCAGGCACGCTCACCCGTTCCTCCTCCGGGATGGGCAGGGATCGGAAGGAGGATCGCGTGGACCGCGACAAGATGCTCGACGTCACGCTCCAGCAGATCGAGAAGCAACACGGCAAGGGCGCCGTGATGAAGCTCGGGGAACACCCGATGAACGCCGGGATCGGCACGATCGCCACAGGATCGCTCGCGCTCGACATCGCGCTCGGCATCGGCGGCATCCCGCGCGGCCGGATCCTCGAGGTCTTCGGGCCGGAGGGCTCGGGCAAGACCACGGTGTGCCTGCACATCATCGCGGAGGCGCAACGCGCCGGCGGCATCGCCGCGTTCATCGACGCCGAGCACGCGCTCGATCCCACCTACGCGCGCGAGCTCGGCGTCAACATCGACGAGCTCCTGGTCAGCCAGCCGGACTCGGGTGAGCAGGCGTTGGAGATCGCCGACATGCTCGTACGGTCAGGCGCGCTGTCCCTGGTCGTGATCGACTCCGTGGCGGCCCTCGTACCACGCGCCGAGATCGAGGGAGAGATGGGCGACTCGCACATGGGCCTGCAGGCCCGGCTGATGTCGCAGGCCATGCGCAAGCTCGCCGGATCGCTGTCGAAGTTCGACACCAGCGCCATCTTCATCAACCAGCTGCGGGAGAAGATCGGGGTGATGTTCGGCAGCCCCGAGACCACCACCGGCGGCCGGGCGCTGAAGTTCTACTCCTCGGTCCGGCTCGACGTGCGTAAGATCGAGAACCTGAAGGACGGGACCGAGGTCGTCGGCTCGCG
>Ga0335084_10004110_pt1 | contig 14320 bp, 9 predicted proteins | sample Lox_Sample_44_FD_206721 | JGI IMG/M metagenome (GOLD analysis project Ga0335084, IMG submission 206721) | Soil microbial communities from Loxahatchee National Wildlife Refuge, Florida, United States - Lox_Sample_4.4 | ecosystem: Environmental > Terrestrial > Soil > Wetlands | place: USA: Florida...
TCCGCTCACCCACAGATGATGCAGCAACACCGCCAGCTTTCTTGCTGTGGCGACAATCGCTCGCTTCTTCCCGTTTCTTCCACCGCGCTCCGCCAGTTTCAGTCCCCAGCGCCTGAGATCACAGTCGATGCCGAACGGTCCCAGAATATGCTGCGCTCCCTGCACCAGCAGCGTCCGCAGATACGGATCTCCCTCTTTACTGATGTGCAGCTGGGGCTCGCTCTCTCCTGACTTCCTGCGTCCCGGTTGCAGTCCCAGATAGCCACCCACGTCGCGGCTCTTGCCAAAGCGGTGCGGATCTTCCAGTGTCAGCAAAAATGTCAGCGCGATCAGCGTGCCTACCCCCTTGATCTGCTTCAGCAACTCGACCTGCGGGTAACTGGTTTGCGCCAGCGCTTCGATTCGGTCGTTGTACTCCACAATGCGTTCGCTCAGGTCTTCGATCGTCGCCAGCAGCGGCTCCAGCGCCCGTTGCAGCTCCGGACTCAGCCCTTCGGCTTTCTCCGGATCCATGTTGCGCACGTTACAGCCGCGCAAGCGTTCGCCGTAAGACTTCGCCAGCCCGCGGGCCGTGTTGACCAGCCCGGTGCGTGCCCGCACCAGGCTGGCGCGTGCCCGAATCGTCATCAGATCCGCTTGCGCCTGCGCACTGCGATGCTTCACTGGATACAGTAACTCGGGATCAATCCGCGCCAACCGCGCTAGCGTCTGCGCATCCAGCCGATCGTCTTTCTTGCGGCTCTCTCCAATCAGTCGCACCTTGCGCGCGTTCGCCACAATCACTTCGTGTCCCAAATCGCTCAGCAAGCGACTGATCCAGGGCGAATGCGTCCCGATTTCCAATGCGATCCGGCTGCGCGGCATGGCGCCGAACACTTCCTGCAACGCTTTCGCGGTTGTACGCACTCGCTGCTCCAGCTGTATCCGGCCCGTTTCATCCAGCACACAGTACCAGCTGTTGCGATCGCCCAGATCCAATCCGATGGTCAGTTTCTGCCGAGAAATATTCCTGCTCTGCTTCGCCACTGCGGTGCTAACCTTCTTCATTGCCGGTCTCCTTTTTATTTATCTGTGCTTCGAGCACGTCGATAACTTGGGAGCGTACAGCATCCCGCCGGAGACCGGCCTTCTCATCTCATCTGATAACGCCACTCATGCTGCCTTCCCTTTTGGACGAAAGGCAAAAGTGGTGCTATCATCCGCAACCGAAATCCGACTCCGGGGCTGTCCACTAATCCCACGCGGGGTACTGCATGCTAACGGAGACACACCTTGCAAACTTGAGAACGGCGATGCGCGGACGTGTCATCGCCCGCACTGATACCGACTATGAACAAGCGCGAAAAGTCTTCAACGCCATGATCGACCGCCGCCCTGCTGCAATTGCGCGTTGTGTAGGCGCATCGGATGTCATAGCTTGCGTCAGGTTCGCGCAAGATCACGATTTAGTGGTCTCGGTCCGCAGTGGTGGCCACGGTGTTGCGGGCATGGCCGTGTGTGATGACGGCTTAGTGATAGATCTATCTCAAATGAAGACGGTTCGGGTCGATCCCAAGGCACGCATTGCACAAAGCGATCCAGGGGTGACCCTGAAGGAGTTCGACCACGAGACACAAGCATTCGGTTTGGCTACTACGCTCGGAACCGTCTCCATGACCGGGATTACTGGGCTTACCCTCGGCGGCGGACTGGGCTGGCTAATGGGCAAGCACGGGCTGGCATGCGACAACCTGATTTCCGCGGATGTAGTAACGGCAGATGGACGCCTGGTAGTGGCGAGCGCAGAAGAGAACAGTGATTTATTTTGGGCCCTGCGAGGCGGTAGCGGCAATTTCGGTATTGTCACCTCGCTAAAGTACCGTCTGCATGAACAAGGGCCGGTGTTTGCAGGACTTGTGGCGCATCCGATGTCCCACTGTACGGAAGCTCTGCGGTTTATGCGGGATTTTGCCCTTGAGTCTCCAGACGAACTTGGGCTTATGGCGGCAGTGCTGACGCTGCCAAATGGAAACACCATCACGGGGCTTGCGGGCTGCTACAGCGGAGACGTGAGAGAGGGAGAGCGGGTGCTCAAACCCCTGCGCTCCTTCGGGAACCCAATGGTGGATCAGTTCCAGGCAATGCCATACACGGAATTTCAGAAAGCCCTGGACTGGTGGGCTGAACCCGGAAAGCAACACTACTGGAGATCGGCGTTTTTGAACGATTTGCGGGAAAGTACGTTGAGCACAATGGCGACGTTTGGGGCAAACAAGCCCATGCAACGCAGTGGATTTGGCCTGGAGTTCATTCATGGAGAGGTGGCGAGGATCTCTTCGGACTCGACCGCCTTCGCGCATCGCCATGCGCCGTTCAATTTTCTCCTCCTTGGAAGCTGGGATAGACCTGAACAGAACGAGGATGGAATGCGCTGGGTAAATGATTTCTGGCAAGCAGTGAAGCCATCCATCGGAGAGAGGGTTTATGTGAACTACCTCGGGAATGATGAACCGGCAGAGCGGGTTAGAGGCGCCTACGGAGAGAACTATGACAGGCTTTTAGCGGTGAAGAACAAGTACGATTCGTCCAATTTCTTCCGGATGAACCAGAACATTCGAGCGATAAAATCGGCGTAAAGTACGCGCCACGGTTTCCTATTACTCGCTCACGTTCATGGTTGGCGAAATATCGCCATAGCGCTCACCGAGGCCGAAAAAGGCGAAGCAAAAGCGCAAACTTGTGACATGCCTGATTTCTTCAGTCACGTCAAATCACCACGCCATCCATCCGAAACACGCGCTTCCGCGGCACGAACTTCGGAATTCCTTTCGGCTCCACCAGCCTCGCGTGCTCTCGCCAGAACTCATGAAATTCGCCCTTGTCGCCGGTGCGATAGAAGTGCAGCAAATATCGTTGATCGGCCGCCGTGTAGTTCGAGAACCACTGATCCGTGTCCGTAATGCCTGTCTCGTGCATCAGCGCAAGGCCGTAACTCGCCGCTTCGCCTTCGTAGGCAAGCACAGCCGGGAGTAATTTCTCGTTCACCGGAGGCTTGTACTGCTTGCCGATATCGAACGAACTGGAATTCGTGTTCCACTGCACGGTGTGCCCGAACAGATGGCCGAGAAGAAATAGCTTCTGCTCAGCGGTCACAGCAAAGTCGATGTCGATCTCTTCGCCGTTGAGATCACCAGTGAGTGGATCAGGGATATCCCTCGTCACGACTCGAATACCATAGTGATGTTCGATGCGCTCCTGCACCCTGGCGGCATAAGCTGAAAAGGGAATTGGCATCGGGCAATTGTAAAGGCGGCAAGCCGAAAGCGTCAGTACCGTCCGGGAATTTGAAGTGAAATCGCCCCATTGCACTCCTTCAACAGAGCATCGGGAAAGTCACGGTCCTGAAGTGCGGTGATCCTACTGCGACGAAGACAGCGAAAAACATAATTGATTTGCTCGGGGCGAGAGGACATCACCAGTACCGCTCATTGCTCTCATAACGTTCAACTCGGATTTGGTGACTGCGCGGGGAGGGGGAGGGAGCATTTTGCCGTCTCCTTATACCACCCCTTCCACCGTTTGACCTCTTTCTCCTTCTGTCTTTACACTCAAAGATTAACGGCGTGTGAATTTGGGGTTTAGTTTTGTAGAGGCGGAGCCCCAGAAAATTTCCCAGAGATCGCGCACGCGTCGAGAAGGAAATTGTGAGTCCTACAGAGACAACTGAAACCAAACAAGACGGCGTGAAGCGCGAGATTTCGGTGGAAATCCCGGCGGAAGAAGTCACCCGTGAAACCGAAACTCTGATCGCGAAATATCAGAAGGTCGCGCGGCTGCCGGGATTTCGGACTGGGCACGTTCCGGCCACCATCATCCGGCAGCGCTTTAAAGAAGACCTGAAATCGGATGTGGTCGAGGCGCTGGTGCCGCGCTATTTCCGCAAGGAAGCAGAGAAACTGGGGTTGATACCGGTCTCTCAGCCGCGCGTCACCGATCTGCACATTCATGATGGCGAGCCGCTGCGCTTCAAGGCGAGCTTCGAGATCCTTCCCGAGATCAAAGTCGAGGGTTACAAGGAGCTGCGCGCCGACCATCCTGAAATCGAAGTGAAGGACGAGGAAGTCGAAGAGGCGCTGAACAATCTCCGCGAGCAGCACGCCACGTTCACGACGGTCGAGGGCAGCCCGCTGGGCGAAGGCGACTTTGCGCAGGCCTCGATGGATGGACGCCCGAAAGATCTTGACGACAAGACACAGCCGGTTCACATGGATGAAGTCTTGATCGAGATCGGCGGCAAGAATACTGTGCCGGAGTTCACAGCGAATCTGCGGGGAGCAAATGCTGGAGAGACGCGGGAGTTTGAAGTGGCGTATCCCGAGGATGCAAACGACAACCGCCTGGCGGGGAAGACATTTGTGTATACGGTGAAGGTCCACGCCGTAAAACAGAAGAGCTTGCCCGAGCTCAACCACGAATTCGCCAAGGAACTGGGAGAATTTACTTCGCTGGATCAGGTGCGGAACCAGATTCGCGAGAACATGCTGGCTGAGCGAAAGCACAACGCCGAGCGCGAAGCCAAAGACAAGCTGGTAGCGGAGCTGGTGAAGCGGAATGAATTTGAAGTGCCGGAGTCGCTGGTGGATCGTCAGATTGATTTGCGCCTGGAGCGCGGCCTGCGCGCCCTCGCTGCGCAAGGCATGAAGATGGAAGACATGAAGAAGATGGACCTGCCGCGTCTGCGCGCGGGCCAGAGAGATCAGGCAGTGCAGGATGTGAAGTCGTCGTTGTTACTGGATCGCATCGCGGAGATGGAAAAGATTGAGGTCAGTGATGACGAGTTGAATCATGAACTCGACGCGCTGGCGCGGCAATCGAAACAGACTCCAGAGGCGGTTCGCACTCGTTTGACTCAGGATGGGGGCCTCGATAGAATCCGGAACAGGATCCGCAGCGAAAAGACCCTCGATTTTCTGTATCACCAGTCCGCGTAAGTCCCGAAATGAAACGCGGACCATTCGAATCCTCTCCAGCCAGCAAGTGGTCGTGTTGGGGCGGAGTGTGGAGTGAACGTGAAACCTAACGATCCGCAAATGATGCTAGTTCCGATGGTGATCGAGCAGACCGGTCGCGGCGAGCGCGCCTATGACATCTACTCGAGGTTGCTGCGCGACAACATTATCTTCATCGGCACGCCGATCGACGACAACATCGCGAACCTGGTCATCGCGCAGATGTTGTTTCTGGCTCAGGAAGATCCGGAGAAAGATATCCAGCTTTACATCAACTCTCCGGGCGGTTCGATCACGGCGGGCATGGCGATCTACGACACCATGCAATACGTAAAGAACGATGTGATGACGCTGTGCGTTGGCCAGGCGGCATCCATGGCCGCGTTACTTTTGGCATCAGGTGAGCCCAAAAAGAGATTGGCACTGCCGAATTCGCGGATTCTAATACATCAGCCGTCTATGGGCGGCCTGTCGGGCCAAGCGACTGATATTGATATTCATGCGCGCGAGATTCTCCGCATGCGTGAGATTACAAATCAGCTGCTCTCGAAGCACAGTGGTCAGAAACTCGACAAAGTGGAGAAAGATGTCGAGCGCGACTTCATTATGAATGCGCAACAGGCTAAGGAATACGGAATCATAGACGATATCATCTATAAGACCGGGAAAGCTGTATGATCGGCCTTCGTTAGCGGAGGCAGAGGCTAGACGTCAGGGGTCAGAGAAACCCGACTAAGCCTTGGTCTTTGATTTCCCGGGCCTGGTCAAGAGGAGTCAAGCGAGTGAAAAATAAGTCGGGAACCGAAGAGATATTGCGTTGTTCGTTCTGCCACAAGTCGCAGGACGCGGTTGCAAAACTGATTTCCTCGCCCAGCGATTATCCCCGTGCTTATATCTGTGACGAGTGCGTAGCCGTTTGCAATTCTATCCTCGAAGATGACCGGAGCGCGACTCCGCCGACCAGCACGCCGAACCAACTGCCCAAGCCGCAGGAAGTTAAAGCATTCTTAGATGAATACGTGATTGGGCAGGAGCAGACGAAGAAGAAGCTTGCAGTTGCTGTCTACAACCACTACAAGCGCATCTTCATGAATCGCCAGAAGACCGGCGATGGCATCGAACTCTCAAAATCCAACATCATGCTGATTGGGCCAACGGGCACCGGCAAGACGCTCCTGGCGCAAACTTTGGCTCGGATGCTCGATGTTCCGTTCGCGATTGTCGATGCGACGACGTTGACCGAAGCTGGATACGTTGGCGAGGACGTCGAGAACATTATCCTGAAGCTGTTGCAGGCCGCCGACGGCGATGTCAGCCGTACGCAGACCGGCATTATCTACATCGACGAAGTCGACAAGATCGGACGCAAGGATGAAAACCCGTCGATCACTCGTGATGTTTCGGGTGAAGGCGTGCAGCAGGCCTTGTTGAAGATTCTGGAAGGCACGATTGCCAATGTGCCGCCGCAGGGTGGGCGGAAGCATCCTCACCAGGAATTCACTCCGGTTGATACGACGAACATTCTCTTCATCTGCGGTGGAGCGTTCGTGGGTCTCGAAAAGATCATCTCGCGCCGGATCGGTAAGAAGTCGCTTGGGTTCCGCAGTGGGGAGGACGCTGAGAAAGAAGACGCGATCACCTCGAAGAAGAAGACGCAGGAACTGCTGCAGGATGTGCAACCGGAAGACCTGATCAAGTTTGGGCTGATTCCTGAATTCGTCGGCCGGCTCCCCGTAGTCGGGATGCTGGAGGACCTCGACGAGTACGCGTTGATCGAGATCCTGACGCGTCCGAAAAACGCCATTGTCAAGCAGTACCAGCGGCTGTTTGAGTTCGAGAATGTTCGCCTGAAGTTCTCGGACGAGGCCCTGCGGGCGATCGCCCGGCAGGCCATGGCTCGCAAAGTTGGAGCCCGCGGCCTGAGGATGATCCTGGAAGAACTGATGCTGGATCTGATGTTTAACCTCCCGAGCCAGAAGAAGTTAAAGGAATTTGAAGTGACCCGCGAGATGGTAGAAAAGCGCTCCGCCTCGTTCGCTACGGTGATGGAGAAGGCCGGATAGGGACCCCACCCAGGAACCACGAAGGACACGAAGGTACACAAAGGGAAACCTTCGGTGCCTTCGTAATCTTTTGATGTGAAGTTGTTTGCGTCGTTTCGAGTATTGTTCCACTTAAATGCCATTCCCCACGACCCTACGCTCCATGTAAAATTGAAGACAGAGCATTTGCTAGGCTGTTTGGCCGAAATCCCAGGGAGACTCAGTGACGACATCCAAGGAAAAATACGAATCCAAAAAGCTGCCCATGATGCCCATCCGGGACGTGGTCATTTTTCCGTTCATGATGACCCCGTTCGTTGTGGGCCGCGAGTCCAGCGTACGCGCTCTGGAAGAGGCATTGGCAGCGGATAAGAAGATTTTCCTGGCTACGCAGCACGACGCCTCCATCGATGAACCGAAGGCAAACGAAATCTATCAGGTGGGCACGATCGTCAACATTGTGCAGAGCCTGAAGCTGCCTGACGGAAACATCAAGGTGCTGGTCGAAGGTATTGAGCGCGGCAAGATCCTGCAGGTGACTGACACCGAAGGCTACATGCAGGCCACGGTGCGCGTGGCCCGCTTCACGACTGAGACCAATCAGGCCCTCGAAGCCAGCATGCAACGCGTTACGTCACTGTTCGAGCAGTACGTGAAGCTGTGTCAGGCGTTGAACTACGAGACGATGATTTCGGCCGTACGGATGGAAGATCCGGCCAAACTGACGGATGTGATCTCGGCGAATCTGCAGCTTTCGATCGAAGAGAAGCAGGAACTGCTGGAGATTTTTGATCCGGCCGAGCGGTTGACCCGTATCGCTGACGTGCTCGATATCGAGATTGAGAAGCTGAATGTGGATCGAACCATCCAGTCGCGCGTGAAGCGCCAGATGGAGAAGGCGCAAAAAGAGTACTACCTCAATGAGAAGATCAAGGCCATTCAGAAAGAATTGGGCCGCGGCGAGAAGAGCGAATTCGACGATCTGAAGAAGAAGATCGAAGCCGCCGGGATGCCGAAGGAAGTGAAGGACAAGGCACTGCAGGAACTGAAGAAGCTCGAAGCAATGCCGCCGATGTCGGCTGAGTCGACTGTATCGCGCAACTACCTCGACTGGCTGCTCGCAGTTCCGTGGAAGAAGCGCTCGAAGGAAATCCGCAACATCGCCCGCGCCGAAAAAGTTCTGAACGAAGATCATTATGGGCTGGAGAAGATCAAGGAACGCATCCTTGAATTTCTCGCCGTTCGGCAGCTGGTGAAGAATCCCAAGGGTTCAATTCTTTGCTTCGTCGGACCCCCGGGCGTCGGTAAAACATCGTTGGGGATGTCGATTGCCAAGGCTACCGGCCGCAAATTCGTCAGAATGTCGCTGGGCGGCGTGCGCGATGAGGCCGAGATTCGCGGCCATCGGCGCACCTACATCGGCGCCCTGCCCGGGCAAATCATTCAGATGATGAAGAAGGCCGGGACGAAGAATCCAGTCTTCATGCTTGATGAAGTCGACAAGATGTCGATGGATTTCCGCGGCGATCCGTCAGCTGCGCTGCTCGAAGTGCTCGATCCCGAGCAAAATTTCATGTTTGTCGATCACTACCTCGACGTTGAATACGACCTCTCGCAGGTGTTCTTCGTCGCGACTGCGAACGTGATGCACACCATTCCTCCCGCTCTCCAGGACCGCATGGAAGTGTTGCGGCTGCACGGTTACACGGAGCAGGAGAAGGTCGAGATCGCGAAGCAGTTCCTGGTGAAGAAGCAGATGCTTGCGGCTGGGCTTTCTGAAAAGAATATCAAGTTCACGGATGATGCCATCACAGCGCTAATCCGCTCCTACACCCGCGAAGCTGGCGTTCGCAACCTTGAGCGCGAGATCGGCAATGTATGCCGCAAAGTCGCACGCAAGGTTGTCAAGGAAGGCGAGAACTTCTCGATCATCATCACAGGCGAGAATGTCAACGACTTCCTGGGTGTGATCAAGTTCCGCGACACGCTGGCTCATGAGAAATCAGAAGTTGGTCTCGTTACCGGGCTTGCGTGGACGGAAGTTGGTGGTTCGATCCTGAGCACCGAAGCCACCGTCGTCGACGGGAAGGGCAAGCTTACCCTGACGGGCAAACTGGGTGATGTGATGCAGGAGTCGGCACAGGCAGCCATGTCCTACGTGCGCTCGCGCGCCATCCGCTTGGGCCTGACACGCGACTTCTATCGCAATCTGGATCTTCACGTCCATGTGCCAGAGGGTGCCATTCCGAAGGATGGACCTTCGGCGGGCATCACGATTGCGACCGCCATTGCCAGCGCTCTGAGCAAGATTCCTGTGCGCCGCGACCTAGCGATGACAGGAGAAATCACGCTTCGCGGCAAGGTTTTGCCCATCGGAGGACTGAAAGAGAAGTTGCTGGCCGCCCATCGCGCTGGATTGTTTGAAGTAATCCTGCCGAAGGACAACGAGAAAGACCTAGCTGAAGTTCCTGAGAACCTGCGGACGGCGATGAAGATGCACTTCGTCGACACGATGGATCAAGTCCTGGCCATCGCCCTGGAAGCACCTTTGCCGAAGATCGAGGAAGAGGTAGCGACGCAACCGATCGCGCCGCCGCTGACGGCGACGACTCCGGAGAGCTCTACGGCGCACCAGTAGTCAGGGTCCAGAGGTCAGGGATCAGCGACAGCCCGCTTCGGCGGGCTGTTACCTTCTAGGAAAGAAATTAGCACTGCTAAGCGCACGCTTCCCGAATCCGTTCACACATCCGCGAAATCGATCGCTCCACACACTCGGTGAGCCATTCCTGCAGTGCCCCGCGCTGACTGTCTGGTAACTGTCCAAAGCGGACTCCGCAAGCATCCGCGGTCGCCCAGACCACCCTTCCAGCGATGTCGAGCATATTCTGCGTTCCGGGTAGCGCGAACCGGAGATTCACGTCATCCCCGGCGCTGAGCGAAACTCCGGCAACGAAATCATGAGCACCGGTGCGCAGCTTGGCGCCACCTTCGCTCAAGTTGACCACCGTAGCCTCACCCAACGGCTGCGTCCGCGTGCTGACGGATGCCAGGATCACGACCGGTTCCCGATGATGTTTGCGCCGACGTGCTACGGTTGCACAGTAGGTGGCGCGCAAGCAGCGCTCGATCTGGACGGCCGCCGCGGGTTTGTGAATCAGGAAGTGAACTCCTGCGGCAAACGCCTGCTTCATGTCGAGAAGGTCGCGTACGATCGCGACCAGGACGCAGTCCTGGTTCAGCTTCGACTGGCGGACTGCGCTGAGGAACTCGGCCAAATTGTCGATCTCGCGCCAGTCGACGATGATCGCTTCAAATTCGTTTGTCTGGATCATGGCCAGGGCGGCCGCAGAGGTATTCACCATCCTCGGGGTTACGCCTAACTGATGGAGAACACTGCGTGTAATGCCGAGGAAGGCAACGTCGTTACACAGTAGCAAAGTGTGCATGTCCAGCTTCGATTTCGAGATGTTCTCCATAACCGTCTCCGTTCAAATCGTGCTATGAGTTCCATCGGCGGACATGTCCTTAAGTTGAATCGCACCCTGGTACGAGTGAGGATGGCCTGGTTACTTCCGTTCGACGCTGGCTGTAAAGTCTCGGCCATGCGAAGGTATCCGCATGACGATCCCGATCAAGGGTAGTGGCTGCGTTGGGGCTGAGCCTGCGGAGTTTGTTTCACCCTGCGGTTTGTTCGTGTTGACAACCCGTCAGACCGCGAGTAAATTCGGCTCGCTAGCCTGGCTTAATTCCGTCGCTCATCCGGCCAGCGAAATCTGTGTTTTGAGTCCCAGGCCCCTTTCTTTCCGCATTCGTTTGCATTCACCGGGCTCCGCAGTGGAGTTTGAAAGGACACCTCATGCGTCGGACCTACCCCGAAGTTCTCTCCGTATTTTTCCTGCTGACTTATGCCGCAGTCGCTGCACCTTCGAAACCAGCCGTGGGCGTGAATTGCAACAGTGGCCAGTCTCTGAATAGCGCCATTTCGAAGCTGGACAAGAACACTCCAGTCACCGTCAACGTAGTCGGAACTTGCACCGAGTACGTTCAAGTGGTCGGCTTTAGCAATCTGACGATCAAGGGCCAGAAAGGCTCCAAGCTGCTACAGCCGAGTTCGAGCGCCGGAGATCTGTTCAGCACTCTCCTGATGATTGAATCGTCCAAGAGTGTCACGGTCGATGGGTTAAACATTCAGGCGGACACGACGACGGTGCCCGCAGTCGGCATCGGGCACGGCAGCACCGACATTCGCCTGCGGAACATGACGATTGTCGGAGGCATATTCGGAATCATGGTGTTCGAGAGCAGCCAGGTATCGATCGCTTATGTAACGGCGCAGGACCCCGGCTTCGCCACCCTGGGAATCTACGATCTGTCGGATGTCCATCTCGAACACAGCTCCTTCTCGAATTCGAGTGGCGCCCTGTGGCACGTCGGAGTCGCGCTGGGAGCGTCCCACGTCACGATGTATTCCACGACGATCACGAATATGCAGCAGGGAATTTCGGGCGGGGGCGGCAGCATCGTGGATATCGTGAATTACAACACCTACTACAACACAGGCGGATCGACTGATGTCACGATCAACAATCCTGCTGGAACCAATTACAACGGCGTCGTGATCGATACCGGAGGCTCCCTCAACGTGAACAGCGCCAAGCTGGTGATCAACAAGGCGGGACAAACCTGGGGAGGTACAACCGGAGGCGTGCTGATTTCGGATGGCGCGGCTCTGTACGCTGTGAGTGGGTTCCTTGTCATTGCCGGCAGCAATGGCCAGGGCATAGTGGCGATGAACAACGCACACGCCACTCTACTCGGCACAACCGTCAGCATGGGAGCCCACGGCGGGCTGGTTGCAGCCAACGTCTCCAGCATCGACGTCGCGAATGGAAGCAGTCTCTCGGTTGTAGGCGGAAATAGCGTTGATTTGTTCTGCGATACAGGATCGACAATTACCGGGACAGCAAATCTGTCTGGCGCCCCTACGTCGCAATGCGCGAATCTTCTTGCTGGTGACACGGTCGTACTGCCGTAACTGAATCGCGAGCGAGAAAAGGCCTGCAGACGCGAGTTTTTTCATTTGCAAGTCCCCGTAAAGGAGGGCACTTCTACAAAATCAAGGGTGTGCAAATCAGGAACCTCTTACGAACCTTTTCGAACGATGATTCCTGTGAGATAATCGCTCGCCGTTTGGGGCTCCTTCCAGAAAAGTTCAGGGAAAATCAGACTTAAGGGTAGGCAGTGATCTGCGCTGAAACAGATCTGTGCGGCAATGATCTGCTCCGCGGAATCACTCATGTCAGTCGTAAGCGCACGTCTTCCGCAGTTCAGGGTTAAGTATTTCCGGGGTTCAGGGCCCATCGTCCAATCAAAATCCAATTTACGGAGAGACCAATGAGAAGTCCTTTGAGAGTCTTACTGGCAGGGACCGTGATGTTTTCTACGTTGGCAGTCTGGGGACAAGAGCCAGGGAGCACGAGAGGAGCGCCAGCGGTTATCCGCAGCGAGGCGACGCCTCAGGCCGGCCACATATTTGTGCCGGAAACCAGCCGGGACCAAGGTTCCGGGAAAGTTCACACAACTTACATTCTTCGCAGCAACGACGGAACCAGGCCGATCGGACTAAAGGCTCCGATTGCCCTGTTCACCAACACTCCCGCGAGCAATATTCAGGAACCGGAGACGCCGCAATCGCTGGGTTGCCTCTACGTGAAGAGTCCCAAGACCGACGGCTGCATTCCGAACTACAACTCCGGTTCAGGTGGGCCAGTCGCGGCGGGTTATGGTGCGATCGTATTGGTCGATGCGTTTGACAATCCGGACGCGTCCTCTGATCTGGCGGCATTTAACAGTTACTGGGGTCTGCCGTCGTCGACCTTCGTGAAGGTTTATGCCAATGGCAACGGTTCCTGCACGACGCCGCCGCCCGACGCTGGCTGGTCCGTGGAGTCGTCGATGGACATCGAGTATGCCCACGTGTTCGCGCCAAGCGCGGCGATCATCCTGGTGGAAGCCTGTTCGAATTCCTGGACCGACCTGCTGTATGCGGAACAGGTGGCGTTCAACTACATCGTGACCAACTACCCTGCTGGTGGGCAGGTTTCGAACAGCTGGCAGGGCGGCGAGTTCTCGGGACAGATCGCAGACGATTCTCTATTTGCTGACTTCTCTTATAACTGGGCAACCAATTACTCAACCCCAATCCTGGCATTCGCCTCTTCGGGTGACTTCGGATTTGGGGTTGGCTATCCGAGCACGAGTCCTTGGGTGATCTCGGCAGGTGGAACCACGATCAACCGGAACTCAGCTACGGGCAAGTATCGAAACGAGTATTGCTGGGGCGGTTCGGGCGGTGGCACCAGCGCGATTGAGACGTACACGACTGCGTTCTCGGGCGGCAACACCGGACCATGGGCCGACTTCCAGTATCCGATCTTCGGTCAGGGTGCCCGCGCTACGCCGGACCTCTCGTTCGATGCTGACCCGGCTTCCGGAGCCTGGGTCTACAGCCAATACGGTCTCGGGGGCTGGGCAGTGGTTGGCGGAACGAGCCTCTCGTCGCCCGCATTGGCCGGCATCGTGAACCGCGCCGGCAACAAGCTGGGATCAGTGTTCCTGACCGCGGCTACTAACGGCAGTGACTGGTTCAGCACGTGGGAGAACAACTTGCTGTATTCGCAGCTTGCGACGTCCAAAGCGTACGCTGCCAATTTTTTTGACGTCGTGAAAGGTTCCAACGGCGTCGCCGCCACAACTTCATGGGACTACTGCACGGGGGTTGGTACTCCGCGCGGAATCCTGAACAAGTAATTTTCATAACTGGGGAGGCCACTTTTGCGGCCTCCCTTTTTAGATCCGATGACCAGCCGCGGCAGTCCACAGATCTTATAGGAGAATCATGCCGACACGGAGTTTGATGCGGGGGTTGTTGCTGGCGTGGATTGCGTTTTCCCAAAGTTCCACAGTGTTCGCTCAACAGAACTGGACTTTTCCTGATTTCTCGGCAACTCAGGTTTTCGCGTCGAGGAAGGCGGAGATGGCGATGAAAGTGTACCGCGCGAGTTCGGCGGTGCGAGTGGAACGCAGCGCCGCGATCTCCACGGTGTACGTCACGGCGAACCGGATGGTCTATAACCTGACGACTTATCCCGACAATAGTCATCAGTGTGTTTCCATGAAGCCGGAGCAGGCCCGGATGTTGCCGAGCCCGTTGCAGCTGATCTTGGGGCGCATCGTAAGCCGTAAATCGGCCGGCACAGAAGTCGTGGAGGGAAATGCCGCCCAGATCGA
>Ga0335084_10004111_pt1 | contig 14320 bp, 13 predicted proteins | sample Lox_Sample_44_FD_206721 | JGI IMG/M metagenome (GOLD analysis project Ga0335084, IMG submission 206721) | Soil microbial communities from Loxahatchee National Wildlife Refuge, Florida, United States - Lox_Sample_4.4 | ecosystem: Environmental > Terrestrial > Soil > Wetlands | place: USA...
AGGGACGTCACCGAACGCAGACTGATGGAGGAAAAGCTGCGGCAAAGCGAGAAGAAGTACCGTGAACTGGTGGAGGCAGCGAACTCGGTCATTCTGACATGGGACACGGGGGGAAACATCACCTTCCTGAACGATTTTGCTGAGCGGTTCTTTGGGTTCTCAAGGGAAGAGCTGCTCGGCAGAAATGTGGTGGGCACGATTGTTCCTCCGGCCGAATCGTCCGGCCGCGACCTCGCGCAGTTGATGGAGGAGATACGCAGGGACCCGGACGGATTCAAAGATACTGAAAACGAGAACATTACCAAGGAAGGCCTAAGGGTGTGGGTCAGGTGGGCGAACAAGGCGATTGTAGATGAGCAAGGGGTTCTTATTGGTATTCTCTCTATTGGAAACGATATCACCGAACGCAAGCGTGCTGAAGAGGAGAAAGACCGTCTTGCCAAAGCGGTCTCTATTGTGACTGAAGGCATTGCCATCACAGATGGAGAAGACAGATACATTTATCTCAATTATGCCCATGCCAGGACCTATGGGTATCTGCAAAGTGAGCTTATAGGGAAGACATGGCGGGATGTCACACCGCCGGAGTTAGTGCCATTACTTGAGAGAGAGATCTCCAGGACCCTGCACAGCAGGGACAGCGGTGTCTGGAGCGGTGAATGTCCTGGCTTGTGCAAAGACGGGACTCTGATATCAACTGAGGTCACTGCGACAGCCCGTTGGGATGAGAAGGGAGAATACCTGGGGCATATATGCGTGGTAAAGAACATTACCGAGCGCAAGCGTGCTGAAGAGAGATTGAGAGAGAGCGAAGAGCGTTTCCGTGACCTCTTCGAGAACGCTACCGATCTCATCCAGATCGTTTCTCCTGAGGGCGGTCTCCTCTACGTGAACCGTTCGTGGCGTGAAACCCTTGGATACTCCGAAGGGGAGATAAGGGGACTGAGCGTTTCTGATATCATCGATCCCGCGTGCGATGAGCACTGTAAGGCTACTTTCGGGAAGGTGCTGTCTGAAGGGAGTGTCGAGGATATCAAGACCGTCTTTATCGCCAGGGACGGCAGGAAGGTATTTCTGGAAGGGTCGGGACATTGTAAGTACGAGAGAGGAAAGCCGGAATCGGTTCGGTGCGTGTTTCGGGATGTGACTTTCCGGAAGGTTGCAGAGGAAGACAGAGCAAGACTGGAAGCGCAGCTTCTCCAGGCACAGAAAATGGAGGCGGTGGGTCAGCTGGCAGGCGGGATTGCCCATGACTTCAACAATATGTTGACCGCGATCATTGGCTACGCAAGCCTTCTGGAGGCGAAGCTGGGACCTGATAGTCCGTTGAAGCCTTATGTTGATCAAATCCTGAGTTCTACAGGGAGATCGGCAAATCTTACCAGCCAGCTTCTCGCTTTTAGCAGAAAGCAGATAATGAGTCCAAAAGAAACAGACCTGAACGAACTTATAAAGGGGATGGAGATTCTCTTGAAAAGACTGATTGGTGAGGATGTTGAATTCAAGACATGCTTTACCGATACGCACTTGACGGCAATGGTGGATAGAGGCCAAATAGAGCAGGTTCTGCTCAACCTCTGCACGAATGCGCGGGACGCTATGCCCCAGGGAGGCCTGCTAGCCATAAGCACAAGCGTCCTCGAACTGGATGAGAAGAGCAAAGGCGGATATGATCTGGACAGGCCGGGAAGATATGCCCTCATCGCGGTGACCGATAGTGGCAAAGGAATGGATGAAATGACCAGGCAGAAGATATTTGACCCGTTTTTCACTACAAAGGAGATCGGAAAAGGAACGGGTCTCGGGTTGTCCATTGCGTACGGGATAATCAAACAGCACAATGGAAATATCACGGTATATAGTGAGCCAGGGAAAGGCACGACGTTTAAGATATTTCTTCCATTGATTGAGTTGCCGATGGAAACAGCAAAGGATGAAAGGTCCGTTGCTCCAAGGGGCGGAACAGAGGCTATACTTGTCGCTGAAGATGATGAAGCGGTGCGAACCCTGACAAGCCATGTGCTTCGGGGGGCCGGATACGCGGTGATAGAAGCAGTAGACGGAGATGATGCCATACATAAATTCATGGAAAACAAAGGCAGTATCAAGCTTGCGATGCTCGATGTGGTAATGCCCAAAAAAAGCGGCAAAGAAGTGAGCGACGCCATTAGAAAGGTAAAATCTGATATGCGAGTTCTCCTTACCAGCGGATATACGGCAGACATAATCAGCACAAAGGGTATCACCGAAGAAGGGCTTGGTTTCATAGCAAAACCTATTACGCCCAATACCCTGTTAACAAAGGTGAGAAAGATCCTGGATACCTAAGAGGTGCGGAACGAATTACGGATCAAGGGACTGAGTGATCAGCATCTTTTGGTATCGGGGTAATGAACAGGCATGGAATGACCAAATAGTCATTCCATGCCACCAGGATCCTTTCTTTTTGAAAGGGCCTTTACCTCACCGAACACTGCGTCTATGGTCTGGTATCTGTCTTCCCGCACTTTGCGTATGCACGTGAGCACAAGCTCATCGAGCCATTCAGGGACATTATCCACGCGGTCAATAATCCTTGCAGAACCAAGTCCATCAAGATCTCCCATGAGCATCTCGTAGAGAATGATCCCGGCCGTATAAATGTCCGAGCATGCGTCAGGTTCAGCGCCCTTGAGGGTTTCCGGAGAGGCATAGACCGTAGACACCGGTCCTGAGAGAAACGAGATGCGATTATGGGTGTCAATTGCTATAGTATCAGGGCTCAACAGACCATGGGACTTGCCATTCCTATACGCCTCCTGAAGGGCCCTAAGAATATGAACCCAGAGTTTGAGGGCATGCCTGGGTTCGATTTTTCCGTTACGGATGAAACTCCTTAATGTGGTCGCTGATTCGGCGCCTCCCTTTTCAGGGGGAAGGGCAAGCTTCCCGAGTTTTATCCTCACGTCGCGGTACAGAGGGTTTATGCGGTCTATTTCCTGAAAGACCCTAAGCGCCATCTGGTGCTCGCCCGCGTGTTCAAGCTTGAGCGCATATGCGTAAAAGTCGTCAATGGAATCCTCGATTCGTTTGTCAGTGAGGGCAATGCCGAACATCTCTGCCGCCTCCTTGAGCATGCCTTCTTCCTCCAGAAGCTGAGCGGCCTTTTTATATTCTCCAGCTTCCCGGTATGTCCTGGCCGCAGCCATTCTCCTCCCCGCCTTTTCCAGGATCAGGGCAGCATCGAGTTTCTTCCCCGCATTATGATAGAGTTTCGCGGCCTCCTCATAATCTCCTTCCAGCACAGATATTTCTGCGGCACTCTTGATATCACCATCCTTCTCATACATTTCTCTGGCCTTGGCAGGATTCCCCAAGAGATCGTAGAGAAGGGCTGCACGCCTGAAGTCTCCTCCCTTTTCATAGAGTTCTGCAGCCTTTCTCTTATCTTTTAGGTGGTCCTCATAGAGCGCGGCGGCTGAGACAAATCTGCCAGATTTTTCGTGGCGCTCGGCCTCTTTCCTGTAATCCTCTTTCAGGGTAGTTTGACGTCTCTTGCCTATGATATTCCTGTAGATAAAGATGGCGGCTGAGAATACCGCAATGAGCAGGACAGAAAGCAGAAGGAACATGAGGACAGAAAGGCCTTTGTTCGGGCTTTCTGCATGGGGCACTGTCCCAATACCAAGGGTTTCAATGACCGGCATATTAAGGCTTATGAGCACTGGTGCTACATTCACGGAATTCTCACGAGCGCCTCTTTCCCATGTACTATTTGCATAGCTCACTATACCATACATCCCAAAAGGCAGGTGAAGCAAAAAACAATATCACCCGTGCTTTTTTCTACGTGGGCAATACTTGACAAAATTAGTAGGGTATTTTATATTTTTACCATGTTACGGTTGTCAACAAAGGGTCAGTACGGGGTGAGGGCTATGTTCGAGATCGCCCGGGGTTATCCTGAAAACCCTCTGACGATAAAGGAGATTTCTGAGCGGCAGGATGTTTCGGTTGCATACCTGGAGCAGATATTGAACAAACTCAGAAAGGCGGGCATTGTGCGGAGCGTGAAAGGTCCTGGAGGAGGATACCTCCTTGCCAGGGAACCCGGCCATGTCACCATTGCCGAGATTCTCAAGGAACTTGAAGGGCCTGTTGCCATCACGTCCTGTCTTGATCCTGAAGAGGGCTGCTCGAGGGTGGAAGGCTGTGTTACCCATCTGCTTTGGAGATCTCTTGGAGCAAAGATCGAGGCCTTTCTGGAGACCATCACACTGAAGGACCTGCTGGAGAAGGAGCCCATTCTCAAAGGGGTTGATCACGACGATTCCCTCTACAGGTTTGATGTGGCATGACACTGAAGTTTGTTGAGAACGTTAAGCCGGATGTCACCACAGATATTGTGTATATGATGTGCCCTATGCATCTTTTGAAGCTGGAAGAGAAGATGAAGGAGCTGGAAAAGGGGCAGATACTGGAGATTATGACAGACTACGATGGGGCACTGGAGGATATCCCGGGATGGTGTGAGAAGACCGGGAACGAGTTTCTCGGGATCGAAGAAACCGATGATTACTATAAGTTCTATATAAAGAAAGTGAGGTAATTATGAGAAAGTGTTACTTCGACTATGTGGCGACAAATCCCCTTCATCCCCAGGTACTGGATGCGATGCTGCCGTATTTGAGAGAGGAGTTTGGCAATCCCCTCAGTCTCTATGAACTGGGCATGAAGGCAAGGGAAGCCATTGAAAATGCCAGGACCCAGACCTCGTCCCTTATCAATTCCAAACCTTCTGAGGTGATATTCACGAGCAGTGGCGCGGAGGCGAACAATTTTGCATTGAGGGGAATCGCGATTGCGAGGCAGCATGAGGGGAAACATGTGATCGTTTCGAGGATGGAGCACCACTCAATCCTCAATGCCGCAAGGTTCCTCGAGAAGTCAGGGTTTACGGTCACCTATCTCCCTGCGGACAAGCATGGCGTGGTGGAACCTGACGCGGTGAAGAAGGCGATCATCAAGGAGACGGTCCTCCTCTCGGTGGTCCACGCGAGCAGTGAAGTGGGAACCATCGAGCCGATCAGGGAGATCGCAAAGATTGCGAGGGAACACGGAGTGATATTCCATACAGATGCCGTTGCGTCGACCGGTAATATCCCTGTTGACGTGAAGGAACTGGGGGTGGACCTCCTGAGCATGGCGGCTCACCAGTTCTACGGACCCAAAGGTGCGGGTGCCCTTTATGTAAGAGAAGGGTTAAGGATTGTCCCTTTGATATACGGCGGGATACAGGAAGGGGGCAGGAGGGCAGGCACAGAGAATGTCCCTGCCATAGTGGGAATGGGAAAGGCTGCGGAGCTCGCAAAGGCTGAGATGAAAGGGAGGATAGAACATGTGAAAAGACTGAGGGACAGGCTCATCAGCGGAGCTCTGGGCGTGGAGAATGTCTATCTCACCGGGCATCCCACAGATAGACTGCCTGGCCATGCAAGCTTCGCGGTTGAATATATTGAAGGGGAATCCATGCTCCTTCTCCTCGCGTCCAAGGGCATGTATGTGGCGAGCGGTTCTGCATGCTCTTCCAAGGCGCTGAAGGCCTCTCCCGTTCTGCTCTCCATGGGCATACCCTCGAGCCTCGCGCAGGGCTCCATTGTCTTCACCCTTGGCAAGGAGAATACCGATGAGGATATAGAGTATCTCCTCACTGAGTTTCCGCCAATAATAAAAAGGTTAAGAGAAATATCCCCCTTTGCGAAGGGGTGGGAAGAAGACGCACAGGGGAACAAATGTTATACCACGTTGCCAGAATCACAGAAAAGCGAAAAGGAATGAACTACAGGAGGAGGTGTTATGTACAGCGAAAAAGTAATGGATCACTTTACCAATCCAAGGAATGTGGGAGAGATTTCGGATGCTGATGGTGTGGGAACAGAGGGAAATCCCACCTGTGGTGATGTGATGAAGATATCAATCAAGGTCGAGAACGGGAAAATTGTGGACGCAAAATTCAAGACCTTTGGTTGCGGGGCAGCCATTGCGGTGAGCAGCATGGTGACCGAGATGGTAAAGGGCAAGACACTGGAAGAAGCATTGGCGATTTCAAAGGAGGCCGTAGCCAATGAGCTTGGCGGTCTTCCCCCGCAGAAGATGCATTGCTCAAACCTCGGAGCCGATGCTCTCAGAAAGGCCATCGAGGATTACCGCTCAAAACACCCTGCGTAACGGAACATAGCTTCATTTACAAAGCCTGTTTTAAGGTGTTACAATATCCAGTTTCTGGAGAGGTGGCCGAGCTGGTCGAAGGCAGCCGCCTGCTAAGCGGTTGTGGGGGTAACACCCCACCCAGGGTTCGAATCCCTGCCTCTCCGTAGTGAAGTGTGAATTACCTTTAAGAACTAAACCCGATAAGGAGGTCTCGAAATGAGAAGAGTCTTAGCAGTCACTCTGGGAGTTGCCCTTGTGTTCTCCCTCGGTCTCACCGCATGCAAAAAGAAGGAACAGCAGCCTGTGCCCCAGGCTCCTGGAATGATGCCCCCAGGCGGAGCAATGCAACCGGGACAAATGCCCCCTGGCGGAGCAATGCCGCCCGGACAGATGCCTCCAGGTGGAGCAATGCCACCAGGACAAATGCCCCCAGGCGGAGCGATGCCGCCCGGACAGGCGGCCCCAGGACATGGAGGCATATCAGTACCAAAGGTTGAGATGAAGATTATAGTGCCGGACAGCGTAAAGGGAAAATGGTCAGGGGTAATACTGATTGTGGAGGACAAGTCCTCAAAGAAGAAACAGGAATTCAAGGTCAATCTTAACAGTGACCTGAAAATACCCAATTCGAATCTGAAAGTGGCAGTGGGTGATTTTCTTCCTAATTTCAAGATGGATGGAAGTACCATAACCTCTACATCCAATGATCCCGCTAATCCAGCGGTGAGGGTGAAGGTCTATGAAGGCGAGAAAGAGGTTTTCAAGGGCTGGCTCTATTCCAAGTTCCCTGCAATCCATCCTTTTGAACACCCTAAGTACGGAATTAACCTGAAAGAGGGCATAAAGAAGGGATAGAGAGGCAGCGCCCTTAGCTCAGCTGGATAGAGCGTCGGACTACGAATCCGCAGGTCGGGGGTTCGAATCCCTCAGGGCGCGTAGCCATATATCCTAAGAGATTCAAAGACCTAGAAGAGGGGTTGTGAGTGCTCGACATGGCTTACAGCCCCCCTTTTTGTGCACTAATTGTACACTTGGTCGTAGCCTTCATGTTCATTGGGTTCTTTGTTTTCGTCTTGATTAAAGGGTACCTCTCTTTGAATAAAGACTCCCATCGTCTTTGAGGTATAGCTTTGTATTAAGTCGCTTTTTCCTTTTATCTTGTGGATGATAGCAATCTATCCCTCCCTTGGTAATTCTTTCAAACCAAAAGAAGAAAAGAAATCTCCTCAGTCGGTCTAACAAACAGAGGCCCCAGGTTGCCCCAACGCCTTGAGGTATTTATTGAGGCTTTCCAGATTGGGGACTCCTTCCCTAAACCCGCATCTTGTGGTATAGTGGCAATGCTGAGGATAGGAAAAGCAAAAAGGGGAAAAACAGGTGACGGATTTGAATGGGGACTTAATGAGAAGGTATCGCAAAAGGAATTGGCCGGAGTTGGTTGTGATCTTATCTTTATTGGTCCATGGATGCGGCGGCTACACATTCTACGAGAATATAGACCAAGGCAAAGTGAACGGAACCTGGGATTTGTCCCTTACCCAGTCCGACGTGTCTGTGCGCGGAACAAAGCTTTTTATCACACAGGAAAAAAGATACGATCCTTTTTCCGGAACCACGTCGGATAACGCCACGCTTACCGGTACTTTTGACGGGAACAATGTCGTTATAACCCTTAATAACGCAGACGGGACTACGACAACCTTAACTGGTAGCGCAAGCGATGATTGGAAGACGCTTTCAGGGGCATATACGAGCACAGGTTCGAACGGATCCGGCACTTGGTCGGCAAACAAGGAGGTTGCTCCTACGGCGATTTCCGTAACACCCTCAGCAGCAATATTGAGTTGTTCTGCAGGAGAAATCGCGACATTTGTCGTAGCAGGTGGGACTCTTGCATCTTACAGCGTAACCGCATCTTCAAATGGGAGTCTTGTTACTATTTCTACCGCTACTTTAAAGACCAATGGCCAATTTACAGTAACAGCCGCTACTGCGTGCGCCGGGACAGATGGCACAATTGTCAATTTGACCGTTACAGATAATGCTACTTCTGTTACTGTTCCGGTAACGATTTCGAATCCGTAGCTTTCAAACGCATCAACCTGTCAAACGCACAATGTGGTTGGGCTTGGTGCGTACGGGTTAGGCGTGTTCATTACGATTTCTCTCATCTCGAGTCGAGTGGCGAATCGCTTTCGTCCCTAAACATGCACGGAGATTTTCTTCCTGCACTCCTCACTAACGCTAGAAGGTCGAGGACTGCAAAGTACCCTTGGAAATCAAGATTGAACAAGTCTCCAATGTCATACGAACTTCGTTTTTTCCCTTATTACTACAAAATACGAAAAGCGGGACATCTCTTTCTATTGAGTTTATTGGATAATGCCATCTAAGAATTTGCCCATCTATGCTATATTTAGCCAATGTGAACAACAAACTAAACAACAGGAGGCATCACTATGATCCCGGAAAAACTGCTGGAGATTATGAAACAGGATGGAGTTGTTGCCATTGCTACGTTAGGAAAGGATGGTCCGCATTTGGTGAACACCTGGAATAGCTACATCAGAATATCATCAGACGGACGATTGTTTATTCCCGCAGGTTACATGCACAGGACAGAGGCTAACATTGCCCACAACCCCAATGTGCTGATTACGCTGGGAAGCAGCAAGGTTAAGGGCTTGCACGGAGCAGGTGCCGGTTTTTTGATCAAGGGAAAGGCGACCTTCATAACATCCGGGCCTGATTTTGATTTTATGAAAGAAAAATTCAGTTGGCTGCGAGCCACCTTGGCCGTTACCATCGATTCTGCTACTCAAACTTGGTGAAGATCAGTGGAAAGTCTGTACGTTGCAGTTTCGTGGCCTTGGCAAGTATGTGGCAATTGCAGGTCATAATGTAGATCATAACTAAACTGTCCAATGTGCTCACCTCACGTGCTCCACATGCAGATGAGCACTGGCGTTAGGCGTGTTTCATCCGTAAATCTTCACCAGTTTCGATTCGCAATACCTGTGTTGTAGCCGGTGGAACAAACAGAAGGGGCCTGGATAACCAAGCTCGTTTCCACTGTGCGGTAAGTATGCACCCGACAAGAGCAAACAAGGGACAACATCTTTCGCCTCGGGTGTTGTCAAAAAAGCGAGCGCTTTTACATGACCGTTGTCTCATACCGAATTCCCAATTGTATAAGCCGCGCAGAGAATCCTATGTTTTCGGGGGCACTTGAGTTGAGCATGTTCCCCTGTTAGAATTAATACATGAAATACAGAGCGCTTGTTTCTGCAGTACCCTACCAAAGTTTTCAGCTTCTCATGGATAAACTGAAGTTGGCTGAGAACGATCTTCTCCTTCTTAGTCGTCACCGGGATTTTTTTATAGCTAAGAAGGAGGAGTTTGCGGGATTTTTTTACAAGTTCTTTTTTGAAATGACGGAAACCCGCATATTGCTCGAGCACTTCGGCAAGCCCGATGTGATGAAGCTCACCTGGGCTGCATGGTTCGAGAGGCTTTTCCGTGAGAATCTGGACTCGGATTTCGTGAGCTATCTTTGGCGGATAGGCTTGAAACATGTGGAGATAAACCTCGATCAGCGATTCACGAGCCTGGGGTTTTCGGTTGTGCGGAGGTTCTGTCATCGTCTTGCGCTCGAGAACTTTCCACCGCAGGTTGCCGTGGAGATTTTAGCCGTAGTGGATAAGCTTGTGGATTCATGCATTCTTGTAGAGACCAGTGCTTACATTGAGGCAACTGTTCGCTGTGATGTGGAAATTCTTAAGGGAATAGCTGATAAAATCAGAAATCCTGTGACGATAATCGGGGGAAACCTCAGAAGGCTTCAGCGACATACAGACCCAAAGGATTCTCTTTACAAAGATTATGAGTTTCTCATCTCTTCTGCCGCTCATTGTGAAGACATGATAGAAGACATAAACACGTATATCGAGATGTTTCAGCACGAGGCAAGATTTGACCAGGCCATGCTTGAGACGGTCATAGAAAATATGATTGAAAAGCTCTCGGTTCGAAAAAAACTGGAAGGAGTAAAAGTGGAGGTTCTCATTAGCCCTGAAGCCCGCTTCATCAAAGGTGATCCGATAGACCTTCGCCACCTCTTCTATCACATAATAGAAAACAGTGTAGAAGCAGCCCATGCCGCAAAAAGTCCCTATGTGCGCATACGCTCTGTCCCACAGGAAGTCCCTCCGCATACAGTGAGAGTTGAGGTCTTCAATAACGGCGAGGTTATCAATTTGGCGACTATCTCGGACATTTTCTCGCCCTTCTACTCCACAAGACCCAAGGGTTCGGGTCTAGGACTTTCGATAGTAAGACTTGCGTTACGCAAAAACTTCGGTGAGATAGATTTCGAACCCATCCCCCAAGAAGGGACAAGGGTTTTCATCACGCTTGAAAGAGCAGACTGACTTCTGCGTCACGGGATTATCGTGAACTTGATGCCTTCTGGTTATTTCTGAATTGTCAGAAGAATACGTTTGTTTTTTTGTGCTTAAATATGAGGGCTGTTATGTCGTTGTTCATCAATTCCATGAATGAATCGAAGATGGTTTCGTCGTAAAAGCCAGGCATCCAGCATTTTGCTACGAGGGAGGAATCTCCTCCTGTATGGAACCGAACGAGGGTAGCATGTCTGTTCAGATCGTTTATGTATTCCAAGAATTCTGCTTTTCTTGTCTTTGCGGTCTCCTTGATAACGTAAGTCGTGGAGAATAAAAATCCCCCCATATGTTCCTGAAATGAAATGTTCGGCCACTTCGGATGCTTTGCGAAAAAGACTTCTTCAGCTTTTGCTATTTCGTAGCCCATGAATTTCAGGCGTGCATTAACCTGGGCGGCAATGGTTGCTTCCATTCTCACTCCTCCCGCTGCATTTGGTCCCTGACCTGAAAAATTACTCCCACTATATCATCTCCCGCTTGTTTTTACCATCCTCCTGCCGGTTATAATCTCTTATCGCCACTGCGATTAGGAGGGTGAAATGAAAAACTTTATAATGCGCAGCTCAGAAATCGAGAAGGCAATAAAACAGTACATGAAAAGATCTCCTGCTTACAACCATATAGAAGGAAGGGCGATAGCAAGAGCCAAGATAGAGATCATGACCGATATCACAGGTCATGGCACCCACAGGTCAAAGGGTGTTGTTGCCGCAATCACCATTCACGACGAAGACACGGGCGAAGAAGACGACGCATGGGAGTAGCCACCTTATTCATCGCAGCACTCTTCAGGTCTTGGTGCTTCACAGGGAAATAAAAGCCATTTGCAATCAGGGTGACTGTCCGGCATCTTGCAGTATATTCTCTTATCCCAGGGGCACGACCAGCACGTGCACGTATTCATAGCAGAAGGCTTTGGTCCCATTGCAACAAGATCGCTCCTGCCGATGCCTTTCCAATGATCACCGACCTGTGGATAGGTCAGAACATTATCGCGACTGTTGTCCTCAGAATAAAGACTGAATGGCATCAATAATATCACACCTAGCAAGAACATACCCACTGTTCTCATAGTAGCTCCTTTCAAGGTAAAAAGTTTCATGTGAAAAACGCGCTTGCCATTCGTTCTGTCGACTCTCCCATTTGTGTTTCATTGCTAAGCGACTTTGGAAGAGCACCTCAAATGGAGACTGCGCATTTATGGTTCTATTTTATCTCAGACAAACGATTTAGGAAATAGCAGTTGTGGAGAGAGCATATTGGAAGGGCTCACCTCTCACTTTGGTGCCCCTGTTTTCGTTGTTGACACAGATTCTCCAATCACGTGTAAAATATTCAAACTCCACAGAGTGTGCGGGTCCACTTTCTTGTGGGTGTGGGTCAGGATTCCCCTGTGCCGTGTAAATGATGATGAATTTTCCGCAGAATTCTATGGAAAAAGAAGAACACATTCCTTTCATGAAGCTGGCCCTTGAAGAGGCAGCTCTCGCGTTTTCTGAGGGAGAGGTGCCTGTGGGTGCCCTCGTGGTGATGAATGACGCTGTCACGGCAAAGGCCCATAACCTGAGGGAAAGACTGAATGATCCTGTTGCCCATGCTGAGATCATTGCGCTGCGCGAGGCAGCGCATCTCATGAATACCTGGCGTTTGACCAATGCTACGCTCTATGTGACCAAGGAGCCGTGCATCATGTGCGCAGGTGCCATGGTGAACGCGAGACTGGGAAGACTGGTGTATGGCTGCAATGACCCGAAAGGTGGCGGGGTGAACAGCCTCTACAGACTTCTCACCGACAAGAGACTGAACCACCAGGTGGAGGTGGTATCAGGAGTTCTCGATGATGAGTGTGGCCTGCTCTTAAAAAGATTCTTTGGGGAGCGAAGATAGACGCGTTATTTCTGCCCAGCTATTCAGTCATGCAGAAAATCATTTTCAACAGCGTCAGCACACTTAATTCATACGTTCCCTCGTAGCAAGAGGCTCGCCCGTTCCGAGGCAAGATACAATAGCCCCCTATGCCTCTTTCTCCACCAAGTTCACCTAATTGCTGCATGTGCATTGCTGAACTCACGCGGCCTCATTTCCGGCCACACCAATCACTCCAGGTATCTTACCTCAGAAATGGCGAACCTCCTTAGTCACACTCTTATGAATAATCCGGGTGAGATGTGACACACAGATTTGAAACAGGACAGAGGGATTATCATATTGATTGTGGTTGAATCCTTCTATTCCTAAATTGGATTGATTTGTTTTAAACTAAACACTAACCGCTGTGCATATTCGTTGTTCATTGTGGAGAGGTGGCTGAGTGGTTGAAGGCGGCGGTCTCGAAAATCGTTGTGGGGGCAACTCCACCGGGGGTTCGAATCCCCCCCTCTCCGCCAGACTAGTGCTTTTGAGAGGAGTAACTTATAGACGTTAAACGTTAAACGGACTTACAATTGCACACGCTATCCTGAGAACTCTCGTCAGCATTTTTTTTCTCACGTAACCAGGATAGGGATAATTGAGTCATCATGGATCTGTTGACAATGGAAAGCTCCCAGATATAGTTGACATTCTTGAAATAATTGTGTACAACTAAATTAGTTTTACATGGAAAATGTGTATCATATTTCTCTTGATGCGTGGATGCGAGAAACCATATTCACAATGAAGCTTGAGAAGATAAGATAAAGGCCGTATTGGGTTTTGCTGATTTCATCTGCTTACCAAAAAAGAAGACTGTTTGTCAAAGGGGGAAGACTTACATGAAGAAAATTTGGTTATTGATCGGCATGTTGCTATTGGTCGGTTGCGGTCTGGATAGTAATAGTACGAATGTCACTAATGGCACGGGGGCGCCACCTGGGTCTGGCGGGCCTATCGAGGTTGGGCCCGGGACGCCAACGGGAAGCGTTGTTGTGAACATCACAGCGGTCGATGCGAAAGCAACCGATGAGAAGACAGCTGAAGCGCAGCCAGCTGCGACAAGGCTGCGGCTCGTAGTTACCAATCCAGGGTTGACCGTCAGCGGCTCTGCTTACAAGGTGATCGTGGATGGTTCTATAGTTTCTTCAATAACGCTCGCTTTACCGGTAGCAAACAACTACACTTTTCAAGTGGTAACATATATTCAGGGTGGTACACCCCAAGTCAACAGAATGCTGAGATATGCAAAAGCCTCCCCTGTAAGCATCACCCCGAGCGGTGCTACGGTGAACTTATCCACCACTCCTATAGTGGCTAACTTCACTCTTCCTAATCCGACCTTTTCTGGACAGCAACTTAATCCAACCGCGAATATACCGCAGCCAACACCATTGCAAACACCCTGGAACTTATTCCTTAGCACGTCCCCGATTACCAATGCCCTGCACACCTTAACCTTCCCGATTCATAGTGTCAGGGCGCCGATTGTATTAACTGCGGGGACTTTGTATGCACAGGGTGAGTTTTTCATCAACACTTCATTGCTAGATACCACTCCCACTGGATCAGTACTTATGTATGACACGGCTGGGAATCCGGTCTCCCATACGACGGAAACTTTTCATGAATGGACGTTTAATTATCCTAATCCTGAAGCTGGATTTGGCGACCCTGATCTTTCTGCGCCCCTGGGTTTGGTCAGCGTTACCATCCCAATTAGCTAAGCTGAACTGAATGGAGAGGCGAGGCAGGAA
>Ga0335084_10004112_pt1 | contig 14318 bp, 15 predicted proteins | sample Lox_Sample_44_FD_206721 | JGI IMG/M metagenome (GOLD analysis project Ga0335084, IMG submission 206721) | Soil microbial communities from Loxahatchee National Wildlife Refuge, Florida, United States - Lox_Sample_4.4 | ecosystem: Environmental > Terrestrial > Soil > Wetlands | place: USA...
CCTGGGACTCGGCGTGGGCATCTACAGCATGGGTTATGTCCACGACCTCGCCGGCAGCTACGCGCCGATGGCGCTGCTGCTGCCGGCGGCGCTGCTGCTGGCCATGCTGCTGCTGGCGCTGCTGGGCCAGTACCGCTATCCGCGCGAATCGGCGGTCTCGGCGGCGGATTTCCGGCAGCGTTGATCCGGCCCCGCAAAGTGATATCATTTTGATAGTAGCGAAAGGAGCAGGCACATGAACGCAGCCCAGGGAACCCAGGAAGTCACCTATCCCAGCGTCAACGGCTATGTCGCGCTGGTCGTGGCGGTGGCCGCCTTGCTGTGGACCATCGTCGCCGTGGTCATGCTGGCGACCAGCAACACCGAGCCCACGCTCGGCTGGGTGCTGATGCGCATCGCGTCGATCCTGCTGTTCGTGATCGTCGTCAAGGGCCTGTACATGCTGCAGCCGAACCAGGCGGCGCTGCTGCTGCTGTTCGGGGCCTACCGCGGCACCGACTTCGCCACGGGCCTGCGCTGGGTGAATCCCTTCCTCAGCCGCCAGAAGGTCAGCCTCCGGCTCCGCAACTTCAACAGCGAACGCCTGAAGGTCAACGACAAGCGCGGCAACCCGATCGAGATCGCCGCCGCCATCGTCTGGCGAATCAGCGACACGGCGCGCGCGATGCTCGACGTCGACCACTACGAGGCCTACGTGCCGATCCAGGCCGAGGCCGCGATCCGTCACCTGGCCAGCGAGTACGCCTACGATTCCACCGAGGACACCCGCGAGGACCTCACCCTGCGCGGCGGCGGCGACGCGCTGATCGCGCGGCTCAAGCAGGAGCTCGAGGCGCGCTTTGAGAAGGCCGGCCTCGAGGTCGAGGATGCGCGCATCACGCACCTGGCCTACGCGCCGGAGATCGCCGGCGCGATGCTGCGCCGGCAGCAGGCCGACGCGGTGATCGCCGCGCGCAAGCAGATCGTGATGGGCGCGGTCAGCATGGTCGAAATGGCGCTCGACGGCCTCAAGGACCGCAACATCATCGACCTCGATCCGGAACGCCGCGCCGCGATGGTGTGCAACCTGCTGGTCGTGCTGTGCGGCGAGACCGAGGCGCAGCCGGTGATCAACGCGGGCACGCTCTACCAGTAGCGGGCCGGCGTGGCCAGTCCGGGCAAGAAGGCGATGCTGCTGCGGCTGGACCCGGCCGTGGCGGCCGCCATCGAGGCCCTGGCGGCCCAGGAGCTGCGCAGCGTGAACGGCCAGATCGAGTGGCTGCTGCTCGAAGCGCTGCGGCGGCGCGGCCGCGCGCCCCGGGACCTGACCACCCGCACGAATTCGCGCCGCTGAAGTGAAATCTCGCGCCGCCTGTGCGAGGCTATGTGGACCGCCATGAAGCCCCAGAAACTCACCGTCGGCGTCATGCTCGGCGCCATGGGCGTGGTCTACGGGGACATCGGCACCAGCCCGCTGTACGCGCTGGAGACTGCGCTCACCGCCGCCGGTGGCGTGCAGGGCGGCACGCCGGCGCTGCTCGGCGTGCTGTCGCTGATGTTCTGGACACTGGCGGTGATCGTCACGTTCAAGTACGCGACGATCATGATGCGCGCCGACAACGACGGCGAAGGCGGCATCCTCTCCTTGTACACGCTGATTCAGAAGCAGCTGGGTGAAGGCACCCGGTGGATGCAGCTGGCGGCAGCCATTGCGGTGCTTGGTGCGGCGCTGTTCTACTGCGATGCCCTGATCACGCCGGCGATCTCGGTGCTGAGCGCCGTCGAGGGCCTCGAACTGATCGACCCCAGCGCGTCGCGCGTGGTGATCCCGGTGACGCTCGGCATCATCGTGGCGCTGTTCCTGCTGCAGAAGCGCGGCACGGAACGCGTCGGCCGGCTCTTCGGACCGGTGATGCTGCTGTGGTTCGGCACCCTGGCCGTCACCGGATTGCTGGGCATTCTGCGCAATCCCGCGGTGCTGGCGGCGATCAATCCCGTGCACGGCCTGCGGTTCCTGGCCACGCACACCGGCATCGGCTCAGCGGTGCTCGGCGGCGTGTTCCTCACGGTCACGGGTGCCGAAGCGCTCTACATCGACATGGGTCATTTCGGCAAGCGGCCGGTGCGGATCGTGTGGCTGGCGGCGATCTGGCCCGCGTTGCTGCTCAGCTACTTCGGACAGGGCGCGCTGATCATGACCAGGCCGTCGGCGCTGCACATGCCGCTGTACATGCTGATCCCGTCTGCGCTGCTGCCGAGCTTCATCGTGTTGGCGACGGCCGCGACGATCATCGCCTCGCAGGCGGTGATCAGCGGCGCGTATTCAGTCACACGCCAGGCGATCCAGCTGGACCTGCTGCCGCGGCTGCGCGTGCTGCAGACCTCGGCGCGCGAGCACGGCCAGATCTACATACCGGCGGTGAACCGCTTCCTGCTGCTGGCGGTCTGCGGCTTCGTCGTCGGCTTCGGCTCGTCCGCGGCGTTGAGCGAGACCTACGGTGCCGCGGTATCCTGCACCATGCTCATCCTCGGCCTGCTGGCCACGATCGTCGCCCACTCGCTGTGGCGCTGGCACGTCGCGGCGATCGTCGCGGTCTTCCTGCCGCTGTTCGTCATCGATCTCGTGTTCGTGGCCAGCAACCTCGGCAAGTTCCGCAGCGGCGCCTGGGTCCCGCTGCTGCTCGCCACGCTGATGTTCATCGTGTTCATGACCTGGCGCAGCGGGCGTCAGCAGTTGCGCCGCGCGCTGCGGCAGATGGCGGTGCCGTTGACCGAGATCCAGCCACGGCTCGCCACCGCGACGCGCGTGCCGGGCACCGCGGTCTACCTCGTCAGTGACGCGCGCTACATTCCGACCGCGCTGCTGCGCAACCTCGAGCACAATCACGTGGCGCACGAGCAGATCGTGATCATGAACATCGAGATCGTGCGCTCGCCGCGCCAGGTGGACGCCGACCGTGTGCGCGTCGCGAAGCTGGCCGACAATCTCACGCTGCTGACTGCGCGCTTCGGCTTCATGGAGACGCCCGACGTCGGCGAAGCCATCAAGCAGAGCCGCAACCGCGGCCTCAAGCTGTTCGCGCGGGACTGCTCGTTCTTCCTCGGCTGGCACCTGCTGCGGCCGCGGCCGCGGCGCGGTTATCGCGGCCTGCAGAACCAGGTGTTCGCGTGGATGCAGCAGCGCACCGCGCAGGCGGCGGAGTTCTTCCACATGCCCGACCGCCGCGTGATCGTGCTGGCCACGCCGGTGGAATTCTAGGCACCCGCGTCCATGCACGCACGGCCCTGCCTGACGCATCTGGGCGTATACACCGACCGCCCGGACGACATGCAGGCCTTCTACACGGAGGTGCTGGGCCTCGTGGTCAGCGACACGGGTCGCGGCCGGTTGTTTCCACGCCGCATCATCTTCATGACCGGCAGTGCGGCCGAACATCACCAGTTCGTGCTGGTGGCGCGCGAGCCGGGCGATCCGCCCGGTGGCGCGCTGTTCCAGGTGTCGTTCAAGATGAGCTCGCTGGAGCAACTGCGCGCCGTCGTGCAGCGCGCGCTGGCACGGCAGGTCACCGGCCTGCGGCGGATCGATCACGGCAACGCCTGGTCGGTGTATTTCCACGACCCGGACCGCAACGCCGTCGAGGTCTACATGGACACCGGCTGGCACGTGCCGCAACCCTATGCCGACGAGCTGTCGCTCGAGCTCCCGGAGACGGAACTGCAGCGCCGCACGGCCGAACGGGTGCGGGACTGCGCCGGCGCCCTGCCGCTGGCCGAGTGGCGCGCCCAATTGAGCCGGCGGCTGGCGGCGGCGCAAGGCGCATGCGAGGCCCCATGAACGGCCACGAAGTCAGCAAGTATGTCATCTGCGTCGAGTCGGTGCTGCACGACGGCGGCCCGCGCACAGTGCCAGCGCCGCGGCCAGTGCCAGCGCGCGGACACTACGGACCCCTGTCGCGGTCATCGCGGGCGCCGCTCCGGCGCTCCGGCGTTCAATTCGTCCAGGCGCTCCACGGTACCCACATCATGCCATACGCCGCCGTACAGTTCACCCCCGAGCCTGCCGGCGGCGATCGCACGGCGCAGCAGTGGCAGCAACGGGAAGCGTCCGTCACTGCAGCCGGCGAACAGCTCCGGGCTGTACACGCCGATGCCCGCGTAGGTGTGGCGCGGAGCGCCGTCCTCGCATATCAGCCCGTCGCGCAGGGCGAAGTCCCCGCGCGGATGCTGCGGAGGATTCGGCACCAGCACCAGGTGCGCGTCGCGGCCGGCGGGCAGGCGGAGACGGGCATAGTCGAAGTCGCTGTATGCGTCGCCGTTCACCAGCAGGAACGGCGCCGCGCCGAGCAGCGGCAAGGCGCGGAAGATGCCGCCGCCGGTCTCGAGCGGCACCGGGCCCTCCTCGCTGTAGCGGATGCGGAGCCCCCAGCGCGTGCCGTCGCCCAGCGCGGCACGGATGCGATCGCCGAGCCACGAGAGATTGATCACCACCTCCTGCACACCGCCGGCCGCCAGTCGCTCAAGGTGCCAGTGGATGAGCGGCTTGCCGCGCACTTCGAGCAACGGCTTCGGCGTCAGGTCGGTCAGCGGCCGCATGCGTTCGCCGCGCCCAGCGGCCAGGATCATCGCCTTCATGTGCGGGCGGCTGCTTCGCGCGCGTTGGCCGCGGCGAGCCCCGGCGCGGCGACCGCTTCGAGCCAGGCGCTGAACTGGGCGAGTTCCGGCACGCGCGCCGCGGCCTCGCGCGTGTACTTCAGCGTGAGTGGCAGGTCGGCGAGGTAGCCCGGCTTGCCGTCCCGGTACCACAGGCGCGCGAAGATGCCGAGCACCTTGATGTGGCGCTGCAGGCCCATCAGGTCGAACCAGCGCACGAACTCCTCAGCGCTTGCCCCGGCCGGCACGCCCCGGCGCAGCAGCTCGTCACGATAGTCGCGCAGCCAGGCCTCGACGCGCGCGCGCGGCCATTCGATGTAGCAGTCCTTGAGCAGCGACACCGGATCGTAGCTGATCGGGCCGTGCAGCGCGTCCTGGTAGTCGATGATGCCGGGACTGCGCTCCCTGGTGATCATCAGATTCCGCGAGTGGTAGTCGCGGTGCACCAGCACCTGCGGCTGCGCCAGCGCCGCCGTCGCGAGCCATTCCATGGTGTGCGCCAGCAGCGCCTCGGTGCGCGCATCGGGCGCGAGCCGCAGGTGGCGCCGGCAGAACCATTCGGGCAGGAGCTGCATCTCCCGCATCAGCACGGCGCGGTCGTAGGGCGGCAGCTCCGCCGCGTGCCCGCGGCCATGCTGCTGGATGTCGGCGAGCGCCGCCAGCGCGGCGCCGTACAGGCGGTCCGGGTCCCCGCCCGCGCGCAGTTCCGACAGCATCTGCGTGCTGCCCAGGTCTTCCATCAGGATGAGGCCGCGCGGCACATCCACTGCTTCCATGCGTGGCACGTGCACGCCGCAGGCGGCCAGCAGCCGCGTCACCTTCAGGAACGGACCGATGTCCTCCTTGTCAGGTGGTGCGTCCATCACCACGCAGCTGGCACCGGCACGGTCCCAGACACGGAAATAGCGCCGGAAGCTCGCATCGGCCGAGGCCGTGGCGATGCGCGCCAGCGGCCAGCGAAGCTCGCCGCGGAGCCACTGCTCGATGAGCGCCAAGCGCGGATCGGAAGTCGACATGGCCCGCCAGTATAATGAGTGCGCATGATTGCATCCGGCCAGCGGCGTGCCCTTTTCCTGCTGGCGTGTACGCTGCTGGCGGCCACGCGGCTGCTGGCCGCCGAACCGGAATGCCCGGCCACGACGCCGCCCGCGACCCCTCCCGCCGAAGACGTGATCCGCTACGCCGCGCGCGAGACCGAAGGCTCGCTCACCGATCGCCGCACGGAGCTGCGTGGCTGCGTCGAGCTGCACTACCAGCAGCGCGTGATCCGCACCGATGCCGCCAGCTTCGACGCGCAGCGCCGCGCCGCGCGGATGCTGGGCCACTTCACCTTCGAGGACGGCAAGCTGCGCGTCGATGGCAACTCCGGCAGCTACGACCCCGAACACGGCGCCGACTTCCACGGCACCACCTTCGAGCTGCTGCAGCAACCGGGCCGCGGCACGGCGGCGTCGCTGACACGCAAGTCCGACCGGGCGGTGGAGCTCGATGAGGTCACCTACACCACCTGCAAGGACTGCCCCCCCGACTGGCAGCTCCGCGCGCGCCACATCACGCTCGACACCGAACGGCTGCGCGGACTGGCCCGGGGCGCGCGCGTCGAGTTCAAGGGTGTGCCCATCCTGTACGCGCCGGCGATCTCGTTCCCGCTGTCGGACCAGCGCCAGACCGGCGTGCTGTTTCCCACCTTCGGCAATTCGAGCCGCAACGGCGCGACCATCGCCGTGCCCTGGTACTGGAACATCGCGCCGAACCGCGATCTCACGCTCACGCCCACGATCTATACGCGGCGCGGCATCGATCTCGGCAGCGAATTCCGGCTGCTCGAGCCACACGGCAGCCTCAACCTGAATTTCAACGTGCTGCCCAGCGACAAGGTCACGGACGAACTGCGCGCCTACCAGCGCGTGCAGGCCGAATGGCGGGCGGACAACGGCTGGCGCGTGCGGCTCGACGGCGAGAATGCCAGCGACGCGCACTACCTGGAGGACTTCGCGCAGGGCACGCAGGCCACCAGTGCAGCGTTCCTCGCGCGCCGGCTCGAGACCAGCTACCGGGACGACGAACTGCGCTTACGTGCCCTGGTGCTGCAGTACCAGACGCTCGATACCACACTGCCGGACGCGGCGCGCCCTTATGCCGTGCTGCCGCGGCTCGCGCTGGGCCTCCGTCATGATTTCGCCGCCGCGCTGCGCGCCACGCTCGATGCCGAAGTCGCCGGCTTCGCGCGCGGCGATCCCACCGGCTGGCGCGCCGAACTCGCGCCGGCCCTGCTCTGGCAGTGGACGCGCCCCGGCATGTACCTCAAGCCGCAGCTGCAATGGAACGCGCGCGCCTACCGGCTGGGCTCCACCGCCACCGCACCGGGCCAGTCGCTGTCGAGCAACGTGCCCGTCCTCAGCCTCGATTCCGGACTGCTGCTCGAGCGCGACGCCACCCGCGGCCAGCGCCGCATCACGCTCGAACCGCGGCTGCTCTATGTCTACATTCCCTATCGCGACCAGTCGCAGCTGCCGGTGTTCGACACCGGCCTGCCCGACCCGAACTTCGTGTCCCTGTATCGCATCAACCGCTACGTGGGCGGCGACCGCATCGGCGATGCCAACCGGCTCGCATTCGGCGTCACCGGCCACCTCTATGGCGCAAGCAACGGCCGGCAATACCTCAGCGCCACGCTCGGCCAGGCCTTCAATTTCCACTCGCCGCAGGTGAGCCTGCCGGGCGAGACGCCCGATCCGCGCAAGCGCTCGGACCTGATCGCGAATCTCGACGTGCGTGCCCGTGACTACTGGCACATGCGCTTCGACGCCGCCTGGAACACCGAGCTGTCGCAGGCGCAGAAACTGCAGGTGATGCTGCAGTACCAGCAGGACGGCAAGCACGTCGTGAACCTGGGCTACCGTTTCGACCGTGGCGCGGTGGAACAGGCCGACGTGTCGGCAGCCTGGCCGGTGGCGCGGCACTGGGAACTGTATGCCCGCGGCGTCTACTCGCTGCGCGATCATCGCTCGATCGAGAATTTCGCGGGACTCCGGTTCCGCAGCGACTGCTGGGGCATCCGCGCGGTGGTGCGCCACGCGGTCAGCAGCCGCACCGGCGCGCGCGACACCGGCATCTACCTGCAGATTGAACTCACCGGCCTCTCCAGTGTCGGAACCGGGGCCGACACTTTCCTGCAGGAGTCGATTCAGGGATACTCTGCGGCCGACCGTCGGTAGGCGATACGAATGACCACCCCCTGGCGTAGCAACCCGTTGATTGCAGTGGCCCTGTGCGCGGCCCTGGCCACCCCTGGCGCCGCGCTTGCGGCGGCCAAGGGTCGCGGCGCGGCGGCCACCAGCGAGGCGGCCGGCACGGCCCGGAATCCCACGCGCGCCCGCGCCAGCCGCGGCGCCGAGCTCGACCGGGTCGTAGCCGTGGTCAACGATGGCGTGGTGCTCGAGAGCGAGCTCGATGCGCAGCTCGATGAATTCAGGCAGCGCCTGCGCGCCCAGAACGTGACGCTGCCGCCCGACAAGGTGCTGCGCGAGCAGGTACTGGAGCGGCTGGTGGTCGAGGAAATCCAGTCGCAGCGCGCGCAGCGCGCGGGCATCCACATCAGCGACGAGCAGGTGAACGCGGCGCTGGAGCGCATGGCGCAGGCGCAGAAGATACCGTTCTCGCAGCTGCCCGAGAAGATGGCCGAGGCCGGTTACGTGTATGCGGACTTCCGCAGCGGCGTGCGCCGCCAGATGGCGCGCGAGATCCTGCAGGACAATGACGTGATCGAGAAGATCCGCCCGACCGCGCGCGAGCTGGACGAGTTCATCGAGCGCCAGAAGAAGTCGGTGTCGGCGGACAGCGAATACAACGTGTCGCACATCCTGGTGGCGGTGCCGCAGGACGCGGACGCGGCCGCCACGGTCGCGGCGCGCAAGAAGATCGAGGACATCGCTGCGCGTATCGCCAAAGGCGAGGCCTTCGCGCAACTCGCCGTGACCTATTCCGACAGCCAGACGGCGCTCGAGGGCGGCTCGCTCGGCTGGCTCAAGGGCACGGCGCTGCCGACCTTCCTGGCCGATGCGATCGGCCGCATGAAACCCGGCGAGACCACCGGCATCATCCAGACGGCGAGCGGCTTCCACATCGCGCGCCTCAACGAGGTGCGCAGCGGCAGCGGCCCGCAGATGGTCGACCAGCTGCACCTGCGGCACATCCTGCTGAAGACCAACGAGGTGTTCGACGACGCCACGACCGAGCAGAAACTCAACGGTCTGCGCGCGAAGATCGTGAACGGCGAGGACTTCGCGGTGGTGGCCGCCGCCAATTCCGAGGACCCGGGCTCGGCCGTGCAGGGCGGCGACCTGGGCTGGTCCGATCCGGCCGCGTTCGTGCCGGAGTTCGCCGCCGTGGCCAAGGGTCTCAAGGAGAACGAGATCAGCAAGCCGTTCCGCAGCGCCTTCGGCTGGCACATCGTGCAGCTGCTCGGCCGGCGCACCATCGACAATGCCGACAATGCGGCACGCCAGCAGGCCTATGCGCAGCTGCGCGAGAGTCGTGCCTCCGAGGCGGTCGAGTTGTGGCTGCAGCAGTTGCGCGACGAAGCCTACGTGGAGCTGCGCCTCTGAGACCCGTGGCGCTGACGGCGGGCGAGCCGGCCGGCATCGGTCCGGACCTGTGCCTCGCCGCCGCGGCCGGCGCGCGCGATTACCCGCTGGTCTGCCTCGCCGACCGTGACGCGCTCGCCGCGCGCGCGGTGCTGCTGGGTGCCCGCTGCCGGCTGGTCGACTGGTCGCCCGGCGCCGACGCAGTCCGGGACGCGGGAGCGCTCAGCGTGCTGCACCTGCCGCTCGCCGTGCCCTGCGTGCCCGGGCGGCCCGATACCGCGAACGCGCGCCAGGTACTGGCGATCATCGGCCGCGCGGCCGAGGGTTGTGCGCGCGGCGAGTTCGCCGCCATGGTCACGGCGCCGGTGCAGAAGAGCGTCATCAACGACGCCGGCATCGCCTTCACCGGCCACACGGAATACATCGCGGCGCTGCTGCACGCCGGCACGCCCGTCATGATGCTGGTGGCAGGATCGCTGCGCGTGGCACTGGTCACCACGCACCTGCCGCTGCATGCGGTGAGCGCGGCGATCACGCCGGAAGCGCTGCGGCACGCGCTGGCCGTGCTGGACCGCGACCTCCGGCGGTGGTGGGGACTGCCCGCGCCGCGCATCGCAGTATGCGGCCTCAATCCGCATGCCGGCGAAGGCGGCCACCTCGGCGACGAGGAACAGCGGGTCATCGTGCCGGCCATAGCCGCGGCGCGCGCGGCGGGCATCGCGGCCACGGGCCCGTTCCCGGCCGACACGCTGTTCGTGCCGCGTCACCTCGAACACTGTGATGCAGTGCTGGCGATGTACCATGACCAGGGACTGCCCGTGCTCAAGCACGCCGGCTTCGGCGCCGCCGTGAACATCACGCTCGGCCTGCCGATCATCCGCACTTCGGTCGACCACGGCACCGCGCTCGACCTGGCCGGTACCGGCCGCGCCGAAGCCGGCAGCCTGCTGGCGGCGCTGCAGCTCGCCACGCGGCTCGCCGCGGGCGCCCGTGGCGCGCACGCCTGAACAGCGCCTGCGGCTGCCGCGCGCCCGCAAGCGCTTCGGGCAGCATTTCCTGCACGATGGCGCGATCGTGGCGCGGATCGTGCAGGCAATCGCGCCGCAGCCCGGCGACGCCCTGGTTGAAATCGGGCCGGGCCCCGGCGCGCTCACCGCACCGCTGCTCGGCACCGGTTGCGGACTCGACGCCATCGAAATCGACCGCGACCTGGCCGCGGCCCTGCGCGTGCGCTTCGCTGCGCGGCCGGACTTCCGCCTGCACGAGTGTGATGCGCTCGAGTTCGACTGGCGCGGCCTCGCTGCGCAGCGCGGGCGCCGCTTGCGCCTGGTGGGCAACCTGCCCTACAACATTTCGACGCCGCTGCTGTTCCGCCTGCTGGAGCAGGCCGATGCGATCCTGGACATGCACTTCATGCTGCAGAAGGAAGTGGTGGACCGCATCGTGGCCGCGCCCGGCAGCGCGAATTATGGTCGATTGACCGCGATGCTCGCGCCGCGCGTCCGCGCCGAGCGTGTGTTCGAGGTCGGCCCGGGAGCATTCACGCCGCCGCCGCGCGTGCATTCGGCGGTCGTGCGGTTGCAGGTCGAGACCTCGCCGCCGGCGTGGGCCCTCATGCCGGCATACGGCGCGGTGGTCGGCGCGGCCTTCGGCCAGCGCCGCAAGACCCTGCGCAATGCGCTGGGCAAGCTGCTCACCGCCGAGCAGATACGCGCCTGCGGCGTCGACCCGGGCGAGCGCGCCGAGCGGCTGAGTCCGCAACAATTCGGATCGCTCGCGGCGGCGTTCGGCGCTATGCTTGGCGCCCATGAGCAACGGCTATAGGAAGATCCTCTGCGCCGTCGATCTCACCGACGACAGCCGGGCGGTAGCGGCGCGGGCGCAGGTTCTCGCGACACAGTGGCAGGCGCAGCTGCGGCTGCTGCATGTGGTCGAGTTCGTGCCGCTCGAGCCCATGAGCGACTCGCTGGTACCGGTGATGCAGGTGGACGATGCCGCCATCGAGCGGGCGCGCGGCCAGCTGCAGGAGCTGGCGCGCGCCACCGGCATCGACGCGAATGGCTGCGAGATCGTTGGCGGTACGGTCAAGGCCGAGTTGCTGCGGCAGGCGCGCGAGTGGCAGGCCGACCTCATCGTGCTGGGCAGTCGCGAGCGCCACGGACTGTCGATCCTGGTCAATCTGACCGAAGACACGGTGCTGCACGGCGCCTGCTGCGACGTGCTGGCGGTGCGCGTGAAGTAGGACGGGCGCGGCATGGACAAACACCGCGTCAGCGTGCTGGTCGAGACCGCCTACCTCGCGGAGCAGTCGGAGCCGAGCGAGCACCGCTATGTGTTCGGCTACACCATCACCATCCGCAACGACGGCAGCGAGCCGGCGCGGCTGCTCACGCGCCACTGGATCATCACTGATGCCAACGGGCAGCAACGCGAAGTGCGCGGCGACGGAGTGGTCGGCGAACAGCCGCACCTGCAGCCGGGCCAGGGCTTCCGCTACAGCAGCGGCGCGGTGCTCGACACGCCGGTGGGCTCGATGCACGGCGCCTACCAGATGGTGAGCGACTGCGGCGAGCGCTTCGAGGCGGCGATCCCGGCGTTCCGGCTCGCCATGCCCGGGCTGCTGCACTGACCGACGCCGGCGTGTAGCCACACTCACCCATGGCCCGCTGGGCGATCGGCGATCTGCAGGGCTGCGGCGAGGAGTTCGACGCGCTGTTGCGCAAGCTGGGCTATCGCGCCGATCGCGACCGGCTCTGGCTCACTGGCGACCTGGTCAACCGTGGGCCGCGCTCGCTGCCGGTGCTGCGCCAGGTGCATGCCATGCGCGACAACCTCGTCACCGTGCTGGGCAACCACGACCTGCACCTGCTGGCGCTCGCCTTCGATCCCGGCCAGAAGCCGCGCCGGCTCGACACGCTGGACGACGTCCTCGCCGCGCCCGACCGCGCGCGGCTGCTCGACTGGCTGCTGGCGCGCCCGCTCGCCCATTTCGACGGCGCCAGCAACGAGCTGCTGGTGCACGCGGGCCTCGTGCCGCAATGGAGCGTGGCGCAGACGGTGCAGCTCGCGGGCGAGGTTTCAGCGGCGCTGCAGCGCGATCCGCGCGCGCTGTTCGCGCAGATGTACGGCGACCGGCCGGATCGCTGGGACGACGGCCTGCGCGGCGCCGACCGCCTGCGCTTCGTCATCAACGTGCTGACGCGGCTGCGCGTCTGCGATGCGGAGGGGCGCATCAATCTCGCGTTCAAGCGCGAGCCGGCGGCGCTCGCCGCGCCCTGGTTGCCGTGGTTCCGCGCGCCCAGGCGCGCCACGGCCGGCACGCGCGTGATCGTCGGGCACTGGTCCGCGCTCGGCTTCGTGCGCGCACCCGGCCTGCTCGCGCTCGATACCGGCTGCGTCTGGGGCGGTGCACTGACCGCGGTGGACCTGGACGACGACGAGCGGCCCGCGATCAGCGTCCCGTCGCGACAACCCGTAGCCAGGGAATGACGGCGGCTATTGCCAGCTGAGCGTCAGTGCCGGCGTCTGCAGCGTGTAGACGCCGACGCCGAGCTCGAGGATCTGCGGTGCGCCATCCGCGGAGGCGGCAGCGGGCACGTTGAACACCACGCGCTTCTCGCCGCGCACTTCGAGCTGCGCCATGCTGCCGGGTCGCACCGCGAACTCGAGGCGCACCGGCCAGCTGCCGCCCGCGGCGGGCCGGAGTTCCAGCGCGCCGGATCCGGCCTGGCCGGTGAGATCGACGCGCAGATTGTTGCGGTTCCAGAACTGCAGCACGGTGACCGCAGCGCCGGTGCCGGCAGGCGCGCCGCCGCTGCTGATGTCCAGCTCGTGCACCGGCACCGGCGGCGGCGCAGGCGGCTTGCGCCACGGCGTATACCAGTGTCTGGGCCTGGCCGGCGTGGCGGCCATGGGGGCGGCCGAGGATGGGGACGCGGCGGCCGGCGCGGCCGCGGGTGCTGGCGCCCTGCGCCAGGGCGTATACCAGTGCGCGGCCTTGTCACCGGCAAGGCTCGCGGCGTTGCCGGTGACCAGGATCAACCCCAGCATGAAATTCGCGGCCTTCTGTGCCATGGTTTGCGTACCATACCGCAAGTCCCTGTGTTTGGAAGCCGTCTGAGCCCGCCGACAGCGGTGTGCTCCCGCGGCGCATGACGTGGTTCACATGCCCGCACTGCAGACCATCAATTTCCGCCGCTGGATCGACGAGCACCGGCACCTGCTCAAGCCGCCGGTCGGCAACAAGCTGGTCTATCGGGACACCGAGTTCATCATCATGGTGGTGGGCGGCCCGAACTCGCGCAAGGACTTTCACGTCGATCCGGCCGAGGAGTTCTTCTACCAGCTCGAAGGCGACATGACGCTGCGCGTGGTCGAGGACGGTCATGTGCGCGACCTGCCGATCCGCGCGGGCGAGATCCTGCTGCTGCCGCCGAACGTGCCGCATTCGCCGCAGCGCCGTGCCGACACCGTCGGCCTCGTGGTCGAACGGCAACGCCGGCCGGGCGAACTCGACGGCCTGCAATGGTACTGCGAGCGCTGCGATGCGCTGCTGTACGAGGAGCGCTTCGCGCTCACCGACATCGAGACGCAGTTTCCGCCCGTGTTCCGGCGCTTCTACGACTCGCTCCAGCACCGCACCTGCAGACGTTGCGGCGCGGTGCAATTGCCGCCCGGGACCTAGTGTCGTGTCCCACCGGTCCCTGGGACACGACACCAGCGTGCTGCCACGAGCGCGCGGCCAATCGGCCACTGTCACCATCGGCGCGCGGCGGGTGCGGGTGGACCTGGCCGCGGGCCGGTCGCTCGCGCTCGCGCAGGGATTCGACGGCGCGCAGCCGCGCTGGTTCGGCACGCCGCCGGCTCATGCCACGCCGGTGGGCCTGCCCGGCTTCAGCGGCGCCGTGGCCACCGGTGCGAGCTGCAACTGCCAGACGCTGCGTGTCACGCCGCATTGCGATGGCACGCACACGGAGTGCGTCGGCCACCTGACGCGCGCGCCGCTGCACGTCGCGGACGTGGCGCCGCGCGAACTGCTGCCGGCGCTGCTGCTGAGCGTGCAGCCCGAAACTCCGGCACACTGTGGTGAATCGACCGAGCCGG
>Ga0335084_10004113_pt1 | contig 14316 bp, 14 predicted proteins | sample Lox_Sample_44_FD_206721 | JGI IMG/M metagenome (GOLD analysis project Ga0335084, IMG submission 206721) | Soil microbial communities from Loxahatchee National Wildlife Refuge, Florida, United States - Lox_Sample_4.4 | ecosystem: Environmental > Terrestrial > Soil > Wetlands | place: USA...
CGAACGTGTACATGTTGGGGTTGGCCCGGACCAGCGTCACGAACTCGCGCAGGCTCCCCGCCGGCACGCTCGGATGCGCGGTGACGAGGAGCGGCACCGAGCCGATGTTCGAGATCGGCGCGAAATCGCGCTGCACGTCGTACGGCACGTTCTTCAGGAACAGCGGATTGATGACGAAGATCGACGCCTGCACGAGCAGCGTGTAGCCGTCGGGCGCCGCCTTCGAGACGAAGTCGCTGCCGATCGTGCCGTTCGCGCCGGCACGGTTCTCGACGACGATCTGCTGGCCGACCTGGCTCGCGAGTTGCTGTCCGAGATGGCGGGCGACGAGGTCCACGGTCCCGCCGGGTGGATACGGCACGATGACCCGCACCGGCTTCTGCGGATAGGTCTGAGCGCCCGCGGCGGCCGCGAAGAAGAGCGCGATCGCAATCCACACCGCACGTCCTCCCATTCCCCTGCCCTCCAAAACGAACGCCCCCGCCGGACGCGCGGGGGCGCGGAAGATCGGCCGGCTTCTGAGCCGGCTCAGGCGAGCCGGCGGCGCACGGCCAGCATCAGCACGAGCAGGCCCGCCGCGAGCAGTACCCCTGGGCAGTGCGCGTACCAAGCGCTGCGACGGTGAACACCGCCAACACGATCGGCCGCACGGTGTCCCCCTCCAGAACGTGCAAGACAAAAGTATGCGCCCAAGCGTGCCCGGGTGTCAGAGCGTCCCCGGATAAGCCCCGCCGTCCACGAGCACGCTCTGCCCGGTAATGTAGCCCGCGTGCTCCGAACACAGGAACGCGCACATCGCGCCGAGCTCCGCCGGCTCGCCGTACCGGCCTGCCGGGTTCCCGCGGGCGCGCTCGGCCCAGATCTCCTCGAAGGGCCGCCCGGTCATCGCGACCAGCCCCTGCACGTGCCGGCGCTGCGCGTCGGCGGCGAAGATCCCCGGGAGCAGGTTGTTGATCGTCACGTTGCGGCCCGCCACCTGGCGGGCGAGCCCGGCGCAGAACCCGATCAGCCCGGAGCGCGCGCCGTTCGAGAGGCCAAGCTCGGCCTGCGAGATCTTCACGCTGCGCGACACGATGTTGACGATCCGCCCGAACCCGCGCGCAGCCATGCCGCCGACCGTCGCGCGGATAAGCTCGATCGGCCCGAGCATCATGTCGTCGAGCCCGGCGAGCCACGCCTCGCGTGACCAGTCGCGGAAATCGCCGGGCAGCGCCCCCTCGGCGTTGGTGACCAGGATGTCGGGGTCGGGGCAGGCAGCGAGCGCCGCAGCGCGCCCACTTCCGGTCCGGAAATCGGCGGACACCGGTGCAACCGTCGTCCCGCTGGCGGCGCCGATCTCCGCGGCCGCCGTCGCGAGCCGGCCTGCGTCGCGCGCGACGATCGTCACCGCGACGCCTTCGCGCGCGAGCGCTTCCGCGCACGCGCGCCCGAGCCCGCGGCTCGCGCCCATCACCAGCGCGCGCCGGCCGGTCAAGCCCAGATCCATCAGCGTGCGACGCTCGGCCGTGTCGGCTCGATCACGTCGGTGACGCCGGCCTTACGGAAGCGCTCGAGCAGCGCCTCGGTGCCCGACCGGGTCTTGAGCGCCATCTCCGCGTCGTGGACCGGCACGACCGCGAGGAACCGGATCGTCCGGCCGTCGCCGAAGCGGAGCTCATGGAACGCCTCGGGGACGTGCTGCGGACGGAGAAGGATCGCGCCGCAGAGCCGCGTGCCCGGCGCGAGCGGCTGCGGCGGATCGTCGTTGGCCACCGTGTGCCCTTCGCCGAGCCAGGTGTCGTACTTGTGCGGGAAGCGGGCGAGCGTCTTCAGCTCCCGGACCGGCCAGTACCAGTTCTCATTCTGGAAGGCTTCCTCGCCGATCGCCCAGCGCTCAGGGAGGGTCGCGACGAGCTCGATGTGGCGCGGCGCGTCGAGCTCTGCAGGCACCTTCATCGGCCGGTCGCTCATGCCCGAGGTCACCAGCAGGTGGAACGGACGTGCCGCGGTCGGCTTCACCCAGTGCACGTCGAGATGGACCGCGTCCGAGATGAGCTCGTGGAATACCGACTCGACCGGGCCGAGATGCCGCTCGATGTGGCGGACGATCGCCTCGGTGCCGAGCTCGGGGGGCGGCGGCAGGAACGACCGCGGCCCTTCCCGGTAGTGCTCGACCGGGTCTCCCGAAAGCGAAACGACCTTGCCCTTGCGGCGGGTGGCCATGCGACGGATGCGCTGCGCTGCGACGGCGTGACGATCGGCTATTCTAGACCGCGATGAACGCCTCCGGCCGTTTCCCTTCGCTCAGCCACTGGGGCGCGTTCACCGCCGTGGTCGAGGATGGCCGCGTTGTGCGGTGCGAGCCGTTTGCCCGCGACCCTGCGCCGTCGCCGATGCTCGCGGCAATTCCGGCGATGGTCCATTCGGACCTCCGCGTCGCGCGCCCGGCGGTCCGCGCCGGCTGGCTGCGCGATCGCGATCGAAGCGACCGCGCGCTGCGCGGGCGCGAAGCGTTCGTCGAAGTCGGCTGGGACATCGCTCTGCGCCTGGTCGCGGAAGAGCTCGCGCGCGTGCGACACGAGCACGGCGCGGGCGGGATCTTCGGCGGCTCGTACGGCTGGGCCTCTGCCGGCCGGCTGCACCACGCGCGCACGCTCGTCCGCCGCTTCCTCTTCGCCTGTGGCGGCTGCGTCGACCAGGTCGGCAACTACAGCTGGGGCGCGGCGCAGGTCCTGCTGCCGCATGTGATCGGTACCCACGAGCCGGTCGCGGGTCGCGTCACCGACTGGGTGAGCGTCGTTGCGAACACGAAGCTCGTCGTCGCGTTCGGCGGGCTCGCGCTCAAAAACGGGCAGATCAGCGCGGGGGGCACGGGCGAGCACTCGATGGAGAAGTGGTTGCGCGCGGCGCGAAGCGCGGACATCGAGTTCGTCGTGGCGAGCCCGACGCGCGCGGACGCGCCCGACTTCCTCGGCGCCGAGTGGTGGCCGGTGCGGCCGAACACCGACACGGCGCTCATGCTCGGGCTCGCGCACACACTACTCGCCGAAGGTCTGCACGACGAGGCGTTCCTCGCGCGCTACTGCGTCGGGTTCGAGAAGTTGCGCGACTACGTGCTCGGCACGGTGGACGGCACGCCGAAGAGCGCCGAGTGGGCGGCGGGCGTCTGCGAGATCCCGGCCGCACGGATCCGCGCGCTCGCGCGCCGGCTCGCCGGCACGCGCTCGCTGATCACGCTCTCGTGGTCGCTGCAGCGCGCCCACCGCGGCGAGCAGCCGTACTGGATGGCGATCGCGCTCGCGGCGATGCTCGGTCAGATCGGGCTTCCGGGCGGCGGCTTCGCGTTCGGGCACGGCTCGATCAACGGCGTCGGCGCGCCGCGGATCGACCTCCCCGCGCCCGAGCTGCCGATGAAGGTCAACCCGGCCGCGCGCGCGATCCCCGTGGCGCGCATCGCCGACATGCTGCTCGCCCCGCGCCAGCCTTTCGAGTTCAATGGGCGCACCGACTACTACCCCGACGTGCGGCTCGTCTACTGGGCAGGCGGCAATCCGTTCCATCACCACCAGGACCTGAACCGGTTGCGCAAAGCCTGGGAAAAACCCGAGACCGTGATCGTCCACGAGAGCTGGTGGACGGCGACCGCGAGACATGCCGACCTCGTGCTGCCGGCGACCACGACGCTTGAGCGGAACGACGTCGGCGGCTCGTCCCGCGACCGGTTCGTGTTCGCGATGCACCAGGCGATCGCGCCGGTCGCCGCGAGCCGCAACGACTTCGACATCTTCCGCGAGCTCGGCGCGCGGCTCGGCCGCGAGGACGCATTCGCCGAAGGCCGGAGCGAGATGCAATGGCTGCGCTGGATCTGGGACGGCGTGCGCGAGTCCGCGACCGCGCGCGGGATCGAAACGCCCGGGTTCAACGAGTTCTGGGAGCGGGGCCACTTCGAGGTGTCCCCGCCCGAGCAGCCGTTCGTGCTCTTCGCAGGGTTCCGCGCCGATCCGGAGGCGAATCCGCTGAAGACCCCGTCGGGAAAGATCGAGCTCTACTCGGAGCGGATCGCGTCGTTCGGATACGACGACTGCCCGGGGCACCCCGCGTGGCTGCCGCCCGGAGAGTGGCTCGGCGCGCCGGAGGCCGCGCGCCACCCGCTGCACCTCGTGACGATCCAGCCGCCCGACCGGCTGCACAGCCAGATGGAACCCGGGCCGGTGGCGCAGGCGGGGAAAGTCGGCGGCCGCGAGCGGCTCGCGATGCACCCGCGCGATGCGGCGGCGCGCGGCATCGCCGAAGGTGACGTCGTGCGCCTCTTCAACGACCGCGGCGCGTGTCTCGCGGGCGTGGCGCTCGACGAGCGCGTGCGCGCGGGCGTCGTCGTCATAGCGACCGGCGCGTGGTACACGCCGGACGACACGGGCCTCGAAATTGCAGGTAATCCGAATGTCCTCTCATTCGATGTGGGTACGTCGCGATTGACGCAGGGTCCGAGCGCGCTGTCGGTGCTCGTCGAGGTCGAGCGGTATCGGGGCGTGGCGCCTGCGCCCGCGCGTTACGCGCGACCCGAGATGGCTGGCGGCGAGAGCATCCTGTAAGCTTTAGGCTTCCCCCACGACGAACCCTTCGCGCGCGCCTCGGTCTTCCGGCGCGCGAACTGACAGGAAGGATCGGTCATGCTCCCAGCCGCGCAGCCGAAGTCCTCTGCTGTTCCGAACCGGGAAGCCGTCTGGCAGCGCTACCGCGAGGTGCGGGCCGAGAGCGAGCGGCTCGCCGCGCCGCTCGCCACCGAGGACTACGTCGTGCAGGCGATGCCCGACGTCAGTCCGCCGAAATGGCATCTCGCGCACATCACCTGGTTCTTCGAGCACTTCGTCGCCGCGCCCTACGCGCGCGGATTCGTGCCCTTCCACCCGCAGTACGGCTATCTCTTCAACTCGTACTACGAGACGATCGGGCCGTTCTTCCCGCGCCTCGCGCGCGGCCTGCTGGCGCGGCCGACGGTCGAAGAGGTCTACCGCTACCGCGCTCACGTCGATCGCGTGATCGGCGACGTGATCGAGACCGTCGGCGAGCAGAGCTGGGGCGAGGTCGCGCGCCGGATCGAGCTCGGGCTGCACCACGAGCAGCAGCACCAGGAGCTGCTCCTGACCGATCTGAAGTACAACTTCGCGTTCAACCCGCTGAAGCCCGCGTACCGGCCACGGCCCGAGCAATCGCCGGTGACGGCGCGTCCGCTCGGCTGGATCGATTTCGACGCCGGAATCCGGCTGATCGGCTATGAAGGACGCGAGTTCGCGTTCGACAACGAGCGGCCGCGCCACCGCGTCTTTCTCGAGCCGTTTCGCCTCGCCGACCGCCTGGTGACGAGCGGCGAATACCTCGCGTTCATCGACGACCAGGGCTACTCGCGGCCCGACCTGTGGCTGTCGGAAGGCTGGAAGACGGTCAAGGAGCGCGGCTGGGCCGCACCGCTCTACTGGGAGCGGATCGAGGGCGAGTGGTGGCAGATGACGCTCGCCGGCATGCGGCGCGTCGACCCTGCCGAGCCGGTCTGCCACGTGAGCTACTACGAAGCCGATGCGTACGCGCGCTGGGCGGGGAAACGCCTGCCGACCGAAACGGAATGGGAAACCGCCGCAGCGGGGGCGCCGATCGCAGGCAACTTCCGCGAATCCGGAGCCCTGCATCCGGTGCCGGCTGCCGACGCGCCGCAGCTCTTCGGCGACGTCTGGCAGTGGACCTCGAGCGGCTATTCGCCCTATCCCGGCTACCGCCCGCTCGAAGGCTCGCTCGGCGAGTACAACGGCAAGTTCATGGTGAACCAGTACGTGCTGCGCGGCGGCTCGTGCGCGACACCGGCGTCGCACATGCGCCGGACGTACCGCAACTTCTTCTACGGCCCCGACCGGTGGCAGTTCATGGGGATCCGGCTCGCCGAGTAGCCGCGCGCGCCCGGCCTAGCGGCTCGAGCCGATGTAGGCGATCGCCTCGATCTCGACCAGGATCTCCGGCTTCGCAAGCGCGCTGACCTCGACGAGCGTCGAGGCCGGGAAGTCGCCGGTGAATGCTTCCTTCCGCGCGCGCCAGACCTCGGTGTTGTTCTTGATGTTCGTGACGTAGATCGTCACCTTCGCCACGTCGGCCATCGTCCCGCCGGCGGCCTCGACGAGGTGCCGGATCTTCCCGAAGATCACTCTTGCCTGCTCGTATTCGTTCGCACCCTCGATCGTCACGCCGTCGTTCGCGCGCGAGGTCATGCCGGACACATGCAGGCAGTCGCCCACGCGGATCGCGTTGGACCACAGGCCGAGCGCGGGCTCGGCGACCTTGGGGCTGGACACTCGGGTTCGTTTGGACATGGCGTCTCAGGCGGCAGCGGCGAGCGCGGGTCCGATCTTGAGCCCGTACTTCCGGTCGAGGCCGAGCTCCTTCACGATGTGTACGCCCTTCGCGAGCGCCTCGCCCTCGAGTCCGCGCAGCGGGCGCCGCAGCTCGCCCACCGGCAGCCCGACCGCCCTCATCAGCGACTTCACCGCGACCGGGTTGATTGCCGAGTACGTGTAGTGCAGGAGCGGCAGCAGCCGCAGGTACGTCTCCTTGAACCCTTCGGCCTCCGCGTAGCCCCGCCACGGCGCGGAGATCGTCGCCATCTCGGCCGGCGCGATGTTGCCGGTCATGTTGGCAGTGCCGTGGCCGCCGAGCGACATCGTCGGCACGACCAGCCCGAGGTTCGGGGAGTCGCAGCACATTACCGACACGTCGGGCTGCGCAGCGAGGATCTGCGCGACCTGCCCGACCCGCGTCGTCGACTCCTTGTGCACCACGTAGTTGGGATGCCTGAAGAGCCGCAGCAGGTTGTCCCAGTGCAGGTCGGTCTTGACGCGCGGCGGGTTGTTGTAGATCCCTAGCGGCAGGTCGACCGCGTCGGCGATCTCGAGGAAGAACTGTTCGATGTCGGCTTCGGCGCCACAGATGTACGCCGGCGCTGCGAGGATCGCGCCATCGGCGCCGTGCGCCTGCGCGAAGCGGACGTTGGCGATCGTTACTTCGGTGTTGTTCCCAGTACAGCCGTAGAAGAAGAGCATCTTCCCGCTCTTCATCCGCGCCGTCTCGACGATGACCTGCTTCTTCTCTTCCGGCGAGAGGAGCGACGTCTCGCCGGTCGAGCCCATGAAGAGCACGGCGCGGGTGCCGTGCTTCTCCTGGAACTCGAGCAGCGCGCGGAACGCCCCGAAATCGAGCGAGCCGTCCTTGTTGAACGGCGTCACGAGCGCGACGAACGACCCTTCGATCCTGGGCTTGGACATCGGATCCCCCCGGAGAGCCGCGATTCTACCCGCGCGCTCAGAGAAACTTGTTGGGCTTCAGGAAGAACCCGAGCACGAGGCAGCCTTCGGGCGCGCGCGCGATGTGACGGCTGCCGCCCGGCCGCCAGACGTAGTTGCCGGCGGTGACCTCGCCTTCCTCGTCCACCAGTCGGCCCTGGATCACCCAGCTTTGCTCGAGCGCGGTGTGCTCGTGCATCGGCAGCACGGCGCCCGGCGCGAACCGGGTGAGCGAGGTCGTGAGCCCGGTCTCGGGGTCTTCCATCAGCACCTTGATGTCGACGCCGGGGAACGGGGAGGGCTTCCACGGCAGCTTGTCGACGTCGACGTAGCGCGAAGCAAGCGGGCCGAGCGCGTCGAGCTGGGGCATTGCGGGCGTGCGGGTGGTCATTTTCTTCAAGCCTCCTTCGTTCAAGTTCACAGTGCGGCGCGCAGCCGCGCGAATCCCGCCGCGAGATCGGCGGTCAGGTCGTCCGGATGCTCGAGCCCGGCGTGGATGCGGAAGCACGGGCCGGGCGCGCTCCATTTCGTGGCCGAGCGCACCTCTTCGGGATGGATCGGCATGATCAGGCTCTCGAATCCACCCCACGACGCGCCCAGCCCGAAGAGCTCGAGGCCGTCGACCAGCGCGGCGAAGGCCTTCGCGCCGACCGGCTTCAGCACGATCCCGAAGAGACCCGACGCGCCGGTGAAGTCGCGCTTCCAGAGCACATGGCCGGGATCACCGGGGAGCGCCGGGTGGAGCACGCGCTCCACCTCGGGTTGGCGGCCGATCCACTCGGCGAGGCGCAGCCCGGTCTCCCAATGGCGCGCGAGGCGTACCGCCATCGTCCGCAGGCCGCGCTGGGCGAGATAGACGTCGTCGGGGGCAGCGCTGTGGCCTAGTTCGCGGTGCGTGCCCCGGAGTCTGGGCCAGGCGGACTCATTCGCGGTGATCGCGCCGAGCATCGCGTCCGAGTGCCCGACGACGTACTTCGTCGCCGCCTGGATCGACACGTCGACGCCGAGCGCAAGCGGCTTGCAGTAGAGGGGCGTCGCCCAGGTGTTGTCGATCATCGTGATGATCCCGCGCGCACGCGCGACCGCGCAGATCGCCGGCACGTCCTGGATCTCGAAGGTAAGCGAGCCGGGCGACTCGAGGAAGATCACCCGCGTCGCGTCGCGGAGGAGCCCGGCGATCCCCGACCCGGCGAGCGGGTCGTAGAAGGTCGTCTCGACGCCGAACCGCTTGAGGAAGCGGGTCGCGAAGTTGCGCGTCGGCGCGTAGACCGAGTCGGGGACGAGGACGTGCGCGCCCTGCTCCACGAAGGCGAGGAGCGCCGTGGTGCACGCCGCGAGGCCCGACGGTACGAGCATCGTGCGGTAGCCGCCCTCGAGCGCCGTAAGCGCCTCCTCGAGCGCTTGGGTCGTCGGCGTGCCGAGCCGGCCGTAATAGGTCCCGGGGACGTCGCGGGCGCGGGCGGCCTTCTTGCGGTTCCAGTCCTCGAGCGTGGGCGAAAGGATCGTCGAGGCATGGAAGACCGGCGGATTGACCGCACCTTCGAAGCGTTCGGGGTGACGGCCGGCGTGCACCGCCTTGGTGTCGTCGTGCATGGATGGGTCCGTGGCTCGGGCAGGGGCTTATTGTGCCCGGCTTCGAGCGTTCCCTCTAAACCCGCCCGGTTCGGGAACTCGGCGCCCTAAACGCCGTCAGTTTGAGGTCAGAAACGACATTCAAGGGAAAGCCATGGTCATCAACATGCCCGTCCGGGGGTGCCAGTTCCACGGCGGCGAGAAGAACGAGCAGGGGTTCCTCGTGTTCTGCGGGAAGCCCGTGCAGCCGGAGTACAGCTATTGCCCCGACCACGTCCGGCGCATCTACCAGCGCTCGAACGTGTCCTACGGGCCGAAGGTGCCGGTCGAAGCGGCGGTCGAGGTCCCTGCCGAGGCCGTCGAGGTCGTGACGGCGGAACTCGAGCGGGAAGCCGCTTAAAGAGCGGACGGGGGCGCCGGCAGGCGCCCCCGGTGGACCCGCGCTAAGCGCTCCACCACCCGGAGCGCTACTCCACGAGGTCCTTGTACGCGTGCCAGCTCGCGTGACCCAGCCATGGGAAGACGAGCACCAGGCCGACCATCCAGGTGGCGAAGCCGATCGCCATCATCACCACGATAATCACCGCCCAGAGCAGCATCGGGGCCGGATTGCGCGCGACGCACTGAACGCTCGTCACGATCGCGGTCGCGACGTCGACATCGTCGCGGTCGAGCATCATCGGCAGCGATACGACGCTGAATGCGTACACGGCGACGGCGATCAAGCCGCCGACGCCGAAGTAGGCGGCGAGCAGGTCATCGTAGTGCCCCGATAGCAGCAGGTCGCTCACGAAGTTGTGCAGGTCCGGCACGCGCCCGCCGTAGAAGAGCGCGAAGATGACCGCCGACACACGCTCCCACATGATGAGCGTCAGCGCGAGCAGCAGGCCGAAGAGCGAGATCGACCCCGAGTTCCGCTTCCATGCATGGAGCGCGGCAACGCTGTTCACCGGGCCGCCCCGTTCGAGCTGGCGCGAGAGATCGTAGAGCACGCCCGCCAGGAACGGCGCGACCAGCAGGAACCCGGTCAGCAGGGCCGGTGCGATGTGCCCGCGGCCCCAGGCGAGCGCGACGATCAGCGCGCCAACGGCGGCGAAAGCGACGCCATACATGAGGCTCGGGCCCGGCACACGCACCAGATCCGCCAGCCCCTTCTTCAGCCAGACGAGCGGTCGTCCGATGCCGACCTTGCGGATCGCCGGAGTCTCCATCAGGTCGCCCGGATGCGAAACGGTCTCAACCATGTGAACCTCCTCGTTCAGTTTCCAACTACCTGTCTGCAGCCGCCGACGCAGACGCCCAGAGGTCTGTCCGACACTCGCTCTCCCGTCCCGGAATGCCCAGGAATTCTCACAGCCTAACCTCTCGGCGGGTCCCGTGCCCGAACCCGGCGCCTGTGCGCCCAAGCTCGCGGGCCTGCTCGTCGTCGGCGTCGTGGCGCGGAGGCGGTCCCTCGGCTGACGGCCCGCGCGGTAGCCAGGGTGCGCCGGGGGGCCGTACGTATCGGCCACCCACCTGGGGGACTTTTGTTCAGGCTCCGGCAGGCGAGGCGCGATCGGGTTCCATCCAGGCACCTTGTGGCACTGGCGCACCACGGGTCCACGCGCGCCTCTCACGCCGGGCGTATGCTTGCCACGAAGCAAGGCTGCTCTATCGAGGGAGAGGTTTCAATGCGCTACGCATTCCTGTTGCCATTGCTGCTGCTATCCGGTTGCACGATCGTCCCAATCGCCGACGCGGGGCCGTGCTCGGCCGTCACGAACTGGCGCGGATGTCAGTACAACCCCTACGTCGTGAGACGGGACTCGGAGAGCACCACCCCAAGCGGCGACAGTCAGACGACCAGCCGCTGACGCAGGCCTGCCGCCTGCGCGTTCGTCAGGACCGCTCGGGCACTCATCCAAACCCGGGACCTCGTCATCCCTTCCGGGCCCGCTCGGGTTCGTGGTCGGTGCGCTGCGCTCTTCGCTGGCGCGTCCTTGGGCCCTTCGCCGCCTAGCACCTCAGGTGACAGGAATAGGAATACACAGCCGGAAAGCCCACGAAGGTCGCGAAGAAAAAGAGCGCGGGTAACAGCGTCCACCACGCGAAACGCGTCTTCTCGTTCCGGCAAGGGCGGCGAACGGACAGTATCGCCGCCTGCCCTATCGTGAAACGCGTGAAACGCCTCTTACAAAGCGTTACTCCAACTGCCGTGTTCCGCCAGAACGCTCGGGGCGTTGAATGGTCGCACGTTCCAGAAGGAGACGAATCGTGCGACGCATCCGTATCGCTCTTGGCCTCGCGGCCGCTACCCTGGCAGGGTGCGCGGTCGTCCCGGCCTATCCACCGCCACCCGTGGTCTTCGGTCCGCCCGTCGTGCGCGCCTACGCCGCTCCGCCCCCGGTTGTCGTGTACAGACCGTACTACGGCCCGTACTACGGCCCGTACTACGGGTATCGGCGGTACTACTGATAACCAGACTACCGCTCGTCCGATGTGACGATCTTTCACCGTCGGCGCTGGCGCGGATCAGTACGCTTGCTCTCGGACTCACAGCGCGACTCACGCCATGACATCCGCGACACCAGGCAAGATCCTCGTTAAGCCGAGGGACTCCCATGGCTGGACGATGGTGACGCCTCGGTCCCGCTCGGAACTGTTCTTTCAGACGCGCCAGCGGGCGCTGCACTTTGCGAGGGCGTACGCGAGGCTGAACCCGCCGGTCACGCTCCAGATCTTCGGCGATTCGGGCGAACTCGAGTCCGAAGAGAGCTTCGAGGACGTGCTCAGAAATGGTGTGGACGCGCAGGGCAAGCTGCGCCTAGTCAAGCCCTAAGCGGGCGGTGCAAGCCGCCGGCGCCCGACCCTCGGGCCGCCTGCTCCTCCGCGCGAGCTTCCCACGCTGCAATCGCGGCGCCTCGGCGCGGCCGGCTCGGCCAGTCCTTTCAGGGCCACTCGCGGGTGTGGTAGTCTTTTTTTATGTGTCGAATCGCCAGGACGCGGCGGTGGACGGTCTGGGTCGCATGCACTGCGATCCTGCTAAACGCGCTCGCTCCTTCCGTCTCCCACGCACTGGCGGCGCGCCGGGACCAACCGCTTCTCAGGGGCGAGATTTGCACTACCGCCGGATCGCAGCTGATTGCCGAGGCGGCCGAGCCTCGCGGCGACGAAGGAAGCGGGCAGCGGGACGCGCTCGCGCTTGATCACTGCCCATTCTGCCTGCCGCACGCCGGCGCCCCCGCACCTCCTTCGGAGCCGGCGGCTAGTTGGTTCAGCCCAGACTGCCCGGAACTTGCGCTCGATCAGTCCGTCGATTCTCCGAGAGCCCGTATCGCGTGGGACCGCGCGCGCCCGCGCGCTCCGCCCGCTGCTTCCTGACCGCTGCTAAACGGCCCACGCCTGCGCGATAGCGCGCGTGTGGGCGCTTTCCAATCTGCTTCAGGAGCAAGCCATGCCGACGCACGCGTTCGACTCATCCGGGCGGTTGCGCGGCGTCGCCGGACACGATCGGTTGGCCGATCAAAACGCGGCCGACCGCCGCATGCTCTTGAGCTCTCTGAGACGTTAACCGAAGGGCAAACCATGAAACGAACCCTGCTCATATCGCTTCTCTCCCTGGCCGCCTCGGCGGCGTTCGCCCAGGTCAGCGTCAAGGACGCCTGGGTCCGCGCCACCGTGCCGCAACAGAAAACGGCGGGCGTGTTCCTCCAGATCACCTCGGCCAAGGATGCCCGGCTCGTCGAAGCCCGATCGCCGACGGCGAACGTGGTCGAACTGCACGAGATGAAAATGGTCGACAACGTCATGAAGATGCGCGCCATTCCCGCGCTCGCCCTGCCCGCGGGCAAGGTAGTGGAGCTCAAACCGGGCGGTTACCATGTCATGCTGGTCGGCCTGAAGCAGCAGATCAAGGACGGCGATCGGGTGCCCCTGACCCTCGTGATCGAAGACAAGGACCACAAGCGCGAGACGATCGAGGTCGACGCGGTGGCGAAGCCGCTCACGGCCGCCCAGGGCGGCGGGGGCATGAACATGAAGCACTGACGAATGCGACGCGCGCATCGCGCTCCATAATCCGATCAGCCGGCTGTCGAGCCTTCCGCGCGCCATCTGATGGCGTGCGGCTTGATGGCGTGCGGCTGTTCTTGTATTGAGCGCAGTCGCGCCGAGGTAGGAATCCGACGATGAATCCGACCCTGACAAGAGCGTGCGGCGCGGGCGTGGTGATTGCGCTTGCCATCGCCGGCATGATCGCAAACCGGACGAGCACGGTCGCTCACGCGGCGCCACCGGCGGCGGCGGAGTCGCCCGTCGACACGGTCCCGGGCATGCCGCAGGTCGTGGATCCGCGCAATCTCTACAGCGAAACTGCGGCCGATCGCATGAGCCCGGAAGTGCGCGCGGACCTCGAGCGCGTCTACGTGCCGAATCTGCGCTCCGGGGACGTCTACGTGATCGATCCTGCGAGCATGAAGGTGGTCGATCGCTTCAAGGTCGGGATCGGCCCGCAGCACATCGTGCCGTCGTGGGACCTGCGCACGCTGTGGGTCACGAACAATGCCGAGGGCCGCACCGACGGCAGCCTGACGCCGATCGATCCGCTGACCGGCAAGCCCGGCCGGGCGATACCGGTCGACGACCCGTACAACATGTACTTCACGCCCGACGGCAAGTCGGCGATCGTGGTCGCCGAGGCCCGCAGGCGGCTCGATTTTCGCGAGCCGCACACCATGAGGCTGCAGTATTCGATAGACGTGCCCGGATGCCCCGGCGTCAACCACGCCGACTTTTCGATCGACGGGCGCTTCGCGATCTTCACGTGCGAGTTTTCGGGCACGCTCGTCAAGATCGACCTCGTCGGGCGGAAGGTGCTCGGTTATATCAGGCTGCAGATGCCGGCCACGCGCTTCAAGGAAGTTACGAAGGGGCCGCGCTTCAAGGCGGGCGAGGCCTGGGAGCCGGGCGAGACCGAGCTATGCACCGCCACGCGCGGCATGCCGCAGGACATCCGCGCCTCACCCGACGGCAAGCGCTTCTACGTCGCCGACATGCACGCCGACGGCGTACACGTTGTCGACGGCGACTCGTTCAAGCAGGTCGGCTTCATCCAGACCGGGCTGGGCACCCACGGCCTCTATCCGAGCCGCGATGGCAAGCGCCTGTACGTGTCCAATCGCGGCTCCCACAGGATCCACGGGCCGCGCCTGAGCAACGGCGGCGTGACGGTCATCGACTTTGCGACGGAGCAGATCGTTGCACGCTGGCCCGTGCCGGGCGGCGGCAGCCCCGACATGGGCAACGTGAGCGCCGACGGCAGGTACCTATGGCTCTCGGCGCGGTACGACGACATGGTCTACCGATTCGATACGGTCAGCGGCGAAGTGCAGCAGATCAAGGTCGGGGCGGAGCCGCACGGCTTGACGGTCTGGCCGCAACCCGGGCGGTATTCGCTCGGGCACAC
>Ga0335084_10004114_pt1 | contig 14316 bp, 14 predicted proteins | sample Lox_Sample_44_FD_206721 | JGI IMG/M metagenome (GOLD analysis project Ga0335084, IMG submission 206721) | Soil microbial communities from Loxahatchee National Wildlife Refuge, Florida, United States - Lox_Sample_4.4 | ecosystem: Environmental > Terrestrial > Soil > Wetlands | place: USA...
GAAGAAGTACTTGACGATCGAGGTGCCGCTTAGCGACTGAGACTCGACGTGCTCGACGTCGTTGACCGTGGTCTGCGCAGTGCGCTCGCTCGCCAGCACCAGGCGCGTCGCCATCTCATCCGGCGACAGCCCGGTGTACCGCCAGATAACCGCGACTACCGGGATCTTGATGTCGGGAAAGATGTCGGTCGGGGTGCGCAGGATCGAGAACACGCCGAGCAGCGTGATGAGGATGGCCAGCACCAGAAAGGTATACGGGCGCCGCAGCGCCAGTTTCACGATCCACATGGAGTCAACAAAGCTACCGCAGCGGCGCGCGCGCACGATTACGGGGCGCGTGCCCTTTGTTACAGGTGAAATCAGCGCCGCAAGCGGCCTGCGACACGGGGGGGCGAGATTAGTCCCCCACGGCCGGCATGCGGCACGGCAGCGCTGCGCGCCAGGAGCGCGCAACTCGCAACGATGGCAAAGGCAGCTTCAGTACACGGCTTCGACAGGCACGGCGATGCGATAGCCCACGCCACGCTCGGTGACAATGATTTGGGGGTCCGCGGGGTTGGCCTCGATCTTGCGCCGCAGGCGCAGTATCTGCACGTCGATGGCGCGGTCGTAGACTTCGTTGTCGTAGCGGCGGCTGAGTTCGATCAGCTGGTCGCGGCTCACGACGCGGTTGGCGGTGGCGAGCAGCGCCGCGAGCAGGTTGAATTCGCCGTTGCTCAGGGACAGCTCGGCGCCAGCACTGGTGAGCAGACGGCGGGTGCGCAGGTTGAGTTCCCAGCCGGGGATCCGGTAGGCCCGACAGACGCGGGTGCTGTGGTGGTCCTGGCCGACCTGGGTGCGTCGCAGCACCGAGCGGATCCGCGCCAGCAGCTCGCGCGGGCTGAAGGGCTTGGTCAGGTAGTCGTCGGCGCCGAGCTCGAGTCCCATGACACGGTCGGCCTCCTCGGCGCGTCCGGTGAGGATGATGACGGGCACCTGCGATTCGGCGCGCAGCTGCCGCAGCAACGTCATGCCGTCTTCGCCCGGCAGGCGCAGGTCGAGCAGCACCAGGTCAACGACGCCGGTGCGGCACAGGGTCATCAGTTCGGCGCCTGCCGCCGCGCCGGTGACGCGGAAGTCATGCTGACCGAGATATTCCTGCACCAGCTGCCGCATGCTGGCGTCATCGTCGACCACGAGGACATGGGGCACCGGCATGCTGCTCATGGGGTGCGCCCGTGAAGCGCGTGCTGCTGGTCGAGCGTGATAGCCTTCACCGCGACCTCATGCGTGAATGGCTGGAGGAGGGCGGAGTGCAGGTGCTGAGCGCCGCGGCGACGGCGCCGCTCGCGGGCGACATCGATGCGGTTCTGGTCGACGTGTCGTGTCAGCAGCAGGCTCATACGACTCTTGAAGCGTGGCGCCGCGCTTATCCGGATGCGGCCCTCGTGCTGGTCTCGGCTCGCTTCTGCGCCGGCGACATGGCAAATGATGCCATGGCAGCCCGCCTCGGCGTGACCGGAATCCTGGCCAAGCCCTTCACGCGCGCCGACCTATGGACCGCCCTGCGGCTGCCGGTCGCGCCCGCGCACCGCTGACCGCGGTGGCCGCTCCGCGCGATGGCGGTCGCGGGCGCGCGCTGCGCCTGCGCCTCATCCTGGTGTTCGTCGTGGTGTGCGCGGCCGTCTGGCTGTCGGCACTCTTCGATGCCCTGCGTGACCGTACCCAGACGCTGGCGCAGGCCGAACGCCAGTTCGACAACGTCGCCGGTGCACTGGCCGAGCAGGCGGCGCGCGCCTTGCAGGCAACCGACCTCGTTCTCAAACAGGCGGCGCTGCTGGATCCGGACGCCGGCGAGATCCGGGTGCCCCGATCCGCGGCGGTGGAGCTGCTGCGCGGCTACATGAGCGGGGTGCCGCAGGTACGCAACCTGTTCCTGTTCGACCCGGTGCGGGACCTGCACCTGAGCTCGAGCACGGCGCCGGGCGCGAGCGCCAACCTCAGCGACCGTTCCTACTACCTGGCCCAGCGCGACGATCCGGACCTCGGGCTGTTCGTGAGCGAGCCCTTCGTGTCGCGCGTGACCGGGGACCCGACCTTCGTGCTCTCGCGGCGCCTGCCGGGGACCGGGTTTCATGGCATCGCCGGGGCGGCGGTCGACGTCGCCTATTTCCGGCGCTTCTACCATGCGCTCGATCTTGGTACCGGCAGCAGCATCGAGCTGCTGCGCGCCGACGGTGCGACGCTCGTCAGTCGCGAACACGAGACGCGGGTACTGCAGACTTCGGCGTGGTCGGATGCGCTGCGCCTTCTCGGCGCGCATGAAGCGCTGCACCTGCGCTACCGGCATCCCGGCCTCGGAGCGGCGCTGCTGAGCCTGCGGCAGGTCCCCGGTTACCCCGCTACCGTGCTCGTAGCCCGCAGCGAGCAGGACATCCTGGAGGACTGGCGCGCGCAAACCTGGACCAGCGTGCTGCGGACCTTCGTGATCACCGCCCTGGCCACTCTGCTGCTGGTTGCCTTCCTGCGGCAGCTTGCGCGTCATGAGCGCGTGACCGCGCAGCTGCATCAGTCGCAGAAGCTCGAGGCGCTCGGCACGCTCGCTGGCGGTATCGCCCACGACTTCAACAACGTGCTCGGCGCGATCCTCGGCTACGGCGAGCTGGGTATCGAGCACACGCAGGCTGGAACGCCCCTGCGCCGTTACCTGGACAACATCGTCCTCGCCGCCAATCGCGCCCGTGCCCTGGTGGCGCGCATCCTGGCCTTCAGCCGCCCGGGCATGGGCAGCGCGGTGCCATTGCGGCTGGAGCGCATCCTCACCGAGGTGCGCAACCTCAGTGCCGCCGCCCTGCCTGCCGGGGTGAGTGTGCAGCTGCGCCTGCCTGATGTCCCGCTGGTGGTGGAGGGTGATCCCGCGCAACTGCACCAGATGGTTGCCAACCTGGTCACGAACGCCGTGCAGGCGGTCGGGGAGTCAGGGCAGGTGGAGCTGCGTGCGACCTCGGTGAGGATCGAGGATGAGCGGCTCTGTACCGTGGGCCGTCTGCGGCCTGGCGCCTACGCCCGCATCGATGTCGCCGATACCGGGGTCGGCATGGAGGCGGCCCAGGTCGAGCGCATCTTCGATCCCTTCTTCACGACCAAGCGGGTCGGCGAGGGGACGGGGCTGGGCCTCTCGCTGGTGCATGGGATCGTGCTCGATCATGACGCGGCACTCGAGGTTGCGAGTCATGCGGGCAGGGGCACCACGTTCTCGATCTTCCTGCCACTGAGCGATGCGCCGCCGCCGGCTGAGCCAGCGCCGGCGGCCATCTCCGCGGGGCGCGGCGAGACCGTGCTGCTGGTGGACGATGAGGAGAGTCTGGTGCGGCTGGGGGAGGAGGTCCTCGCCAGTCTCGGCTACGAGCCGGTCGGGTGCGTGGGAGCCACGGAGGCCCTGGCGGTGTTCCAGGCTGCGCCCGAGCGCTTCGATGCCGTCCTGAGCGATGCCATCATGCCGGGCATGTCCGGCACTGAGCTGCTGGCACGCATCCATGCGGTGCGGCCCGGATTGCCGACCTTGCTGCTGAGCGGCTATGGCGGCCCTGACCTGCACGCCCAGGCTGCCGCCGCAGGGGTGCAGTCGGTGCTGAGCAAACCCCTGCAATCGGCGGAGCTGGCTGCCGCGCTCGCTGCGGCCCTGCGGCGCCCCGCGCACGCATGAGCGGCCGGCGCACCGTGGCGTGCAATTGGGTAGAGGAGTGAGCTTACACTCACTCCCCTCCCACACCACCGTACGTGCGGTTCCGCATACGGCGGTTCAACGAGCACACTGGAGCCGCTGCTGTTCATGCAGCAGCGAGAGCAGCCCCAAGCGCGTGAAGTAGGCGGCGGGCAAAGCGATGTGCAGGTGGCGGGCACCGGCGTTCCACCACGGACCCCGGTTGCAGCCGGAGCCATGGAGGCTGCTTGAGTGCACGCCCAGCGCCCGCAGGCGGCGCGTGCGCGTCTGGGGACGCTTCCACTGCCGCCACTGCAGGCACCGCAGCCGTCGCCGCAGCCACCCGTCAAGCTCCTCCAGAGGGCCCTTGGTTTGCGTCAGCTGGAAGTAAGCGATCCAGCCACGCAACACCGGGTTGAGGACCTCGATCGTATGGTGCAGCGATCGGCCGCGCCCAAGGCGCATTTGCTTGCGCACGTTTTGCATCAGTCGCTGTACGCTCTCCGGGGCGATCCGCAGCCGCGGATCCCGGTGCGAGCTGAAGCTGTACCCGAGGAACTTACGCTCCCAAGGCCGCGCCACAGCGCTCTTCTGAGCGTTCACCTGTAGATGCAAGGCCTCCGCGAGGAAGCTCCTGATCCCACTCATGACACGCATTCCGGCTACACGACTGCCCACATAGATGTTGCAGTCGTCCGCGTAGCGGCAGAAGGCCAGACCCCGTCGTTCCAGCTCCCGGTCCAGATCCGTGAGCAGGATGTTGGACAGCAGCGGTGAGAGCGGTCCGCCTTGCGGCGTTCCCTCGCTTCGCGGCTGTACCAACCCCCCACTCATCATCCCCGCTTCCAGGAACCGGCGGACCAGCTTGAGCACCCGTACGTCACTGACCCGCCGTGCCACCCGCCCCATCAGCACATCGTGGTTGACCCGGTCGAAGAACTTCTCCAGATCCAGATCCACCACCCAGCGCTTACCTGCGCGGATGTACGCCTGCGCTCTGCGCACCGCCTGATGAGCGTTGCGTCCCGGGCGGAAGCCAAAGCTCCCCTCCGAGAAGCTCGGCTCAAAGAGCGGTTGCAGAACCTGATGCAGCGCCTGCTGGATAAGCCGGTCCAGCACCGTCGGTACCCCAAGTGTGCGTACCCCGCCTGAGGGCTTGGGTATGTCCACGCGGCGCACCGGCTGCGGCATGTACCGTCCCGCCAGCAGCGCTTCCTTCACGCTTGGCCAGTGCACCTTGAGCCAGCCCTTGAACTCGGCCACCGTGAGGTCATCAACCCCCGCGGCACCCTTGTTCTGAAGCACTCGCTGATACGCTGACCACAGGTTGCTGCGTTCGACCACCCGTTCCATCAGGTGATCCTCCGATTTCGTTTGCCCGGATGTCGCCGCGCTGATCTTGGCACCGACTCGCACGTTGCCGGACTTCCGGTCCGCAGCTTGCGCTTCGGCCCCCTTCGCAGGAGCTTCTGCCTCATCGATCCGCTTCGAGATCATCCGGCCTACTCTCGGTCTCGTCGTTCGGCCCTTCGGCAGTAACTGCCTACTATGGCCTCGGCTGACTTCTGCACAGGCCTCCGGGAACCTCTCGATCCCCGTAGCACAGCGGCACCCATGCAGATCTCCCCGGGTATTGCGCACTCTCCTTCACGCTTATGCCTGTCGGATCTACGCCGCACCGTTCCGTGCAAGTACCGGGCTTTGACGCTCTTTGCCGTCTCACCCCGATGCGTCGCCTCTATCCGCTTCCTGTTCGTCAGGCCAGCGCTTTGCCCACAGCTTCCTCCCGACGACACCTCACGATGACGCCGTTGCCGCTCAGCTAGCACTTCCCCTTGCCGGGTGTTGCGGAGGACTTTCACCTCCAAGAGAGTGCGCCCTGCCGGGCGCACAAAGAACGAAGCCCCGTCCTTGCGGGCGGGGCTTCGTGGTTTGGCTGGGGGACTAGGATTCGAACCTAGGTAAACGGAGTCAGAGTCCGTTGTCCTACCACTAGACGATCCCCCAGTTGAGGCGAAACGGGCGCATCTTACCCCGGCGGGGCGACCGTGGAAGCCGCGGCCGATAGCCGCGCGTTTAGCGCTTGGAGTACTGCGGGGCGCGCCGGGCCTTGCGGCGCCCGACCTTCTTGCGCTCCACCTCGCGCGCATCGCGGGTGACGAAGCCCGCATCGCGCAGCGGCTTGCGCAGGCTCTCATCGTACTTGATGAGGGCGCGGGTGATGCCATGGCGGATGGCGCCTGCCTGGCCGGTGATGCCGCCACCGTCCACGGTCACGGCGATGTCGAAATTGGCGGTGAGCTTCACCGCCTCGAGCGGCTGTCGCACGATCATGCGGCCGGTCTCGCGGCCGAAGAACTCATCCAGCGAGCGCTCGTTCACGGTGATGCGCCCGCTGCCAGGCTTCAGGTACACGCGCGCGGTGGCGGTCTTGCGGCGGCCGGTGCCGTAGTGATTCTGGGTCGCTGGCATGTGCGTAGGTCGTCCTATTGGATGTCGAGCGGCTTGGGCTGCTGCGCCTGGTGCGGATGCTCGCCGCCGGCGAACACGTGCAGCTTCTTCAGCATGCGCCGCCCGAGCGGATTCTTCGGCAGCATGCCCTTGACCGCGAACTCGATGGCCCGCTCGGGGTGCTCGGCGAGCAGCTTCTCGAGCGCGATCGACTTGATGCCGCCGATGTAGCCGGTGTGGTGGTAGTAGATCTTGTCGGTGAGCTTGCGCCCGGTCACGCGCACCTTCTGTGCATTGACCACGACGATGTGATCGCCCATGTCCACGTGCGGGCTGTAGTCAGCCTTGTGCTTGCCCTTGAGGCGATGGGCGATCTGGGAGGCCAGGCGTCCGAGCGTCTTGTCGCTGGCATCGACGACGAACCAGTCGCCACGGACGCTGCCGGGCTTGGCGAATACGGTCTTCATAGCTCACTCGTGGGCTGCGGCCCTCGGGCCCCGGGCGGCGGCGCCAGGGGAACTTGGGGGGCCAAAAAAAGGCGGGGAAGTGTACTCAAGCCCCTGCGCCAATGCAAAGCACGCCCCCCCGGGCGGGCCCGCCGCCGGCCGGGGCCGCCGCGGGGATGGGGGTAGCTGAGCCTTATGCGCCTATAATAGACACCTTAGATATGGAGTCCGGCCGCACTCTCGACTCAGCCATCGCCGCCGCCGACCGCGCCCTGCGGGCCCTCTTCGCCCCGGCCCGTGCCAGTCGCCCCGTCCCGACGCCGCGGGAGGCCCCGCAGCCCCTGTCCGACGCGCAGCGGCGCGATGCCGCCGCCCTCATGCGGGTGAATCACACCGGCGAGCTCGCCGCCCAGGCGCTCTACCACGGCCAGGCCCTCCTTGCGCGTTCCGCCGCGACCCGGCAGCTGCTGCTCGAGGCCGCGCAGGCCGAGTCCGACCACCTCGGCTGGTGCGAGGCGCGCCTCACCGAACTGCAGGCGCGCCCGAGCCTGCTCAACCCGCTCTGGTACGCCGGCTCCTTCGCCATCGGGGCGCTCGCGGCGCTGGCCGGCGACCGTGCCAGCCTCGGCTTCGTCGCCGAGACCGAGCGCCAGGTCGAGCGGCATCTGGATACTCACCTCGAGCGGTTGCCGACAGGGGACAGCCGCAGCCGTGCCATACTTGAGCGGATGCGCGCGGAGGAGATCGTGCACGGTCGCAGCGCCACGCGCGCCGGCGGCGCGCCGCTGCCGCAGCCGGTGCAGGCACTCATGCGCCGCACGGCCGCCGTCATGACGGGCACCGCCTACTGGATCTGAGAAAGTCCGCCGCGAGCGGGCGCTTGTACGTTTAGGTCTGACTGGGGAGTGGGGTAATGGAAGAAAACGTGAAGCCGCTGAGCGAGATCCCTGCGATCAACCGCTTCCTGAGCTACTGCCGCATCCGCGCGGTGCCCTCCAAGACCGTCGTCATCCATGCCGGCGACCTGCCGGACGTCCTCTACTACATCATCAGCGGCTCGGTGGAGGTCATGATCGAGGACGAGGAAGGCAACGAGATGGTGCTCGCCTACCTCAACCGCGGCCAGTTCTTCGGCGAGATGGGCCTGTTCTACGAGCAGCCGACCCGCAGCGCCTGGGTGCGCACGCGCAACCAGTGCGAGCTGGCGGAGATGACCTACCCGCGCTTCCGCCAGATCGCCGCGGAGAGCCCGGGACTGGTGTTCGAGCTGGCGACGCAGCTGGCCACGCGCCTGGATCGCACCAACCGCAAGCTCGGCGACCTGGCCTTTGTCGACGTCACCGGCCGTGTCGCGCACGCCATCATGGACCTGTGCGGCGAGCCGGACGCCATGACCCACCCGGAGGGCATGCAGATCAAGGTGAGTCGCCAGGAGCTCTCGCGCCTGGTGGGCTGCTCGCGCGAGATGGCCGGACGCGTGCTCAAGGTGCTCGAGGAGCAGGGCCTGCTGCGCGCCACGGGCAAGACCATCGTGGTCTTCAACGCGCGCCCGAAGATGAAGACCCGCCCGGTGATCGTGCCGGCCAAGCCGGGGACGGCCACGGCCCGGGCGAGCGCGCCCGCGGACCGCGACGATGACGAGGATGACGAGGACGACGAGGAGTAGCCGCGCTCAGCGGCCGATGCGCGCGCGCATCTCGGCGATGGTACGCGCGTAGTCGGGGCTGCCGAAGATCGCCGACCCGGCCACGAAGGTATCCGCGCCCGCATCCGCCGCCGCGCGAATGTTGTCGCTCTTGATCCCCCCATCCACCTCCAGGCGCGCGACGCTGCCGGCGGCATCGAGGCGGCGCCGGGCATCGGCCAGCTTGCGCAGGCTCCCGGGGATGAACTTCTGCCCGCCGAACCCCGGGTTCACCGACATGATCAGCACCAGGTCGAGGTGCTCGAGGGTGTAGTCCAGGTACTGAAGCGGAGTGGCCGGGTTGAACACCAGCCCGGGCCGGCAGCCGTGCTCGCGGATGAGGCCGATGCTACGGTCGACGTGCTCGCTCGCCTCCGGATGGAAGCTGATGTAGGTGGCCCCGGCGGCCGCGAAGTCCGGCACGATGCGGTCGACGGGGCGCACCATCAGGTGCACGTCGATCGGCGCCTGGATGCCCCGCTTGCGCAGCGCCTCGCACACCAGCGGGCCGATGGTGAGGTTGGGCACGTAGTGGTTGTCCATCACGTCGAAGTGGATCAGGTCGGCGCCGGCACGCAGCACCGCCTCGACCTCCTCGCCCAGGCGCGCGAAGTCGGCCGACAGTATCGAGGGGGCAATCCAGGGGCTCGCCATAGCAGCGCAAGTCTACCCGAGCTCGCGCGCCGGGCCGGTCAGGCGCGCGAAGGCTTCGCGGTATTTTGCGCTGGTGCGCGCGATGACCTCGGGCGGCAGCTTCGGGCCCGGGGCCTTCTTGTTCCAGTCGAGCGTCTCCAGGTAGTCGCGCACGTACTGCTTGTCGAAGCTCGGCGGGCTCACGCCTTCGCGGTAGCTGTCGGCCGGCCAGAAGCGCGAGGAGTCCGGCGTCACCACCTCGTCGATGAGGGTGAGGCGCCCGCCTGAGTCCACCCCGAACTCGAACTTGGTGTCGGCGATGATGATGCCGCGCTCGAGTGCGTGCGCGGCGGCGAAGCGGTACAGCGTGAGCGCCGCCTCGCGCACCTGCCCCGCGAGCTGTGTGCCGATGAGCTCCTCGACCCTCTGGAAGGTGATGTTCTCATCGTGCGCCCCGGCCGCGGCCTTGTAGGCCGGGGTGAACAGCGGCTGCGGCAGGCGCTGTGCCTGGCGCATGCCGGGCGGCAGTCCGATGCCGCACAGCCGCCCGCTCGCCTGGTAGTCCTTCCAGCCGGAGCCGATGAGATAGCCGCGCACCACCGCCTCGATCGGCAGCGCCCGCAGGCGCTGCACCAGCACCGCCCGGCCTGAGAGCTGCGCCTGCTCGGCGGGATCGCGCACCACGCTCGCCGGGTCGCGCCCGGTCAGGTGGTTGGGAATGAGCGTGCGGGTGCGCTCGAACCAGAAGTTGGAGATGCCGTTGAGCACCGCGCCCTTGCCGGGGATCGGATCGGGCAGCACGACGTCGAAGGCCGAGAGGCGGTCAGTAGTGACGATCAGGAGCGTCGCCGCATCGACCGCGTAGATGTCGCGCACCTTGCCCTCGTGCAGGCGCTCGAGTCCCTTCAGGGCGGTGCGGTAGAGGGTCGGCTCGCTCATCGCTTGCTACTATAACGGCCCTTTGAGGCGCCCTCACCCCGCATCCGAGACCCACGCCAGCCCATGAAGTGGATCGGCAAAGCCGCCGGCGGCGTGCTCGGAGCGCTGGTGCTCGGCCCGCTGGGCGCGGTGCTGGGATTTTTTCTCGGGCACCAGTTCGACGAGGAGTCCGCGCCCGCCCCGCCGCTCAGCCACGAGGCTCTGGTGGAGCTCGGCACACGCTTCTTCCGTGCCACCTTCCGCGTCATGGGCTGCCTCGCCAAGTCCGACGGCCGCATCTCCGAGCGCGAGATCGCCGCCGCGCGCGCGGTGATGAGCGAGCTGCGCCTGGATGGCGCGCAGACGCAGCAGGCCATCGCCTGCTTCACCGAGGGCAAGCAGCCGCAGTTTGACCTGCAGGCCGAGCTCGAGGGGCTCGAGCGCGCCTGCGAGGGCCGCCCGGACCTGACGCGCATCTTCCTCGAGATCCAGGTGCGCGCCGCGCTCGCCGGCAACGACCTCGAGGGAGCCGTGCGGCCGACGCTGCAGCGCGTGGCGCGCGTGCTCGGGGTCTCGGGACTGGAGCTCGCGCACATCGAGGCGGTGCTGCGCATCCGCGCCGGTGCCTTCCGGGCCCAGGGAACCCCGGCCGGTGGCGCCAGTGACGACGCGCAGGCCCTGCAGGCCGCCTACCGCGTACTCGAGAGCGGCCCGCAGGCAAGCGACCAGGAGGTGGCCAAGGCCTACCGGCGCGCCCTCAACCGCCACCATCCCGACAAGCTCAAGGCCAACGGCCTGCCCGAGTCGATGATCGAGCATGCCAAGCAGCGCACGCAGCAGATCATCGAGGCCTGGGACCTGATCCGGGCGCGGCGCGGCATCCGCTGAAGCGCCCGCTACTCTGCCGCACCCGCCGCGGCCGCCCACGCCTCGATCACGCTCTGGATGGCCTGCACCCCCTCGGTGAGCGCGGCCGGCCCGGGCTGCAGGATCAGCGCCGACTTGATCTCGCGCACGAAGCCGGAGCGCACCGCCGGAATCTCACCCCAGCCCGGGCGCGCGCACAGCCGCTCGGGGCGGAACTTCTTGCCGCACCAGGAGGCCAGCACGATGTCGGGGGCGCGGCGCGGCACCTCGAGCGCATCGTGAATGATGCGGTCGCGGCCGAGCGGCTTGAGGGCGAGCTCCGGGAAGCAGTCCTCGCCGCCGGCGAGGCTCACCAGCTCCGACACCCAGCGGATGCCTGAGATCTGCGGCTCGTCCCACTCCTCGAAGTACACACGCGGGCGGCGCCTGAGGCGCGCGGAGCGTGCTTGCACCGCCGCGAGCCCCGCCGCCAGATGCTCGCTGAGCGCCTGGGCCCGCGCCTCGCAGCCGATCATGCCGCCGAGCGTGCGGATCATGCGCAGGATGTCCTCGATGCTGCGGTGGTTGAAGACGTGCACCTCGAGCCCGGCGCGCACCAGCTCGGCGGCGATGTCCGCCTGCAGGTCGGAGAAGCCGAGCACCAGATCGGGCCTGAGCTCGATGATGCGTGCGGTGCGTGCGCTGGTGAAGGCGGAGACGCGCGGCTTCTCGCGCCGCGCCTGCGGCGGGCGCACCGTGAAGCCGGAGATGCCGACGATGCGCTGCTGCTCGCCGAGCAGGTACAGGGTCTCGGTCGTCTCCTCGGTGAGGCACACGATCCGCTCGGGATAAGACGAATTTCCTGTCATGTGGCACCGCGCACCGCGCGGCACTGTATCCTTAAGCGATGTGGCTGCGCATCTGGGCGTTCCTCGACTGGTGCTTCTTCGGGCCGGCGTCGCTGCGGCCCGGGCCGCTCGGCGCCAGCCTGCGCGTGCTGCGCTACCCGTACGCGGTGCTGCGCGACCTGTCGCGCGGCGAGATCAACCTGCGCGCCATGAGCCTGGTGTACACCACCCTGCTCTCGCTCATCCCGCTGCTGGCCTTCAGTTTCGCGGTGCTGAAGATCTTCGGCGGCCGGCACGACCTCGAGCCGATCGTGTTCGAGTTCTTCCGTCCGCTCGGCGTCGTGCCGGCGCAGGAGCTGACGCAGCGCGTGCTGCAGTTCGCCAGCCGCGTCTCGAGCGGCGTGGTCGGCTCGCTGGGCCTGGCGCTGCTCGCCTGGACGCTCATCGGCACCATCAAGAAGGTCGAGGACAGCCTCAACTTCCTCTGGCACGTCGAGCAGCCGCGCAGCTTCGCGCGGCGCGTGGCCGAGTACACGAGCCTGCTGATCATCGCCCCGGTGATCCTGGTGGGCTTCGTCGGCCTCATGCACACCGCGATCGCCACCGCCCCGGTGCAGGAAGTGGTGCACCTGCCGCTGCTGCAGCGCCTGCGCGGGGTGGGCCTGGCGCTCGCCCCGTTCGCCATGGTCAGCGCCTTCTTCACCGCGCTCTACATGTTCATCCCCAACACCCGCGTGCAGTGGCGCGCGGCCCTCACCGGTGCGCTGGTGGGCGGGGTGCTGTGGGCCGCGGTCGGCAAGTTCTTCACCGCCTTCGTGGTGTACTCGACCCGCCTGACGCTGGTGTACGCCGGCTTTGCCTTCGTGGTGGCGGCGCTGCTGTGGACCTACTTCGGCTGGCTGGTGCTGCTCGCCGGTGCGCAGCTGTCCTTCTACGTGCAGAACCCCACTTACCTGCGCCTCGGGCTGCAGCAGCTGCGTCTCTCGGCCGCCGAGCTCGAGCTGCTGGCGCTGAAGCTGATGTACCTGGTGGGCCGCACGCACGTCGCCGGCGGGCGGCGCTGGACCGTGAACCGCCTCGCCACCGAGCTCGGGCTGCCCGGCGTGGCCATCGCGCAGATGGCGAGCGCCCTGGAGAAGGCGGGACTGCTGGTGGTGACGGAGTGGGACGAGCTCTTGCCCTCGCGCGACGTCGGCGGCATCCGCGTGTACGAGATCCTGGAGATCGCGCGCACGCAAAGCAGCGGCCACCTCGCGCCGCGCCCGCTGCCGATCCCGGCGGTCGACCGGCTGCTGGCGCAGCTGGAGGAGCAGCGGCGCAACCGCTGCGGCGAGCTCACGCTGCGCGACCTGATCGATGAGGCACCGCGCCCGCAGCTCACCGTGGCGCGCGGCACCGGCTCCTGAGCGCGCGCTGCTTACTCCCCCGCGATCGTCATCTCGCCGATCAGGAGCGAGCCCACGCGGATGGCGCCGCGCACGTCGACGTCGGCACCGAGCGCGACGATGTCGCGGAACATGTCGCGCAGGTTGCCGGCGATGGTGATCTCCTGCACCGGGTAGGCGAGCGCCCCGCCTTCCACCCAGAAGCCGCTCGCGCCGCGCGAGTAGTCGCCGGTGACGCCGTTCACGCCCTGCCCCATGAGCTCGGTGACCAGCAGGCCCGTGCCGAGGCGGCGCAGGAAGGCCTCGGGTGCCAGCGCCGCGGCGGAGCTGCCGACGATGAGGTTGTGGATGCCGCCGGCATTGCCGGTGCTCTTCAGGCCGAGGCGCCGGGCCGAGTAGCTGCCGAGCACGTAGCCCTCGAGCACCCCGGCGCTCACCAGCTCGCGGTCGTGGGTGGCGGCGCCCTCGTGATCGAACGGGCTGCTGGCGAGTGCCTTGGGCAGGTGCGGCCGCTCCTGCATGGAGATGAACTTGGGGAACACCTGCGTCCCGGCCGCATCCAGCAGGAACGAGGACTTGCGGTACTGCGCCGGTCCCGAGATGGCGCCGATGAAGGAGCGCAGCAGGCCACGCGCCATCTCCGGCGCGAACGCCACCGGGGCACGCCGCGTGCTCAGGCGGCGCGCCCCGAGGCGCGCCAGCGCGCGCTCGCCCGCGGTACGCCCGAGTTGCGCGGCGTCCTCGAGCTGCGCCGGGTCGCGCGCCACCGCGTACCAGTAGTCGCGCTGCATGTCCTCGCCCTGCTGCGCCACGAGCGAGCAGCTGAGTGAGTGGCTGGTGGAGGAGAAGCCGGCGAGGAAGCCGAGCGAGTTGCCATAGACGCCCGTGGCGCGCTGGGTGTTGACGGCGGCGCCCTCGGAGTTGCTGACGCGCGCATCCACCGCCAGGCCGGCCGCCTCGCAGCAGCGCGCGCGCTCGATGGCCGCCTCGGGACTGAGGTCCCAGGGATGATCCAGGTCGAGGTCGGGGATCTGCCTGGCCAGCAGCTCCGGCTCGATGAGCCCGGCGTACGGATCCTCGGCGGTGTAGCGCGCGAAGGCGCAGGCCTTGGCCACCGTCTCGCGCACCGCGGCCGCCGACAGGTCCGCGGTGCTGGCTGCGCCCTTGCGCTTGCCGAAGAACACGGTGACGGCAAGCCCGCGGTCGCGCTGGTACTCGACCGTGTCGACCTCCCCGAGACGCACGTTCACCGACAGGCCCTGGCTGACGGAGACGTCCGCCTCGGCCTGGGAGGCGCCCAGCTGGCGCGCCTCCGCCAGCGCGAGGTTCGCCACCTCCGCGAGCGGACGGACAGCATCGGCAGCTTGGGGTGTGCTCATCGGGCGTGATCTGCGGACAGTGTGCTTAAATTGTACCAGTCAGC
>Ga0335084_10004115_pt1 | contig 14309 bp, 5 predicted proteins | sample Lox_Sample_44_FD_206721 | JGI IMG/M metagenome (GOLD analysis project Ga0335084, IMG submission 206721) | Soil microbial communities from Loxahatchee National Wildlife Refuge, Florida, United States - Lox_Sample_4.4 | ecosystem: Environmental > Terrestrial > Soil > Wetlands | place: USA: Florida...
TGTTCTTCGCTGAATCTGCTCTTCTTCATGTCCGTCATTCTCCTGAAAGACGGACTTCACTGCCTTCACGCTGGTACGGCAGGCAGGGGGCAGGTCACTGCAGGATAAGTTGGACGCCCCGACGGCCGGCGAGGCCCGCCCGGCCTTGACTTCCAGCCGGATACTGTATAAATATTCAGTATCAATGGAGGTGCGTCCATGGCCCCTCATTTCCCCCGCTATTCCGCTTCGTCTCCTCTCCCGCCGCTGCGCTCGGTGCGCCTGCTGGATCAACTGCGCGAGCGCATCCGCTATGACCACTACAGCCTGAGGACCGAGCAGAGCTATGTCCACTGGGTACGCTGCTTCGTGCATTTCCACGGCCTGCGGCATCCGAAGGAGATGGGTGGTGCGGAGGTCGAGGCGTTTCTCGCGGACCTGGCCAACGCCCGCCAGGTGTCGGCGTCGACGCACCATCAGGCGCTGTGCGCGCTGCTCTACCTGTACCGTCAGGTGTTCGGCGTCGAGCTGCCGTGGATGCAGTCGATCGGCCGGCCGCGCCAGCGAGTGCGCGTGCCGGTGGTGCTGTCGCGCGAGGAAGTGACGCGGCTTTTCGCGGCGCTGCCACCTGGCGATCCTCCGCTGCCGCAGCTGCTGTACGGCGCCGGCCTGCGAATCATGGAGGGCCTGCGGCTGCGCATCAAGGATGTCGATTTCGACCGGCGCGTGATCGTCGTGCGCGACGGCAAGGGTGGCAAGGACCGCGTGGTGATGCTGCCGGCCTCGCTGCACGATGCGCTGCGCGCGCAGGTGACGCACTCGCGTGCCGTGTGGGCGGAAGACCGCGCCGCGGGGCGTGCTGGCGTCTGGTTGCCGCACGCGCTCGCGGCCAAGTTTCCGCGTGCAGCGTCGAGTTGGGCGTGGCACTGGGTGTTTCCGGCACCGACGCTGGCAGTCGGTCCGGTGAGCGGCGTCGAACGCCGTCACCATCTGTTCGAGCAGCGCGTTTCGCGTGCAATCGCACGGGCCGTTGCGCAGGCGGACATCGCCAAGAAGGTGACGGCGCACACGCTGCGCCATTCGTTTGCGACCCACATGCTGGAGGCCGGCGTCGACATCCGCCGCGTGCAGGAACTGCTCGGCCACTCGGACGTGTCGACGACGATGATCTACACGCACGTGCTCGCGACGAGCGCTGCCGGCCTCGCCTCGCCGCTCGATTCTCTGCGCTGCGCCGAACCGCATTCCGCTTACCTGCATTGAATCCCGATGCTGTGGCTGGCGCTGTTGCTGCCCGCATTGCCTTTGCAGCTCGCCGAGCGCGCATTGCCCTGCGTGGGGCCACTCGCGATCGTCGAGGGGCCGCCGCAGCGGCTGGCGGTGGTCCACTGCAACGCTACGGCACGGGCCGCCGGCGTGGTGCCGGGCATGAAGCTCGCCGCGGCGCAGGCGCTGGCGCGCGGGCTGATCGCGCTCGAACGCAACGCCGAGCGTGAGCGCGATGCGCTCGCCGAACTCGCGGGCTGGGCGTATCAGTTCTCGTCGCACGTGGTGCTGCAGCCTGATGGACTGCTGCTCGAAGCGGGTGGCAGCGCGCGGCTGTTCGGCGGGGCTGCGCGGCTCAACCGCACGATTGCCGACGGGCTCGAAGCGCTCGGCTATCGCGCGGTGTCCGCCTGCGCCGCCGCCCCCCGTACGGCGCGGATGCTTGCACTCGCGCACTCGCAGGGACTGCCCTGCCCTGCGGCTGCTTTGCGCACACCTGATCGGGCTGACGAGGGTGAATGGGCAGCGGCGCAGCCAACGCGTACACCCGAGTCGCTGCCGATCGCCGCCCTCGAATGGGACGAGACCACGAACGAAACGCTGCGCGCCCTCGGGCTCGCGACGATCGGTGACCTGCTGGCATTGCCGCGCGACGCGTTCGCGCGGCGCTTCGGTGCCGGGCGGCTCGCCGACCTGGACCGTGCGCTCGGCACGCGCAGCGATCCGCAGCCGCTGTATGAACCGCCGGCGCGTTTCCACGCGCAGATCGAACTGCCGGCCGATCTGGCCGAAACCGCGCAGCTGATGTTCCCGGCGCGGCGGCTGCTCGCCTCGCTCGAGGGTTTTTTATGCGGGCGCAACGCCGGCAGCACCCTGATGCGGTTCACCGCGGCACACAGCGCGCGCCGCGGCGTCGCTGTGCCGCCGACCACGTTCACGCTCGCGCTCGCCGCTCCCGAGCGCGATGCTGCCCGGCTCGCCGCGCTGCTCGAAGAGCGGCTCGCGCGCGTACGGCTGCCGGCGCCGGCGATCACGCTCGCGCTGACGGTGGACCGGCTGCAGCCATTCGCGGCGCTGAACGCCAGTCTGCTGCCCCAGACCGCCGACGCCACGCGCGGCGTCGACTGGCTGCAGCTCGCCGAGACGCTGCACGCGCGGCTCGGCTCCGAGCGGGTGTTCCAGCTGCAGGCGGTCGATGATCATCGTCCCGAACGCGCGTGGCGCGCAGTGCCGCTGGCGGTGGACGAAGCGCGCGCGGGCCCGCCGCCCCTGCCCGCCGCACCGCGGCCGCTGCTGCTGCTGTCCGACCCGCAGCCACTGCCCGCGAGAAACGACCAGCCGCTGTACCGCGATCCGCTGACGCTGGTCGCCGGGCCCGAGCGCATCGAATGCGGCTGGTGGGATCTCGGCGGTCCGGCCACTGGGTCGCCGGCGCGTGCGGTGCACCGCGACTATTTCGTCGCCCGCAACGGGCGCGGCCAGTGGCTGTGGATCTACCGCGAGCTCGCCGCCCCGCGCGGCTGGTTCCTGCACGGGCTGTTCGCGTGATGCGATGACGCCCGCCTACGTCGAACTGCACTGCCTGAGCAATTTCTCGTTCCTGCGCGGTGCGTCGCATCCCGAGGAGCTGGTCGAGCGCGCTCTGGCGCTCGAATACGCAGGGCTCGCGATCACCGACGAATGCTCGTTCGCCGGCAGCGTGCGCGCGCATCTGGCGCTGGCGGAGGCGCGCGAGAACGACGCGCCCGCGCGTGCCTTCAGGCTGATCCACGGCACCGAAATCCAGCTCGCCGAGGGCGACGACCCGAAGCGCACGCGGCCGGGCGTGAAGCTGGTGCTGCTGGCGCAGACACGCGCGGGCTACGGCAACCTGAGCCAGCTGGTGACGCTGGCGCGTCGGCAGGCCGCCAAGGGCAGTTACCGGCTGAACGCGGCAGACCTCGAGGCGCACGCCGCGTGGCTCGACGACGTGCTGGCGCTGCTGGTGCCGCAGCGCCACTGGCGCGAGCCGCTCAATGCGGCGCGCATCGCGGACATCCGCAACGAGGCGCGCTGGCTGGCGGAGCTGAGGCCCGGCGCGAGCTGGATCGCCTGCGAACTCGTGCGCTCCGCCGACGACGCGCGGCTGCTTGCCGCGCTGCAGGCGATCGGCGATGAAACCGGCCTGCCGCTGGTCGCCGCCGGTGACGTGCAGATGCACGCACGCCGCCGCAAGCGGCTGCACGACGTGCTGACCGCGGTGCGGCTGAAGACGCCGCTGGCGCAGTGCGGGCGCGGACTCGCGCCGAATGCAGAGCGGTACCTCAGGCCGCTGTACCGCCTCGCGCGCATCTATCCGACCGAGCTGCTGCTGCAGACGCAGGCGATCGCAGAGCGCTGCACGTTCTCGCTCGACGAACTGCGCTACGAGTATCCGGAAGAGATCGTGCCGCCGGGCGAGACGCCGGCGTCATGGCTGCGGCGTGCGACCTACGAGGAGTCGCGCAGGCGCTACCCGGAAGGCATGCCGGAGAGGGTCAAGGCGATCGTCGAGCACGAGCTCGTGCTGATCGAAGACCTGCGCTATGAGCCGTACTTCCTGACCGTGTACGACATCGTCCGCTTCGCGCGCTCGCAGGGCATCCTGTGCCAGGGGCGCGGCTCGGCGGCCAATTCGGCGGTGTGCTACTGCCTCGGCATCACCGAGGTCGACCCGGCGCGCATGAGCGTGCTGTTCGAGCGCTTCATCAGCAAGGAACGCAACGAGCCGCCCGACATCGACGTCGACTTCGAGCACCAGCGCCGCGAAGAGGTGATGCAGTACATCTACGCGAAATACGGGCGCCACCGCGCGGCGCTGACGGCGGCGCTGCACACCTACCGGCCCAAGGGCGCGCTGCGCGACATCGGCAAGGCGCTCGGCCTGTCGCTCGACCAGGTCGATCGCCTGGCGAAGTCGCTCGGCTGGTGGGACGGCAAAAGAATCATCCCGCAACGGCTCGAGGAAGCCGGCTTCGATCCATCGAATCCCGTGATCGCGCAGCTCGCCGAACTCGCGCACGAGGTGGTCGGTTTTCCGCGCCATCTGTCGCAGCACTCGGGCGGCTTCGTGATCGCGCGCGACCGGCTCGACCGCATGGTGCCGATCGAGAACGCGGCGATGGACGAGCGCACGGTGATCCAGTGGGACAAAGACGACCTCGACGCGCTCGGCCTGCTGAAGATCGACGTGCTCGCGCTCGGCATGCTGTCGTGCGTGCGGCGTGCGCTCGACCACCTGCAGCGCTTCTATGGGAACTCAACGTCCGGCCGCGCATGGCAGCTGCAGGACATCCCGGCCGAGGATCCAGCGGTCTACGACATGCTGTGCCAGGGCGATTCGCTCGGCGTGTTCCAGGTCGAATCGCGTGCGCAGATGAACATGCTGCCGCGGCTGGCGCCGCGCCGCTTCTACGACCTCGTGATCGAAACCGCGATCGTGCGCCCCGGCCCGATCCAGGGCGGCATGGTGCATCCCTACCTGCGGCGTCGGCAGGGGCTCGAGCCGGTCACGTATCCGTCGGCGGCGGTAAAAGCCGTGCTCGAACGCACGCTGGGTGTATCCATCTTCCAGGAGCAGGTCATGCAACTGGCCGTCGTTGCGGCCGGCTTCACGCCGGGCGAGGCCGACAAGCTGCGGCGCGCGATGGCGGCGTGGAAGCGCAAGGGCGGCATCGGACCGTTCCGCGACAAGCTGATCAACGGCATGCTGGCGCGCGGCTATACGCCCGAGTACGCCGAGCAGATCTACCGGCAGATCCAGGGCTTCGGCGAATACGGTTTCCCCGAGAGCCACGCGGCGAGCTTCGCGCTGCTGGTGTACGTCTCGTCGTGGCTCAAGTGCCACCAGCCGGCGGTCTTCTGCGCGGCGCTGCTCGATTCGCAGCCGCTGGGGTTCTATGCCCCGGCCCAGATCGTGCGGGACGCGATGAACCATGGCGTCGAGGTTCGGCCGATCGACGTTACCGCGAGTGAATGGAACTGCACGCTCGAGCCCTCGGCTGCGGACCGCACGACGCCCGCCGTGCGACTCGGGCTCGAACTCGTCGCCGGCTTCAACGAAACCGCCGGCGAACGCCTGATGGCGGCTCGGCGCGAGTCGCCGTTTGCCGACGCGCAGGATCTCGCGCGGCGCGCACAGCTGAATCGCGGCGAAATCAGCGCGCTGGCCAAGGCCGACGCACTGGCGGCGCTGACTGGCCACCGCCGCCGCGCGCTGTGGGCCACGCTCGGCATCGATGCCGAGGCGCCTCGCGTCGCACCACTCGCTGCACGCGCGCGCGCCGAAGCCGCGGTCGACCTGCTCGCACCGACCGAAGGCCAGGAGATCGTCGCCGACTATCACCACACGGCGCTGACGTTGCGCCGTCATCCGCTGGCACTGCTGCGCGAGCGCTTCAACGCGAAGGGCTATCTGACCGCCGCGGACATCGGCCATGCGCGCAACCAGCAGCGCGTCCGCACGACTGGCATCGTCACCTGCCGCCAGCGGCCCGGCACTGCGAGCGGAGTGACCTTCGTGACCATCGAGGACGAGACCGGCACCGTGAACGTCGTCGTCTGGAACGCGACCGGCGAGAAATTCCGCCGCGCGCTGCTCGGCGCAACGCTGATGACGGTCTATGGGCACATCGAGCGCGTCACGACCGGCGTCACGCCGATCGTGCACCTGATCGCGGCGCGGCTAGAGGATCACTCGCCACTGCTGGGCGCCTTGACCGTGCCAAGCCGCGACTTTCACTGAGCAGTGCAGCGCGTCAACCAGCTTCGATCCATTCGAGCACCGGCGTTGCCGGCCGCGACAAGACGAAGATCGACGCGCGCGACACCCGGGCAGTCCGTTGGAACCCACTCCGGAAGCGTCACTTCGCGCCGCCTCGATTACGCGGCGACGTCGCGGGGAGCAGCGAGGTCAGTTGTCCGTTGCGGTTCGGCGGGCACGGACCGCACCGACAGCACGCCGTCGATCGCCGCGATCGCATCGATTGCGGCCTGCGGCACCGGGCTGTCGACATCGACCAGCGTGTACGCCATCTCGCCGCGCGACTTGTTCACCATGTTGTGGATGTTGAGGCCGGCGCTGGCCATCGCGGTCGATATCTGTCCGAGCATGTTCGGCACGTTGGCATTGGCGATGCCGATGCGGTGATCCGATTCGCGCGCCATCTCGACGTTGGGGAAGTTGACCGCGTTGGTGATGGCGCCGTTTTCGAGAAACTCGCGCAGTTGTTCGACAACCATGACCGCGCAGTTTTCCTCGGCCTCGGCCGTCGATGCTCCAAGGTGGGGCAGCGCGATCGCGCCCGCGACGCCCGCGAGCGCAGGCGACGGAAAGTCGGACAGATAGGCCTTGAGCCGGCCCGCGCGCAACGCCTCGACCACGGCCGCCTCGTCGACGATCGCATCGCGCGCAAAATTCAGCAGCACGCTGCCCGGACGCATCGCCGCGAGTCTGCGCGCGTCGATCAGTCCGCGCGTCGCGGGCATCAGCGGAACGTGCAGCGAGACGAAGTCGGATTGTTTGAGCAACTCCTCGATGGAGTTGGCTTTCCGGACGCCCGAGTGCAGGCGCCAGGCGGCGTCGACGGTGATCTCGGGGTCGTAGCCGATGACTTTCATGCCGAGCTTGAATGCGGTGTCGGCGACCAGCGCGCCGATCGCCCCGAGCCCGACGATTCCAAGCAAGCGGTAGGGCAACTCGATTCCAGCGAACTGCTTCTTTCCCTCCTCGACGCGCGCTTCAAAGTCCTGCGCGTCGGGCGGCAGCTCTGACACGAACCGCAGCGCAGGCACGAGATTGCGCGCGCTGATCAGCAGGGCAGCGAGAACCAGTTCCTTGACGGCATTGGCGTTGGCGCCCGGTGCATTGAAGACCGGAAGGCCGCGCCGCGACATCTCGGCCACCGGAATGTTGTTGGTGCCCGTGCCTGCCCGCGCAATCGCCTTGACGCTCGCCGCGATCGCCATCGCGTGCATGTCGTGCGAGCGGACCAGGATCGCATCGGGCCGGTCGAACTTCCCGGCGACGGTGTAGCGATCGACCGGAAGGCGCTCGAGCCCCCTGGCCGAGATGTTGTTGAGCGTCTGAATCTGGAAGCGCGGCATCGGTTATCCGTGGCTGCGCTCGAACTCGCGCAAGTAGTCGACCAGAGCCTGCACCCCCTCGATCGGCATCGCGTTGTAGATCGACGCGCGCATTCCACCAACGGACCGGTGGCCCTTGAGCTGGAGCAGTCCGCGCTGCTGCGCGCCCTTGAGAAACGCCGCATCCAGTGCTTCGTCGCGCAGCTTGAATGGCACGTTCATTCGCGAACGGTCCTCCTTGCGGACCGGGTTCGAGTAAAAGCTGCTGGCGTCGAGCGTGTCGTACAGCAGCTTTGCTTTCGCGACGTTCTTCTTCTCGATCGCTGCCAGTCCGCCCTGAGTAAGCAGCCACTTGAATACCAGACCGGCGATGTAAATGGCGTAGGTCGGCGGCGTGTTCAGCATTGAATCCGCCTCGGCCTGCTCCTTCCAGTGGAAGGCCGATGGCGTGATCGCCAGCGCACGATCAAGCAGATCCTTGCGCACAATGACCAACGTCAGTCCGGCCGGGCCGACGTTCTTCTGCGCGCCGCCGTAGATCACGCCGTACTTCGAGACATCGATCGGACGCGACAGGATGTGAGATGACATGTCGGCGACCAGCGGCGTCGCGCCCACCTCCGGAGTCCAGTGGTACTCGACACCCCCGATGGTTTCGTTGGTGCAGACGTGAACGTAGGCCGCATCGTCGGAGAGCTTCCAGCGGTCCTGTTTCGGCACGTAGGAGAAATTCTCGTCCTCCGATGAAGCGGCGACGTTGACCTGCGCGTACTTCTTCGCTTCCTTGATCGATTTCTTCGACCACTCGCCGGTATTGATGAAGTCGATCGTCTTGCGGTCGCCGAGCAGGTTCATCGGCACGATCGCGTTCTCGCCGATGGCTCCGCCCTGCAGGAAGAGGATCGCGTAATCGCCGCCGACCGACATCAGGGTGCGCAGGTCGGCTTCCGCCGCCTCGACGATCTCGATGAACTCGGGACCGCGATGGCTCATCTCCATCACCGACATGCCGCTGCCGTGCCAGTCGAGCATCTCCTCGGCCGCGCCTCGCAAAACTTCCTTAGGCAGCACCGCGGGCCCGGCGCTGAAGTTGAAGATGCTCATCGGGGATTCCGGTAGTTGGAGCGTTGTCTGCAGGCGGCCCAAGCGAATGCCACCCGGTTCAGGGAAACTTTAGCGCACGATCCTTGCGGCGACTTTCCCTCTTGACCGCATGGCATTTGACAACCGGTTGCTGGCGTGAGAGGCAGGCAGTGGTCGCGTCAGGGGCGATCGCCGCGATCGCGGCGACCCGAAACAGCACCGGAAAATAGCCAGAACCTAGTAAGGTCGGACAGTAGTGGAAATCGGGTGGCTCGATGACCGGCATGCGATGCTTCAACCGACTCACGGCCTTGAGCGTCAGGAATGACGCAGTAGTGTCCGCTGAACTTGCATTAAGCGGGCAGCTTTTGGAAAGGTCTCGGCCGAGGATTGACTTCCGCTACCCGCTTGAAAGGCGGATGATCGCGAGCCACTTCTCGGCAGGGAGGACGACAGCCACTACCGGTCGCCGATTGCCGGGCAAACCTGCGGGAATTGGATAGTTTCTTCTCAGGGCAAGCGCTGAACTTCTACCGTTATCTGTCGAGCTGGTTCGACGCGCTGTCGAGGCCACTGCGCTGGGGTGCACGCGACGAGCCCCTGTGGGCCGAAGTGTTCAGCCCCGAGCGGCTCGAGCAGCACGCCGAGAGCCTTGCGCAGGCGCAGACAACCGGGGACCGGCGCCTGCCGTGGTTCGGCTTCGCACGGCGTATTGCCGATAACGAGCGAGTGCTGATCGGCGCCCACGAGGCGATCGCAGCCGCGGTCGACAAGCAGAGCCCAATCACGCCGGCAGCCGAGTGGCTGCTGAACAATTTCCACATCGTCGAAGAGCAGGTCCGCGACGTCCGTTCGTTGCTGCCGTCCGGCTTCTTTCGCGAGCTGCCGGCGCTCGACAGCGGCCCGCTGACCGGGATGCCGCGCATCTACGGCATCGCGTGGGCGTTCACCGCGCACACCGACAGTCATTTTGACGCGGGGCTGCTGCAGCGCTTCGTCGCTGCATACCAGCGCGTCCAGCCGCTGACGCTGGCCGAGCTGTGGGCATTGCCGATCATGTTGCGCATCGTGATGATCGAAAACCTGCGGCGACTGGCTGCCCGCATCGTCGAATCGATCGACGGTCGCGAGCGGGCCGACCGCTTTGCCGATGAACTGCTCGCGCTCGATCCCGGCAGTTTCTCGATCGAGCCCAACTGGCCGTTTGCCGACGATCTGCCGCTGCCGCGCGCTTCCGCGGCGCAGCTCTACCAGCGGCTTAGATACGCGGACGTCGTGGCGGCGCCCGTGCTGATGATGCTGACGGAGCGGCTGGCGAGGGAAGGCACGGACCCGGAGGAAGTCGTCCGTCTCGAGGTGGACCGACAGACCGCGGCCGACCTCTCGGTGCGAAATCTGATCACGAGTTTACGACTGATCTCGTCGTTCGAATGGCAGCAGTTTGTCGAAGCAGCGAGCCTCGTGCACCGGGCTTTGTGTGCCGCACCACTGTTCTCGAGCATGGACTTCATCACGCGCGACCGCTATCGGCATGCGGTCGAACAGCTCGCGCGCCGTGCCCCCCTCACGGAACTGGAGGTGGCGCGGGCCGCCGTGAACCTTGCTGCGAAGGCGAGTCCCGCAACGGACGCACGTCTGCACGACGCGGGCTACTACCTGATCGGCGACGGGCGCCCCACCATCGAGGCGGCAATCGGCTACCGCGTTCCGATCCTGCGCCGGCTCTTCCGCCTGGCCCTTCGGTCCGCACTGCCGTTGTATCTCGGGGCGCTCCTGCTCCTGACCGGCATCGTGCTCGCCATCGTGCTGCCTGCGACAGGCGAGACCCGGGCCGCTGGTCCAGACGCCTTGTTGCTGCTCGCGACGCTGGCGATCTTCCCCGCGTCGGATATCGCGATCAACGTGGTCAATCGGCTGGTCGGCGCGGCCATTGCGCCCCGCCACCTGCCGCGGCTGGAGCTTGCCGCTGGCATTCCGGTCTCGATGCGGACGTTCGTCGTCGTCCCCACCATGCTGGGCAGCGAAGAGTCAATCGCCGAGCAGGTGCATCACCTTGAAACGCGGTATCTATCCAGCGTGCCGGGCGAGATCTACTTCGCGCTGCTCACCGACTGGCCCGATTCCGAGTCGGAGCAGGTGCCCGAAGACCGTGCCCAATACGACTTTGCAGTGACGGCCATCAGGGATCTGAACCGCCGTTATCCGCCCGGAAGGGGTGAAACGATTGTCGGCCACCCGCACTTCTATCTGTTCCACCGCCGTCGCCTGTGGAATCCGGTGCAGCGGCGCTGGATGGGGTGGGAACGCAAGCGTGGCAAGCTGCAGGAATTCAATCGCCTGCTGCGCGGAGCGCAGGACACATCGTTTCTCGTCGATGCGCATTTCGTGCCGCCGCCCGCCGGTGTGCGCTTTGTTCTCACGCTCGACGCCGACACCGTTCTGCCGATAGGCGCCGCGGCCGAGCTGGTCGGCACGCTCGCCCATCCGCTGAACCGTCCGCGGTTCGGCGCCTCGGGCCAGGTGCTCGAGGGTTACTCGATCCTGCAGCCTCGCATCACCCCCGCGCTGCCGACGCGCGCAGGCGGCACCCGCTTTCAGCAGCTCTTCTCGGGCAACGCCGGCGTCGACCCTTACACGTTCCAGGTGTCGGACGTCTATCAGGATCTGTTCGGTGAGGGTACGTTCACCGGCAAGGGCCTTTACGACGTGGATGCGTTCGAGGCCGCCCTGGCCGGGCGGACGCCTGAGAACGCCATCCTCAGCCACGATCTGTTCGAAGGCAGTTTCGCGCGCTGCGCGTTCGTCAGCGATGTGGAGCTGTTCGAGGAGTTTCCGTCACACACTGGTGTGGCGGACATGCGATCGCACCGCTGGGTGCGCGGTGACTGGCAGCTGCTGCCGTGGATCTGCGGCCCCCGTTTTCGCGGACTCCCGGCGCTGGCGCGCTGGAAGATGACCGAGAACCTGCGCCGATCCCTGTCGCCGCTAGCGATGTTCCTGATGCTCGTCGTTAGCTGGGTGATCCCCGAATTGCCTCTCGCGCCGTGGATCGCGCTGGCACTTGCGGCGCTGCTGCTGCCACAGCTACTGCCGCTGCTGGAGCGACTTGCCCCGGAGCCCCATCTCGACCGCGGGCATTGGCTGCGCAGTCTCCGCTCGGATCTCGTTTCCGCGCTCGCGCGGGCCGGGGTGACCCTCGCACTGCTGCCGCACCGCGCCTGGCTGACGGGTGATGCGATCGCGCGCACCCTCATTCGCCTCGCGAGACATCGCAATCTGCTCGAGTGGAACACCAGCGCCCAGGTACAGGCAGCAGCGCGCCTGTCTGCCCGAAGTTTCGTGGCCAACATGCTTGCCGCCACGCTGACCATCCCTGCCATCGGCGTCGCGGCGTATGCCGCGCACCCCGACCAATTCGGGCTTGTGCTTCCGTTCCTCGTCCTGTGGCTTCTGGCGCCGCTGATCGCCTGGAGGATCAGCACGCCGCCCGCGCACGGAGCGGCCGGAATGATCGAGCCTGCCGATGTCGCGGCACTGCGCCTGATCGCGCGTCGTACGTGGCTCTATTTCACGACCTTTGTGACGAGAGAGAACCACTTCCTTCCACCGGACAACTTCCAGGAGGATCCCGTACCAGTCGTCGCGCACCGCAGCTCGCCGACGAACTTCGGTCTTTATCTGCTGTCCGTCGTCGCTGCGCGCGACTTCGGCTGGATCAGCCTGCGCGAGATGGCGAGCAGGCTCGAAGCGACCCTCGATGGCATGGATGGCCTTCCGCGGCATCGCGGCCATTTCCTGAACTGGGTCGACACGCTCACCCTGCGTCCGCTCGAACCCCGTTACGTTTCGAGCGTCGACAGCGGCAACCTGGCGGCCCTCCTTCTGCTGCTCGCACAGGCATGCCTCGAGGCAGTCGATCGACCTCTGGACGTGGAGCGCGCCGCGGCCGGCATCCGCGACGAACTGGCGTTGCTGAAGGCTTCCCTGACGCAGGCGGACGAACGTCGCGGTGCCCCCGGAGTCGGCTTCGACCAGTTGCACGATGCGTTGCACCGGATGGACGCATTGCTCGAGTCGCCGCCACAGGCAGCGGCCGATGGATTCTGGGAGGCGCTCGACGCCGCCGCCTCGGACCTGCACGACATCGTTCAGACGCTGGACAGCGAAGGCAAGTCCGGTGAACTGCGTGAGGCAGCACTCTGGGCCGAAGCGTTGCGCCTGAATGTCGGCGGCCATCGGCGCGATCAGGTCGAGCTCGCCCCGGGGCTCGCAGCCACCGGGCGCGAGGCGCCTGGCGATGGACGGGCGCCCAGTATGTCGTCGTCCACGAGCGGTTCCGCCGCGCCTTTCGACCCGGAAGCCCTCGATCGTTCACGGCACGCAGTCGAGGAACTCTTCGAGCGGCTGTACACGCTTTCGCGGCGGGCGCGCCAGTTGTTCGAGGAAATGGACTTCCGCTTCCTGTACGACGAAAGCCGTGATCTGTTTTCGATCGGCTACCTTGTCGAGGAAGGCAGGCTCGACCTCGGCTGCTACGACCTGCTCGCATCTGAGGCGAGGCTCACGAGCTTCATCACGATCGCGAAACGCGACGTCCCCGTGAAACACTGGTTCCGGCTCGGTCGCACGCTGGTGCCGGTCGACGGCGGCGCTGCGCTCGTGTCGTGGTCGGGGTCGATGTTCGAGTACCTGATGCCGTCACTGCTGATGGCTACGCCGCACGGCAGCCTGCTGGAGACCAGCTTGCGCCGGGTCGTGGCCCGGCAAATCAGCTTTGGCCGCGAGCGCGACGTCCCCTGGGGCGTTTCCGAGTCCGCCTACAACGCGCGAGACATTCACCTCACTTACCAGTATTCGAACTTCGGGGTCCCGGGCCTCGGACTGAAGCGGGGATTGGGCAAGGACACCGTGGTTGCGCCCTATGCCACGGCCTTGGCCGCCATGTACGACGCCAAGGCGGCAGTGACGAACTTCGAACGGCTGGCCGCGCGCGGAGCGCTGGGGCGTTATGGCTTCTACGAGGCGCTCGACTTCACTGCGAGCCGGCTTCCGAAGTCGGATGGTGTGGCCGTCGTGCGCGCGTATATGGCACACCATCAAGGGATGACCTTGGTCGCTCTGGCAAACGTCGCTCTTGACGGCGAGATGCGGCACCGGTTCCATCGCATCCCGATGGTGCAGGCGACGGAGTTGTTGCTGCAGGAAACCGCACAGCGTGACGTCACTCTTGCGCTGCCGCGTTCCGACCGCGCCACGCCGGCGATCGCCAGTTCCGCGGCCGGTCCGCTAGATCGTCGGGTCAATTCTCCCCATGCCATGCCCCCGGCGACACAGCTGCTGTCCAACGGTCGTTATGGCGTCATGGTCACGGCAGCGGGGTCCGGTTACAGCCGTTGGCGCGACCTTGCGGTGACGCGCTGGCGCGAGGACCCAACGCGTGACTGCTGGGGTACGTATCTTTACCTGCGCGACCGCGCGAGCGGGTACCTGTGGTCGGCCGGGTACCAGCCCGTATGTGTCGAGCCGGTCTACTACGAAGCCGAATTCGCCGAGGATCGCGTACGCATTCTGCGCGCCGACGCCGGCATCGAATCTTCACTCGAGATCATGGTCACGGCTGACGACGATGCGGAGATCCGGCGGCTGACGCTGAGGAACACAGGCTCGCGGCCGCGCGAGATCGAAATCACGTCGTATGCGGAGATCGTGCTGGCAACCCCCGCGTCGGACGAGGCCCACCCCGTCTTCTCCAATCTCTTCGTGCAGACCGAGTATGTCCCCCAGGTCAGCGGACTGCTGGCGACACGCCGGCAACGATCGCCCGCTGACGAGCCCCTGTGGGCAGCGCACGTGGTCGCCTTCGATGCCGGGAATGGAGG
>Ga0335084_10004116_pt1 | contig 14307 bp, 15 predicted proteins | sample Lox_Sample_44_FD_206721 | JGI IMG/M metagenome (GOLD analysis project Ga0335084, IMG submission 206721) | Soil microbial communities from Loxahatchee National Wildlife Refuge, Florida, United States - Lox_Sample_4.4 | ecosystem: Environmental > Terrestrial > Soil > Wetlands | place: USA...
CGCCTCGTCGCGAGGCCGCGCGAAGCGGACGGGAGCACAGGTCACTCGGCCCGAGAAGTTGGTCCAGCGTTCGTCCGACATTCCTGCAAGTCTACATACTCAATCGAATGAGATTCATTGCCGATCGGCCTGAATGAATGGCCCAACCGCCCTCGATCAAGGCGACCGGCTTCCAGTCGGCCGCCGACGACTTGATCCGCCTGGCCGACGCCGGGCGGATCTCGCGGGCCGAGGTCGAGGCGCGCCTGCGCGCGGAGGACCTGCGCTACCTGGACAAGCAGCTCGCCGCGACCACCTGGGTGCCGATCGACACCTACGCGCGCGTGGTCGACATCCTGGTCGAGGTCGAGGCCAACGGCTACCCCGAGGTGTATCTCCACAACCGCGGCGTGCGCGCGGGGCAGCGGCTGCACAAGGCCAACATCTACCGCCAGTTCGAGGCCTCGACCGAGACCTGGGGCAACCGCGTGGGCAAGATCGTCACGACCATGTCGACCGTGCTCTACAACTTCACGCGCTGGACCTTCGAGATCGGGCAGGGCAAGGGTGTCTGGCAGATCACCGTCGACGACGCGGCGCTGTTCCCGGAGGTCGCGCGCTTCACGACCCAGGGCTTCGTCGAATACGCCTCGCGCGCGGTCTCGGGCGGGAGCGAGGTCGTGACCAGCGAGCGAGTCGGCAAGGACCGGCTGATCTACAGGGGCGAGCGGGTCCGCTAGCAAGAGAAGCCGAGCGCCGCGGGCAGGTCGGCCATGGCCGAGAACACGCGCGCGCCCGCCGTCGCGAGCGGCCCGGGTGACTCGCTGCCCGCGTAGCCGAAGGCGGTCATGCCGGCGGCGACCGCGGCGCTGACTCCGTGCGGGCTGTCCTCGATCACCGCACAGCGCGCCGGCTCGATGCCGAGCCGGGCCGCCGCGTGCAGGAACAGGTCGGGCGCCGGCTTGGGTCGCGCCACGTCCGCGGCGCTGAAGATGCGGCCGGCGAAGCGCTCGAACAGCCCGACCTTGGCCAGCGTGACCTTCATGATCGCGCGGCGTCCGTTCGACGCGACGCACTGGAGCGTCGGGATGCGCTCCAGCGCATCGTGGATGCCCGGCACGGCGACGAGCTCGCGTTCGTAGGCGCCGAGCATGCGCCGGTAGAAGTCGGCGGCGAACGAATCGGGCAGCGGGCGACCGAGCTTGCGCTCGAACAGCGCGAGACACACGGGCCAGGAGTGACCCTTGTAGTCGCGCAGCGAGTCCTCCGCGCTGGTCGGCAGCCCGATCCCCGTGAGACACTCGGCGAGCACGCGGTTCGCGATCGGCTCGCTGTCGATCAACACGCCGTCGCAGTCGAAGATCACGAGCTCGAAACGGGGGGTGCTCGGCACCCCGGGAGACTAGCCGTCGGTCTTGCGCTCGGCGAGGAAGCGGCCGACCAGCTCGAGCAGTGCGGCGCGGTCGACGGGCTTCGAGAGATAGTCGTCGCAGCCGGCCTCGATGCAGCGCGCGCGGTCGCTGGCCATGGCGTGCGCAGTGAGCGCGACGATCGGGCCGGAATAACCTTCGGAGCGCAGGCGCCGCGTGGCCTCGTAGCCGTCCATGACCGGCATCTGCATGTCCATCAGCACCAGGTCGAACGGGCGCTCGGCGTCGAGCGCGGCGAGCGCCTGGTCGACCGCCTGCGCGCCGTTCTCGACCAGCGCCACCTCGGCCTCGGTCGGGCGCAGGAAGGCGCGCACCAGGCGCTGGTTGTCGAGCCCGTCCTCGGCCAGGAGCACGCGGGCACCCGGGAACGCGCGCTCGGGCGCGGCGGGGCGCCGGGGCGCACGCGTGCTCGCGTCGGCGCTGCGCGCATCGAGCTGCGCGCTCTCCGGCGCGGGCAGAGTGAGTCGGAACTCGCTGCCGCGGCCCAGGTCGCTCGACACGGTGAGCGAGCCGCCCAGCATGCCGGCGAGCCGGCGCGAGATCGACAGGCCCAGGCCCACCCCGCCGTAGCGCCGGGTGTGCGAGCTGTCGGCCTGGCCGAACGGCGCGAAGATCTTCTCGTGGTCCTTGGCGTCGATGCCGATGCCGGTGTCGCGCACCGCGAAGCACACGGTGCTCGGCGAGTCGCGGCCCACCCACAGCGAGACACTCCCGTGCTCGGTGAATTTGAGCGCGTTCTGCAGCAGGTTCGCGAGCACCTGCCGCACGCGCGGCGCGTCGGTCTCGACCACCTCGGGACAGCTCGAGTCGATCTCGAAGTTGAACTCGAGGCCCTTCTCGCGCGCGGCCTCGGCGACCGGCGCGGCCGCGTCCTCGACCAGCCGGCGCAAACGGCACGGCTGGCGGCGCAGCTCGATCTGACCGGCCTCGACGCGCGAGATGTCGAGGATGCCGTCGATCAGCTGCAACAGGTCGGCGCCGTTGCGCCGCACTGCCGCGCCCCACTCGGCGCGCTCCTCGCCGCGCGCCTCGCCGGCCAGGAGCAGCTCGGTGTAACCCAGCACGGCGGTCATGGGCGTGCGGATCTCGTGACTCATGTTGGCGAGAAACTCGGTCTTCGAGCGGCTCGCGGACTCGGCGGCGTCCTTGGCCGCGAGCAGCTCGCGGTGCTGGCGCTGCACGGTCGTCGCGTGCTCCTCGAGCCGGCTCGCCATCTCGTTCACCGCGCGTGCGAGCTCGCCCACCTCGTCGCTGCGCGGCGTCGCGACGCGCGCTCCGAAATCGCCGTGGCCGATCCGGTCCGCGGCCACCAGCAGCTGGCGCAGCGACGCGGCCAGGCCGCGCGACAGGATCAGGCTCGCGATCAGCGCTCCGGCCAGCGCGAGCGCCCCCGCGGCCAGCAGCCGGCTGCGCGAGCGCGCCAGCGCCGCCCGCTCCGAGTCGAGCCGTGACTCGACCCGCAGCCACGTGCTGTCGAGCGAGCGCACCGGGAATACCAGCGTCTCGCCTTCGACGGGCTCGCCATCGCCCAGGGTCACCCGCGCGCCGCACAGCTCGCTCCAGTCGTGCAGCGTGTGCTCGTCGATCACCTCGGCGGCAGTGAGTCGGCCGACTGGATCGTCGACTCCGCCCACCGCCACGCTGACCAGCGCGTAGAGGCGGTCGTTCACCGCCACCAGCCGCGAGCTCGTGTAGCTGCGCGCGTACGCGTCGAGTGACTCGTCGCCGGACGCCGCGGCCACGCGGCCGTGCCCGTCGATGAACAGGATGCGCGTGGCCCCCAGGTTCAGGCGCAGGTCCTCGGCGTAGTGAGCGAGCGTCGGCGGGTCTTCGACTTCGAGGTTCGCGCGCAGCTGCGGCGTGCCCGAGATCGCGCGGTAGCGCTCCGACACCGCGGCGAGGTGCGCGTCGACCAGCCGGTTCACCGCCAGCGCCGAACGCTGCAGGCGCTCCGATGCCGCGTGGCGCAAGTCGGTCGCGAGCGTGCGGTCCTGGAACAAGAGCGCCAGCGCGATGGCGACGCTCGCGGTGGCGGCGAGGATCGCGATCAGTCGCGCGCGCAGCGACATGCCCGCCTCAGGGGCTCGAGGCGACCACGAGGTTCGCGGTCACGTTTCCGCCGGTCACCTGCACCAGCTGCGATGCGGGCGGCAGGCGCCGGTTCCAGGTGCGCAGCCGGTAGCTGCCGGGCGGGACGTCGCGGATCGCGAACTCGCCCTTGGCATTGGCGATGGCATGCCAGATCGAAGGCGCGACGAAGATGGTCGCGTTCATCGACTCGTGGATCGAGCAGTACACGCGCACCACGCCGGGATACTGGAAGGTCTTGGCGCGCGACTCACCGCGCGGGTAGAGCCCGAGGTCGAAGTCGTTCGGCGTCGAGTAGGAGAAGACGTTGTGGAAGATCACGTCGTCGTTGGGCATGACCACCGTCTCACCCGCGGCGATCACCAGGAAGCTGGGCGAGAAGCTCGCGTCCTTCTGGTGGATCTCGAGCGGCCGCTTGGGCAGCGAGAACGACAGCGGCTGCGTGCCCGCGCTCTCGAGATACACGACGATCGGGCCCGCGTCCTCGAGCGACACGCCCGCGACGCCCACGCCCACCTTGCCGTGCACCTCGCCGGCGCGCGCGCCGAGCGCGAACAGCAGCACGAGCGCCGCGGTGATCCGGCTAGAAGTGGACACTGAGCTCCATTCCGAAGAAGTCCGGGTGGTCCGCGGCTTCCTTGATCTCGGGGTCGGTGATGCCCCGGACCAGCGCGATGCGCTGGAAGGTGTACTGGGTCTTGAGCGTGATCCAGTCGGAGAGCGGAATGCCGAGCACCAGCGCATAGCTGTCGAGCTCGCTCATGTTGTAGCCGATCGCGCCGTTGCGGTAGTCCAAGAGATAGCCCTCGTTGTCGCTGTAGGTGCCGAGCCCGCTGGCGCGGAACGCGAAGTAGGCGGGCGCGAGCCTGGGCGAGATCATGCGCAGCTGGAACATGGCCTCGGCCAGCCAGTAGATCAGGTTGCGGTCGTAGAGTGACCCGCCGGTGGAGTCGATCTGCGCGCCGCCGTACGACAGCCACAGGCGCATGTCGGAGAACTTGAAGATCGCGTCGCCGCCGAGCACCGTGATGCCGCGCAGCTTGTTCGGGCCGGGCGGGATCGGCTCGCCGTGGTCGAAGGCCTGGACCGGCGGCCCGAACGTCGCGCCGAAGGCGCGCGGGATCATCTCGCCGAACCACAGCGACGCGAAGGCGGGCGAGCTGTCCGAGCCGAGCGTGCCGCTGCGCAGCCCGGAGACCGACAGGTGCAGCCACTCGTACGGGTCGGCCGCCAGCTTGAGTGAGACCTGCTGCGAGCCGTTGGGCAGCGCGCTCGACGCGTTCTCGCCGTCGGTCAGCGAGAAGTTGTAACTCGCCTTGCCCTCGAAGAGCTTGCCCCAGACCTTCACGCCCTCGTCCCAGAACCAGGGCGGCGGCGCCGACAGGGCGATGAACGGGTCGGCGTACTTGCCGCGGCTGAAGCGCAGATAGTTCTCGCCGAACGGGATCTGGAAGCGGCCGAACTGCACGTTCAGCCAGTCCTGGTCGGCCAGACCGCGCAGGTCGACGTAGACCTCGCCCAGGTTGTTGAACAGCGCGCCGTTGCGGGTCACGTTCCACTCGAAGCCGAAGCCGGCGTCGCGCAAGAGCTTCGCGTTGCCCCACTGCACGTCGCGCGCGAGGTCGGCGTCGAGGAAGAGACGCAGGTCGTACACCGACGCGCCCATGTGACTGTACGGGCCGTAGTCCTGGCCGTGCAGCCAGGTCAGATCCGAGCTGCCCGAGACGCGCACGCGCTCGGCCCAGGAGGCGGCGCCCGAGCCGGAGCCCGGGCTCGCGCCCGACCCGGACGCGGGCGTGACGGCGGGGGTCTTCTCGCTCTCGAGCTCGTCGATGCGCTGCTCGAGCTTGTTCACCGCCGCCCGCAGCTCTTGGAGCTCGGCGTCGCGCGGGTCCGCGTCGTCGGCCCGCGCCGTCGCGCCGGCGAGCGCGAGCAGCGCGGCGGCGACGAACGCGAGTGACTCAGCGGCCTGCATCGGAGGTCTCGGTCGGCGTGCGCCCGACGCCCATCTCGAGGTCCACGCGCAAAAGCTGGTCGGCCAGCACGTCCACCGCGCGCGCGACCGGAGGCAGGCGCGGGTGCCAGGCGTGCAGCTCCGCGTGGCCGGGAGCCACGTCGCGCAGCTCGAAGCGAGGGTCCCGGGTCAGCACGGCGTAGGGGCCGGGCGCGGCGAAGAAGCCCGCTTCGGCCTGCGGGCGGTCGAGCAGGAACAGCGGGTGGGCGCCCGGCGCGCGCACCGGAATGGTGAGCGACTCGCCCGGGCCGACGCGCGCCACCAGCGAGAGCGACGGGCACGACACGGTGTGCGGCTCGCCGGTGGTGTTGCGCACGGTGACCGTGCCGTTCTGCGCGAGCGCGGCCCAGCGCGGCTCGAGCCGGGTGTCGAACTGGCTGGCGCGGATCGAGAGCTCGACCTGCTCGCCGGCGGGCGGGGCGCCCTCGAGATACACCACGGCGAAGCCGGGCTGCGAGTAGTCGACGATCTGCGCGTCGCGCAGCCGCGGATCCGAGTAGGTCGCGTCGCCGCGCTCGGGCATGGTGACTCCCGGGTGCGGGCGCAGGGTCAGCTCGCCGAACACCGTGCCCCTGCCGTGACTCGGCGCGGGCGGGTTCGAGGCGCAGGCGAGGCTGAGACCCACGAGGGCGAGGCAGACGCTGAAGCTGCGCACGAGCTGCATACCGATGAGAATCGGGCGCGGTCCAGCGAAACTGGACCGTATCCCCTTCTCTGTGCGGTGAGTCAGGCTCGGGCGGGCTTGGGGATCAGGCGGTACCCGAACGACCGCACCGACACCAGGTGGCGCGGCTCGGACGGATCGGGCTCGATCAGCTTGCGAAGCCTGAGCACGAACGTGTCCACCACGCGCGTGCGCGTCTCGGGGTGCAGGTCCCAGACCTCCTGCAGGATCTCGCCGCGCGAGACGGCCGTGTCGCGCCTGGCCCACAACAGCTGCAGGAGCGCCAGCTCCTTGGCGGTGAGCGAGTGAGTCTGGCCGTCGCGCTCGAGCTCGAAGCGGTCGGGGTGGACGACGGCGCTGCCGATCGTGAACGGCGCTTCGGTCTCCGACTCCGGCTCCGCCTGCGCCGCGCGCCGCAGCAACGTGCGCGCGCGCGCCATCAGCACGGGCAGCGAGAAGGGCTTGGTGAGATAGTCGTCGGCGCCCAGGTCGAGCCCGCGCACGATGTCGCTCGCCGCGTCGCGCGCGGTGAGCAGGAGCACCGGCACGTGGTTCTCGGCCGCGCGCAGCCGGCTCACCACGTCCAGGCCCGAGATGCCCGGCAGCATCACGTCGAGCACCACCAGGTCGACGTTCTCGCGGTCGGGGTCGGCGAGTCTCTGCAGCGCCGACTCACCGCGCTCGGTGGTCTCGACGCGGTAGCCCTCGGCCTCGAGGTTGAACGCCAGGCCGCGGGCGAGGTGCTCCTCGTCCTCAACCAGCAGGATGCGCGCGTTCGCCGACATGTCCGGGAAGCGTGAGGATGAAGCGGCTGCCCTTGCCTTCGCCGTCGCTCTCGGCGCGCACGCTGCCGCCGTGCGCGCGCGCCACGTTGCGCACGATCGCGAGCCCGAGGCCGAGGCCGTGCGCGGCGCGCACCGCCTCCTGCGGCAGGCGCTGGAAGCGCTGGAACACGCGGTCCAACGCCGACGCGGGGATGCCCACGCCGCGGTCCGCGAACTCGACCTCGATGCGCCGCGCCGAGACCGCGCGCACGTGGATCTCGATGTGCACCGCCCCGCCCGCGTAGCGCACGGCGTTGTCGAGCAGGTTGCGGAACGCCACGCGCAGCTGCTCCGCGTCGCCGCGCGCGCGCGACGGCGGCACGTCGGTCACGATCGCCTCGGCGGGCAGGCCGTGTCTCTCGCGCGCGTCGGTCGCGCACTCGTGCAGGAGCTTCGCCAGGTCGACCGGCTCGCGCCGCGCGCGTTTCTCGTCGGTGCGCGCGCCCTGGATGATCTGGTCGATCGTGTTCTGCAGCCGCTCCAGATCCTCGGCCATGATCGACAGGAACTCGTTGCGGCGCTCGTTCGGCAGCGCGCGGCCGCGCAGCGTGTCGAGATACAGCTGCAGCGACGCCAGCGGCGTGTGCAGCTCGTGAGTCACCGCGTCCATGAAGTTCTGCTGTCTCTGGTTCGAGCGGATCTCCCGCACCAGCCACACCGCCTGCAGGATCAGCACGGTGATGATCAGCGCGAAGAACAGCGAGCCCAGCCCGATCAGCACCCAGTGGACCGGGGTCAGGCCGGCGGCGAAGGCCTCGGACTCGCGCGCGACGAGGATCTGCCAGCCGACGGTCAGCGCGATGGTGATCGCGACGATGGCCGCGGTGAGCGTGATCGGGACCGAGACACGTGCCGCGCGCATGCGCCGGCCGAGTGTACGCATTCGCGACCCGCTGTGTAAGATGCGGCGCCATGGGGGTGGCGCGGGCAGCATTCGCGGCGCTGGCATTCGTGCTGTGGGGCGCCGGCGCCGCCCGGGCGCAGCTCGACGCCGAGGACCTGGAGCTGCGGGTCGCGATCGAGGAGCGCCAGGCCGAGCTCGAAGCGCAGCTCGCCGACTGGGTCGGGCGCAACACCGGCTCCTGGAACACCGCGGGGCTCGAGGCCTTCGCGCCCCTGATCGGCGCCGAGCTCGCGAGCCTGGGCTTCGAGGTCTCGATCGAGCCGCCGGCGCCGCTGGCCTATCCGGACCGCAAGGACGCCCGCACGGGCCCGATCGTGCTGGCCGAGCGGCGCGCGTTCATCGAGCCCGAGCATGCCAAGCACTTCCTCCTGCTGGGTCACTTCGACACCGTGTTCGAGGCCGACTCGCCGTTCCAGGCCTTCGCGCTCGACCCCAACGACCCCGCGCGCGCGCTCGGACCGGGAGTCACCGACATGAAGGGCGGGCTCGTGATCCTGCTCGCGGCGTTGCGCGCGCTGGCGGAGAGCGGCGACCTGGGCCGCTTCGACGTCACGGTGTTGCTCAACTCCGACGAGGAGATCGGGTCACTCGGCTCCCGCCCGCGCATCGAGGCCGAAGCGCGCCGCGCGCAGCTCGGCTTCGTGTTCGAGTCGGCGCGCGTGGGCGGCGAGATGTCGCGCTCGAGCGCGGGCGTGGGCCAGTTCTATCTCGCGGTCACGGGCGTGGCGGCGCACGCCTCGAGCGCGGCCACCGAAGGCCACAGCGCGATCGTGGCGCTGGCGCGCAAGGTGATCGCGATCGAGTCACTCAGCGACTACGACCGCGGCGTGCTGCTCAACGTGGGCACGATCGCGGGCGGCACCAAGCGCAACATCGTGCCCGACCACGCTGGAGCCTGGATCGACCTGCGCTACGACGAGCTGTCGGCCGGCGAGGAGACGCAACGCCGGCTCGAGGCGATCGCGCGCGCGGTCGACGTGCCCGGCACGAGCGCCAAGCTGTGGGGCCGCCTGCACCGGCCGCCCAAGGTCGAGAGCCCGGCGGTCGACGAGCTCTTGGCGGCGCACCGGCGAGTCACGCGCGAGCTCGGCTACGCCTCGCCCGAGCCCGTGCACTCCACGGGAGTCACCGACGGCTCACTCACCGGGGCGGTCGGCCTGCCGACGCTGGACTCGATGGGCGCGCGCGGCGGCGGGGCGCACACCGAGCGCGAGTTCGTGGTGCGCGCGAGCCTGGCCGAGCGCGCCGCGATCGCGGCGGTGCTCCTGCGCCGCCTTTCGCGGCCGGCGTCCGGCCCGGGTTTACCGACACCGCCGGCCAAGTTAGAGTCGTCGGGCCCATCTCCGGCGGTGATCGCTGGGTCCCGGCCGGTGGTTGGTCCGTAAACCCCGCCAGGTCCGGAAGGAAGCAACGGTAGCGGCGCTCTCCAGGTGGTCGGATCGGCCCAGCGATCACCCCCGGAGATGGGCCTCCAGGAGTCCTCCCCATGGTGCTCGAGCGATGAGTTACGAGGTCCTCGCGCGGCGCTTCCGCCCGCAGACCTTCGACGAGGTGCAGGGCCAGCGGCACGTCGTGACGGCGCTGCGCAACGCGATCCGGCTGGGTCGCGTGCCGCACGCGATCCTGCTCGCCGGCCCGCGTGGCGTCGCCAAGACCACGCTGGCGCGCATCCTCGCGCGCTCGCTGAACTGCGACGAAGGGCCGACCGAGAAGCCGTGCGGCCACTGCGCGCCCTGTCTCGAGATCGCCGCCGGCACCTCGCTCGACGTGCAGGAGATCGACGCGGCTTCGAACACCGGCGTCGACAACGTGCGCGAGATCCGCGAGAGCGTGCGCTACGCGGCTGCGCCCGGGAAGCACCGGATCTTCATCATCGACGAGGTCCACATGCTGTCGACGGCGGCGTTCAATGCGCTGCTGAAGACGCTCGAGGAGCCGCCGGCGCGCAGCCTGTTCATCTTTGCCACGACCGACCCGCAGAAGATCCCGACCACGGTGCTGTCGCGCGTGCAGCGCTTCGACCTGCGCCGGCTGTCGAGCGACGAGTTACTGGGGCTCCTGAGAAAGATCTGCGCCGCGGATTCGATCGATGCGCCCGAACAGGTGCTGCGCGCGATCGTGCGCGAGGCCGACGGCAGCGGGCGCGACGCGCTGACGCTGCTCGACCGGCTGACGAGCGCGCTGGGCGCGAAGCTCGACCCGGTGGAGTCACTCGCCATCCTCGACGTGATCGACCGCCGGCTGCTCGGCGGCGTGGTCGACGCCGTGCTCGCCCGCGAGCCCGCGCGCGCCCTCGCCGCGCTGCGCAGCGCGCTCGAGCAGGGCGCCGATCCCGTGCGCTTCGCGGGTGACCTGCTCGAGGAGATCCGGAACCTGGTGGTGGCGCGGCTCCTGCCGGATCCGTCGGGGCTGATCGACGCCGCGCCCGACGCGCTGGCCGAGATCCGCGCGCGCGCGGCCGGGCACGACCCCGAGACGCTGCAGCGGCTGTTCCGCGTGCTGCTCACGCGCTTGCAGGAGCTCGGCCTCGCCACGCGCCAGGAGCACGCGCTCGAGATGGCGGTGGTGCGGCTCGCGACCCTGCCGGATGCCGAGTCACTCGGGGCGCTGGTGCAGAAGCTCGACGCGCTCGAGGGCGGCGGCGGCCCCGGACCGGGGCCCGGCGCGCCGACCCCGGCCAGCCCCAGCGGCGGCACGCCGCGGCCCGGCCCGCGCGGTGCGGCGCCGCGGGCGAGCGCCGCCCCGGCCGCGCCGCCGACTCCGATCGCCGCGTCCGCACCCGCCGCCCCGATGCGCGCCGCGGCCCCCGAGCCGCCCGCGCGCGAGGAGCCGCCACTTCCCGACGACGCCGACATGCCCACGGCAGCGGGCTCGGAGCCGGCTGATGGTCGCGCGGGCCCCCTACCCGCGCTCTCGCACGAGCAGCGCGCCATGCTCGAGGCCCGCGCGCGCGCCGAGGCCAAGGCGCACCCGCGCGTGCAGCAGGTGATCGACGCGCTCGACGCCGAGCTGCGCGAGATCCGGGTCGAGCGCACGGCCGACCTGCCGCGCGGGGAGCGCGCGTGAGCGAGGGCAAGCTCGATCTCGCCGCCATGATGGCCAAGGCGCAGGAGCTGACGGAGCGCATGCGCCGCGCGCAGGAGGAGCTGCGACACCGAACGGTGTCGGCCACCGTGGGCGGCGGGCTGGTCGAGGTCAGCGCGAACGGCGCGCTCGAGCTGGTGGGCGTGCGCATCGACCCGCTCGCGGTCGACCCGCGCGACGTCGCCATGCTGCAGGACCTGGTGCGCGCCGCCGCGAACCAGGCGCTCGCCCGCGCCAAGGAGCTGGCGCAGCAGACGCTGCAAGAGGCCACGGGCCTGCCGCTGCCGTTCGGGCCCGGGACCGGCACGTGAGTGACTCGCGCCCCGAGCCGATCGAGCGCCTGGTGAAGGCGCTGCGCCGCCTGCCGGGCATCGGCGAGAAGACCGCCACGCGCCTGGCGTACTTCCTGCTCGCCGCGCCCGAGGTGGTCTCCGGCGAGCTCGGCCAGGCGATCCTGCGCCTGCGCGCCGACGTGCGGCTGTGCGAGGAGTGCTTCAACCTGACCGCGCGCTCGCCCTGCGAGATCTGCCGCGACGAGTCGCGCAACGCGCGACTGGTGTGCGTGGTCGAGGAGCCGGCGGACCTGGCCTCGATCGAGAGCACCGGCGGCTTCCGGGGCCGCTACCACGTGCTGGGCGGCACGATCGCGCCGCTCGACGGCGTGGGCCCCGAGTCGCTGCGCATCGACGCCCTGGTCGAGCGCATCGAGCGCGGCGGCATCGACGAGGTGATCCTCGCGACCAACCCCAATCCGGAAGGCGAGGCCACCGCCCTCTACGTGGCCGAGCGCGTCGCGCCCTACGGCGTTCCGGTGACTCGCATCGGCTACGGCATGCCGATCGGGGGCGACCTGGAGTACGTGGATCCGGTGACCGTTCGGAAGTCCCTGGAGAACAGACGGTCGTTCTCGTCCTAGCGCTCCTATCAAGTGCAACGGGTCTTCGCGCCGAAATGCACCTGTAATCACGGCTCTTGTATCTCCCGGAAGCCCTCTGCTAGCATGCGCGCGGGGGGAAATTCCTAGGCGGATCGGAGTCTTACGGCTTTCGATACGCAGGGACGGGGTCGGGGATCGATGTCGCTGACGCCTCAGCTAGTGCTCTTCGAGGATGACCACCGGAAGCTCCTCGCGGTATCGGACCGCCTGGTGGCGGACGCGAACGCCAAGGCCGTCTTTCTCGTCGACCGCAACGGCCAGCTCGTGACCGAGGCCGGCGAGCTCAAGGGCATCGACACCACGTCGCTGGCGTCGCTGGTGGCGGGCAACGTCGCCGCCACGCAGGGCCTGGCGAAGGTGATCGGCGAGCCCGACTTCCCGACTCACTTCCACCAGGGCGAGCGCGACAACGTGCACATCACGCTGGTGGCGCAGCGCATCATCCTGGTCGTGGTGTTCGACGAGCGCAGCTCGCTCGGTCTGGTGCGGCTGCGCGTGAAGAAGGCCGGCCAGAGACTCTCCGAGCTCTTCGACGAGATCTTCAAGCGCGCCGAGGCGGAGATGGACGGGGAAGGTCCCGCGTCGCCCTTCTCGGAAATCAGCGACGAAGACATCGACAACCTGTTCTCGGACTGACCCCCGATGGCGTTCATCAACTACAGTGCGCGTGAGATCAACTGCAAGCTGGTCTATTACGGACCGGGCCTGTGCGGCAAGACCACGAACCTGAAGTACATCTACGAGAAGACCGCCGCCGACGCGAAGGGCAAGATGATCTCGCTCGCGACGGAGACCGAGCGCACGCTGTTCTTCGACTTTCTGCCGCTCGCGCTGGGCGAGATCCGCGGCTTCAAGACCCGCTTCCACCTGTACACCGTTCCGGGTCAGGTGTTCTACGACGCCAGCCGCAAGCTGATCCTGAAGGGCGTCGACGGCGTGGTGTTCGTGGCCGACTCGCAGGAAGAGCGCTTCGAGGCCAACGTCGAGTCACTCGAGAACCTGAAGGCCAACCTGCGCGAGCAGGGCTACGACTACGACAAGATCCCGATCGTGATCCAGTACAACAAGCGCGACCTGCCGAACGCGGTGTCGGTCGAGAGCCTGCGCGAGTCACTGAACCCGACGGGCAAGCTGCCCGACTTCGAGGCCGCGGCGCAGTCCGGCAAGGGCGTGTTCGAGACGCTGAAGGCCCTGGCGCGTCTGGTGCTGACGGAGCTGAAGAAGGGCTCGCGCTAGTCTGATTGACTACGTTCGCCTGCGGCTCACTGCGCGCGCCTGACCGGTGATCGCACGGGCACCCTACCCGTGCTCCGGCGCTTGCGGGCCTCGCTCAGGGCGGCCTTCGCTCGGCCCCCGACCAGCGCGAGAGCTAGCCATGCGAGGAGTGCGGGCTCCGGCACCACGGAGCGCAGCGCCGAGAAGTCCTGCACGTCCTGGCCGGCGTTGAAGCGGTTGGGCGCGCCGAAGGTGCTCGACGAGCCGTCCTTGTAGGAGCTCGAGAGCGGCGTGATCGCGGCGCTCGGGTTGGCCTCGAGCTTCCAGATCTCGTCGCCGCCGATGCCGGACACCGGGCTGATGCCTTCGCCCGCGGGCCCGAACACCACGTTGCCCAGCGCGTCGCGGATCGTGAGCTGCCAGTTCTGGTTCGTGACCTTGAAGTTCGAGGCGGTCACGAGCGCACCGCTCGCGGCGTCTGCGGCTTGCGCGTTGATCCACCAGTCGCCGTGCGCGGGGTCGTAGGACACGTCGTCGGGCACGAGCTCGGAGATCGTGATGATCGTGCCGCTGCGCAGATCGGACCAGAGCGCCGACTGCGACAGCGTGAGTGTCTCGTCGGGAGTCACCGGGCTGCCCTCGGCGGTGTCGAGGCTCCAGCCGCGCACGTCGAGGTGGTCCGTGATCACCACCAGCTCGAACCAGTCGCCGCCGTTGCCCAGCACCCGGCCGAAGTACGGGTCGGCGGCGCCGTCCTTCAGGAAGCCGTCGTCGTTCACGGCGTTGTACTCGTTCAGGATCAGCGCCGCGGCGTCGGCGCGCAGCGCCGAGCCGAAGAGCGCGAGGACCGCCAGCGCGCGCGGGATGAGCTTCATCTCACAATCGTATCAGCGCGAGATACAATGCCGCGATGCAGGTTTCCGCGCATGCGCAACACGGGCTGAAGACGCTGGTCCTCACGGCCATTTCTCTCTTTCTGTCCGCGTCCGGCGCGGATGCGGCGCAGATGATCCTGAACGAGTACAACGCGGTCGGGCCGAGCAACTGGCTGAACGGCGGCAATGCGACCAGCGACTCCGAGGGCGGCGCGGCAGCCGACGTGACGCTGGGCCGGGTGCTGGGCAACGGCGGCGACTGGTTCGAGCTGGTGGTGGTCGCCGACCACCTC